>Ga0136614_10003225_pt1 | contig 10385 bp, 13 predicted proteins | sample AntDrymUQ2792106_2_FD_106643 | JGI IMG/M metagenome (GOLD analysis project Ga0136614, IMG submission 106643) | Polar desert sand microbial communities from Dry Valleys, Antarctica - metaG UQ279 (21.06) | ecosystem: Environmental > Terrestrial > Soil > Desert | place: Antarctica: Dry Valley... | reverse complement strand
GACTGGCGCTCCGACGACTCTCACGGGCACCATCTGCACCGTCCGCTACGAGCCGCTGTAGGCCATCATGGCGCGCTCCGGGCCTGGCCCTCCGGCGAGGCACCCAACATGGCAACTGATCGGCGACGTGCATGCGAACGTGTCGGGTCTGCCCGTCTACCCTCACACGGAGCGCCGAAACAAGATCACCGCGGACGTGGCTCGGCTGCCTCAACCGCGTGCGCGCGTCCAGGTTGGAGACATGACCAACGATGGTCTGGTGAGCCAAGACGTCTTAGCACTCGACTTTCTGAACTCGCTCAGCGGTAAGACGTACACCGCTCTCGGCAACCACGACATCATGAATGACGTTCGCACGGTCGCGGCGTGGGAGGCTGCCTATGGCCTCGTGTCGAAGAACTACACGGCCGACCTCGGCTTCGTCAAGCTGATCTTCGTCGGGCCGGACAACATGACAGGGGGCCTCATCACTCTGTCGGCGGCGACGCTCACCTTCCTCACCAACGAGCTTGCGAACGCCGGGAAGCACTGCTTCGTCATCTCCCACGCACCGCCCTACAACACGGTCCTCGGTGACGTCACCAAGGTATACTCCTCGACGGAGGCGGCCATGCGCGTATACCCCGATGCCGACATCCGGGCGATCCTCAACGCGCAGCCGAACGCCAAGGCGTGGATAGCGGGCCACACTCACTCGCCCATCGACACGCCGGGCCTCATCAAGTCGGAGTCGGTCGGCACGCGCTCCATCATCTCGATCAACTGCTCGGCGACCTTCTACACGGGGCGCAGCTACGAGAACTTCGACCCGATCACCACGCTCTTCCTGACCCACACCGGCTCGAACCTAGAGATCCGCTTCCGCAACCACGGGGCGGGAGTCTGGGACACCGTCGGCGGCAGCCGAGTTGTCACGATGCCAATTCCCGCCTGATGCCCTACACCTTCGACACCGCCTTCGCCGTTCCCGAGGCTGGCCTGACCTTCTCGGCGCAGCTCGTCAATAGCACGGGCGTCAACGTCGGCTCGGCGGTCACGACGGGCTTCGTTGACTTCGGGCTGGGTTACTACCTCTGGCACTACGAGTCCTTTCCCGACGGGCATCGCGGGGCGGTCAAGTTCTCGGCGGGAGGGGTACTCAAGGCCGTTAAGGAGATCAATCCCGAGGAAGCGGAGAACACCGACATTAAGACCTCGACGCGCGCGGTACCTACGGCGGGCGCTCCCCCCGTCGTCAGTATTGTCAGTCCCGTGCTCGCGAGTGGCAGCGTGCAACTCGTCCGTGGGGACGATTATGCCGACGCTGACGGCCGCGCGTTAACCTTCAACATCTCAGACCCCTCGGGCGCAGGCATACCCTCCCTCACGGGAGCTACGGTGCGGTTTAAGACGGCACCGGCCTGGATGTCGGGAACGGGCATTGGCTTGAACGCCGTCGGCGTAGTGGTCACGGCCACGGGCACTACCCGCACCGTCAGGTTCGAACTGACGAGTGTACAGACGGCCGGCCTGCCGCCCGCCGTGCATAACTTTGACGTAGAGGCTACGCTGAGCGGAGGACGCATTATTACCCTGCTTCAGGGTCAGTGCACCGTTCGAGCCGACGCTTGAGTCAAGCGCTCAGGTATGATTCTTCGGGTATGGCTATCGCGCACGCACTGATCGAGGCTGACGGCGTCAGGTACGACCGCGGCCAGGACGTACCGGACGACCTGCCCGGTATCGAAGAGCTGCGCGAATACGGCTCGGTGAGCGACGAGGCCTACGACCCGGCGGTGGACGAGGTCCCGCCGCCCGAGGAAATCTCGATCGACGGCGTCATCTACAAGCGCGCACACGACTCGTTTGACGCGGCGGAGGTAAGCGCGTAATGCAGCGCTGGATTTCCCACACGAAGGTCGAGAAGTTCGACGGTGAAGTCACGCTAGAACAGCGCGAGGCCGGCCTAACACTCCCGTACGAGGTAGACGAGCGCCACGGCAACCTCCTGGTTATCGGCGGCGCGTCCGCGCTCTTCAGTAGGTTGATCGCGGTCACGGTTACGGCGTTCGACAACACGAACGCCCGCATCGGCGTTGGCAACTCCACGACGGCCGTCGTGGATACCCAGACGGACCTTCAGGCCATCGCTGGCGCGGCCAACCGCCAGGGGAACGTCATGGAGGCGACCTACCCGCAGCACACCGACACCACGGGCACCGCGGGCTCGAAGTCAATCATCTTCAGGTCGTCTTTCGCTACGACCGAGGCCAACTTCCTTTGGAACGAGTGGGGCGTCTTCAACGGCGCTCCGGGCACCGGGCGCATGCTGAACCGCAAGGTCGAAAACCTCGGCACCAAGACCTCGGCCGCTACCTGGGTACTCACCCTAACCCTGTCGCTGGCTTAAACCATGGCCTCGTTGTCCAAGGGCCTGGTCGCTACCTTCCGGACCCTGGGGAGCGCCACCACTCCGCAGAATATCTTCACGATCGAGAACGTCGTGGGCTCCACGATCTTGGTCGGCATCCGGCGGCTTACGATCCAGATGGACACCACCGTCGCCCTCGCCGCCGTAGCGAGCCAGTTCAAGACCTCCCGGCCGACTGCCCTCCCCACGGGCGGAACGGTACTCACGAAGCTCACGTTCGACACGACGCTGACCTCAAGCGCGTCCGTCATCGTTCGCGGGGCCACGGCCGCGGACGCGGGAGCGGCTACGGCGATCACCGCTACCGCCGGAGCGGTGGGATGGCACCAGTTCGCTCAGCGTCTGCACACGGCGGCTGGGCAGGTCATCCTCGAAGACGAGTCCCTGATCCCGGGCCTGTGTGAGACCGATCCAATCGTCCTTCGTGCGGGACAGGCCCTGCTCGTGCAGATCGTGCAGGCAACGGCGGCGAACAACGCGGCGACCAACCATCACGTCGTCAACTGTGCTTGGGAGGAGTATACATGAGTGCTCCTCCGTATCGGGAGTAAGTAATGCCGGCCGCGGGCACGCGGGTCGTCACCTTTAAGGGCTTGGTTGCCTCGCCGCGTGTCCCTCTCACGGGGGTTGCCGGCGCAAAGGTCGCGAGCCTGTTTAACAAGGTCGGCTCCGGGCTGCTCGTCGCGATCCGCGACTTTCGCATGACTCTTGACTACCCGGCGGGATCGTCCTCCATACGCACGGCCGCGACGAGCCGGATCACGACGGCTCCCGCGGATGGCACTCTCCATGATCCGATGCCATTCGACACGGCGCAGACCCATAGCGCGAGCGTCGAGTTTCGTTCCGGCGCGTCTGCTGACGCTGTGGCGTCGTCGCTCACGGGCACCGCGGGTGACCACGCCTGGCGGCAGGGCCACTTCCGCAGTATCTCGCCCGTCGGTGAGCAGGTCCGTACGCCCGAGGACCCGATGCTGCCAAAACTCATCGCCCTCGATCCGATGGTCCTACGGGAGGGCGAGGGCGTGCTCGTCCAGGTGGTCGAGGTTGCGTCGACCTCCGCGACCATCGTGCTAAACGCAGCGTTCGAGGAGTTCACCTACGCATCCGGCCTCGCCGACGTGCTGGCCGTATCACCCTCTACCCTAAACTTTGCATGGACAATCTGACTCACGTACACCTTTGCCAGGACGCGTATGGATTCTGGTTCGTCGTTGAATCCGACGAGCTAGGCATGCGGCTGGCGGCTCACAGCACGCCCTATGAGCACGCCCTGGAAGACGCTGAACGACTAAGGGACCGGACTGGCGGCGAGCTGCATGAGGAGGAGGGCACCCTGCCCTTCCCAGAGGGTGGGATAGTCGTGGACTATCAGCCGCCCGAGCCGAGAGCGGCTAAGTAATGCCCGCCACCATCGCGTTCGTGGGCGACGGCAGTACGCCGAGCACCGCGTCTCGCTGCAAGTCAATCGCGCGCGCCATTCCCGCGCACGACGTCTTCGCCTACGGCGGCGATGTTTATGCCAGCGGAACCACGGCCGAGTACACGGGTGCCAACGGCTTCAACGACATCTACGGCGACAACGCGCTGAACGTCTCGCCCCAGGGACAGAACCTGCTCGCGAAGATGGCCCACACGCCGGGAAACCACGAGTACGTTACGGTCAACGCGACCACGCTCAAGATCGACTCGCATGACGCCTACTGGACGGGTGGGACGCCCGCGCGCAACGCGAGCAACTACGTCGCGATCGACAACACCAAGGTCGACCCGAACGCGGCCTACGCTGGCCTGACCTCGGCGGCGGCACAGACGCGTGCGGCGGCACAGTGGGCGCACCTGCACCACCTGGACATCCAGGGCTGGCGGCTGTTGTTCATCGACGCGGGGCGTTCAGGGCTCGATGAGGGCGCGTTCCCCACGGCGGGGGATTACTTCGACGCCGTGCAGGCGTTGGTGAACGGGGCCGCCCACCGCAAGCTGATCGTATTCACCCACTTCGCGCGCTGGTCGTCGGGCATATCGCACACCGATGCTGACCAGGTGAACTTGGACCCGCTCTGGCAGATGGTCGCTCCCACGGCCATCGCCTACTTGGCGGGACACAACCACCACTACGAAAGGCAGTTCGCGCGCACGGCGGACGGTAGCGTGGCGAGCCAGCAGACGCGCGGTTGCGTGCCGATCACCTGCGGTGCGGCAGGTACTGGCCTCAACGGGTTCGTCGGGAGCTACGCGACGCCCGCTGCGCTCGCCTACAGCGACGCGACGAAGTTCGGGTTCGTCAAGCTGACGCTCAATGCGGACTCGGCCGTGGTTGACTGGTACGCGATGGGTACCGACGGCCTCGGGACCCCGACGATAGAAAACACCGTAACGCTCAACAGCGTGCCAGCGCCGCAGAACATTGCTGTAACGAACGCAACGGCGGGCGGTGGGATACTGAACTGGTCGGCGACGAAGACTCAGGCGTGGGCGAGCCTCGTTCCCGCCAGTGGGCTCTCGCCGGGCACGATCGCAGTCCATGTCGACCCGGCCGGCCTCGCCGCCGGGACGTACAACGACACGGTCACGGTTATTTCGCCCGAGACCACGAACGACCCGTTGGATGTGTCTGTTCAGCTTGTTGTTACTTCGACCGGCGCAGTTTTCAAGGTAGGGTCGGACAGCTTTGGCCTGGTCGAGGTTGTGCAGACCGTGGGCCTCGGGGGTGTAAACGACGCGTTTGTCGTCTCCGAAGGTGCCCCCAGGGTCGACCTGAACGCTAGTGACGCCCTAACCCTCTCCGAGGCGCTGTCCAACACCGTAAGCCTAGTGCGCGCCGACGGCTTAACGCTCACGGATGCGGTGACCGCAACCACGGTCGGGTTCGACCGCCTGGACGCGTTCGCGATCATTGACACCGCACAGCTCAGCGCGCAGTTCGCCGTCGCGGACGCGTTCGCCCTATCCGAGGCGACGAGCGTGGCCGCTCAACTATCGCGCGCGGACGGGCTTAGCCTATCTGAGGCCGCCGCGCTCGTGGTGCAGTTCGCTAGTTCGGACGCGTTCTCGGTCAGTGAAATGCTATCCGGCTCAGCTCAGGTAGCGGCGACGGACGCCTTTGCGCTCGGCGGTGAAGTCGCATCCTTGGGCGGGTCCTCGACCACCTTCATAGCGGCGAGCGACACGTTCTCGGCGTCCGAAGCGGCGGGGCTGATCGTGAACCTAGCGGCGACCGAGTCCTACTCATTCTCCGAGGCAGCGGGTGCCGTGGTGGCACAACTCAGCCGATCCGACGCGGCCAGCCTGGCCGAAGCGGCGGCGCTGGTCGTTAATTACAGCGTAGGCGACGTGTTTACCCTCAGCGACCTCGCCCTGGCGCCCGCCGTCGGCGTGCAAGGGTCTGACGCGGCGGGCTTCGCTGACTCGTCCTCCGTCGCGGTGGCTCGCCTATCGTCCGACGCATTCGGTCTTTCTGAGTCGATGACGCTACTCGCGCAGGCCTCACGCACGGACAACGCGTCACTCGCCGAGGCTATGGGGCTGTCGGGGCTCGTCGTCGGGAGCGACCCGTTCACGCTTAGCGACGCCGCGAGCCTCGCGGCGGGGGTGTTCAAGGCGGCCTCGGACGCGTTCGCACTCACGGACACCGCCCTCACGCCCAACGTAGGCATCACCGCGAGCGACGCGTTCACCCTGAGTGAGAGCCTATCGCTCGCGGCCACGATAGCCGCGTCGGACAACATCGCGCTGTCGGAGTTGCTGTTGATCTCGGCCAGCCTGCTCGCTTCTGACACCCTTACGGTTGCTGATTTTGCAAACCTGAGCACGGACGTTCGCGTACTCGTCCTGAACGCGCTTGTTGGCGCGACTGTTACGATTGCAGGTATGTCCTCCGCCGAACAGGCAGCCTCGGGAGCCGCTAGCGCGGGTATAGTCTAGTGGCCTTCTTGGGCGCATTCTCTCTAGGTTCGAACGTCATCGCCCGCGTGCGCTGGACGCTCGACGCCTCCTCCCCGGCGATCATTAGCTCCGCCGTGACGCTCGTACATAAGGACGGCACTACGCTCGCGGCTGCGAGCGGAATCCCCGACGGCGTAGCCAACGCCTACCGCGCTACCGTCACCCCCTCGAAGGTCGGCCGGTGGTACGTCCGCTGGGCGACGACCCCAGTGGGCGGCAGCACGAACGACAGCATCTACGTTCAGTAGCTTGCGCCTGTCGGCAAGATGTGCTAGAGTTTCTCTACCGGCTGCCGCTGAGGCGAGGGCCGGGACAATGGGGAGTCTCACTAACTGGCAGGTGGCGTGACTCTGACTCACGAGGTCGAGGTTCGAATCCTTGCTCCCCAACTTCAATGGCTAGTGGCGTAAATGGCAGCGCAGCTCCCTGTTAAGGAGACGATTGTTGGTTCGATCCCAACCTAGCCAGCTAAAACGGAGTCAGGGCGATCAGGTACGCCACTCCCCTCGGACGGGAGCAGAACTTGTGGGTTCGAATCCCACGACTCCGACTTTACGGGGCGTAGCGCAGCCTGGTAGCGCACCTGTCTGGGGGACAGGTGGTCGTAGGTTCGAATCCTACCGTCCCGACTAAGCGGCCTTGACGGAATCAGGCAGACGTGCTACCTTGAGGAGGTAGTGTCCGAAAGGACGTGAGAGTTCGAGTCTCTCAGGCCGCATCAACTCGGGAATCGTCTAACGGCAGGACGGGAGGTTTTGGTCCTCTCTGTGTGGGTTCGAATCCTACTTCCCGATCTTTTACTACGGTCAGTGGTGGAATGGTAGACACGCCAGGTTTAGGCCCTGGTGAGCCGCAAGGCTCGTGGGAGTTCGACTCTCCCCTGATCGACTGAAACGGTGCGTAGCCCAACTGGTAGAGGTATCCGGTTTAAGCCCGGCACAGTGAGAGTTCGAATCTCTCCGCACCGACTATTGCTCCTAGGCGTCTAGCGTCTGCTACACTGCCTAGGCCTCGGTGCGTAGCCCAACTGGTAGAGGTACCCGGTTCAAGCCCGGCACAGTGAGAGTTCGAATCTCTCCGCACCGACTAGCGCCAGTGCGCACCCGCGTTTAAGCGGGTTAGGCGGCTGGTGCAACTAGCGCCCGTAGCTCAGAGGATAGAGCGCACCCCTGCGGAGGGTGAAGTCGTAGGTTCGAATCCTACCGGGCGCGCTGAGAGTGTGCTACACTCACAAATGGGTCTGGCCCGGATATCGCGTCGCAGGAGCGACGCAGGGCACACGGAGCCGTAGCTCAGTTGGTTAGAGCGCCCGCCTGTCACGCGGGAGGCCGAGGGTTCGAGTCCCTTCGGTTCCGCTGCATTGCCTTTGTAGCTCAGTGGAGAGAGCGGTCGGTTTCGGCCCGACAGGTCGTGGGTTCGAATCCTACCGGGGGCACTGGGTACGGCGCTAAGCGGTCGAGCACCTAGGTTGTGAACCTAGCGTTGAAGGGAGTTCAAGTCTCCTCGTACCCCTAGGGAGATAGGTCATGGCGACCACGCGGTTTCCAAAGCCGCAGGCGAGCGTTCGATTCGTTCATTTCCCGCTTGGTCAGAGGACGAGGGGTAGCAGCCCTCCGGGGACTTCGGTGTCCGTAGCTCAGAAGCTTAGAGCGCTGACCGCATGCTGCTCCGTCGCCAAGTGGTTAAGGCGTCCGCCTCATAAGCGGCTACCGTGGGTTCGATTCCCACCGGAGCGATTTACGGTCCTATAGCTCAGCCTGGATAGAGCGATCGCCTTCTAAGCGAACGGCCGCAGGTTCGAATCCTGCTAGGATCACTGAAACGCCTCGTAGCTCAGCGGACAGAGCGGTTGTTTCCTAAACAACTGGCCGCGGGTTCGATTCCCGCCGAGGCGTCTTACACCGCGGGGTGGAGCAGTCCGGTCAGCTCGCTTGGCTCATACCCAAGAAGTCGGGGGTTCAAATCCCTCTCCCGCTATTTACGTCACCTTCGTCTAACGGCAAGGACGCTTGGTTCTCAACCACGAAATAGGAGTTCGATTCTCCTAGGTGGCACTTGTATGGCCCGCTGGTCTATCGGTATGACGCCTGATTTTCACTCAGGAGGCGGAGGGTTCGATTCCCTCGCGGGCTACTTATTCCTCGGGGAGCTTGTTGTGCTTGCGCAGATTACAGGAAGGATGCGCCGGCTGGGAGTTATCGTATGTGTGATCCCCGCCTCGCGTCAGCGGCACTATGTGATCGACGTGGTAGTCGAGGGGATCGACGGCGTCGCCACAGATTCCGCAGATTTCGTCGTGCGACTCTAGGACCACGCGCCGATCAACATGTTCAACGTGTGCCGCTCCTAACTTACGTGCCCTGCGACGGTTTTCGTTTTTCCGGCCTTGAACACGCCCCTCGGGCGATCTGTACGCTTCGGCTATTCGCTCGCGGTTCGCCTCGTACCATTGCCGGCCGACCTCGGCCTTGCGTTCGCGATTAGCCTCGCGCCATCGGCGGCTACGCTCGTTTAGGCACACGCGGTTCGCGGCGGACCACCGTCGGGCGTACTCGCGCCTAACCTCGGGGTCCTTGTGCGGCACTAGGAGTTACTCGGCCGTCCCGTCGACCGTGTGCGGCACGAACGGGCTCATATCGGGCTCGAAGTAGCCCGGCCCCTTCTGCACCTTCCCGTCGTGCCGGTAGACCGGCAGCCCGTCCTCGCCCAGCTTCGACATGTTCGATCGGTGGACCTCGGCGAGCGCGCCCTCTAGATCGAAGCCGAAGGTCGTCGCTGTACCGTAGACAACGTACAGGAGGTCACACAGCTCTTTACAGAGCGCCTCCGCATCAATAGGGAGGGTCCCGGTCTCCTGGCGCACTTCCTCGTATTCCTCGCGGTGTAGGCGGGCTCGCAGGTTCACGAGCGCGTGGTCGCGGAGCGAGCCTCCAACCCCCAGACTGAAGGCCTCGTGGAATTCGCGCACCATCTCGGCCGGGGATTTAGTCATCGTCGTCCTCAACTTCTCGCCCATCGAGCGAGTAGTGAGTGACTACCCACCCGTCCGAGCCGTCGTCGCGTTCGACTACTTCGACCCTAGGGCCGCAGACGCAATCCTGACCGTCGTCCGTCTCGTGACCAATCAGGTCGTCAACGGGAACAACATGGACCCGATCACTCATCTCATCCTCAGCTCGGAACACGTTCCACGGCTCGTTCCAGTGCGTAGCCTCGCTCATGCGAAGTCGCGCTCGTCGTAGCAGACGTTGACGCACAGGGTGTCCGCGATGACCCTACCGCCTACAGCTTCGTGTGCGAAGGCGCGCAGCCGCTCAAGGTCAGCATGTGTCGGCGCATCCCGGAACTGCTGACGTATGTCAATCACCGCGAAGCCCGAACCGCGAACGCTACCCTCGATCGTATAGAAGGCAGCCCAGACGGGCTCCACGTAGAGTTGCTCTGCCGGTAACGGCATTAGACGCCCTCCTGGTCCATTCGGCCCAGCTCACGCTCGATGACGCGTCGCAGCGCCGCCTCGCGGCGCGGCTGCTCCGACTGGGTCTGCTCGGACGGCTCCGCGTCTTCGTCCGCAAACACTGCGCCGAAGCCAAACCAGCGCTCGCTGAGCGGGGGCTCATCGTCAGTCATCACGGAGCCATCGATCCCGTGGCGCGCGCGCCAGGCGGCGTAGGGTGACTCGGCCTCGGCGAGCGGGGGCTCGATGGGAGGCACAAAATAATCGACCTCGCGGATGGCGACCGCGGGGGACGCGGTCGCCGCCTGGAACGTTGCAAGGGAGCCCGAGTCCGGGTAGGCGCTATTGCGCGCACGCACGAGCGCGTTAATCAGGTCGTCCGTAGTCTCGCGCGTGTGTGTAGTAAACAAGTGCTCGGAGCCCTTACCGTCGGACTTATTTTGGTCGACAGAGACGTAGCCCGAACTGTCGCCCCCTAGCTCGTGATTTACAACTAGGTAGTCCGGCCGAATGGTCGGCTGGACGGTGACCAGGTGGGTCTCGCCTACGTACGGAATGGATACAGCCTCGGCG
>Ga0136614_10003223_pt1 | contig 10387 bp, 8 predicted proteins | sample AntDrymUQ2792106_2_FD_106643 | JGI IMG/M metagenome (GOLD analysis project Ga0136614, IMG submission 106643) | Polar desert sand microbial communities from Dry Valleys, Antarctica - metaG UQ279 (21.06) | ecosystem: Environmental > Terrestrial > Soil > Desert | place: Antarctica: Dry Valley... | reverse complement strand
GCTCCATGCATCCGCCGGCAGGTGTGCTCGGACCCGGATGTGGACGTCGTCGCGCCGCAGCCGCCGACGCACCGGCGAGTAGAACTCATGCACGTCCGCCGGCAGATCCCCCAACTCCAGCACCGCCGCGGCCGAGCGGTGGCTCACGACCGTGTCCGGTTCCCGCAGGCGGCGCGCATCGACCATGCCCTCCCCCAGCTGCAGCCAGGCAGCACGAAGGTCATCGAGGCCGGGATCGGGCGGGCTCCCGGTCAGGCGATACACCCGGGCCGAAGTCTCGATCCGCTCGAGCGTGCCATCGTGGACCAGACGGTGACGCCGGGGGAGGTGCCGTGGCAGGGCAAGGACGCGAGGGCCCGGTTGTGGAGTTCTGCGCCGGGTTGCGGCGGATGCAGCAGGGGTCCGGTCTGGACCACCGACGTAGCCCGGGGGAATTTCACCCCTGGGCCACCCGGCCGGTTTGACGGGTACCCCGTCGATACCGTCGACGCCGACGTAGCCCAGATCGGTGCTGGTCGAGAAGATGGTCGGGGTGCGGCGAGCAGGGCGGCGAGCCCGAGGCGGCGAAGGCGTGTGCATCGTGTCGGGCACCGTGCACGGGGATCGGCCGATCCCCGTGCACGGTGCCCGTCCAGGGTCGCGGCGATCTGGAGGTTCATCCCCGGGCGATCCGCGCGTGGGCCCACTCCAGCTGCGAGGTCAAACCCACCACCAGCCCGACCAGCTCCTCACAGGAAGGCTGCGGCTGCTCGGGCTCGGACACAACCCAGATGATCGACGATCAAAGCCCAAAGATCAAGCCGACACGCCGACACGGTCCTCCGAGATCAAACCCGGCTCAACAGCCCAGCCCAACCGGCCCCGTGAATGGACACTGACCGGGAGGTGGGAGCTCGCAATGATTTTGATGAACCCCGCGCTGACGTAACGTGAGGCGGTCGCATAGGTGGAGTCGTCGATTTGCTCGTCGCCGCTCGCCGTCCTCGCCCGGACGGCGACACGTTGGCCACGGTGTCAGGCCGGATCGAGCCGGACGTCGGCCCACTGGGCGGTCAGCGCGGCGCAGTCCTGCGGCGCCGCGCGTGTTGATGTCACGAGCTGGAGGAGTTTGCCGTCCGCCACCGCCACCTCGATCGGGACGCTCCTCCCTGCGCCCCGCACGTCCTGGGTGCTGCGGGCACGGCCGTCGACGAGGACCTCGAACCGCACGCTGGTACCGGCGCTCGGTACGCCTGTGAGGCCGACGTGAGCACGCAGCGTGCGGTACCTGCGATCGAGGTCGTAGCTCCAGGTCCGCAGGCTGCTCGAGCAGAACTGCGCACCTTGGGAATGCGGGTACGTCGTGCCGTCCATCACCGCGTCCGCGACCGAGTCGTACGGATCGTTGTTCGGCTGTGGCACAAGATCATCGATGAAGCGTTCGGTGGGCGGGGAGTCCTCATGGGCGTCCCGCCCGGCGGTCGGTGGGGGTGACGGGGCGGTGGGTGACTCGGCTGCGCCCGGTGACGCGGTCGTCGGTCGCGTGGTCGGTCGCGGGGTGCTGCTCGGCGACGGCGCGTCGATCGGCTGGACGGAGACGCTCTCCGTGGATTTCACGACCTGCAGGACGCCGGCGAGGGCGAGGAGCGCGGTGAGCATCACCAGCAGCCGGGCCTCGAATCCCTGCCCGCCCTGCCAGACCAGGTTGAGCGCGATGACCGACGCGAACCCGACGACACCGACGGTGATCACGTCATAGAGAGCCGCCACCCGGCTCAACTCCCTCCACTCGAACGGAGCGGGGCCGAAACAGCTCATGAGACATTTCGCCAATCGATAACTTGACGGCAGCCGTCGCGACGCCACAGACGTTGTCCGGGTAGGGTTCGTCCGTACGGTCGCGACCGTTACTCGCGTGCCCACCCCCCGTCGCCGTTCCACCACCGGCTGGCGCTGCGTGTAACGATGCGCGCACCCGGAGCGAATAAGTTGGCGCGTGTCCGACGAGATGTGCGGTTCCTCGCCCCAGGGAGATCGAGATGACATGTTCGCGCTGGCCCGCCCGTCTGCCGGGGGGCCGGATGGAGTCGTGGGAACGCGATGTCGTGACACCCGCCGTCGGCATCCCGCCCCGGCCGGAGGTATCAGCGGGCGTCCGCGGTGCTGTCCTCTTCGACTGGCGACCGTGTCGGCAGCAGCCGAATGCAGGAGCGCGCCGGTGAACGCCTCGCGCTACTACTCGTGGGTCGTCATGGACATCGAGAACTGGGGCGGACGCCCCGGCTCGGCCCAGGCGCGGATGCAGCAGGCGCTGCGCGGCGTCGTCGCTAGGGCGCTGTCGGCATGCTCCGTCGAGGGGGCCGACGTCCGCCGCACCTCACGGGGGGACGGGGTCATCCTCGGGCTCTCGACCGAGATCGCGAAGGAGACAATCACGGGTCCGCTCTTCAAGAGCCTGAATCGCGAGCTGCGGCTCTACGACGACGAGTGCCCTCCGGACGAGGTGATGCGCCTTCGGATCGCGCTGCACGCGGGCGACGCCCACGACGGCGGTGACGAGTGGGCGGGCAAGCCGGTCAATTTGGCGTGCCGGCTGGTGGACTCGGAGATCCTGCACCGGGTTCTGGCGGCGGCCTCGACGGCTGTGCTCGCGACCATCGTGTCCGACGACTGGTACGACGCCGTCCTTCGGGAGGGGTGGGCCGACCCGGTCGGGTTCGACCCGGTCGTGCCGAACCTCAAGGACTACGACGGCGGTGCCTGGATCAGGGTGCCGGGTCACTTGCATCCGCCCGGGCTGCGACCGTCCGACGTCCCCGGGGAGCAACAGGAAGCCGCGCCTCACGCCGAGGCCTCTGTTCCTGGCAACGGTCCCGTAATCAGCATCGGGGGCAACGTCGGGCGCGACGTCATCGGCGGCAACAGCACCGTCGTCAACTACGGCCACTCGGCCGAGCCCCGCCGCGGAGGTAGCTGGTGAGCGACGGCAAGAGCGCCCCTCCGGCACCGAGCGGCCCGGACGCCCCCAAGCAGGCCTCGCCACCACCCGGTCCGAATGCCCAGCCGGCGCCCGGCCCGGCGCAGCCCGCCGCGGGCGGGGCACCCGACACCGCAGCCGCGCGTCCCTCCGCGACACCTCCGCCGAAGCCCGACCCGTCGCCTGCACAGCAACGGGTGAAGGACGTGGCGGAGGCCGGCCGCAGGCTGGCCGACGCCGTCAGCCCCGCCCAGCAGGCGGAGTTGAGCCGAGCCCGCTCCGACTTCCAGGTCGGCAACGTGGGCCGCGATGTCGTGGGGGGAAACAGTTACACCTACTACAACTACGAGATCTTCCGCGGCCGCGGCGACGTGGAGTTCCGCGCCTACCGGATGACGCCCGAGGAGCTCGAGCAGCCGTTCGTGCCTGCCTCGGGCTTCGACGAGCTGGCCGAGACCGTCGGCGCCCACCGGCTGGTGGCGGTGCGGGGGCAAGCCGGCACGGGCAAGGCGTCGGCGCTGCTCAAGGCGCTTACGCAGATCCTGCCGGACGACACGCCGATCCTGCGCCTCGAGCCCGGGACGGACCTCACCGCCCTGTCCTGCGAGCGGTTGCCCCCGGGTGCGGCCGTGGTGCTCTACGACCTGTCCGGCCGGGACGCCGTGCAGCTCGACCCGTTCACGGTCGAGCGGCTGACCGCCGAGCTCGAGCAGCACCAGTGCCGCCTCGGGGTCACGCTCGGCGATGACGTCGTGCTGCGTCCCGTCGCCCGTCTCGCCGTGGCGGAGCTGGCCGCGGGGCCGACTCCGCGGCAGGTCTTCGATAAGCACCTGTCCGCGCTGCTCGTGTCGGCACCCGCCGCCCGTTCCCGCCTACTCGACGACACCGAGGTGCAGAAGCTGCTGGGGGAGCAGCTCACGGGCTCCGTCAGCCTCGACCACGCCGCCCGGCTCGCGGAGGCATTGGCCAAGGCCAAGGACGACCCGGTGGCCGCCGCTGCCACCGTGCGCACTCGGATGAGCGCGCACGCGTTCGAGGAATTCGTGCAGTGGTTCCGTGACCTGCCCGGCCTCAGGGCGCATTGCATGGCGATCGCCCTCGCGGTGCTCAACCGCCTGCCGCGGGAGATCGTGTCGAGCGCGGCCGACCGGCTGGAGGCGCTGATCGCGCCGCCGCCGGACACGGCGGCCCCCGGGCCCGCGGCCGACCCGTTCGCCCCGGCCACCGGTATCTCCCTCTCGGTCCTGCGCGCCGAGGCCACCTCCGGCGTGACGTCGACGCCGCGGGGTGACCTCCCGATCATGGCACTGCGGTTCGTGCACTCCGAGTACGCGGCGTGGGTGCTGCGGCACGTCTGGCGCGAGTTCGACAGCGCCCGACCCGCCGTTGTGCAGTGGCTGGGTGAGCTCGGCGGGCATGCCAACCGGAGCGTCCGGGTCCGGACCGCGACCGCCGTCGGCGTGCTGGCGCTCGAGGCGTTTGATTTCCTCTACTCGCGGATAATCGGGACCTGGGCACAGGACGCCGATCCCGACATCCGCGACAGCGCCGCCATCGCCCTGGGGCTGCCGGCATCGGACAAGCGGCTCAACGACGTGGTCCGAACGATCGTTCAGGACTGGAGCGCGGACGGCACCCGGGCGTGGATGCAGGCTACCGCGGCACGCACTTTCGGCGGGAGCACGGGACTCGCGCGGCCCAGCAACTCGCTGCGGCAGCTCTCGGCGCTCGCCGAGATCGACAACATCAACGTCGCCATCGCGGTCGCGACCAGCCTGGGCGAGATGCTGATGCAGGGGACCGTAGCGCTGGCCGGGCGTGTGCTCGCCGAGGTGGACGCCTGGACCCGCCAGGCGAACCAGGAACGGCGGCTCGTCGGGCGTCTGGCGTTCCTCCAGATGAGCCACCTGCGCGGCGCCCCTGCGGCCATGCGGGAGCGGCCAGGGTCCGCCGACTCGCTGCCGACGCTGCTGCTGCTGACGATGTGCGACCGCAGGCTTCTCGACCAGGTGGCACTGCTGTGGGCGGACGGGCTGAACTCGGCGGACGTGCACAGACTGATCGGCGAGTCGCTCACTGAGTGGGCCTGTGCGGTGGAGCCGCACGTCGAGGCCCGCACGGTGTTTGTGGACGTGATGGGATGCAGCGCGGCCGATCGGAGGACCGGCGCGATCCTCGCGCGCAAGGCCGGTCAATGGCGTACCGGCTCGGGGCCTGCGCGCAAGACCGCGGAGTCCCTGCTCACGCACGTGACGGGAGTGACTGCACATGGCTGACTCGTCCCCGGTGATCCTGCAGCGGATCGACGCAGGACTCATGGCCTCCATGCCGAAGCCGCGCCCAGACGCGGTCTTCGTGCTCAGCTACGGCGGAGGGGGGCTCAAGACCTTCACCAGGACACCGCCCATGTCGGAAAGGATGGGCAGCAAGTACTGTTACATTGTCGACGCGTCCGAGCGGCACGCCCGCCGAACGCTGCACATCCCGGCGAGGGGCGACGTCTACTTCTTTGCTGTGAACTTCGACGCCAACTGGCAGGTGACCGACCCGCAGGTCGTCGTCCGCCACAACGTCCGCGACGGCGACGCCGTCGTCGCCGGGTACCTGGAGGACGCGCTGTGGCGGATGGGTCGCGCCTACCCCCCTGACGACGTCCAGGGGGCGGAGGACCAGGCACGGCAGTCGCTCCGGGCGCCGTTCCAGCTGGACGGCGGGCTGACCGTGACCCGCCTGTCGCTGCGCCTGACCCTTGATGAGCGTCAGGCCGGAGCGGCGGTGGAGGTCGACGCCGACGTTCACGCCGGTCACCTGGCGGGATCGCGTGTCCAGCGCCTGCGCAACCTGCTTGACGGCGACGAATCGTTCCTGCTGCTGCACCTGGCACAGCACCCCGACGACACCGGATCCGTGCTGCAGATGCTCGCCGCGGCGCGGGAGCGGGGTGAGCAGTCCCGCCTGGGGCTCCTGGACCGGATGCTCGACCACGGGTTCATCCAGGACGCCGACATCGGCCCGCTGCGCGACGGTATCCTGGGCACTCCGGGCGCGAGCGCGCTCCCGCCGAACCGCCCGATGCCCCCTGCCGCAGCCCTCCCGCCGACGCCCGCCGCCGCGCCGCCGGTCGGCTCGCCCGACACCGGCCCGAGCGGGGCCGCGACCACCGGCCGGGCGACAGTCGGAGCCGCCGCCGGGAAGGAGGACGAGGCCGGCGCCGCCGCGGCACCCCCGCCGGCGCCCGGAAACGTAACGACATGGAAGCCGGTGGGGTCCGGGAAGTCGGGTCGAGGTCCGGCATGACGTCTCGAGATCGCCGGGCGGGTCCCCAGCGTCGCGAGGGCGTGTACCGAGTGGCCTTCCTGATCCTGGCCGTGGTGCCACTCGCGCTGGTGGTGCCGCTCGTCGCGGCGCATCCGTTCCTCGGGTCCGTCGCGCTGGTCTCTGGCAGCGGGCTCGGCGTCGCACTGCTCGCCAGCTCCCCGGCGCGTTGCGATGGCTCGCGGCGGGTCACGTTGACCAGGGGGGGCCGCCACGGCGCCGTCACGCTCCCGCCCGGGGCGGCGGACAGGACGCAGGAGTACGCGCACGTCCCCGACCGTCGGGGCGCGCTACTGCCGGCCCACGCGCAGGGGAAGCATGCCCCGGGCGGCCGTGCGGCCCTGCCTTCCGGAGGACACCAGGAGGCCGCGCGCCTCCCGCCGGCCGGCGCGCCGCCCCGGGTGGAGGGCGAGCCGACTCTGCATTACCGCTCGGCCGACCCGGTGGGGAATCCGCCGATCGGGCGGAGGGAGCAGTGCCAGATGACGGTCATCGAGCCGCCCGTCCTCGAAGGGGGGACCCGAGCGGGCCGATCCGCATGGCGGCTGCCCGCCGGGCAGGTGCAGTCAGGCATCGCGGCAGACGCGGGGCAGCTCGGGGACCTCGAGGTGCGGGCGGCCTCGGTCATCGGCCCGGGCCACCGCTGCGAGGATCCGGCAACCCCCCGGCAGGACGCCTACGCCATCATGCGAACCTCGTCCGGGACGCATCTGATCGTGGCGGTCGCCGACGGGCTTTCGAGCAGTGCGAACTCCGAGATCGGCGCCCGGGTGGCGGTGACCGCTGCGGCGCGATCCGTCCATCGCGCGCTCGATGCGACACCCGACCCCGAACGCCTCGCGGCTGACGAGCTGTTTCGTCAGGTCGCGGGCGAGATGGTCGGGACGGGGCGCAGCCGCGATCTCGACGACCGCGATCTCTGCAGCGTGTTGATCGTCGCGGTGATCCCGGCGGTCGCGCAGCCCGACGGGTTCCGGCGGGTCTGGACGGCCCAGGTCGGCGACGTGTCGCTGTGGCTGCACGGGCGGTCCGGATGGAGGCAGCGGACGGGGGTGCCGAAGAGCGGGCTGGACCGGAACATGGTCGACGCGGTGCTGCCGTTCACCCCGGAGCGGGTGCTCACAGAGCTCGTCGACGTGGAGCCCGGTCACGGCGTCGCGATGATGACCGACGGCCTTGGGGACACGTTGAGCAACGTGGCCAGCGCGGAACGCTACTTCGCCGATCGATGGGCCCGGCCGACGCACCTAGCGGGTTTCGTCGCCGATCTCTGCTTCGACGCGCCCGGGCAGCTCGACGACCGCACCGCCGTGGTCGTGTGGTGCGGGCAGAACGCGGCGGATGTCTCGAGCGTGTCGCTGCGGGGCGAGGAGTCGGCGTGACCGGGTGGTCGGAAGGGCCCTTCGCCCGGGTGGAGCGACTGACCGACCTCAGGTTGGGAAAGTCGATCAGCGAGAACAACGGCCAGTGCCGGCGGGTCTGTGTCGTGGACTCGCATCCGGGGTGGCTGTTCAAGGAGTACCACTCGAACGCGAGCGACGCGGACGTCCTCCGCCTTGACAAGCTCACCGAGCGGCCGGTGACGTTGCGGCCTGCGGACCGCGAGTTGGTCGACCGGAACATGAGCTGGCCCGTGTCCCGCGTGACGAGGGACTCCCACACAGTCGGCGTCCTGATGCCCGCGGCGCCCGACACCTTCACGACCAATCTGCGGACCGTCAACGGCCGGACCCGTAACGCCCAGTTGCCCATCGACCTCCTCGCGATCGATGACGACCGGATGAACAGGCTCGGTCTGCCCCACCTGTCGCTGATCGACCGCGTGACGGTGTGCTCGTCGATCGCCTCCGTCGCGGCCCTGTTCGAACGGGCCGGCCTGGTGTACCTGGACTGGTCGTATGCAAACGCGTTCTGGAGCACGAGCGAGCTGGCGGCCTACGTGATCGACGTGGACGGTTGCTCATTCGGTCCCCGCCTGCAAATGGAAACCAACGACTGGGCCGACCCGCTCGTCCCGCGCCATTCGATGGCGAGCAACGCCGTCGACCGGTACCGGGTCGCCCTGCTGGTGGCGAGATGCCTGACCGCGGAACGGGACCGGGGAACCGTCCTCGCGGCCGTCGAGAACCTGGCACGCTGCGCGCCGATGATTCGGGGGGTGGCCGAGCATGTGGTCCACGTGCTGACGGCGTCGACGGCGGCGGCGCGGCCGCCTCTCGTTGAGCTCGCGGCGGCGTTGACCTACGCCGTCACCGGGGCACCGGAGCCGGGCGAACCGCGGACGATCAGGTCGGGTCCCGGCATCAAGGGCTGGACGCCCGTCAAGCCACGCCCCGGTCACCCGCAGACCAGGCCGATCCTGCATCAGTATCCGACCGCCCCGACACCGTCGATGTCGACTCCCGGCCCGCCGCCAGGGGTCACAGTGCCGACGGCGGTGACGCTGCCCACCCCCACGCCTGACACCGGAGCCGCACATACCGCCGCGGTGCTCGCCGGTTGGCTCCTGCTCGCCGGTCTGCTGTTTCTGATCTTCACCGTCCTGGCCTGAACGCGCTGGAGGAGCCACCGCATGAACGCACCGAGTCCGAACCACACTAGAATGAACTGCCTTCCCACCTACATCCTCATCGACACGTCCAGCTCCATGAAGTCGTCCGAGGGAATCCTCAACGAGACGCTCGAGTACCTCTACGACGAACTGATCATGAGCCCGCGTATCTCGGACTTCGCGCACATCTCGATCATCAGCTTCAACACCGACACCCATGTCGTCCTCGAGATGGCCGACATCCAGCAGATCACGGCGCTGCCGCAGCTGGAGTGCTCGGGGGTCACGAATTTCACCAGGGCGTTCCAGGTGCTGCACCAGCGCATCGACCACGACGTGCCGATGCTGAACGCCGCGGGCCGCGAGGTCCTGCGCCCAGTAGCGTTCCTGCTCACGGACGGCCAGCCCACAGACGAGGAAGGGCGGGTGACCCAGGCCTGGCGCGACGAGTACGGTCGGCTGACGGACAAGGGCTGGCGGCGGCGTCCGAATGTCGTCCCGTTCGGGTTCGGCGGCGCCACCGCAGACGTGCTCCACGACATGGCAACTATCAACGGGGTCGCCTTCCTCGCGAAAGACAACGGGAACAGCGACTCCCTCCGGAAGATCTTCGCCACCCTGCTCAACACCCTCGTGACTTCGGCCCAGGAGAACGAGCTGCGGCTGCCGACCGAGGTCGACGGCTTCATCCGCGTCTCGCGGGACATCATCGAGTGAACATCGATGGAGTCGATGCCGGTCGTCGAGCCAGCGAGCTACTGCAGCGCACTAGCGGAGAGGCCGAGCGGGCGGACATTAAGGCGTCGATCCTGCTCGTCGGCACACTCGCGATGGCCGGCGGCGTGTCGGGGGTGCTGTCGGGGGCCAAGTGGAACCCCGCAGCACAGCCGACTCTGATCCAGGTCCCGTGGTGGGCGGCCATGGTGGCCGCGGTGGTGGCCCTGGTCTGCCTCGGCGCAGCGGTGTACCCCCGCGCGCACCGGAAGGCCGCGGAGCGATCGGTCGTCGGATACTTTGGCGACGTAGTGGCGCTGCCGTCTGTCGAGGCGCTGGGCAAGCGTCTGCAGGCATCCCCCGACGATCACCCCGTGGACGTCGCCGTCGACCAGCTGTGGCAGCTGAGCCACATCTTGGACACCAAGTACCGGTTCATCCGCTGGGCGATCCACGCGTTCGCCCTCTCGCTCGTGCTCCTGCTGGTGGTGCTGGTGGCCGTCTCGGTGTCGTGAATCGACCTGCCGCATCGGCCCCCGCCGCGGTGGGTTAGGGCGTGTCCCGTGGCTCTGTAACGTGGCCGCGAAGCCAGATCCGGATCGAGGCGACGTCGACGGTGCCAGTGAAGATGTACTCGCGTTTGTCGTAGCGGGCGGGCAGGGCCTGGCCCGATCGACGTAGGTGCAGTGCTAGGCGATCGCGACCATGATTGCGGCTATGACGATCATGGCTACGCCGCCGACGCCCAGGAGCAGGGAGGTTTGGACCTTTCGGTGCTTGGTCCAGTTCCGTTTGCTCATTTCTATGAGCTGCCGGGCGAGCATCGGGAACGGGTCCTCTTGTCCAGCGGT
>Ga0136614_10003222_pt1 | contig 10387 bp, 9 predicted proteins | sample AntDrymUQ2792106_2_FD_106643 | JGI IMG/M metagenome (GOLD analysis project Ga0136614, IMG submission 106643) | Polar desert sand microbial communities from Dry Valleys, Antarctica - metaG UQ279 (21.06) | ecosystem: Environmental > Terrestrial > Soil > Desert | place: Antarctica: Dry Valley... | reverse complement strand
CATGACCGACAGATACGCCCTGGCGACCTACAGGCGGCTCTTTATGCCCAGGGGGGAGATCTTCGCTTGATAGCGCGGGCCGAGAGGAAATCGGCTTGACACGAACACACAGGGATGACCGCCGAGTCGTGTATCGCGTCGATCCTCCCGTCAGCACGGGGGAGCTCGACGAGCTGTTCGCGGCGGCGTGGTGCAGGCACGAATCGCGGGACTGGAATCCCGTATTGAAACGTAGTCTGGTATATCTCTGCGCCTACCGCGGGCGGCGCCTCGTCGGATTCGTTCACGTCGCGTGGGACGGGGGCGTCCACGGGTTTATCCTGGACACCACGGTCCATCCGGAGATGCGGCGGCGCGGTATAGGACGCCGGCTGGTGTTGAGGGCGGCCTCAGAAGCCGGGGACAGAGACGTGGAGTGGTTACACGTGGACTTCGAGCCGCACCTGCGGGGGTTCTACGAACTTTGCGGCTTCAGCCCCACGGAATCCGGGCTCATGCACCTTGGCGCTCCGGAGCACGTCGAGCAGAAGCGATTCAGCCGGTACTGAGCATCCCTGAGGATACGCCCGAGACAGAGAGCAGCAGGACGTTCAGCACGTTCTCACTCTCTGGGGCGTTTGCGCTGATGGCGCGGGGCTGGCGCAACAGCGTGACCTGAAGATAGGAGAGCGGGTCCACGTAGTGGTTGCGCCGCCGTATCGATCTCTGGAGCACAGGACTGTCATCTAGGAGGTTTTCGTTCCCCGTAACGCGGAGCAGGGCCTCCACACATGAGGCGTGCTCGCCGGAGATCCTCTGCCATAGTCGTTCACGGATAGCCGGGTCGGAGACGAGCGAGGTATAGTTCTCGGCTATGCGCAGGTCGCTCTTGGCCAGGGTCATCTGCATGAAGTCGACGAGCTTCCGGAAGAACGGCCAGCCCTCGTACATCTCGCGCAGCGGCAAGCTGCCTGCTTTAGCTGGCAGTATATGACCCCAGGTAGAGTAACATTACCCCTGGTGCACACCAAGTGAGAACGCAGATATCTGTAGGCCGGTACAACGGGGGACCGGGGTTGAGGATCTCACAACGCAGCATAGAGGAGGTCAGGGAGGCGTCCACCATCGTCGAGGTGGCCTCCGAGTTCACGGCCCTAAAGCGGCAGGGAGCCCGCTTCGCAGGCCTCTGCCCCTACCCCGACCACCAGGAAAAGACCCCTTCCTTCAGCGTCGACCCGGAGAAGAACCTCTACCACTGTTTCGGGTGCAAAATGGGCGGGGACGCCATCAAGCTCGTCATGGACCTCAAGTCTCTGGAGTTCTCAGATGCGGTCTCCTACCTCGCCGACCGCTCCGGCGTGGAGCTGCAGTTCGAGGGCGGGGGAGATCCCGACGCCGCAAGGGAACGTACCCTCCGTCGACGTCAGATCCACAGGGCCCTCGCCGCCGCCACCGTCTACTACAACAAGTACCTCCTAAGGTCCGAAACCCCGGAAGCAGAGAACGCCCGCCGCTACCTGAAAGACCGCCGCATTCAGCTTTCTACTATAGAAGAATTTCGTTTGGGGTACGCGCCGCCGCGGGGTATTTCGGGATTTGTGGGTGCGGCTGGGAGGTTGGATCTCGGCACGGGGGTCCTCGATGCGGCCGGGCTTCTTTCGCCGCGGGGTGGGGAGCGTTTTGCTGGCAGGATCACCTTCCCCATCTCGGACCGGCGGGGTAGGATCGTGGGCTTTGGGGCGAGGACGCTCGGGGACGCCCAACCCAAGTACCTCAACTCTCCCGAGACGGAGATCTTCAACAAGCGGGACCTGCTCTACGGCTTCCCGCAAGTCTCAGAGGCTATCCGTAAGGAGCGCGCAGCGCTGGTCGTCGAGGGCTACACGGACGTGCTGATGCTCTACCAGTCGGGCATCCAGAACGCCGTCGCCACGTTGGGCACAGCGACGACCCCTGGCCACCTGCGTATGCTCAGCGGCTACGCGGATAGGATCTACGTCCTCTTCGACCCGGACGCGGCGGGGGAGAGGGCGATAGAGCGGGCGGCCGCGACGGCGGCCGATTTGAAGCTGGATCTCCGGGTCCTACGTCTACCCGAAGACCCTGCGGACTGGCTCCTGGAGCATTCACCCGAGGAGTTTGCAGGGAAGTTGAAGGATGCAGTGCCCGTGCTCGAGTACGGCATCAGGCGCATCGTCGCCCGTATTAGGGGAGCGGATGCCACACAGCGCTCCAGGGCCGTTCCCGAGGTAAAGAGCATGATCCAGGAGATCAAAGACCCTGTCCTCTACCGCGAGGCCCTGCGTCTGGCCACGGAATCCCTGGGTGTTGGTCCAGAGGTCCTGCAGACGGCGAAGCAGCCTTCCAGCTCATCCTCGCGGGCCGGTGGCCAGGCCGACCCGCAAACGGAGGCCGGCGGCGCCGTGCTCACCCTCATTCTTGCCAGGCCCGACCTCACAGCCCCCCTCCTCGACGAGGGCATAGAGATCCCGAGTCTCCCAGAGCCCTTGACGCTGCATACCGAGGATTTTCATGACGAAACCCACGCCCGGATCTTCACCCTATTGAGAGAACACGCGGGCAGAGATCTCGACGCCGTGCTCTCGGATGAGAGGGCCAGGCCGCTGATGGACCAGATCGGTGCCCTCGCTTCTCAGGGGGAGAGGCTCTACCCGTCAGGGACCTCCGTACGCGAAGCCTGGTTGCGGCTGGCGATCCTGAGCCGCGAACAGAGCAAGCGTGAAACGCAGGATTATGACCGGAAGGATATGCTGCAGTCGGAGATCCAACATCTCAAACAGGCCTTGCGCTCTTCCGCAGCCGGACCTTGAAGCAGCGAGCCCAGAACCGTATAATCCACTCTTGTAACATTCCCCTGTAGCTCAATTGGCAGAGCATTCGGCTGTTAACCGAAGGGTTGCTGGTTCGAGTCCAGCCGGGGGAGCTAGGCGGTACCGTCCGGGTTTTCCGCCAAGGGCCCATAGCTCAGTTGGTTAGAGCATCCGACTCATAATCGGACGGTCCCAGGTTCGAGTCCTGGTGGGCCCACGAATCCACACAGCCCGTAAGCACCCACCCAATAGTTAGAACCCGCAACATATTTCCACATACCCAACATGTTGGGGTCAGCTTCGCACACGACCGACATGTTACGCCAGGGGTACGGCACTTCCCCGGAGAGAAACCTTCTACGAACCACCAAAACACATATTCTAAATAGGGGTCCTACTCCCTGGGGTAGGGGGATAAAACCACGTTTACGCACGAAACGCGGTCTCTCGGGGCCATTCTCGGCCGCCCAGATTGCGGTTTTTCCGTGCATATGCAAGAATTTCGCTGTTGTGGGTCAAAGTGGAGCGTAGTGGGAGGACACGGCGCTGGCTCTTTTAGGCGAGTACGAGCACACGCTGGACGAGAAGGGGCGCATGACCCTCCCTTCTCGTCTCCGCTCCTATTTCGAGGGTGGGATCGTCGTGACCAAGGGGATAGACAGGTGTCTGTTCGCCTTTCCGCCTGAGGAGTGGGCGGCGTTCAAGGCCAACATAAAGTCCAACGCTGACCTCTCGGCCAGGGGACGCCAGCTTTCGCGAATGTTCTTCTCCATGGCGTTTGAGGCTACGCTCGACAGGCAGGGTCGGGTTTTGATCCCCACCAAGCTTGCCAGATACGCAGGCTTGCAGCGTGAGGTGACCATCACGGGCGTGGACGACAGGTTGGAGATCTGGGACACGGAGGAATGGGACCGCTACGTCTCGGGTGCTGACGATTCGTTCTCCGAGATCGTCGAGGAGTTTGCAGGAAGGAATCTCGGCGGGTGATGGTGGCCGGACACCGTCCCGTGATGCTAGAGAGATCCGTGGCCGCCCTCGGGCTGGCCCCCGAGGACTCTGTCGTCGACGCCACGTTCGGCGGTGGCGGCCACTCCAGGCTCATACTCGCCGGGCTCGGGCCCGCCGGTAGCCTCGTCGGCATCGACCGCGACCCCGAGGCGGCAGGGCGGGTATCGGATCTCATGGAAGACCCGCGCTTCGAGTTCGTCTCGGGCGCCTACGACAGGGCGTTGTGGGCGATGGTCGAGGAGGGTAGAACGGCGGATGCGATCCTCTTCGACCTCGGGCTCTCAAGCTTCCAGGTCGACGAGCCAGGACGTGGGTTCTCCTACGTCAGGGAGGGACCGCTGGACATGCGGATGGACCCACGCTCGGGGGCGACGGCAGCGGACTTTTTGAACACCGCCGAGGTCGGGGAGTTGGCAAGGGTGCTCACGGAGTACGGAGACGTGCCGCGCGGTGAGGCAGGGCGTGTGGCGCGGGAGGTCGCAAGGAGGAGGCCGCTCGCGGTTACGACGGATCTCTACGAGGCCGTGCGGGCGGCCGTTGGATGGAAAGAGAAGGGCGGCAACCCGGCAAACAGGATCTTCCAGGCCGTGCGGGTCAGGGTAAACGACGAGCTGGGGAGCTTCGGCAGGGCCCTTGAGGCCGCGGAACGGCTTCTCGCGCCGGGCGGGAGGCTTGTGGTCATTACATTCCACTCGGGGGAAGATCGCCTCGTAAAGCGATTCATCTCGGGGCGGGAGGGGCGATGCGTCTGTCCGCCTGAGCTACCGGTGTGCGTTTGTGGCGCGAGGCCCATATTCCGGCGAGGCGAGGTCCTGACCCCGTCGGCACGTGAGGTAGAGGAGAACCCGCGCAGCGCCTCGGCCAGGCTGCGGGCGGCGATACGGACGGCCGAGCCTCCGGCGGATGGTACCTGATGGCCGCGTCGCAGCGCAGGTACAGGGCCACGCTCCCTACGGAACCGGCGTGGCCCCTACAAGAGCGCGCCCCGGAACGCCCGCGGGATCGCTCCATCGAGCAGAAGGCCGCGGGCCGGCGACGCCGATTTGCGATGCTCGTCGTTGTGCCCGTGCTGTTGATGCTGGGGAGCGTCTATCTGTACACGGTCGCCGCGGGGCTCGACACAAGGGCCGCCGATCTCGAAGTCAGGCTTGACAGGGCCAGAGAAGAAGGGGAGAGACTCGAGGTCAGGGTCGCGGAACTGTCTGGTGCCGGAAGGATCCGGACCCTCGCGGCGGAGAAGCTCGGTATGCACGAGCCAAAGAGCACGACCTTGAAGGTCTACGGAGCCAAAGCGGAGGATGGGAAAAACAATGGGGAACCGCAGAAAGGGGGACGACCGCGGCAGCGTTGATCGGCCAAGGCCTCGCAACGCAAGGGTTCGTCGCGGCACGAAAACCCCCCCTCGCACAAAAAACAAAGGCCGCAAGGCAACTGGCGGCAAAGTCATACCGCTACCCAGGAATAGGCGGACCGGTGGCGCCACGCCTGGCCCCACGAAGATGTCCCGCTCGTCGAACAGCGACAAAGCGAAGACCACCGTCGGCCACAGGAGGCTGTGGATGGTGGCAGCGGTGTTCGCGATGACAGGGCTTCTACTCGGTGGGAGGGCCGTGCACATAAGCCTCACGGAGGACGAGAGTTACAGGGCCTTCGCCGACGAACAGGTCGGGGGAGCGACGCCGGTCATGGCGCCGACCCGCGGCAGCATCGTGAGTGCCGACGGAAGGGAGCTCGCGACCAGCCTCGAGATCGCGCGGGTGATCGCAACGCCGTACCAGATCGAAGACCCCAGGGCGACGGCCAGAGAGCTGGCCGTCGTGCTCGGCAAAGAGGTGGATACGACCGAGAAGGAGATAAGGACCTCGCTCACCAGGCGTGATGCGGAAGGCCAGCTTACGGGATACAGCGTCGTCGCCACAGGCGTAAAGCCGGAGACGGCGGCGAAGGTGCAGGCAAAGGGTATGGCGGGCATCACCACGTCCCCCGATACCACGAGGGTCTATCCGGACGGGACCATCGCCAGCCAACTCCTCGGACACCAGGGAGACTACGGCAAGCCTTTCGGCGGGGTCGAGGCCAGTTACGATGACACTTTGAAGCGCGGCCGGGACGTAGACCTGACGGTAGACTCAGCGGTGCAGCAGGAGCTGCAAAAAGCCCTTGGGAAGGCTGTCGAGAAGAGCAAGGCGAAGGGCGCCGTCGGCGTGGTCATGCGAGTCGACGACGGGTCCATAGTCGCGCTCGCCAACACCCCAGACTACGACAACAACGAGTTCGGGGATGTCCCCGCCGAAGACCAGCGAGATCGAGTCCTTACCGACCCGTACGAGCCAGGCTCCACTTTCAAGGCCTTCACCGTCGCCTCGGCCCTCGAGGACGGCGCCCTCACCCCGTCGAGTGAGTTCGTCGTCCCGGATCACATGACCGTGGCCGGCCACGTCATCAACGACTCCAAGCCGCACGAGACCGAGATAATGACCCCCGGTGACGTACTCGAACACTCGAGCAACGTCGGGGCGACGAAAGTCGCCAAGGAGCTCGGCGGGAAAGAGCTCTACGACTACATTCGCGCCTTCGGCTTCGGCGAACCAACCGGCGTAGACGTGTGGGGCGAGGACCCGGGGCTCATCCCCGCCTACAGGGACTGGAGTGGGGTCTCGATAGGCAACATACCTTTCGGACAGGGCTTTACGGTAACGCCTCTGCAGCTCGTCTCCGGCTATGCCACGCTCGTCAACGGCGGACGAAGGGTAACGCCGCACGTGACAGAACAGGAGACCCCCCAGAGACAGGGCCCCAGGGTGATAAGCAGTAAGACCTCGGCTATAGTACGCGGGATGTTGCAGGGCGTCGTCGACGACGGGTCGGGCCACTTCGCCCAAATCTCCGGTTACAGCGTGGCCGGCAAGACGGGGACCTCTCAGAAAGTGGACCCGAAAACAGGAACCTACGGTGACCAGTACGTGGCCTCCTTTATTGGGTTCGCCCCGGCCTCCGACCCTGAGTACGTGATGCTGGTGGCCGTCGACGAACCAAAGACCTCCTACTGGGGAGAGCTTGTCGCGGTACCGGCTTTCCACCATGTCATGACCTTTACGCTGGGCTACTTCAACGTCCCGCCCGACCGTAGGGGCTTCGAGGCAGAGGAGCCCCTCTGGTGAGGCCGGCTACCCTTTCAGAGGCCGTGCGGGCTATGGGCGCGGAGCTCCAGTCCCCGCATGTAAATCCCCTCGTCAGCGGGGCGGCGACCGATTCCCGTAAGGTGCGCGAAGGGGACCTGTTCTTCGCCCTGCACGGTAGGACGGACGGTACGGACTTCGCCCCCGAAGCGCACCTTCGCGGCGCGGTCGCGACGGTTGCCACCCGTCGGCTCGACGTGCCGACCCTCATCGTGGCCGATCCTCTACAGGCGCTGCAGAAGCTCGCGCGATGGTCGCTTCTCCGCCCAGACGCGCCTACGCCTACCGTCGTCGGCATCACGGGCACTGTGGGCAAGACAACGACCAAGGACGCCCTTGCGACCATTCTCAGGCACGCCGGGAAGCGTGTCTCAGCAACGGCGGGAAACCTGAACAACGAGATCGGCCTTCCTCTTACCATCCTCTCCGCCGACCCCCGCACAGAGGTCCTGGTCCTCGAGATGGGCGCCACCCACGCAGGGGACATACAGTATCTGTGTGCCATCGCCCCGCCCGAGATCGGTGTCCTCACAGCCATCTCGCCGGTCCATCTTGACTCTTTCGGGTCGCTCGAAGATCTTGCAGCCGCCAAGGGCGAGCTCGCCGTCTCCCTCCCCGAGTCTGGAACGTTGGTCGCGCCCGCGGGCGCGCCGGAGACGGCGACCGGGTCAGGCCGGAAACTAGAGCGGCGCATCACCTTCGCCCGCGCCGGCGGAGCAGATCTCGTCGCGTCAGGGATCGAAGGCAGGGACGAAGGCCTCCGCTTCATCGCCAACATCGCCGGCGAGTCGGCCGAGGTCCGCTCTCCGGTCTTCGGGACGCACCTGGTGGAGCCGCTCCTGGCCGCCCTCGGCGGCGCGCTCGCCCTCGGCCTCGGCCTGGAACAGGCCGCCCGTGGTCTCTCCCGCCTGCGGCGGACGGGCCTTCGGGGCGACGTTTACAGGCTCAGGGAAGATATAACCGTCTACGACGACTCCTACAACGCATCCCCGGCCGCCGTCGCCGCCGTACTCAGGTACGGTGCGGATCAGGCAAGAACACAACGTAGACGGCTCGTGGTCGTGCTCGGCGGAATGTTCGAGCTGGGGGCCTGCGCCCGCGCGTACCACAGGGAGGCGGGGGAACTGGCGGAAAGAGTCGGCGTCGACCTGCTCGTCTGCGTCGGCGACGAGGCCCGCTGGTACGCCGAGACCTTCCCGGGCAGGACCCTCTTCTACCAGGACGCAGCGAGCGCCGCCGATGCCCTGCGGGAAGAGCTGCGGGGCGGAGACTACCTCATCGTCAAGGGTTCACGTGGGGTCGGGCTCGAGACTCTGACCCGCAAGTTGAGGGAGAGTCTAGCTCTTGTTTAGCGTTGTACTCGCGGCGGCGGTAGCGTTTCTTGTAACGGTGTTGCTCGGCTCGAAGTTCATCGAGTTTTTGCAGTCGCGGAAGTTCGGGCAGTTCGTGCGCGAAGAAGGACCTCAGACGCACCTGATCAAAGCTGGCACCCCGACCATGGGTGGGATCGTGATGCTGACGGGCCTTCTGGGTGCGCTCGTTGTGGTGGCGCGGCCCAACGTGGCCACGCTGACGACGCTCTTGCTCGTCGCCGTCGTGGCGGGCATAGGCCTATACGACGACTGGCAGAAGATCTCTAGAAAGCGCCCTGAGGGATTGAGCGCCCGCTACAAGTTCCTTCTGTTGACCCTTGCAGTGGTTCTGGCGGACGTACTCGCCGTGCGCTACGTAGGCGTCACCCAGGCGGTGCTAGTGCCCTACTTCGACCGCAGCCTGGTCTTGGGGCCCGGCGTGGTGGGGATCGCGCTCTTCAGCTTGTTCTTGTTGCTGGTGATCGCGGGCACGACCAACGCCGTCAACCTGACGGACGGCCTCGACGGGCTCGCTGCGGGGGCGGCGGCCATAGCCCTGCTCGCCTACACGGCCATCGCGTTCCTCGAGCGCCAGTACGACGTCGCCGTGATCTGCGGCGCGATGGTGGGGGCGATCGTCGGGTTCCTCTGGTACAACTCCCACCCGGCCGACATCTTTATGGGGGATACAGGCTCACTAGCGATAGGGGGCGTCCTCGCCGCAGCGGCGGTGCTCACCAAGACAGAGCTCCTCCTGCCCATCGTGGGCGGACTGTTCGTTCTCGAGGCTCTCTCCGTCATCGTCCAGGTCTTCATCTTCAAGCTCACGGGACGAAGGGTGTTCAAGATGGCCCCGATTCACCACCATTTCGAGTTTCTGGGCTGGGATGAGAACAAGGTGGTCGTCCGATTCTGGATCGCCCAGGCCGCTTTCTCCTCCGTGGGGTTCTTCCTCTACTACATCTTCCTCTACAACGCGGTAGGGTGAACCCGTGAGGACCCTGGTATACGGGCTCGGAGAGTCGGGCGCCGCGGCCACGCGGGCGCTCGCGGAACGCGGTGAGAAGGTCGTAGTAGCCGACGACCGAGACGACGAACGCCTGCGCTCCATCCTGAAGGACCTAGGAGTACAGGGACACCTGAGAGCGGGACCGGAGGTACTGGACTGCGCCGACCGCGTCGTTGCCAGCCCTGGAGTGCGGCCGGAGCATCCCGTGCTGCGGGCCGCCGAGGAGCGGGGTTTGCCCATCATCTCCGAGGTCGCACTGGGCCTGGAGCTGATCGGGTCTGGCGTGCGCGTGGCGGCTGTAACGGGTACTAACGGAAAGACCACCGTCGTCGACATGCTACGCCGTATGCTCGAGGTTTCCAGCGTGCCCCACGTGGTCGCCGGCAACTCGTGGAGGGATCTGACCGGGTGCGCCGCGGAGGCGCGTGGTGCTGGGCTCCTCGTCCTGGAGGTCTCTTCTTTCCAGCTCCACTATCTCGAGAGCCCCGGCTTCGAGGTCGCGGCGCTCTTGAACGTCAGACCAGACCACCTCAACTGGCACGAATCGTTCGAGGAGTATGTTGACGACAAGCTCCGCATCTTCGATGGACAGCGGGCAGGGGACCTCGCCCTCGTAAGCTCCCGGGACCCGGTAGGTCGTTCCGCTCTCGAGGGCCTCGAGGCAGAAACCATCATCGTTGGAGAAAGGGACACCGCCGTCAGGGAGGATCGTCTGCTCCTTCGCGGCTCTCGCCTGGCTGACGTGACCGACTTGCACTTCGCAGGGATGCACAACTACGAGAACGCGCTCTTCGCCGCCGCCGCCGCACAGAGGTTCGGTGCGGAGCTTGGGAACATCAAGGAGGCATTGTTCGGATACGAGTCCGGGCCGCATCGCATGCGGGTCGCAGCAGAGGTCGCGGGCGTGACTTACGTGGATGATTCCAAGGCCACCAACCCGGCGGCGGTCGTGGCGGCCCTCGACAGCCTCGACGTGCCCGTAGTTCTCATCCTCGGCGGTTCGGAGAAGTACACGGACTTCTCGGAGTT
>Ga0136614_10003221_pt1 | contig 10390 bp, 10 predicted proteins | sample AntDrymUQ2792106_2_FD_106643 | JGI IMG/M metagenome (GOLD analysis project Ga0136614, IMG submission 106643) | Polar desert sand microbial communities from Dry Valleys, Antarctica - metaG UQ279 (21.06) | ecosystem: Environmental > Terrestrial > Soil > Desert | place: Antarctica: Dry Valley... | reverse complement strand
GAATTTTCCGAGCGCGCCGCGGCGAAGATCGCGGAATTGACGGGACTGCCCTTCAAGGCGCACCCGAACAAGTTCGCGGCTCTTTCGGCGCACGATGAGATCGTGTTTGCGAGTGGCGCGCTCAAAACTTTGGCTGCGTCGTTGATGAAGATCGCAAATGATATTCGCTGGCTCGCTTCGGGGCCGCGCTGCGGCTTGGGCGAGTTGGTATTACCGGAGAACGAACCCGGCTCGTCGATCATGCCGGGCAAGGTCAACCCGACGCAGAGCGAGGCACTGACGATGGTCGCCGTCCAAGTCTTCGGCAACGACGCCGCCATCGGCTTCGCCGGCTCGCAGGGCAATTTCGAGTTAAACGTCTTCAAGCCGGTAATGATTCACAATCTGCTCCATTCGATCCGCCTCATTCACGACGCTTGTCATGGCTTCGTCGATTACTGCATCGCCGGCATTGAACTGAACCGCGAGCAGATCGACACGCACCTCCAAAATTCACTCATGTTAGTGACGGCCTTGAATCCGCACGTCGGCTACGACAACGCCGCGAAGATCGCCAAGCACGCGCACAAGCAAGGAATTAGCTTGCGCGAGTCGGCTATCGAGTTGGGACTGCTGACCGGCGAGCAGTTCGACGAGTACGTGAAGCCGGAAGAGATGACGCACCCCTAAAGGAAGACAAAAGGTAGCGTGATATAAGGGGAGTTTCTTAAATGAAGATGATTGAGCTTAAGGAATTTAATAGCGAAATTGAAAACGCTCCGGCTTTATTCACTTCAGGCGCTTTTATATCGCCGAGAAAAATAACTGTGGATGGAAAAGAACATTGGTTTTGGATCGTCGAATCTTTTGAAGGCGACAGCTATTTTGAAGGTGCGGTTTGCAACCCTTTGGAATCTTCTGAAACAAAGCAAGGCTTGTTTGCAGAACTTGAGCGAGAGTAGCAGTCTGGCGGCTAAACGCGATGCGCTCAACGGCGGTTATGTGGAGCAGCGCGGGAAAGCGCGTTGAGAAGCCGCTGATGCTGACCTTGTGCAAGATTCATTCTGTGCCGGAAGAAAATTACGCCATCAAACTCAAAGGCAAAGCAAAGAAAGTAAAAACACCAGTTGATGTGGATACGGACATAGACTTTGAACGAGAAATTGATTTTTATCTGGTTGACGCCGCGCAGCAATATAAATGCGAAGTGAAGTTGATGAGCAAAGGCAATCCCGAGAGCGCCGACGCCGTGATTGCGCGCGGCAGTAAAGTGTTCGTTGCCAACAAACTCTCCGACACGAACAAAAAACAATTGAACAGCTTAGGCGTCGGCTGGGTTGAACTGAGATGTCCTGACGGATACAAACGCTTTGCCAAAGTTTTGCAGCATCTCAACATCCCTTACCAAGAGTTCACAGGAGATATTGAGCTTAAATTAGACGAGATTTTTGATGAAATTTTAGTGCGTGAATTCAACTTGTAAGCGAAACAGGTGATCGTTTGAAGAATAAAGACGGAGACGGCGGGCCGGTTTAACTGTGCCGCCCGCCGCTCTTCGGTATTTGCTTTCCGCTTCCTGCCACAACCTCTCCTTAACGCATCAAATCCTCATCCTCTCGCATCTAAAATCTTCGCGCAGCAGGGCGTTTTTGCGGTGCGCGAGCGGGATAATTTTTGCAGCGTGGCCCGGCGCGGGTGCGCGCTTGCGCTTCGTTTCTCGAAGTGAGATATTTTGTGTTTGGCGCGTGACGCCGGAAGCCGACTGTGGCGCAAGCGGGCGCGTGGAGGGACAGAGCATGACGGTCGAAATGTTGACTAAACTGCCGGCGCTGGAAGATTACTTCGGGCAGTCGGACGCGGAGTTGCACGAGCGGATCGAGGCGGCGCGTGGCGAGTTAGGGAAGCGTCTCGTCATCCTCGGCCATCATTACCAACGCGACGACGTGATCCGCCATGCCGACATTATCGGCGACTCGTATAAGCTGTCGAAGCTCGGCGCGGAGCGCACTGAAGCAGAGTTTATCGTCTTCTGCGGCGTCCACTTCATGGCCGAGTCGGCGGATATCCTCTCTACGCCGCACCAGAAAGTGATTCTGCCGGACATGGGCGCGGGTTGCTCGATGGCCGACATGGCGACGGTGGAACAAGTCGAAGACGCATGGGACCAGTTGACAGAGATCGGCGTCATCGGCGGCGGCTTCAAAGTGATGCCGATCACATACATGAACTCATCCGCCGCGATCAAAGCGTTCTGCGGTCAGCACGGCGGCGCGGTCTGCACTTCATCGAATGCCGTGCCGCTCTTCGATAAAAGTTTGAAGGAAGCGGACAAGCTCTTCTTCTTCCCCGATCAACATCTCGGTCGAAACACCGGCTTTAAGTTCGGCATCCCGCTTGAAGGGATGGCGCTCTGGGACCCGGCGAAAGACTTGGGCGGCAACACGGAAGAGCAACTGAAGAACGCGCGCTTGATTCTGTGGAAAGGACATTGCTCCGTTCACGGTCGCTTCCGTGCGTGGCACGTCGAGCAAGTGCGGAGGGATGTGCCGGGCATCAACGTGCTGGTTCACCCGGAATGTACGCGCGAGGTCGTTGAGATGTCCGACTACAACGGCTCGACCGAGTACATTATTAAAACTTTGGAGCAAGCGCCCGCCGGCTCGGCTTGGGCTGTCGGCACGGAAGTCAATCTCGTCAACCGTTTGATTCAACGTTTCCCCGACAAGCATATCCGCCTGCTCGCGCCCGACCTCTGCATGTGCGCCACGATGTACCGCATCGCGCCGCAGAACTTGGCATGGGCGCTCGAATCGCTCGTCGCCGGAGTCGTTGTTAATCAGATCACCGTCCCCGCAGAGACGGCTCGCTGGGCGCGCGTCGCGCTGGATCGCATGTTGGCAGTAGGATAAAAGCAGTGGCGAGTGACGAGAAAAGACATGCTTTCAACTCGTCACTGTCGTTAAAGAAGGAAGCAAAAGTATTGGCAGACTCAAACGATAAAGTCGAAGAGAACGTCGGCGGCGAGTTTTACGTTGACTCGCAGTGCATTGACTGTGACGTGTGCCGCGACACCGCCCCGGATAATTTCACTCGCTCAAACGACCACGGCTACTCGTTCGTCTATCAGCAACCCACGAACACAGACGAGCGCGCCCTCTGCGAAGAAGCCCTCGCCGCCTGCCCCGTCGAAGCCATCGGCAACGACGGTTGAGCAATTCATTCAGCAAACAAATTATTCAAAGTTGCCTGATTGTTCGTCGCCGAGAACTGTCAGGCGGTTTGCTTTTCCCGGCATGAGGAAAACGCGCGGTAACTTGAGCGCGGGTTAAAGGCTGCACAGCCAGCGAGAGATCGAGGCCACCTGACTTTCAACGGTTAAGTTCGCTGCGTTCTCAAGTGTCCCGTCCTCTAGTTGAAACCAAATCTCACTCGCCATCTTCTTGGCGATGGCGGCCCCGATGAAAAAAGTGTGTGGCTTTAAGCTGCTCTGTCCGAAGACTGTTTGAATGCGTATTAGGGCAGTTCTCGCTGTTTTCCAGTGTTCGTCTGCCCCGGCGGGGTCGATGCCGCCTTTGAGTTCGCCTAGCGCAACATATGAAGCAGGCGCGCGGCAGCTTGTTTGTAGTTCTTCGGGGCTGCAACTGAACAGGCACACGTCAACGTTGTTCTTCAGGAAAGGCACAGTTAAGTTGTAGATGACTGTGCGCTGCCGTCTGCCTTTGGTCCAGCATAGCCCACGTAAATGCAGTTCAATATCGGTATCGTCGCTTGCCATCATTGCCCATGAGTTGCTTATGGAGTGAAGCCAACGGTAAGGCGTGCCGGCCAGCGCCAATATCGAAATGAGTGCGCGAGTCAATTTTCTCTGAGCCAACAGGCCGCCGACATTACGCATCGAGCCGCCTAAAGTATCGCCGCGCGTTAGGAGAAATCTGAAGACTAATTCTTCGACAAAATCCGTCCCCGCTGGCGCGAGAAAGTTTTCAATCAAGCCTAAAATCGCAGCGGTTTTGTCTTCAAGCTGCAAGTGTCTGGCGGCTTTGTCCGACACCCCGGCAGCAGTGAGCAAGGCTCTTTGAAGCTCTTCGATTTTAATGAGGTCGGCGGGATTGGCAACAGTTGAAGCGGCGACTTTGAGCGCTCGCGCTTGTTCAACGAAGGGTGTTGCACGCCGGTTCTTTTCCAGCGCCAATGCCACAAATCCCGCCCGGATAGCTTCGTAGGAAGTGACAAGATCATCGCTCGACGACAAATGCAAGCGGTAAGGCTTGGGCTTCGCCATCAGGCTTTTCTCCAGATGTAAACGCACTTTCGCAACGGCTCGCGTCCGTGTTGTCCCATCTGTTGGCTGCTGTTGCCCTTGCCGTTTGGGAGGACAAGAATTTTCTCGACATTAAAGCCTAAACGTTCTGCGATGTCGGACAGAATCAAGTCCACTGAGATACTAGCCCCCGCGTAACGAACGTTATCATTGACCATGAGCAGCGGCGCACCCGGTTTTAAGACGCGGGCGCATTCGGCGATGGCGCAAGCCATTTCGTAAAAATAGCCGCGCACCATTCGCGGAATGCCGTTGTTATTCAAGCGGCCTTCCGCCTTCTGCTCCTCCAAATACCGCAGAATGGTTTGCAGCAACTCCTGCCCGTCCGCTGCGGCCACCGCCTCGGCCCAACGCGGATTCATCGCCAACAAATCTTTCACACGGTTCTCCACTGTGCAACTCAACATGTCCTGCCGAAGTTGTCTTAACTCTTGTTCGCCGACGCCGAGCAAGGCTAACTCTAAAGCGTAAGTTCTGGTGTAATCGTAGCGGTTGCAATAAGGCGGCGAAGTGATAATGGCATCATAAGCGCCGCCGGGCAGGGAGGGCATGACGGAGAGGCATGAGCCGGCATGGAGCTTTGTGCCGCCCTGCAACTGCTCGACCGGGAAGAGGCCACCCGGCTGTTTAGCGTCTTCGAGGTCAAGCACGATCTCATTCAGCTTGGCGCAGATGGCCCGGTCGAATTCAAGGATCGGCCCTTTGTTGAATGGCCGCTGCCCTTGCCGCCGGCCTGAACGGTAATCCCAGCGTAGATATTGGCCGTCCTTGCGCGTGTAGCTCACGGACTCCAGAACGCAGAGCAGCGCGAAGCGGAGAACAGCCTGCACGCGCGCGTTCTCTTCCTGCCATGCGCTCATGTACCGCTCGATGGAGTCTCGTGTCTGCGGCGGGTATGCGCCCTGTGTGATTCGCAGTACCGGCAAAGGACAAGTCGCAATGGCTTGCTCCCACGGGCGCGCAGCAGACCAACGACGCAAAGCGGCGGCATCCTCGACCGTGAAATCTTCTTCCAAAAGTTTCTTAGTGGAAATGATTTGCTGGCCGATGGGCAAAAGCTCGATGCCTGCGGCCTGAAGGCCGAGCGCGCTGGCGACGAAGAGAGTGGTCCCGCTGCCGGTGAAGGGATCGAGGATTTTGCCCGCCGTGATTTGCTGTTGCAATAGCAGATGCTCAACTAACGAGGCGGAGAATGCTTCTTTGTATTTGTACCAACGGTAAACGGCTCTCGCTTTGTTGGCCTGAAAACTGACCAGTGAGCGTGTCAGGGATGCTTGGACAGTCAATCTGTCTGTGAACTGTTGGAACAATTCGCGGTCGAATCGTTCTACCTCGCATAAAGAATTGACTGCGGTGAAGGCCGGTGTTTCGAGTTTGCCAGCTCCACCGAGTGCAGCGTCGGATTCTAGTCTCATGAGGTTTCGACGTTAGCCGTTGCTTTAAGTTTCGCCGTCGGGCGTGGTTCAAACTCTCGGAGCATAAGCTAAATGAGAATCTTGATCCAGTCGTCTTCGATCACGACTTCGTAAGACTCAATTCGGCTGCCCGCGCGGTTGAGACACTGGCCGGTGCGGACATCGAAGCGCCAGCCGTGCCAGTCGCATTCGATGGTCGGGCCGCACAGTTGGCCGTCGGTGAGGAAGCGACTACGCCCTGATCTCTGGCTTCTTCTGTCGTATAATGTTCCACGTCCAGCGTTTTCGTATCCCTGCCGCGCGAGCGTCTCGCACCGGCGCGCTGTGGCCTGAACTCTTATGAAATTTTTGCATGTTGCGGACATCCATTTAGGCTGCCGCCGTTATAACTTGGACGAGCGGATGAAGGATTTCGCGCGCGCGTGGCTCGACGTAATCCAGACGCACGCTATCCAAAATAAAGTTGACTTCGTGCTGATCGCGGGCGACTTCTTCAATGCGCGCAAGGTTGAGCCGGAGGCGATGAACCACGCCATCGCGGGACTTGAACTGCTGCGCGAGGCGGGCATTCCGGTGGTCGCCATCGAGGGCAATCACGATCAGCGCGACCTGATCTCGGATTACAGTTGGATGCGTTCGCTCTCGCGGTGGGGCTACTTGAAACTCTTGGAACCAGCGCACGACGAGGAAGGGCATCTCGCGCTGATCCCGTGGGACGAAGAGGAAGGGCGCGGTTCGTACCTCGACATCGCGGGTGCGCGCATCTTCGGCACGCATTGGTACGGCACGAGCGCCAACGCTGCCATCCCACTCTTGGCCGACGCGCTCAGGCGTGCGCGCGGCGAAGATCGCTTTAACATCTTGCTTTTGCACACGGACGTTGAAGGCCAACTGAGCCGTCCGAACATTCCGGCGCTCTCGCTCGATATGATGAAGAAGTTGCAGTCGCTCGTCGATTATCTCGCGCTCGGCCACACGCACAAGCGTTTCGAGATCGACAATTGGGCCTTTAATCCCGGCTCGCTCGAAGCCTGCTCCATTGACGAATATCGCGAAGAGCGCGGCCTCTATCTCGTCGAAGTCGATGATGAACGCCGCATTCGCGCGCAGCACTTACGCGATTACATCCAGCGTCCGTTTCAACGGCTCTCGTTCGACGTGTCCGGCAGCGAAAGCCCCGATGCAGTGTACGAAGGCGTGTTGGAAACTGTCCGCCGCGAAGCCCGCGCGCACGTTGCGAAAGACGGCAATGACACGCCCGCCCCGATCATCGAAATCAATTTGCGCGGGCATCTCGGCTTCAAGAACTCGCTGCTCGACATCGCGCGTATCAGAGCCGACGCACGCGAACAGACCGGCGCGCTGCATGTGATGATCACCAACCGCAGCGTCCCCGTCGAATACGCCGTCGCCGCCGGCCTCGACGCCGACGCCTCGCGCCAAGTGCGCGAACGCCGCATCATCGAAGACTTAATCGCCCGTGACAATCGCTACAAGACGCACGCGCACGAGATGGCCCAACTCGTCCTCGAAGCCAAGCGCCTCGCCTTAACCGACGAAGCGCCCGAAGAAATTCTCAAAACCATCGAAGACCATTTAACGAAACACGGATTGGCGCAAGCCCTCGAATCACCAGCCGCCCCCAACGAACAAGAATTGATTACCTCGACCGCCGCCCTCGGCGCGCTCGAACGAAACGCAACGACGTAGAGGGTGAGGATAGAGGGTAGAGGTCAGTTAAAAACAAAAACTGTCTTCTTCTGCCCTCTATCCTCTATCTTCTACCCTCTCTCTCATGAGTGATGCTCTCGACAAAGTGCGCGGCGTGCGCGAGTTGCCGCTGTTTCCGCTGCCGTTGGCGCTGTTTCCCGGCGTGCCGCTGCCGCTGCATATCTTTGAGGAGCGGTATCGAAGAATGCTCGCTGATGTGCGCGTGACAAACAATCTCTTCGGCCTGTCGTACTTCGACGCGAGTCTCGCGATTGATGATCGTCCACCGGTCGGGCATGTCGGCTGCGCCGCCGAGATCGTCGAAGTGCAGCCGTTGGAGGACGGACGCTCAAACGTCTTGACGGTCGGATTGGTGCGCTATCGTCTCGTCGAGTATGCGGACGCGGGCGAGCCTTACTTGGTCGGGCGCGTCGAATTTTTTGAGGACGACGCAGAAAACGAAATCTCGCTCTCGGCAAGCGCGCGTGAAGTGGCCGAACTGTTCACGCGCATCGCCCGCTCGGTGCGCGCCATCAACAACGACCGGATGAGTTTACCCGACTTGAACGAGATCGAGCCGGAACGTCTGTCGTTCTTCGTCGCAGCGGCGATGGAGATGGAGGCCGAAGATAAACAACAACTGCTCGAATTGCGTTCCACTTCCGAGCGGCTGCGTCGCCTCCGCGAATTGCTCGCGCAAGTCGTTGACAACTACGAAGAGCGCGCCCGCGTCCACCAAGTCGCCAAACACAACGGACATAGTGGCAAGCATCTCACCCCCGACCTCGACGAATAATTTCCGTGAGCAGCAATCTCAAACAACACCGACCGGACAGCACGGCTCAGATCACAGTCCGCCTCTTCTTCTTCGGCGCGGCGCGTGAGGCCGCCGGACGCGACGAAGCGGAGATGACCGTCCACCGTCCCGCCACCGCCGCCACCGTCTTCGCGGAAATCCTCGATGCCTATCCCCGCTTGCGCGGCTTCGGTCGCTCGCTTTTGCTCGCGGTCAACGAAAAATATGCCCGCCCCGAATCGCCCGTGCATGATGGCGACGAGATCGCCGTCTTCCCGCCCGTCAGCGGGGGCGCAGAAGAAGCAGTGGCACAGCCAGCGGCCGGGGACCAAGATTTTTTTGAACTCACGACCGCACCGCTCGACATCGGCGAGATCGCCCGCCGCATCGTCCCACCCCATTGCGGCGCGACCGTCACGCTCGACGGCTACGCCCGCGAGTTTACGCGCGGCAGACCACGCACACTCTGCCTCGTCTATGAAGCCTATCCCGCGATGGCTCTCCGCGAAATGCGACGGCTCGGCCAGCAAGCCCACGCGCAATTCGACATCGCGCACATCGGCATCGTCCACCGCACAGGCCGTCTAGAGATCGGCGAGACTTCCGTCGTGATCACAGTGAGCGCGCCACACCGCCGCGCCGCCTTCGCCGCCTGCGAGTGGGCCATCAAAGAATTGAAGCGCACCGTCCCCATCTGGAAAAAAGAATTTTACGAAGGCGGCGCGGTGTGGGTTGAAGGCGAAGGGGCTACACAGCTTTCGGGGCGACAATGAGTATTAGAATTGAAAATCCTTTGCCAAAGGCGGCACTTCAATTTTTGCGAAGATGCTACCGTTTTGTTAGCCACGAGTGGCAACACGCCGCTCGCGAGCCACTCCCAGATCAAGGCTTTGAGGAACGCTTCCGTGAAAGCTGCGTGATTCATCTTACTGGATGGAACGTCGCACCAGAGCGTGAAATGCACCTTGGCTCTGCGCTCGACACTGCCTCGGGTATGTCCCACGAAGTTGACATCGTGTGCCAGTGTCAGGATGTGATCGCAGTATTGGAAATTAAGAATCGCCCGGCGACTCCGCCTGAGAAGAATGACGTGATCGTCTTTTTCGCCAAGCTCCTTGATTATCTGGCTCTCAACTCGACCCTCTTGTTGAAAGAAGTTTGTCCTGCCTTCATGTCGAGCATTACCTTTGAAGAGGGCGGTCTCGCCGCTTGCTTAGGACTAGGTATTCATCCAATCGCGCCGGGCTTACGGCCTCTACCCATTCTCGTGGAGAACGCGAGATTGATAGACATCGAACTTCAGAAGGGTGTAATAATTGCCCCTGAGCTGCGCGAAGAGTGCGGCGATTTCTGCGCGAATCTCAACCGGCTTTCCGTGACACTAAGCGACACTTGGTTGAGCAGCCGTTGCGGCTATCAGTCTGAACGCACAATTGTCTTAAGAGCAGTGGAGCGGCTGGAAACCGTCACGCTGGCGCGGGAACTGCGGCGGCTGAATGGCGATTGTGAGCGTTTGCTTGACAGGGTGAAAAAAGCGAAGTCGGAGTCATTAGCTTGAACATCTCAAGTTATAACATCTCAGATGTGAGCTATCACTACATCGGATTGAGGGTGTTAGCTGGTCTGCCTCCGACCGCGCGCCGGGAAGAGCAGATAAGTTCCATCTCCCGTAACGTGCTGAGATACGTCAGTGACAGGTCCTTGCGCCTAATGCTGCCAGAGCCAAAAGGGACTTTCGAGACGGTCGGCGAAAAGATCTGTCAGGAGTTAGTCCATTTTCAATTTGCCCGCCTCGTTCGCGGAGCCTATGAGATTACTGACGCCGGGCATCATGCTCTCGAACTATTAAACGGCAGCAGACACGTTGAGTTACGCCGGCTAATGGCAAGCGTCCATCTACGGACTTATGACAATCTCCGTGTCATTGTTCAGAAACACTTGGAAGTTGGTAGTATCTGGCGTCCTATCGTTGAATCCAGTCAATATGCGAGTCTGGATTATGTCCAACGGTTGCTGGAGCCGACGTTCGACGGGGACGCCCCATCCGTAGCTGCGGTGGTGTTAAGTGGGCTGCAAGTAAAAAATCCAAAAAAGGTCGAGGATGCGCTACACGAGCGCATCTTGCGGCGGGTCTTGCCGGAAATGAGGATCGGCGTTCCTCTTTTTCGT
>Ga0136614_10003218_pt1 | contig 10394 bp, 9 predicted proteins | sample AntDrymUQ2792106_2_FD_106643 | JGI IMG/M metagenome (GOLD analysis project Ga0136614, IMG submission 106643) | Polar desert sand microbial communities from Dry Valleys, Antarctica - metaG UQ279 (21.06) | ecosystem: Environmental > Terrestrial > Soil > Desert | place: Antarctica: Dry Valley... | reverse complement strand
GGGATGGGCGGTCATGGTCGCGCGCGGGGCGGGTACCCCGCGATCAGCCGGAAGGATTAGCAGTTTGTTGAAAAGCGAAGTGCGCAAATACGCTCGGATTTCGGGGTGTTCTGACCCCTCCGCGCAAGAAATAATCGGGCGAATCTCAGCGTTCGATCGTCCGAGTCTCGAGGCTCGATGCTGCGAGTGCTACCAGGTCGTGAAAACGGAGTTCGATCGCCTGCTGCCGTACGTGGTCAAGTAGGCTCGGCGAGCGAACGCTCCGCTATCCGAGTAAGGCGGATCGCCCAGGCGCGTGCGGTATAGCGTCCCGCCAGCCACGCGCCGATTGCCAACCCTCCGACGAAGATCACCAGCACGACGGATCGCTCGTGCGCGGCATGCCCGAGACAATTGCGCAGGTAGGGCGACCAGATCGACTCGTAGATCAGGGCGCAGAATCCGGATACGGCCAACACGCCTTACAGCGTGTAGCGAAGGGTGGAGCGCATGGGTGGTTAGTGTGCGACATTTTGCAACATTTCACGCGCTCGTCGGCTGCCGGCTTAGAATCGCCCATGCCCTGCAATGAAAAGACGCTGCATCTCGTCGGCAGCATCCCGCTTGATTCCGCCGTGGAGGTCTACGAAGCCTTCGGCAAGCCGCTTGGTCCCTACCTAGGCTGCATTCCGGACGGCGAGGTCGGCTTGCGGCGCCATTGGATCAGCCGCGTGCACTTCCAGGTGTTCGCGATCCATCCCGACATCGAGATCCTGCGACAACCGCGCCCGGACGACGGCGTTGAACGATTGAACCCGCACGATACGTCGGACAGCTGGAAGTTCAGGGTCAGGCCCGGCGTGAGGCACATCCGTTTTGGCGAAGCGGGCTGGCGCCTGGGCTTCGCGCGCGACGCGCTCGCATCCTATTTCGTTTTCAAGACGCTGAAGCGCGATGGCGCGCTTGCGCCGCACTTGCGCTTCCAGGTCTCGCTGCCGATGGTGAACAGTGCGGCGCCCCCTCGCATCTTCGAAAGCGACGACGATTGCGCGATAGTGCGCGAGGGTTACGCCGACGCGCTTGGCGCGGAGCTCGACACGCTGGTCCAACACATCCCGCACGATGAGCTGGCGATCCAGTGGGATTGCGCGACGGAGCTGCAGGAAGCGTACGCCGGCAACCTGGATGCGCAGCTCCCGCAGGTCGCGTTGTCCGCAGCCCTGCCCGCCAAAATCGCGCTCGGCTTTCACCTGTGCTTCGGCACCCTCGGCGGATGGCCTCGCTTCGCACCCGATGACCTCGGCGCGGCCGTGGCGCTCGCCAACGCGTTCGTCGAAGCCGCGGGACGCCGGGTCGATTGGATGCACATCCCGGTGCTCGACCGCAGCGACGACGCGTTTTTTGCGCCGTTGCAGAACCTGCGGCTCGCGGGCGCGAAGGTACACCTGGGGATGGTGCACAACATGGAGCGCTTCCCGCAACGATTGGCGACCGCCCGCAAACATCTCGCCGATTTCGGCGTAGGGGCCTATTGCGGTTTCGGGCGCCTGCCGCCCGCGGAGCTGCCGCGGGTGCTACAGGAGCATCTCATAGCAGTGCGGGCCTTGAGCTCGCACTGCGCCGCACATTGACGATCGGCAACGCTGCGCGCTAGACTTGGCCGTGCCCTCGAACAAAAGTTCGCATTCCGAACACCACGCCCGCGCACTCGGCGGAGCCCCGGTGGTCCTGCGCAACGCCTGGGACAACCCGAAGAACGTTGTGCAGTCGCTGGCCAAGGGCTTTCATGTCCTGCAAGCCTTCACTGCGGTCGAGCCCGAGTTGACGCTGGCGGCGATCGCCCGGCGGGCCAAGCTCGACAACGCCACCACCTTTCGACTGCTCAACACCCTGGCCATGCTCGGCTACGTGCACCAGGTCGACGGCACGCGCCTCTATCGCCTCACCTTCAAATGCCTGGAGCTGGGGTTCAATGCGATCGCCCGCACCGAGTTGCGCGAGGCGGCTCGACCGGTGCTGCGCGCGCTCGTCGGCGACGTCAACGAAGCCTCCAGCCTTGGCGTACTGGACGGCACCGACGTCATGTACGTCGAGCGCGTACAGACGCGCCTGTCGCGTGTCGGTGTTGAAGTTCAGGCACGCATCGGCACCCGCATCCCCGCCTACTGCTCCGCGCTGGGCCTCGCGATGCTGGCCTTCCTGCCGCCACGCGAGCAGGCGTGGATACTCAACGCGACGGAGCGCGTCAAGCTGACGCCGCGCACGATGGTCGGCTTGGGCGAGATCAAGGCGCGGCTGGCCAAGGTTCGCAAGCAGGGCTACGCCGTGGTCGATCAGGAAGTGACTGCGGGCCTGCGAACGCTGGCCGCACCCATTTTCGACATCGACGGCAAGGTCTGCGCCGCGGTTGCGCTAGTCGCGCCGGTACTTCGTATGTCGCTCGAGGATTTCAGCGCGCTGGCGCGCGAGCCCGTCATTCGCGCGGCGGTAGACATTTCCAAAGCCATGCAGGCGACCGGCACGCACGCGCTGCCGCGCGCCCGGCAGGCGTGACTTCAACTCAAAACCTTAAGGAGCGCACGATGAAGTGGGACTACAAAGGCATCCTTCCAGCCATGCAGGTGCCCTTCCATCCGGATTTCTCGATCGACGAGCCGGAGCTGCGCCGCTTCACGGAGTGGCTCGCCGGACACCGGGGCATTACCGGGCTCGTGACCAACGGCCACACCGGCGAGGTGTTCGCACTCAGCGCGCGCGAGCGCGCCGAAGTCACCCGCATCGTCGCCGATCAGGTGAAGGGAAAGATTCCGGTCGTATCGGGGATCTGTGTTGAAAGCTTGACCGAGGCCGCCGAGCACGCCGTCATGGCCAAGGAAGCGGGCGCCTCCGCTCTGCTGGTGATGCCGCCGCACATGTGGCTGCGCTTCGGCATGAAGCCCGAGCACGTCATCGACCACTTCAGCGCCATCGGCCGCGCAAGCGGGCTCGACCAGGTCGTGCACATCTATCCGTCGTGGACCCGCGCGGCCTACTCCTGCGAGCTGCTGGCCGAGCTTGCGCGGCTGCCGTGGGTCAAGGCGTTCAAGATCGGTACCCGCGACATGAACAAGTACGCGGTAGATATCCGCTACATCCGTGCGGCTGCGCCGGAGAAATCGATCATCACCTGCCATGACGAATACCTGCTCGCGTCCATGGTGCAAGGCGTGGACGGCGCGCTGGTCGGGTTCGCCTCGTTCATTCCCGACAAGATTGTCGCGCTCTACGACGCCGTGAAGGCCGGGGACCTCAAGCGCGCGATGCAGCTGCAGTTCGAGATCAATCCGCTGAAGGACGTCGTGTATGGATTCGGCGAGCCGACGGGCGAGGCGCACGCACGCATGAAGTACGCTATGGCGCTCGCCGGGCGCTTCAAGTCGTCGCTGTGCCGGCCGCCCACTCGTACGCCGGAGGGCGCCGTCGCCAAAGGGATCGAGGACGCGTTGCGCAACGCGGGCATGCTCGTCAAAGCGGCCGCCTGAAAAATCGAACCACAAGCTGTCTACCATTCGCTACTCCAAGGAGGAGTCATGAGAAAGCTCTCGATGCTCGTCGCCGCGGTCGCCTGCGCCGCCGGCGTATCCGCGCAAGCGCAGACCGAGCTCAAGTTCGGCGCCATGCCGCTCAACACCTGGTGGTACATCGCCGGGGCCTCGATCACGTCGCTGGTGCAGCCCCAGCTGCCCGCGGGGACCAAGATCGAAGTCCTGGCGCGCGGCGGCGGCATCGCCAATCCCGTAGTGGTCAACGAAAACAAGGCGCAGGTGGCGATGGCCAACGTCGCAACATCGGCCTGGGCCTGGCAGGGGGAGCCCGAGCTCTACAAGGGCAAGCCGCACCGCGACATCCGCGCGCTCGTAGGCGGCATCAATTCGGTCTGGATCGTCGCCATGTTGAAAGAGGATTACATCAAGCGTACCGGCAACGATACGCTGGAGAAGGCTTTGGCCGACAAGAACATCCGTATCATCATGAAGCCCGCGGGATCGTCGGTGCCGCCGGTGGCGCGGATGATCATGGAGTCCATGAACACGAACCCCGACAAGATCAAGGCGGGCGGCGGCCAGATCATCCAGGTCGACGCCACGCAGACCTCCGACATGCTGCGCGAAGGCCGCGCCGACCTCTACTTCGAGTCGGCTGCGAAGGATCACCCGGCGGTCACCGAGGTGACGCTGACCGCCAACGTGCGTTTCGTCGACCTGCCCGACAAGACGCTCGCCTACCTCGCGCAGCGCGGCCTGAAGCCGTCGCCGATGCCGCAGTTCTTCAAGGGGCAGAGCGGTGCCACCAAATCGGTGGACATGGGCACCAACATCATCGCGAACAAGGATCTGTCCGACGCGGTCGCATACGCCATCACCAAGACTGTCGTGGAGAACAAGGACAAGCTCGTGCAAAGCCACAAGGCATTCGAGGATTTCGTGCCCGCTGACGCGTGGAAAGCTGAAAACCTGGGCATTCCTCTGCATCCGGGCGCCGAAAAATATTACCGCGAGCGGGGCTGGATCAAGTCGTAGGGTCGCCGCATCGCTGTTAGCGCGAGCGCTCTCGTTTTGACCGCTCAAGTAGTACCGCTCGTCCAGTACGGGCGTCGCGCGCTCGGACTCGCGTGGTTCGTGGCGCAGATGTACATCGCCTACAGCCCACAGCTGCCGATGCTCGAGCGCGCCGTGCACGTGATGTTCGCCGTCATTCTGGCGCTCCTCTGGCTCCCGCTCGGCTCCGCCACGCGAGCCGGGCGCGCGGGCCCCTGGCTCGATGCCCTCCTGATCGCCGCGACGCTTGCGTGCACCGTGTACTACGTGAGCCACTCGAGCTACCTGACCGAGCGCATGGACAACGTCGACCCGGTGCTGCTGCCCGACAAGGTGTTCGGCCTCCTCACGCTGCTGCTGCTCGCCGAGACGTCGCGTCGCGTGATGGGCTGGGGATTGCTGGGCTTTACCGCTGTCTTCGTAGCGTATGCCTTTGTCGGGCCCTGGATGCCGGGCTGGCTCTATTTCCAGGGCTTCAAGTTCGACGAGTTCATCGAGATCATGACCATGACCGGTCACGGCATCTTCGGCATCACGACCCAGGCGTCGGTACAGCTCGTCTTCTACTTTCTCGCCTTCTCCGCGGTGTACACCGCGGTCGGCGGTACCGACCTGTTCATGGACTGCGCGTTGCGGCTGGTCGGCAAGAAGCCCGGCGGCGCGGCCAAGGCCGAGGTCGTGTCGTCGGCGCTGTTCGGCACCGTTTCCGGCAGCGCGGTCGCCAACGTGACCGTCACCGGCTCCTTCACGATCCCCCTCATGATGCGCACCGGCTATTCGCGCGAGGAGGCCGCCGCGCACGAGGCCATCGCGTCCACCGGCGGCCAGCTGATGCCGCCGGTGATGGGCATCGCCGCGTTCGTCATGGCCGACATCCTGCGCGTGCCTTACGCGACCATCGCGCTGGCCGCGGCGATTCCGGCGGTAACGTACTACCTCGCGTTGTATCTGCTCGTGCATCTGAAGGCCAGAAGATCAGGCATCGGCAGCCTGCCCGCGCAGGAAATCGACGCGATCGCCGCGATCCTGCCGCGCATCCATCTGCTGACGCCGCCGATCGCCCTCCTGGCCGCGTTCTTCTTCGACTATTCGGCGACCAGCGCCGCGATCATCGGCATGCTGGCGGCCTGGGCCTGCGGTTACCTGCCCCATGGCCGACCCATCACCTTCAGGAATGTTCTCGACGTCACCGACGATTGCGTGCGGCAAGCCTTCTCGGTGGCCATCCCGATCATCATCAGCGGCGTGTTCATCGCGATCGCGATCCAGTCGAACCTGGCGATCAAGTTCTCGAGCAACCTGCTCGAGCTTTCGGGCGGCACGATCTGGGGCTCGCTGTTCTTCATCACCCTCGGCGTCCTGATACTGGGCACCGGGCTGCCGACCGTCGCCGCGTACATCATCGCGGCAATATTGTTCGCGCCCGCTTTGATCAGGCTGGGTTTCCTGGAGCTGCCGGCACACTTCTTCGTGCTGTTCTTCGGCGTGCTGTCGATGGTCACGCCGCCGATCGCGCTGGCCGCGTTTACCGCCGCCGGCATCGCCAAAGCCAACCCCGACAAGACCGGCTGGCTCGCCTTCGCGCTGGGAATTCCGGCGTACCTGATTCCATTCGCGTTTCTCTTCAACCCGGCGATACTTTTCATCGGCTCGCTCTTCGAGATCGCGACCGCCGCAGTGTCGCTGATGTGCGGCACGGCCGCATGGACGATATTGATCGCGGGCTACGTGTTCGGGCGCATCCCGCGGTACGAGCGGGCGCTGTACGGCGTACTCTCGGTAGCGCTCATTCTCGCGCCGCTGGGCATCGGCATGCGACTGGGCGCCATCGTGGCGTTTGCGGTGGCCATCGGCTTCAGCGCCCTGATGCAGGGGCGGCGCGACACTGTCGCCGGTACAGTGCCGACGCGATGACAGGAAAAGGCGCCACCTGCGAAAGCGAGACGCGGTGGCTGCGCGACGAGCACACCGGCGCGCGCATCCGTCAGGTCACCGCCCAGCCGGCCATCCATCACCATCCGTTCTTCTTCGTCCCGCCCTACGACGACGCGATGCGGCGCCTCGTCTTCGTCTCGCATCGCAGGGGCCGCCCGCAGCTGTTCGCGGAAGAGCAGGACAGCGGCCGCATCGTGCAGCTCACCGATCGCGACGACCTCGCCGAGTGGTCGCTGCATCCTTCGCACGATGGCCGGTACGTCTACTTCACCGCCGGCGCGGGCGGGTGGCGCGTCGACCTCGAATCACTGCGCGAGGAGCAGCTCGCCGACTTCGGCGGCGCGCGAATGCGCGAGCCCGGCATGGTCGGCGCTGCAATGGGGACCACGACGCTTTCGCGCGACGACCGCTGGTGGGCCGTGCCGGTCAAGATCGGCAAGCAATCCCACTTCTACATCATCGACACGCATTCGGGCGCCGCGAGCGTGATCCTCGAGCGCGACACGATCGGCCATCCGCAGTTCTGTCCCGACGATCCGAACCTTATCTACTACGCCGGACCCCTTACCGACCGGCTCTGGCTGATCCGCCGCGACGGCACTGGCAATCGTCCGCTATGGCGGCGGGAGAACGACCAGCAATGGCTCACGCATGAAAGCTGGATCCGCGGCCGGCGCGAGCTCGCCTTCGTCGATTGGCCGCACGGCATGCGTGCGGTCCACGTCGACACCGGCGCCATGCGTTGGATCACGCGCTTTCCCGCGTGGCACGCGCATCCGGACGATCGCGGCGAGCGCTTCGTGTGCGACACCAATTTTCCGGATCGAGGCGTGCATGTTTTCGCCGCCAACGAAGCCAGCGTGCCCAAGACGATTTGCATGCCGCACGCGACCTCGGTGGGCTCGCACTGGAACGGTCCGTTCCCGTACAACGAAGGCCCGCGCGAGGTGTATGCGCCGCAGCACACGCATCCGCACCCGCGCTTCTCGCCCGACGGCAAGCGCGTGCTCTACACGAGCGACGTGTCGGGCCACGCCCAGCTCTACGAATGCCGGATCGACGAGTAGCCATCGCCATGAAGCTCGACGTCTACGCCCACATTTTCCCGCCCGCGTATTTCCAGCGGCTGCAGGACATCGCCGGGCGCGATGCGCGGCTCGCGGCCACGCTCAAACGCTGGCTGTCCGTCCCCGTACTCTACGACCTCGACGCGCGCCTTGCGATGATGCGCGAGTTCCCGGGCTACCGGCAGGTGCTGACGCTGTCCTCGCCACCGATCGAACTGCTCGCCGCGCCCGATGAATCGCCCGCGCTCGCGCGCCTCGCCAACGACGGCATGGCCGCCATCGTGGCCAGCCATCCGCACCAGTTTCCTGCATTTGTCGCGTCACTGCCGATGAACAACGTCGACGCGTCGCTCGCCGAGATGGAGCGCGCAATCCGTAAGTTGGGGGCGAAGGGAATTCAGGTCTTCACCAACGTCAACGGCCGCGCGCTCGACGAGCCCGAGCTCTGGCCGATCTTCGAGCGGGCGGTGAACGCCTATGATGTGCCAGTCTGGATGCATCCCGCGCGCGGTGCCGGCTTTCCCGACTACCTCGGCGAGAAGAAGTCCCGGTACGAGATCTGGTGGACGTTCGGCTGGCCCTACGAGACCAGTGCTGCGATGGCGCGCATGGTGTTTTCCGGCTTTTTTGACAAGCTCCCGAGCTTGCGGCTCATCACCCATCACATGGGCGCGATGGTGCCGTTCTTCGACGGCCGCCTCGGGCCGGGACTCGACCAGTTCGGCAGCCGCACGTCCGACGAGGACTACGAAGGACTGCTGAAGCGAATGGCCAGGCGGCCCATCGATTACTTCCGCATGTTCTATGCCGATACCGCGCTGTCGGGGTCGAAGGCCGGCATCCGCTGCGGCTTCGAGTTCTTCGGCGAGGATCACGTGCTGTTCGCCACCGATTGCCCGTTCGATCCCGAAGGCGGACCGATGTACATACGAACCATTCCGGCGGCCATCGACGCGATTGCCGAGATCTCGCCGACCGCACGCCGCAAGATCTACGCCGGCAACGCACTGCGGCTGCTCAAGATGGAATGAAGCTCGCGCTTTGCAACGAAGTGCTCGACGGTCTGCCGTTCGCGCGCCAGTGCGAGATGGCGGCGTTGCTGGGCTACGATGCGCTGGAGCTTGCACCGTACACGTTGGTCGACTCGCCCAGGGCGATGCGTGCCGCTGCGCGCGATTCGGGTATCGCGATCTCGAGCCTGCACTGGCTGCTGAAGGCGCCCCCCGGACTGTCGCTTACCAGCGCGGATGACGCCCAGCGCCTGCGCACCGTCGACGTACTGCGCGGGCATGTGGCACTCGCGGCCGAGCTCGGCGCAGGCGTGCTGGTGCAGGGATCGGCGGCGCAGCGGCGGGTGGCCGCGGGCGAGACCGCGGAGCAGGCGCGTGAGCACGTCGCGTGGTGCATCGAGGCATTGCTGCCAACGCTCGAGGACGCCCGCGTCGTGTACTGCATCGAGGCCCTGCCGCAAAGCGCCGCAGGTGATGAGCCGATCGCGAGCTTGGATACTGCGGCGATGCTCGTGCGCCGCTTCGATTCGCCCTTCGTGTGCACGCAGATCGACACGCGCGCCGCAGCGCTATCGGAACAGGCAACGCTTGCCGAAGTGGCGGAGCGCTGGCTGCCGACGGGCCTCGTCGCCCATGTCCAGGTCAACGACCGCAACGGCCGCGCGCCGGGACAGGGCCGGGATCGATTCGCGGGCTTTCTGCACATCCTTCAGCGGCACCGCTACGACGGCTTCGTTGCCATCGAGCCGTTCGAGTACCTGCCGGACGGCCTGGCGTGCGCCGCGCGGGGGGTGGGTTATCTGCGTGGAATCCTGGAAGGATTGGAGGTGCGATGAGTCTCTCGTCACTCAACCCGGCGCAAGCCGCCCGCCTCGCGATACGCGAGAAGCGCCATACGGGTATCACGAGAGGCGTGGCACCCGGGTACGTGCAGTGCAACCTGGTGGTGATCCCGCAGGCGCTGGCGTTCGACTTCCTGCTCTACTGCCAGCGCAACCAGAGGGCGTGTCCGCTGCTCGAGGTCTGCGATGCGGGCGATGCCGAGCCGCGCCGGCTCGCACCTGGCGCGGACCTGCGGTGCGACCTGCCTCGCTACGCCGTGTATCGCGACGGCGTGCGTGCGGAGGATGTGGGCGACCTGCATGCGCTTTGGCGCAGCGACCTGGTCGCTTTCCTCATTGGGTCGGGAATCACCTTCGATCAGGCGCTCGAGCGCGCCGGCGTCCCCACCCACAAGGATCGCTGGGTGCTGCGCACGAAGATGCGGACCGAGCCCGCGGGTCGCTTCCACGGTGAGCTGGCGGTCACCATGCGCTGGCTCACGCCGCAACAGGCGATCATCGCCACACAGGTATCGAGCCGCTTTCCCTTCAATCACGGCGCGCCCATCCACATCGGCGATCCGGCGGCGATCGGCGCCGACCTTGCGCAACCCCTGTTCGGACCGCCGGTCGCGCGCGTTCCGGATGGCGTGCTGCCGGTGTTCTGGGCGTGCGGCGTTACCCCGCAGGAGGCCGCGCTGGCGGCGAAGGTCGAGCTGATGCTCGCGCATGCGCCGGGGCATGGCTTCATCACCGACCTGCTGGCCGATCAGGTGTGCGACCCTTAGCCGTCAGCCCGTCGCCGATGGCTCGCGCAGGAACCGCCCGGCCTTCGCGCGAAACAACTCGGGCTTCTCGATGAAGAAGAACGTACCGTAGCCCTCGATGGTCGCGAGCGTCGCGTGCGGTAGCTTGTCTGCAAGCGCTCGTGCCATACCGAGGGTCGGACCGCATGCCAGCTGTCCAACGAGGTCGCGAGCACCCGTGTTGGCATTCGCATAGACG
>Ga0136614_10003217_pt1 | contig 10395 bp, 5 predicted proteins | sample AntDrymUQ2792106_2_FD_106643 | JGI IMG/M metagenome (GOLD analysis project Ga0136614, IMG submission 106643) | Polar desert sand microbial communities from Dry Valleys, Antarctica - metaG UQ279 (21.06) | ecosystem: Environmental > Terrestrial > Soil > Desert | place: Antarctica: Dry Valley... | reverse complement strand
GCGATTCTGGTTAGCGTCGCAACTGGCCCGGTATCAGACGCAGAAGAATCGCTGGCGGAACTATCCGAGTTAGCAACATCAGCCGGTGTTGTCGTTCAGGATCAACTTATTCAGCGTCGCAGCGCCGTCGATCCACGCACCGTCCTGGGACGAGGCAAACTTGAGGAACTGTTGATCCGCGCGCTGCAGTTAGGCGCAGATATGCTTGTCTTTGATCAGGAATTAGCTCCCGCCCAGATGCGGTCGCTTTCCGAAGCCACGGACTTGAAGGTCGTAGATCGTTCTCAATTAATCCTGGACATCTTTGCCCAGCGCGCCCAATCACGGGAGGGCAAGATTCAGGTCGAGTTAGCCCAGTTAAAGTATCTTTTACCTCGTCTAATAAGCGGCCAGGACTCGGCTTTTTCCCGTCTCGCCGGCGGCATCGGTGGTCGCGGACCGGGAGAAACCAAGCTGGAAACCGATAGGCGGCGTGTCCGCGATCGCATTAACCGGCTGGAGAAGGAAATCGAGACACAGCAACAACGGCGTCAGGAGCGGCGCAAAGAGAGAACAAAAAACCGGTTGCCGATCATCTCTATCGTCGGTTATACGAATGCCGGCAAATCCACCTTACTCAATACACTTACCGCGAGCGAGGTGCGCGCTGAGCAACGAATGTTTGCGACATTGGATCCCACCTCGCGACGACTTCGCCTGCCACGCGAACGCGAAGTGATCATCAACGACACAGTTGGGTTTATTCGGGATCTGCCTCCCGATCTTCTTTCCGCGTTTCGCGCGACCCTCGAGGAGATAAGTGAGAGTAGGCTTCTAATTCACCTTGTAGACGTCTCCAATCCGCGCTTTGAGCAGCAGATCGAGTCCGTTGAGCGAATTTTGCGGGAACTCAAATTTGCCGATATCCCCATCTTGATAGCCTTAAACAAGGCGGATCTTGTCAGCGCTGAAGCAATCCAGGCAGGGTTGCGTTTGGTTAGTCAGCGAGGACGAGAGGCAGTCGTGATATCAGCAAACAGCGCAGGCACTCTACAACCGCTGCTGGAAAAAGCAGGAGCGAATCTGGCGCACGATCTCACTGGCCGGCAGAAGCAGGATAGTGCCGCACAGTCTGCCTCAGAAACCAGTGGCGAAGAGCGGCTCTCATTGATTGCATAGCAAATGGGCTTACGTCCAAGATTCACAACCCCGTTAACGCGCGCCCGCGATTCTTTCGCGAAGTACCTCGTGCGCCCTCTCCATGTACTCCCGCCCAGGGCTCGTCTCTTCGTAGGTTTTGCCGTCCTGGTAATAGTCACAACCTTGTTATTGGTAAGTGGTTATTCCTCAAGTCTTGCGGAGGATTACAAGGAAGGTGAGGTTGTCAGGCGGACTGTAGTGGCGCCTGCGGACATTAATACGATCGACGTGGCCGAAACTGAGCGGCGGCGCAATGCCGCACGTGAAGCCACGCGCCCCATCTTTAATTTTGATTCCACACGCGCGGCCAGTTCTGCGCAGAGTTTTCGTGTCGCCTGGGAAGATCTGAAACGGCAGACTGAGAACAGAAGCGCGGGCGGCAAAGCGCCGGTTTGGAGTGGTGCTGGCGGTCCGGCGGTAGCCCGCGCAATTATCGCTCGCAATTTTGACGATGGGGAATTGGATCGGTTGACCAGACTGCTGCGCGATGTCGGCGACGATTATATTTACGACGACGCTGATTCAGAGCGACTGAAAAATGAAATTATCCTCGTCGATGTGCGCAACCCTGCGGCGCAGATGATTGTTCCTTCACCGCAAACCCGGATGACGCCGCTCAGTGCTATTAGGCGAAATCTGGAAGTGCGAATTCTGGAACTCCGCGGCTGGTCGCCGGAACAGAAGACCGCACTGATTGAGGCGATTGCCCCGCTAATCCGTCCCAACGTAGTGCTGGACCAAACCGCGACAGCCAGCGCACGCGAAACTGCGGCTAACAACATCGACCAGGTTCCAATAACTCTTAAAAGAAATCAGGTTATCGCACGAGAGGGTGACACGGTCACGCCGGGAATGATGGCCAGGTTTGCGGCCGTCAAGAGCACCGGCCGCAGTGGTCGGCCCTGGCACTACTTGGTGGGACTGCTGCTCGTCGTCGCGGCAGTTTACTGGTCAGCATGGAAGTTTACCGAGCACAGGAGCACGACGGCGGTACTGGCACTCGCGAAGCCCAAAGCGTTTGCGCTAGTGGGGTCGGCAATTGTCGTGGAGACCGCCTTAATGCGGGTGGGCTTTACTGTAAGCGACAGCGTAGCGTTCCAAATGAAGAGCGCGCCGCTGAATGATCCCACCATCTGGTCTTTCGCCATTCCCTTCGCCGCTGCTGCCTTGTTGGTAGCGATGCTGGTGGATACTCAACTAGCGTTTCTTACAGGAATTGTGACAGCACTGTTTGCAGGGATCCTGGCGCCGGCCGGTGTGCCGACAATTGTCTACGCGATGATCTCGTGTTCCGCTGCAGTCTATGGGATCGGCCGCTATCGTGAACGACAGTCAGTAACGGTAGCGGGATTGATAACCGGGGCCGTTAACATCTTAATGGCATTGGCGCTGATCGCATATGCTGAGCAGCCGTTTAGGTTCAACACAATTCTGCTGGCGATTGGATGTGGTTTTGCCGGGGGCCTTTTGACGGCAATTTTTACCGCCGGCGGCTTGCCGATAAACGAGTCGTTCTTTGGAATCCTTACCGACGTCAAACTGCTTGAGCTTTCAAACGCTGATCTCCCGGTATTGGGTCAACTGGCATTGCGGGCGCCGGGAACAAATCAACATTCACATGCTGTAGGCCAACTGGCAGAAGACGCGTGTCGCGCAGTTGGCGCCAATCCTCTGCTGGCCCGAATAGGCGCGCTGTATCACGACATCGGGAAACTTGCCGCTCCCGAATACTTTGTCGAAAACCAACAAGGCGAGAATCCGCACGACCATCTCCGTCCGACACAGAGCGCGAAGATTATTACAAGTCATGTGACATACGGGCAGCGACTCTCCAGGGAGATTGGGCTGCCGGCACAGATTGCGGATTTTATTCCCCAACATCACGGCACGCGTACGCTCCATTTTTTCCTGCGCAAAGCCCAGGCGTTGGCCAAACCTGGAGAAACAATAGACGAAAAGGATTTTCGCTATCCCGGCCCCAAGCCTCAATTTAAAGAAGCTGCCATCATGATGCTTGCGGATTCCTGTGAAGCTGCCGCGCGGTCTCTGGCACGGCCGGATCCCGAAAACATTCGCGCTATTGTTGTCAAAATCGCTGATGCGATCATCAGCGACGGGCAGCTTGACGAGTGTGACTTAACTCTCAAAGAACTCACCACCATCCGAGAGGCCATGATCAGCGCTTTGACGGCGATCTATCACGCTCGCATCGACTACCCGGGTTTCAATCCTCCGCGTTTAACTGGTCCCCTATCCCCGCTTCCAAACCCGAGCCTCGACAGCGAGGAACGCGGCATCAGTTACAGCAAGCTATCCGAAGTTCCGATTAACGAAGCCGGCGAGGTGGAAGACGAAGCCGTAACGCGCAAGGCTGTGAAGCGTTGAGAAGGTGACCGCCTTGCCGGAGTTATCTCCCGCTAAAGCTGTACGACTACTTCTTGTGAAGAGCACGCCGCTTATGAAGGGGCGGGAATGGGTCGCCTGTGATTTAGTATTAGAGAATCGGCGGCTGGCGCGATTCATCGGAGTTGGTGGGTCTCGACGTTTCGGAAGACGGGCGAGACTGAGGGCTAGCTAAATTTATCAGTTCTTTCAGTTCTTTGCCGGGCTTGAAGTAGGGTACGCGCTTCGCGGGAATGCTCACTGGATCGCCCGTTTTGGGATTGCGACCGCGCCGGGCACCACGCTCCCGCACTCGGAAGCTGCCGAATCCACGGAGTTCGATCTTCTCACCTTGATTCAAAGTTTCAATGATGCTCTCGAAAACGATTTCGACCAGACGCTCCGCGTCTTTCTTAGTGAGTTCCGCCGCTCGGGCTACGTCTTCGACGAGTTCCGCTTTTGTCATGAGTCACCTCAGACTTTAGGTCCAGAGTTCATGCCAACGAATCTGTTCAATACCGAATTAGAGAGGTAAGTTCGTCGGTACACTATCAGAAAACGATCGCCCTCAGCAAGATTCTCAACTCAGTCCGGAAGGGCCCAATCTTAACAAACCGCAACAAAAAGCCCGCAAAACTTCTATTCTTCAGATCGTATTGCGAGGCTTACCGACATCAGCGAGCCCGTTGTCTATTCCTGTTCAGGCTCAGGAGTGCTAATTCCAAAGTCGGCCAGCTCGCCCAGTGAAGCCATACCGCTGCCGATATTCGACGAATAGATCTTCGTGTCAGGAATTGGCTCGTCGTCCTTGCCGACTGCGCGCGCCGATAACCCAATCTTCTTGCTCTCCGAATCAATTCGCAGAATCTTGAATTCCATTTCCTGACCTACCTGAACCACGTCTTCCGGCTTGGATACGCGCTCGTCAGACAGCTCAGAGATGTGACAGAGACCCTCGAGATTGTCGTCAAGTTCTACAAAGGCGCCGAAGTTAGCAAAACGGGCAATCTTGCCTTTGACGACGTCGCCCGGTTTGTGTTCGGTGACGAAACGCTCCCAGGCATTGGGTTCAAGATCCTTGATTGAAAGCGAGAGCCGGCGGTTCTCGGTATCGATGCTGGTGATGATTGCATCGATCTCCTGCCCCTTCTTCAGCACTTCACTCGGGTGCTTAATCCTGCGAGACCAGGAAATATCGGAGACATGTACCAGTCCGTCAACGCCATCTTCGATTTCAATGAAGGCGCCAAAATCCGTGAGATTGCGGACTCGGCCATGCACCCGGGTACCGACTTGATAGCGATCATGCAACGTTTGCCAGGGGTTATCCTGAATCTGCTTCATCCCCAGGCTGATACGACGCGCCTTTGGATCCACACTCAGAACCTCGACCTCCACATTGTCTCCTGGATTGACGATCTTGCTTGGATGTTTGACCCGCTTCGACCAACTCATTTCCGAAACATGCACCAGGCCTTCAACGCCGCTTTCCAATTCCACGAAAGCACCGTAGTCGGCAACACTCGCGATGCGTCCGTTAACTCGAGTGCCTACGGGGAAACGTTCTTCAACGCTCGACCAAGGATCCGGTTGTAATTGTTTGAAGCCGAGCGAAACTCGTTCGCGCTCGCGGTCAAACTTCAATACCTTTACCTGGATGTTATCGCCGACTTTGAAGAGCTCGTTGGGATTCTGCAGCCGCCCCCAGGACATGTCTGTTACATGGAGCAGTCCATCAACGCCACCGAGGTCGACGAAGGCGCCGTAGTCAGTCAGGTTTTTTATCTGTCCCTCGACAATAATGTCTTCTTCGATGTGATGCAGCGTTTGATCTTTCCGACCGGCGTTCTCAGTTTCGATCACGGCTTTGCGGGACAGCACGACATTCGATCGCTTGCGATTCAGTTTGATGACCTTGGCTTCAATTTCCTGATTCCGCAGACTATCAAGATTGCGAACGGGCCGAACGTCAACCTGGGATCCGGGAAGGAATGCGGCGATACCATCAATATCAACTCGCAAGCCACCTTTGATCCGTTCAATCACGCGTCCCTTAACCGTGCTTCCGTCCTGATAGGCCTTCTCCAAATCGTCCCAGGCCTTCATGCGCACTGCGTCGGCGCGCGACAAGATCGGCAGGCCATCAGCAGTTTCCATGCTCTTGACGAGCACTTCAACTTCGTCGCCCGGTTTGACGGTCATTTCTCCGTCTTCAGTAAACTCCGCGGGATTGACGAGGCCTTCTGATTTGTAGCCGAAGTCAATTACAACGCCGCGCTCACTGATCCCCACTACAGTGCCACGAACAACTTCACCCTCTTGCAGAGTGGCCTGCTCCTGCTCAAACTGATCGAGCAGTTGACCGAAGTCTACGTCACCATGCGGGCGAGTGTCTTCGTCGTCATCAGCGTCCGGCCTGGGCTTTGGAGCCGAGGCTTCTTTGGCCGCCTCGGTTGCGGAAGCTTCGCTCGCAGGGTTCTCGCCAGCTGCTGCGTAGCTCACTGCGTTGGTTCGCGCTTCACTTGCGGCAGCTGCCGCGGCTTGCTGCGGTGGCGCGTCCGGCGCCCCGGAAGATGTTTCCTTCGTGTCGCCGTCATTCGGCTTCAATTCATCACTAAGCATGCGAACTCCTGTATACCCGGACAATTTCAGCGTGTGATAGATCTTGTCGCGCTGCACTGACGACCGATCATCCGCACCGCCGGGATGCGGACAATATTCAAGCGGCTTCTTGCCTGATTGACTTTCGCAATTTGTCGGATGATGAAGCGAGGAGTGCGAGCCGTTTAGATGTGGAAAAGGAGGTTATTATGTGTTTCGATTTCCGCCGTGCCCGTAGTCACCCGCTTGGTCCGACCATTAATGCCGCTTACCGGGTAGGTCGGAATGTACACGCCAAAATAAGACTGTGTCAAGGCGCTGACCTCAACAAGCGAAGAAACAAAAGCTACTTGGGCAAAGAGTTACGGGCGCACCCCTTTGCGATCACCGAGCTGCGACTAACGACTCACATCCGCCGTGGTTTCACGACCTCGCGGTACTACATACACGCCCGCGGAATGCGAACCGACAAAAAGCACATTCTGATCCTGCCCATCAAACGCCAGCGACCAGATTCTCTGGCTGGGTAGACGTTGCTCCTTTGGATCAATACGAGCCCAGGTGTTGCCGGCATTGAGAGTGCGATAGACGCCCCCACCTATCTCTCCGGTCTGGTAAGCATTGCCTACAAAAATCTCATCCGTATTCCGGGGATTGATCAGGATGCTGGTGAAGTCGCCAAAAGGAAGATTACCACCCCGCCGATTCCAGCTCGCGCCATCATTATGAGATGAGTAAAACGCCTGCTTTGACCCAGCATAGACGCGATCAGGTCTTTGAGGATCCTGCACAATGGCGTTGACTGGTGCATCCGAAGGAATTCCATTAGCTTGCTGCCAGTTCTGGCCGCCATCGCGTGAGACAAGCACCCCGGACGCGGCCGTGCCAACCCAGATAACGTCCGGATGCTGCGGGTGCGTTGCGATGCAGGTGGTCCGTGGATCAAAACTCCCGTTGTAAGGTAGTTTCTGCCAACCCTTAAGTGGATCAACCGTACGATAGAGACCGGCGTTTGTAGCCGCAAGCATCGCCGGCCGGCCGGTGCTCGCATCAACTGTGTGAACCAAGGCATTGATCGCATCAGTCAGAATCAGAGAGGCAACTTCTCCGGCAGCAGATTGCGCGGCGGAGGAAACGCCGAGCGCGGCAAGCGTAATTGCGTCCAGCTTGCCAGTCGCAGGCAGAGTTCGATCCGTCTGAAACCGTTTAATGGCCAGTGTTGTTTGCGTGCCAGTCTTGCCATCGGGTACACCAAGATTATAACCAGCGCGATTGAGAGAGTTTTGTGCCTCCAACACAATCTCGGGAGTGTTGATCAGTAAACGTTTGGGCTTAGCTGCTGCGGCTCCCACCTTTTTTCTGGTACGCGCTCCTGCGGCTTTCTTACCCTTATCGACCGATGTATTGCCGGCCCATGTCGGGGCCCACGAGTTACCTCGATCTGCGGAGCGATAAATGCCGAGGTTTGTGCCAAGGTAAATGATGTTGGCGTCCTGCATATCCTGAAGAATGGAATATGTAATCAGACGTGCGGGCATATTTCTCATTGAGGGACGCCATGTCTGTCCATTGTCGCTGCTGGCAAATAGGAAACCTCCTCCCGTCGCGGTGTTGATGGTAGCTGCGTAGATTCGGTTCGGCATTTCCCGGTCAGCAACAATGCTGTTAGCGAAACGCCCGCTGTAGCCGCCGTTGGTAGGAGCAAAAGTCTTCCCGCTGTCGTAAGAAACCATCACACCGTAGTTATTGGTACCGATAAAGACCGTTTCCGGGCGAGACGGGTGAACACTGATCGAATTGATCTCTAGTTGTCTCGAGGTGGTCACCATCCAGGAATCGGCATCACCCCCGCGCTCTGAGCGCCAAAACCCTTCCGTTGTTCCGGCGAATACAACTCCTGCTACGGAGGGATGCTGAAGGATTGCGCGCGTGCGGCGCGATTGTGAAGGGATGCCCTGAACTTTGCGCCAGCTTTCACCCGCCGTTTTGGTCTCGTAGATTCCGCTGCACGCAGAGGCGATCAGATGATTGGGGTCGCGCGGATCAATATCGATGGCAAAGATGTCAGAATCATCAATGATGCCGTTCTTGATGGACTTCCAGGTCTTGCCCCCATCGACAGTCTTGTAAGGAAGGTACCAGGTGCCAGCATAAATAATGTCAGGCGTCCGTGGATCCATGGCCAAAGATTCGACATGAATCAGACCGGGTGTCGACTGGGTGGGCAACTGTTCCCAAGTGTCACCAGAGTCGTCGGAGCGAAAGATTCCATTAAAGGTGCCAACAATTAATACATTGGGGTTTGACTTTGATTGCGTGATCGAGTGCAACGCCTCGGCCTTGAGCTCAGAACTCTCTTTCCATTTGCGCCCACCGTCTGTTGACTTGAAGAACCCACCGGGTTCCTTGTGTCTGTGTGCGGCCACATAGAGGATCCGAGAATCGCGCGGGTCTACCAAAATGTGATCCACGAATAGCTTCGGTCGATTGAAGTTGTGGAGCAAATCCCAATGCTTTCCGCCATCAGCCGAAGTGTAGATCTGCCCGTCGAGGGTTCCAAAATAAAGACGATCGGCATTGTTGGGATCGACCGCAAGATCGCGGACATCGCCGCCCGGAGGGCCAGTTGCCTGCCAGGCACTCGAATAGCCGGAGGGATCTGCCGTCGTCTCATCATCAACCGCCGTGAACGACAGGACTGAATGCGACAGGCCAAAAACCAGAAGTATCAACAGGGGGGTAATTAGTCTCATAGCTCTTCTAATCATCTTTAACTCTCAAAATCCGGACGAAAATCAAGCCACCGTCTATGGCCTCCCTGTCAGTCTATACAATTCCTGCCATTTTGTATCCAATCATCTCCTTTCCCCGGGTTCGATGCGCACCGGTTCTGAATCAGTTGTACAAATTAGCCCGTAAACGCGACGCGGGCGATGCTCAATGAAGAACATCGCCCGCATTCGGAAGGTTTCACGTTGGAACGCGAAAGTCAGTTATTCCTCGCCACGACGACGGCGTGCACGCGGCTTAACGATTTGAACTTCGCTTGCATCGACAGTAGGACTGGCGGTTGGTGGATTCGCACCGGTGGGCACTATCCAGAGTTCAACCGTCAGCTCCTCTTTGTAGCCGCCATCGACAGTTACCAGACGTCCGGCTTCGATACCGCGCGTGTTCACGAGGTAATTCTTAGCGCGATCGGCACGGGCCTGAGCTTCGCCTGCGGCACCGCGACGGCCGCCGTAAGCGATGATGTAGCCCTGCGAGCCTGGCGAGTTCTGCAACTGGATTGCGTAGTTGTCGAGACGCGCCTTCTCATCGTTGAACCGAATGTTGCCATACTCGTCAAACTTGGTCGGTAACGGAACCGCTATGACCTTAATTGAAGTCGAGCAGGACGCGGTCCTGGAGCACGCGGGATCCACGCCACCAAGTTCAACCGTAGCGGTCACTGTCTGTCCGCCAACTCCCTTCGTATCGACTGTGATCGAAGAGGTTCCCTGTCCACCGCTGATGGTGCCGGCAGAGACCGACCAATTGTAAGTCGGGCTCAAGCTTGACGGTCCACCACTGACGTTAGCGGTGAAGGTGAGCGGAGCGCCATCGTCCACATCACTCGGACAGCTCACTGAGACTGTCGGGCACGGCGGCACGCAGTCGGTGCACACCGCAACCGTTACGGTTGTAGATGCATTCGCTGTGTGTTGATTACCGTCGTTTACCTCGATACTGGCAGTGTAAGTGCCCGGATTAACACCTGAAAGATCCCAGGTAACCGCCCGGCCTTCACCTGTAATTCGGCCACCGGTTACGGACCAGGTGTGAAGCAAGGTGTCGTTGTCGGGATCGGCGGACGCGGCGGTCAACTGTACGTCACGAGTCGCACTGGGCGTACAAGTGCTGGAAATCATTCCTTCGGGACACGGCAACGTAACTGAAGCAGCTGACGACGAGACAGATACCGTCGGTGGCCCATTCGGCGGCAGCGGCAGGGTACGAGCATTTCGATGTCCAATGAAGAACTGCGCGAGGAACCCATGGGGATCCTCAGACCTCTGGAAGCCGGACGGGAATGTCTGGTCAAACAGACCAAACAGACGATCGCCCTGCTGATTTACGTGCTGGCGGTAGGCCGCACTGAAACCAAGCCAGCGACGCGGGAAAATGCGAACGCCGCCCAAAAAGTCGATCGGGTTGTTCTGAAAAGCGTTCTCGGTACGACCACGAATATAT
>Ga0136614_10003213_pt1 | contig 10399 bp, 8 predicted proteins | sample AntDrymUQ2792106_2_FD_106643 | JGI IMG/M metagenome (GOLD analysis project Ga0136614, IMG submission 106643) | Polar desert sand microbial communities from Dry Valleys, Antarctica - metaG UQ279 (21.06) | ecosystem: Environmental > Terrestrial > Soil > Desert | place: Antarctica: Dry Valley... | reverse complement strand
CGGTCGGCGCCGATGTCGGCGATCTTGGTGAAGCTGCCTCCCGCAATACGGAGCGCGGCGGCCCCCAGCGATTCACCGATGGCGAAGCCGATGAAGCAGGACCCCGCGTAATCCGCCGGGATGAAGAGCAGGATGCAGAGCATGATGAACAGCTCGACGCTGATCAGCAGCATGCCGATGCTCATGCCTGCGCGCAGAGGAATCGCGTAGATCGGATACGGCTGCCCCCTGAGGCCGGCGAAGGCGGCGCGTGAGTTCGCGAACGTGTTGACGCGGATGCCGAACCACGCGACACCGTAGCTCCCTGCGATGCCGACGAGACTGAAAAGAAGAATGACGGCGACTTTGAACGGCGGGAAGCCGTGGACTTCGGCTCCCGTTACCGGATCGATTGTCGTTGCGAGCCCGCCGAAATAGACGGCGCAGATCACGCCGATGAACAGCCAGAGAATCAGGATGAACTTTCCCTGCGTGATCAGGTAGGTCTTGCAGGTCTCGTAGATCAACTCGGAGATCTCGAGCATCGAGCGGTGGACCGGTAGATTTTTCAGCTGGGTGTAGATGACCAGGCCGAAGACGAGGCCGAGCAGCGAGATCGCGAGCCCGCCCATCAGCAACGTCCGCCCGTTGATCCCGCTGAAGGTCACGGAACCGAGGTCCGGAAGCACCAGATTCGCTTCGCCCCCGCCGTGGCGGACGGGCGCCGGGGCCTGCGCCTGCTCAGTGGTCTGCGGCGCGGCCGGCGGCTGTTCCGCGTCAGCGGGCGTCGCGGCTGTCAGCAGCAGCAGCGCAATTAACGCGGCGGAACGCAGGCGAAGAAACAGTGTGGGGAGCATCGTTCTGTCAGAGTCCTCTCGGAAAGCCCTTCGGGGCAAGGTCCCAAAACTAGGAATGTATCCGTAGTCCCGGGCGATTTACAACAAAAGTTCACACGCGGAAGTCGCCGACGCGATCGGCTCCATGACGCGCCTTGAGCCGGGCCGCCAGCGCCATGCCGCCGGTGAGAAACACGCGGATGCCCTGTTCGACGGTGATATCCGGGTAGGAGGCACGTTCGCGCGGGTATATGACGACATCCCCGAGGTACAGGTGGTTGGTGGGGATGTAGACGGCGATCATGGCTTCGGGGCCACTGCCGCGGTCGACGGTGAACTCTTTGGTCAGAAACCCGAGGATGAATCCGCGTCCGGGCTCCTCCACGAGGACCACGCGCTTGAATCCGTACTCGTTGTCTGGAGAGAAGGCGACGACCAGCTGCTTCACCGGCGCGTAAATCGTACGAAACACGGGGACGCGCAGGAGGTAGCTTTCGGCGCGCTGCAGCACGCGCTTGCCGATGACGTTGGTCGCCAAGGCGCCCACAAGCAGCACGATGAGGGCTGTCGTGAGCAGGCCGAGGCCGGGTATTTCACGTCCGAGCCAGGCGGCGTACGTCGGGGAGAGCGATCCATCCACGAGACGGAAGATCCACACGAGCGCCGCCACGCTGATGACCAGCGGAACGGTGACGAAGAAGCCGGCGACGAAGCTCCGGCGAAGCCATTGCATCATGGCGTCAGTGGATGATCAGCCACAGAATCGTTACCGCGGCGAGAAACAGCCGATAGGCGGCAAAGACGTCCAACCGGTGTCCGCCGAGAAACCGCAGAAAGTATTTGATCGTGAGGTAGCCGACGCCGGCCGACACGATCGTGCCGACCGCCATCGCCTGCCACGCGGCGGGCGGCATCGTCATGTGACGCAACTCGAGCGCTTCCTTGGCGGCCGCGGCGACCATCGCGGGGATCGCGAGCAGAAACGTGAACCTCGCAGCCGCATCGCGGCGGACGCCCAGGAACATGCCCATCGCGATGGTCGAACCGGACCGTGACATGCCCGGGATGAGCGCCGACGCCTGCGCGCAACCGATCAGGACCGCGTCCATCCAGCGCAGGTCGACTTCCGTGCGCCGGCGTTCGCCGATGCGTTCCGCGAACAGCATGGCCACGGCGCCGACGCTGAGGGCGGCGGCGGCCACCGCCGGAGAGCGGAGGACATTCTCAATGTAGTCGTTGAACGCAATCGCCACGATGACGACCGGTACGGTGCCGATCACGATCAGGCGCGCCATCCGTGCGGACGGCCCGGCATCGAACGACAGCGCCGACGGCAGCGAACCCACCATGGCGATGATCTCCGCGCGGAAAAATGCCACGATGGCCGCCAGCGTGCCGACGTGAAGGGCCACGTCGAAGGCGAGCGCGTATGCCGGTGGCATCTCCCACCCGAAAAACATGCGCGCCAGGATCAGGTGCGCCGAGCTCGAGACCGGCAGAAACTCCGTCAGCCCCTGGATCGCACCGAGCAGTATGGCGGCCGCAATGCTCACGAACGCCTGGAGGCCGGCGTCAGGAGGCGCGACGCCGGCCCGGCCGCGTCGCCGTCGGCGCCGCCGCGGGCTGTCCCTTCAGCGGCTTGCGCCCCTGGAACACGATCGCGAGCGACGCCGCAATGAAGACCGTCGAATACGTGCCGCTGATGATCCCGACCAGCATGGTGAAGGCAAAGCCTTTGAGCACTTCCCCGCCAAAGAGGTACAGGGCGATCACGCTCAAGAGGGTCGTGCCGGCGGTGATGACCGTCCGTGAGAGCGTCTGGTTCACGGCGGTATTCACGATCGTCGTCAGATTGTCGCGCCGCATGGAGCGCATGTTCTCGCGAACGCGGTCGAACACGACGATGGTGTCGTTCACCGAGTAGCCGGTGATCGTGAGCAGCCCGGCGACGACGTTCAGTGTGATGTCGTAGCGGAAGACGGCAAGGAACGCGAGACAGATGAGCAGATCGTGCAGCGTCGCAACCACGGCGCCGACCGCGAAACTGAACTGGAAGCGCAACGCGATATACGCGAGGATCCCCGCCATCGCCAGCACCGTCGCCAGCAGCCCCTGCTTGCGCAGCTGCTCCCCGACGACCGGACCGACGATTTCAGTGCCGATCACCTTGAACGTTCCGAGGTTCGCCTGCTGGAGCGTCGTCACGACCTTGTCGGCTTCGCGGCTCAGATCCGCGCCGATCTCCGAACCGGTGCGCTTGACGCGGATCAGGATCTCGTTGTTTGCCCGCGGGCCATATTCCAGCACCACCGCATCCCCGCCGAACAGATTCCTGATCGCGGGAATGTTCGGCGTCTGGTCGAACTTGACGATGACGATGGAGCCGCCCTCGAAGTCGACTCCCTTCTGCAGCCCGCGGGTGGCAATCAGATATGCGCCGGCGAGAATGACCACGAGCGACAGCGCGATGGCATGCCACCGCCAGCGGACGAAGTCGTAATTCGGATTGGTAAAGATCTTCATGGCCTGCCTAGATGCTGAGCGGTCGGGCGCTGGCCTGCGCGGTCGCCGGGCGGCGCGACAACACCAGTTCGAACAGCGTGCGTGAAACGAAAATCGACGTGAACAGGTTGGTGAGCAGTCCGATGGTCAGCGTCGTGGCGAAACCGCGGATCGGCCCGGTGCCGAACTGGAAAAGAAACGCGGCAGCAATGAGCGATGTGACGTGAGTGTCGAGGAGCGTGAGAAAGACGCGTTCGAAGGCTTCCTTGACGGCGGCGCGCGGGCCTTTCTGAGCCCGGAGGTTTTCCTTGATGCGCTCGAAGATGAGCACATTCGAGTCGACGCCCATGCCCATCGTCAGAATGAAGCCGGCGATTCCGGGCAGGGTCATGGCCGCGCCGAAATACGCCATCAAGCCGATCAGGATGATCAGGTTGGCGGACATCGCGATGATCGCGTTGACTCCCGTCAGCTTGTAATAGAGCAGCATGAAGATGACCACGACCGCGAGACCGCCGAGCGACGCCAGCACACCGGCCCGGACCGAGTCGGCGCCAAGCGTAGGCCCGATCACCCGCTCCTCGAGATAACTCATCTGCGCGGGCAGCGCGCCCGAGCGCAGGACCAGCGACAGATCGTTGACTTCTTCAGTCGTGAAACTGCCGTAAATGCGGCCGTCGTCGGTGATCCGCCCCTCGACCCGCGGGGCGGAGAACACACGGTTATCGAGGATGATCGCAAGCGTCCGCCCGATGTTCTCGCCCGTCACCCTGCCGAACTTGCGAGCCCCTTCGGCGGTCAGCGTGAAGCGCACCGCCGGCCGGTTGTTTTCATCGATTGTCGGGTTGGCGCCGCGCAGATCCCTCCCCGTGACGGCTGCGATCTTCTTCACGAGGTAATGCACCGTGCCGTCACCGTCACCGGCCGGGCCGGTTACGACATCCATGTCCTGCGGCAGCTGCCCGGCGTGCGCCTGCAGCAGCGCTTCCCGCGTTGGCGCCGGACCGGATTCGACCAGCTTCAGCTCCAGCAGCGCGGTGCTCTGAATGATCTCCTTCGCGCGGGCGACATCCGTCACGCCCGGCATCTGCACAAGGATCTGATCGTTCGACTGGCCGTAGGTGGAAATGTTCGGCTCGGCGACGCCCAGCTCGTTGACGCGGCGGTCGATCGTTTCACGGGCCTGGACCACCGTCTGGGCGCGCATGTCCGATTCGATGTTCGGCTTCATCGTGAACTCGTACGCCCCCCCGGCCCCGGCCGAGCGGTCGTACTGGGCGGCGGTATGTTCCTCGGCCAGGCGGCGGAACTCGGCGTCGCGATCCTGTGGAACCCCCTCGACCTTGAAGGATTTCTCCGACGTCAGCGCGAGCGACGACACATTCACACCTGCGGACTTCAGGGCCTCGCGCAGCTGCTCACTTGTCGTCGTGGTGTGGATCTTCAGCGCATCCCCGGTGTGGACGCGCATGACGAGATGGACGCCACCTTTCAGGTCGAGCCCGAGCTTCAACTGTTTCGCTTTGAGCCATCCGGGGGCGGGCAGGCTGTAGCGCTGGGCGAGGATCGGGTAGACCCCCAGCCCGAAGAAAATGACGAAGATGGCGACGATGGAGAGGAGCTTCCAGCGAAGGTTCTTGTGCATGGTGTCGAACTACCTGCCCGACTCGGCGACGACCGGATCCTGTCCCTGGTATCCGGCGACGGCCGCGCGGGAAATCTCAATGCGCACGCGGTCGGCAATCTCGACCTGCAACGTCTTGTCGGTGACGCGGGTCACCTTTCCATAGATGCCTCCGGTCGTGACGACCTTGTCGCCGACTTTGAGGTTCTCCTGGAACTCCTGAATTTTCTTCTGCCTGCGCTTCATCGGCAACAGGATCAGGAAGTAGAAGATGCCCAGTATCAGCGCAAACGGAATGAGCTGGGTGACCGCGGAGTTCATGTCAATGTTGAGGTCGACGCGAGAAGGTTTGATGGAACTCCAGGCGGAGTCGTTCAAACGTGCCGAACATAATAGCCTCCCTAATCCTCTTCATGGTGTCAAGGTAAAAGTAGAGGTTGTGGATGGTGTTGAGCGTCGCCGCGGTCATCTCCCCCGCTATATATAAATGACGCAGATACGCGCGCGAAAAATGGCGACAGGTGTAGCAGCCGCACCCGGGATCAGGTGGCTCCGGGTCTTCCGCGTACCGTGCGTTCTTGATGACCAGCGGCCCCCGCGAGGTCAGGAGCTGTCCGTTCCGCGCGTTCCGCGTCGGCAGCACGCAGTCGAACATGTCGATGCCGCGGGCCACGCATTCGACGAGATCGTCGGGCATGCCGGTGCCCATCAGGTACCGAGGGCGATCCGCCGGAAGCAGCGGCGCCGTATGTGAGACGACGTCGTACATCACGTCCACAGGCTCGCCGACGCTGAGCCCTCCGATCGCAAAGGCCTCGAACCCGATCTCCACCGTCGCCTCCGCGCTCTCGGTCCTGAGCTCCGGCCACAGCCCCCCCTGCACGATCCCAAACTGCGCCTGCCCCGCGTTCGTCACAATGACATCCGCCACGGGTCCTTCACGAAGGGCGAGCAGGCGCTGGCGCGCCCGGCCCGCCCAGCGCAGCGAGCGCTGCATGGCATCTCGCGCGACATCCGGGCCAACCGACGACGCGGCGCACTCGTCGAGAACCATGGCGATGTCGGATCCGAGTTGGGCCTGGATGTCAGTTGCGCGTTCGGGCGTGAGCAAGTGCAGGGACCCATCGAGGTGAGAGCGGAACTCAGCCCCCTCTTCGTGGATGCGGCGCGTCGACGCGAGGCTGAACACCTGGTAGCCGCCGCTGTCGGTCAGTATCGGACGGTTCCACGCGATGAACTTGTGAAGCCCGCCAGCTCGCGCGATCAGATCATCGCCCGGCTTGAGATACAGGTGGTAGGTGTTGCCGAGAATGATCTCGGCGTCCAGATCCACGAGGTCGCGCTGCGTGATGGCCTTGACCGCTCCGCGCGTGCCCACCGGCATGAACGCCGGCGTCTGCACTACGCCGTGTGGCGTGCGGATCTCGCCCCGGCGCGCCGCGCCATCGGTCCCGAGCAGCGTGAAGCCGAACATGCCTCAACAGGATATCCTTCCACTGTGAAACGACTTCGCATCGGTGTGCTGTACGGTGGCCGGTCCGGCGAGCACGAAGTCTCGCTCGCATCGGCCGCGGCAGTGTTCGGCAACCTCGATCGCATGCGGTTCGAGCCCGTCGCCATCCGGATCGAGAAGGACGGCCGGTGGAGCATCGCCGAACGCCCCCCGACGTTGATGTCGGCGGCGGAAGTGATCGAGCAGGCGAGGCTGGATTCCGCGCGGCCATCGCGCGCGGCGCGGGAGGTCCACCTGGTCGCGCACCCGAGCGAGAACACGATCCTTTCGATCGACCGTTCACGCGAATCAGAGGGCGCCGGTCAGGCGATGGTGACCGGCCTGAACCTTGACGTGATCTTTCCGGTGCTTCACGGTCCCTACGGAGAGGACGGCACGATCCAGGGTCTGCTCGAGCTCGCCAACGTGCCCTACGTCGGCGCCGGCGTGCTCGCGTCGTCGGTGGGGATGGACAAGGGGATGATGAAGGTCGTTTTCGCCTCGCACGGCCTCCCCGTGTGCGCCTACACCGTCGTCCGCGGCGTCGACTGGGCGCGGCTCCGCGAGGACACACTGTCCGCCATCGAGCAGGATCTCGGATACCCCGTCTTCGTAAAACCGGCCAACCTCGGGTCGAGCGTCGGCATCTCGAAGGCAAAGGACCGCGCGTCGCTCGCCGACGCCATGGACCTCGCGGGCAGCTTCGACCGCCGCATCATCGTCGAAGCCGCCGTTCCGGACGCGCGCGAGATCGAGTGCGCTGTGCTGGGCAACGACGAGCCGGAAGCTTCGCTGCCAGGCGAAGTGATCCCCTCCCGTGAGTTCTACGATTACGAGGCGAAGTACATCGACGCGGGATCGCAGACGGTCATTCCCGCCGATCTGCCGCCGGCGCTCGCCGAACGGATCCGCCAGCTGTCGGTCGAAGCCTTCCGGGCGATTGATGGCGCGGGAATGGCGCGCGTCGACTTCCTGCTCTCGCGCACGGACGGCGCCGTCTATGTGAACGAGGTGAATACCATTCCTGGTTTCACCACCATCAGCATGTATTCGAAGATGTGGGCTGCGAGCGGCCTGGCGTACCCCGCCCTTCTGGATCGCCTGATCGCACTGGCCCTCGAAAGGCACGCAGCAAAGCAACGGCTGCGCACCAGCGTCACATGACGAGGCCCGGCCGCGCCGCGGGGCTCGTCCTGTGTGCCGTGATCCTCTTGCACTCAGGGAGTGGAGCGGCGCCGGCGCCCCAGCTGCGCGGCGTCGAAGGGCTCCTCCGCGCCTACGACTCGATCCTCGAGGCGCGATTCAATGACGTCGACGCAGACCTGGACCGCGCCTGTCCGCCAGCGCCGCAAGAGGCCTGCGAAGTCCTCGGTGCCACCGCGTTATGGTGGCGCATCCAGCTGGACCCCCATAGCCGCGCGCTCGACGCAGACCTCTCCACCGCGGTCGAACGCGCGATCACCGCGACGGAAGCGTGGGTGGCCCGTGCGCCGGCCGAGGCCGAGGCGTGGTTCTACCTCGGCGGGGCGTACGCGGTCCGCGTCCAGTGGCGGGTGCTGCGCGACCAGCGACTGGCTGCCGCGCGCGACGGCAAACGCATTCTCACCGCGCTGGAACGCGCAGTCGCGCTCGATCCCACCCTGGACGACGCGTACTTCGCGATGGGGATGTACAAGTACTACGCGGACGTCGCGCCGAGAGCCGCGAAGTTCCTCCGCGTCCTCCTGCGGCTGCCCGGCGGGGACAGGAAAGTGGGCCTCGCCCAGATGCTCCGCGTCCGGGCGAGGGGAAAGCTCCTCCGGGGGGAAGCGGACTACCAGCTCCACATCATTTATCTGTGGTACGAGCAGCAGACAGCCAAGGCGCTTGAAATCCTCGAGGACCTCCGCCGTGAATTTCCGGGCAATCCGTTGTTTCCCGCGGAGATCGCCCGCATCCAGGATGAGTATCTGCACGATCCAACCACGAGCCTGCAGTCGTGGCGGTCGCTGCTCGCCGCGGCGCGCGATCAGCGGGTCAACGAGCCGGCGCTGACCGAAGTGCGCGCCCGGCTGGCGATCGCCCAGCTGCTCGAGACGCTGCACGACACCGATCGGGCCATCGAGCACCTCGAAGCGGTGGCGGCGCTCCGCTCGAAGGCTCCCTTCGGGGCTCTCGCGCTCGCGCACATGCGCCTGGGCGAAGCCCACGACCGCCTCGGAGATCGCGAGGCTGCGCTGGCGGCGTACCGGACCGCCGCATCGACCGTCTCCTACCCGGACGTTCACGCCGTCCGGACGACAGTGGCGGCGCGGACACGCCGCGCCCCGGACGCCAGGGAGTCAGAAGCGTATCGCCTGTCGCTCGAAGGCTGGCGCCGGTTCGAGAAGCACGATCTCGCATCCGCCAGGCCGGCGCTCGAACGATCGCTGGCGCTCAACGCGGCGGATCCTGTCGCGCACTTCAGGATGGGAAAAGTGCTGCAGGCGGCGAGGGAGGACCCGCGGGCCCTGGCCGAGTACGAGGCGGCGATCCGCGGCGCGCGCAGCTGCCCGTCGCCGATTCTCGGTGCCGCGTACCTCGAGGCGGCGCGGCTGCACGAGCGCGCCGGACGCAGAGAGCAGGCGGTCTCGCTCTACCGCGTGGCCGCCTCGCTCCTCGGCGCCGCTGCCGACACGCGTGCCGCGGCGACGCGCGCACTCACGCGTCTCGGCGCATCGGCGACAGGCACTTCGCGCGGCTGAGGCCACGGGCCAGGGTGCAACACGGGCGACGGTGCAACATGGTTCAACACGGTCGGGATCAGCACGTACCAGTGTTGCACCGTGGCCCGTGGCTACAGCTTCACGCGTGTTGAACCGACAAAACTGGCGTGCGGTTTTTTGACATTTCAACCACTTTGTGCTTGACAGTCGGATTTTCTCATCCATAATCTACATCTTGTATGAGGGTGGAGTGCTCAGCCCACCTATGGTAACCCTCGGTCACCGGTAACAATGCTGAGCTGCCAATTCCAAGGAGGAATAATGGCGAAAAAGACGGCGAAAAAGGGCGGCGCGAAAAAGGGCGGGAAGAAGCGCTAAGCCGCCTGCCGGTCCGGGGGTGTCGAGAGATGACACCCCCATTTTTTTGATGCTGGCCTCCCGCTCAGACGGGAGTTGAGATCGACCACCGCATAGAACGCGCGGCGATCGACACGGCGGGGCGCACCGCTTCCGTCGGATAAGCAACCAGGCGAGAGCGCTGACAACGCAGGCCGGCGTGCCGATGGCCGCGGCGCTGCAACGCAGTGAGAACTCCTCGCGACAAGTCCCATACGAAGGGGGGGATACGCATGGCCAAGAAGACTGCCAAGAAGGGCGGCGCGAAAAAGGGCGGTAAGAAGCGGTAAGAGCCCTTGCCCGCTAGAAAGGGGGCGACCTCGTGTCGCCCCCTTGTTTTTTGTACTACTGCCAGCCCCTCCCGTCCCACACCCTCACCCGCTGAATCACGTCTCCCTGCTGGATGCGGTCAACGACGTCCATGCCCGCGACAACATGCCCGAACACGGTGTACTTCGCGTCGAGGTGCGGCTGCGGCGAGTGGACGATGAAGAACTGGCTGCCGCCCGTGTCCTTCCACGACAGCGCCATACCGACGGTGCCGCGAACGAACTGGCGCTCGTTCAGCTCGTCGCGGATCGTGTAGCCGGGGCCCCCGGTCCCGTCGCCGCGCGAATCGCCGTCCTGGACGACGAAGTTCGGGACGACCCGGTGAATCGCCAGGCCGTTGAAAAACCCCTTGCGCGCGAGCGTGACGAAATTGCGGCTCGTCTGCGGCGCGTCGAGAACGGCGAGCTCGAACTGGATGGTGCCTTTCGCGGTTTCGATGAAGACGTGAGGAGAATAATCGGGCGCAAGGAGCGTCTTGTCGGCGTACGCCGCGGGTGCCGGGCCGGGCACGGGACGCATGGCGCGGCGGTGATCCCCGGCCGGGTCGAGCTTGTCG
>Ga0136614_10003212_pt1 | contig 10400 bp, 12 predicted proteins | sample AntDrymUQ2792106_2_FD_106643 | JGI IMG/M metagenome (GOLD analysis project Ga0136614, IMG submission 106643) | Polar desert sand microbial communities from Dry Valleys, Antarctica - metaG UQ279 (21.06) | ecosystem: Environmental > Terrestrial > Soil > Desert | place: Antarctica: Dry Valley... | reverse complement strand
CGAGGTCGCCGCCGCCGGGCTCGATCCGGCCGCCGTGCGGGCGGACGAGCTCGCGAAGGTGGTTGCAGCACGGGAGACACTGCCCCGACCGGTCTACGCGGAGGCGGTCGCCGCCAGTGCGAGCGACGACTTCCGCGCCGAGCGCTACATCAAGCAGGCCGCGGTCGCGGACACCGCCGAGCTCGAGCCCCTCATTCAGCGTGTCCTGGCCGGAAACGAGGGCCAGGTCGCGGCCTATCGCGCCGGCAAGGCGGGTCTCCTCGGCTTCTTCGTCGGCCAGGTGATGCGCGAGAGCAAGGGGCAGGCGAACCCCAAGGTCGTCAACGAGCTCCTGCGTGAGAAACTACGGCCCTGATGCGCCGGCTCCGTACAGCCTCCCCCTCGACGGCCTCGAGGCCGGGGCGCTCAAGCTGGGCGCGATCGTTCGCACCGAGGGCGAGACGCGCATCGCGGCGCTTCACCTCGGCCCGGGCGGAGCCGTCGCCCGCCACCCGGCTGCCGTCCGTCAACTCTTCCTCGTCGTGGAGGGGTCCGGCTGGGTCTCGGGTCGCGAAGAGGTGGAGGAGCCGATCGCTGCGGGCGAGGGCGTCTTCTGGAACGCCGAGGAGGAGCACGGAGCCCGCACGGAGATCGGCCTCAGGGCGATCGTCATCGAGGCCGACTCGATGGACGTCCCGGCGCGAGCAGACTAGTCCGTCCTGTGACGCGTGACGACCTCAGGGCGTGGGTGGGCGCCTACGAGCTCGCCTGGCGGACGTCCGGTACCGCGTCGCTCGCCGACCTCTTCGCCGAGGATGCGACCTATTCGCCCGCCCCGTTCCAGGAGACGCACCGAGGCCTCGCGGCGATCGGGGCGATGTGGGAGCGCGAGCGTGAGGGGCCTCACGAGGGGTTCACGCTCGAGTGGGAGCTCGTCGCTGTGGAGGGCGACACGGGCGTCGTTCGCGCGGACGTCCGCTATGCCGCCCCGGCGCAGCGCTGGGCGGATCTCTGGCTCATCCGCTTCGACGAGCACGGCCGCTGCGTCGCGTTCGAGGAGTGGCCGTTCGCGCCGCCTCGCGCGGACTCGACCTAGAGAAGCCCGCAAGCCCGCGCCGTGTTCGGCCACGGATAGAACCCGCGTCCGCTGCGGTACGCGCGCTCGGCCACCCACATCTGCTCGAGCGGCGTCCAGCGGTCGGCCGTCCCCTTCCTGCGCAGGAGATCTGCACCGTAGATCTGCTGGAACGTCAGATCCATCTGGAGTCCCCCGTAGTACGGCGCATGGGGATCGTGCCACGGCCCCTCGTAGCGGTTGATGCAGAGCCAGGCCCCCTTGCGCGGCGGGTTCAGCACCTGGCGGCGGGCGCGCTGCTCGCGCTCGCGCCAGAGGCGCAGGACCCAGCGCCGGTACTGAAGTCCCCGCGAGCTCCGAGCGGTGTACGAGGTGCGCGTCGGCGCCCTGCCCATCAGGCGCTGCAGCTCCCACGTCTGCCGGCGGTGGCGGTCGATGCTCGCGAGCACGCCGACGTCGGGACGCATCTTCGCGCGCGTCTCGCGCGCAGCGGCCGACGATGGGCCGAGGGCCACGAAGGCCAGGGCCAGGACACTCGAGAACGCAGTCAGCCACAGCAACGATTGCCGCAAGAGAAACCCCCAAGATCGATTCCACGGACGTCCGCCCGGAAGCCACGAGGGCTATAAAATCCGGGCAGACCAGTTTTGTGTCGCGCCCGACGTTACCGAACCGAGGAGGGCGTAACCGTTCTTTACAAAGTCCTCACGGCGGCTGCCCATCACCGGCGAGCGACGAATCCCGCGTACAAGAGGAGGGCTGCAACGGCGAGTGAGGCTGCCGTGCTCGCCTCCCCGGTGCCGAAGAGCGCGCTGCCCGTCGCGGCGACTGCAACGCCTGTCAGAAGGAGGGTGTTTCCGACCGGCCGTCGGCGCAGCGTCCTCAGGGCCACGGCGACGACGGCGAGTGTGCCGAGCGAGTTCCCGGCGACCGCGAGCGCCCGCGCCGGAAACAGCTCGAGGTGCTCGCTCGCGTCGGGAATGGCAGTGCCGGCGACCGGCTCCGTAAGCCGCACGGCGACCATCACGCCCACCGCCAGGCCGGTGTAGAGCAGGCCCACCGGGAGCGCAGAGCGGCGGCCGGCGAGGAGCAGCGAGCCGACGCCGAGAAGCGGCGCGGTGAGCAGGCCCCCGAAGAGGTAGTACACCCGGAACGGAGCGCTGCTCCAGCCGGCCGCCGCTCCCCAGGCGAGCGCGCCGGAGGCGAGGGCGTAGGCGAGGAGGGCGGCGGCCCAGGCGGCGAGCTCACCGCTTCTGCGGACGCGCCAGCGCGCGAAGAGCCGGCCCGCGAGCCGCAGCGTCAGGAGCGTCGTGCCGAAGGCGATGAGCGCTTCCACGGCGAGGCAGCGTAGTCCCGTCCGCCTCTCGCGCTCGCCTCAGCGCCTGCCGATACGCTCGGGACGATGCCCGAGAAGCGCTACCTCCTCACCCCGGGGCCGACGCCCGTGCCCCCGGAGGTGCTGGCCGCGATCGCGCAGCCGATGATCCACCACCGCGGACCCGACTTCACCCGCGTCTACGGCGAATGTCTCGAGCGCCTTCGGGCCGTCGTCCGCGCCGAGCGCGACGTCCTCCTCTTCACGGGCTCGGGCACGGGCGCCTTCGAGTCGGCGGTCGCAAACCTCACGTCGCCCGGCGACCGCGCGCTCGTCGTCTCGGCGGGCTACTTCGGCGAGCGCTGGGCGAGCATGGTCGAGGCCTACGGCGCCCATCTCATCCAGCTCCGCTACCCGTGGGGCGAGACGCCCGAGCCCGACGAACTTCGCGACGCGCTCGAGGCCGCGGGCGGCGTCGACGTGGTCTACCTCACGCACTCCGAGACCTCCACGGGCGTCGTCGCTGACGTGCACGCCCTCGCGGAGGTCGCGAAGGAGAGCGGCGCCCTGGTCGTCGTCGACGCCGTCTCGAGCCTCGCCGCCGTGCCTCTCGAAACCGACGCGTGGGACATCGACGTCGTCGTGTCGGGGTCGCAGAAGGCGCTGATGACGCCGCCCGGTCTCTCGCTCGCCTCGGTCTCGGACGCCGCGCTCGCGGCAGCGACGCACGCGATCTCGCCGCGCTTCGTCTTCGACTGGGAGCGCACGCGCGCCGCGCAGGCGAAGCTCGACGCACCCTTCACGCCCGCCATCTCACTGGTACTCGGACTCAACGTCGCGCTCGGGCTCATCCTCGAGGAGGGCCTCGAGGCCGCATGGGAGCGTCACACCCGCCTCGGACGGGCCTGCCGCGCCGGAGTGAAGGCGATGGGGCTCGAGCTCTTCTCGCCGGACGAGGATCGCTCCGCCGTCGTCACGGCCGTGAAGGTGCCCGAGGGCGTCGACGCGGGCGAGTTTCTGCTCACGCTCCGCGATCGCTTCGGCGTTCAGCTCGTCGGCGGTCAGGGTGAGCTCAAGGGCAAGATCTTCCGGATCGGCCACATCGGCTGGTTCGACGTCTTCGACATCACCACTGCGCTCGCCGCGATCGAGCTCGCGCTCGTCGAAAGCGGCGCCGACGTCGAGCGCGGCGTCACCGTCGGCCGCGCCCTCGAGGCCTACGCCGAGGGCGCCCGGGTGTGAGCTCCCCGCCTCGCGTTCTCGTCCGGGAGGCGATCGCGGACGCAGGGGTCGAGCTCCTGCGGCAGCGGTTCCAGGTCGACGTCGACTTCGACTCCCGGCTCGAGGAGCGGATCGGCGACTACGAGGCGATCGTGATCCGCTCGGCGACGCGGCTCACGAGCGACCTGATCGAACGCGGGGCGCGGCTGAAGGTGATCGGGCGAGCCGGGGTGGGTGTCGACAACGTCGACCTCGGCGCAGCCACCAGGCGCGGCATCGTGGTCGCCAACGCCCCGGAGTCGACCGTGATCTCGGCGGCCGAGCACACGATCGGTCTGCTCGTCGCGCTCTGCCGCAACATCCCGCAGGCCCACGCCGCCCTCAAGCAGGGGCGCTGGGAGCGGGCGCGCTGGGGCGGCGTCGAGCTCTCCGACAAGACGCTCGGCATCCTCGGCTTTGGCAGGATCGGCCAGGGGGTCGCGCGCCGGGCGCTCGGTCTCGGCCTGCGGGTGGTCGCATACGACCCGTTCGTCTCTCGCGAGCGCTTTCGCGATCTGGGAGTGGAGCGCGCCGAGGGGATGCACGACGTGCTCGAGGTAGCCGATTTCCTCACGCTGCACCTCCCCCTCAACGAGGACACCCGGGGCGCACTCGGGGCCTCCGAGTTCGCGCGCGCCCGGAAGGGCATTCGCATCGTCAACGCCGCGCGCGGCGAGCTGATCGACGAGGACGCGCTGCTCGCGGCGCTCCGATCCGGCACCGTCGCGGGTGCCGCACTCGACGTCTTCTCGGCGGAGCCCTACCGAGGCCCCCTGCTCGAGCTCGACTCGGTGGTCGTGACGCCGCACCTGGCAGCCTCGACCGACGAGGCGCAGGATCGGGCCGGTGTCATCGTCGCGGAGCAGGTCGTCGCCGCTCTCAACGGAGGACTCGTCACGAACGCCGTCAACATCCCGGTTGTCGGACAGGATGATCTGGACGTGCTCGGCCCCTACTTGCCCCTGACCGAGAAGCTCGGGCGCCTCGCGATGGAGCTCGCCGAGGGGCGCGCGGAGCGGATCGAGCTCGTCTACACCGGGGGCCTGGCCGAGTTCGATACCCGTCTCCTGACCGCGGCCGCGCTGAACGGGGCCTTCCAGGGGCGCGTGGAGGAAGCCGTCAACTACGTCAACGCGCCCGTGATCGCGGCCGAACGCGGGATCGAGGTGGCCGAGGAGCGGCGCACGGCGTCGCCGGACTTCCGGAACCTCGTCGGCGTCCGCGTGCACTCCGGGGCCGACGAGGTGCGCGTCGCCGGGACCACGATCGGCGGCGACGACCGCCACTGGCTCGCGAGCGCGCTCGGCTTCGATCTCGAGATCGAGCTGGCACCGCTGATGGTTTTCTTCCTCTACGACGACGTCCCGGGCGTGATCGGCCGCGTCGGCACGCTCTTCGGCGAGGCGGGCGTCAACATCGCCAACATGGCGGTGTCGCGCACGCGGAACGGCGAGAAGGCCCTCATGGCGCTCTCGGTCGACAACGCGTGGCCGGTGGAGCTCGTCGAGCGCTTCCGCGCCGAGGGTTTCGAGGACGCCCGCTTCCTCTCGCTGGCGTGACCGAGTGGCCCGAGCCCGTGCGGCGCGTCGCGGCCTTCTTACGCGAGGCCGGCGCCGAGGCGCGACTCGAGGAGTTCCCCGAGGGGACGCCGACGGCGCAGGCTGCGGCGGAGGCGATCGGCTGCGGGCTCGCCCAGATCGTGAAGTCCCTCGTCCTCACAGGCGGCGGGCGGTCGTTCGTCGTGCTCGTGCCGGGCGACCGGCGCGCGGACGTGACGAAGGTGGGAACGGCGGTGCGGTGCGACGGGATCCGGGTGGCCCGTCCCGCCCAGGTGCGGGCGGCGACGAGCTTTGCGCCGGGCGCCGTGGCGCCGTTCCCGCTGCCGAAGGTCGAGCGGGTCCTGCTCGAGCAGACGCTGCTCTCGAACGAGCTCGTCTGGGTCGGCGCGGGCTCTCCGCAGCACATGGCGGGCCTCGCCCCGACCGAGCTCGTCCGGCTCACTCGCGCGCACCCGATGGACGCGGTCGAGACCAGTCCCTAACATCCCTGCGAGCGAACGAGGAGAGAGGTGCAAGAACTCGACAAGATCTGGCGGAACGGCGAGCTCGTCGACTGGGCGGATGCGACGATCCACGTCGGCACCCACGCGCTGCACTACGGGTCGGGGGTCTTCGAAGGCATCCGCTGTTACGAGACATCGAAGGGGCCGGCGGTCTTCCGCCTCACCGATCACCTCCAGCGGCTCCACGATTCGGCGCGCCTCCTCACCATGGAGATCCCCTACAGCGTCGAGGAGCTGCGAGCCGCGTCGTTCGAGCTGCTCTCCGCGAACGGCCTGCCCGAGTGCTACCTGCGCCCGATCGCCTTCTACGGCTACGGGGAGCTCGGCGTCTCGGCCGGCTCCAACCCGATCGAGACCGTGATCATGAGCTGGCCCTGGGGCGCATACCTCGGGGAGGACGGGTTGCGGAACGGGATCAGCGCGAAGATCTCGTCCTGGCAGCGCATCGGCCCGAACGTCATCCCGCACGCGGCGAAGGCGACAGGGATCTACGTCAACTCGATGCTCGCGGTCAACGAGGCGAACCGGGCCGGCTACGACGAGGCGATCCTGCTCACAGCCGACGGCTACGTGGCCGACGGCTCCGGCGAGAGCATCTTCGTCGTCAAGGGGGGCCGGATCTTCACGCCTTCTCTCGCGACCTCGATCCTCCATGGGATCACCCGCGACACGGTCATCCAGATCGCTCAGGACATCGGCTATCCCGTCCTCGAGACGAACCTGATCCGCTCCGATCTCTACCTCGCCGACGAGGTCTTCATGACCGGTACGGCGGCGGAGGTGACACCGCTGCGGGCGGTCGACGACGTCGAGCTCGGCGTCGGGCCCGTCACGCTCGAGCTCCAGGGCGCCTACCTCGACACCGTGCGCGGCCGCAGCGACCGTTGGGCCCAGTGGCGCGAGTACCCGGCCACGGCGCCGGCGGAGGCATGAGGCCCGCGCCGGCGCGGGCGATCCCGCTTTCTTCGCCGTACGTCGACGAGCGCGAGGAGGAGCTCGTGCTCGACGTGCTCCGCTCGGGACGCCTCTCCCTCGGCCCGGCGATCGATCGCTTCGAGGAGCTCTTCGCCGAGCGCGTGGGGGCGCCCTATGCCGCCGCGGTCTCGAGCGGCACGGCAGGGCTGCACCTGCTCACCGTGTGCGCCGGGATCCAGCCGGGCGACGAGGTGATCACCACCCCCTTCTCGTTCGTGTCCTCGGCGAACTGCGCGATCTACGAGGGCGCGACGCCGGTCTTCGCCGATATCGATCCGCGGACCTTCAACCTCGATCCCGCCGCGGTCGAGGCGGCGATCACGCCCCGCACGCGGGCGATCGTGGCGGTCGACATCTTCGGCTACCCCTGCGAGATCGAGCCGTTGCGGGCGCTGGCGCAGCGCTACGAGCTGACGCTGATCGAGGATGCCTGCGAGGCGCTGGGTGCGGAATATCGGGGACGCTCGCTCGGCTCGCTCGGCCCGTCGGCCGTCTTCGCCTTCTACCCGAACAAGCAGATCACGACGGGCGAGGGCGGAATGGTGACGACGCACTCCGAGAAGGAGTGGCGGGTGCTGCGGAGCCTGCGCAACCAGGGCCGCGCCGATGCGGGCGGGTGGCTCGACCACATCCGGCTCGGCTTCAACTACCGGCTGGACGACCTGCGGGCAGCGCTCGGGATCGCCCAGCTCGAGAAGCTCGACCGGATCCTCGAGCTGCGCGGTGCCGCGGCAGCCCGGTACGGCGAGTGGCTGGATGGGGTGGAAGGCGTCGAGCTTCCGCTCGCGGACGACGTCGACCACCGGCGCTCCTGGTTCGTCTACGTCGTCAAGCTGGCGGCCGAGGTCGACCGCGAGCGCGTGATCGCCGAGCTGGAGGCGGGGGGCGTGGCGACGAGTCGGTACCTACCCTCGATCCACCTGCAGGCCTACATGCGCGAGCGCTACGGCTTCCGCGAAGGCCTCTGCCCGGTCTCCGAGGACACGAGCCGGCGTACGCTCGCGCTGCCGTTCTTCACCGGCATCGAGCCGCCGGATCAGGAGCGCGTGGTCGAGGCGCTCATCGACGCGATCCGCTAGGAGGGATTGGCGAACCGCTGGGCGCGTAAAGGGGAGGCGGCGCGTCCAAGTGGCGCTGCTCCACCGGCGCCACATGTATCGCAGCCGCTCCGCCGTCGAGCCCGAGCCCGGCCGCTTGAAGAGCGAGGACGGTCCCCGCAGCCGCGCGCGCGGCCTGTCCGCGCCCGGCTTCACGCCGTACCACCTGCCCATGCTCGCGCGGCTCGCGCACAGGCTCTCGGCGGAGCGCGGGCACAGGTCGACCCGGCCCTGTAGCCTCGCATGCAGAGTCCGAGTAGAGGGAGGTTCGATGGAAGCGTTCACGCGGGAGACGATGAGCGTCGCCATGGAGGGCGATGGCCTCGAGATTCGCCTGGACAAGGCCGGTGAGATGACCGTAGGCCTGTTCCGGCTGCCGGGCGGAACCGACCTGCGCGCGCAGCTGCACGGGCTCGAGGGTGATCTATGTCAGTGCCCGCACTGGGGTTACATGCTCAAAGGAACCGTGCGCATGCACACACCTACCGGACCCAAGGACTACCAGGCGGGGCAGGCGTTCTACTGGGCGCCGGGGCACGCTCCCGAAGCGCTGCAGGACGTCGAGTACATCGACTTCTCTCCAACGCAGGAGCTGAACGCCGTGCTCGCCCATTTGCAGCAGCAAGCAGAAGGTTCCTGACGGACGATCACCCGTCGGCGATCGCCCGCGTGCATTAGGGGCCTGTCCAAAAACCTGGCCGGTGAGGTCCGACCGGGGTCCTATGCTCGACTCGTCTGTTGGTCGAGCAGGGGGTGTGGGATGGCGATGGGGCAGGCGAAGGGGCAGGAGGCGACGTTGCAGGTGGAGATGGTCTGTCTGGACGAGTTGGTATCCGAGGACGACCGCTATCGGAAGCTCGATCGGCTGGTCGACTGGGCCTTCGTGCGCGAGCTCGCCGCTCCCTACTACGTCGAGGATGTCGGTCGGCCTTCGATCGACCCGATCGTGCTGGTGAAGCTGATGCGCAGCGGCGCCCGAGATCACCGAGACGCGGCCGGCTGCGGCCGCCGCCACGCCGCCTTCTGCGACAGCCGCCGCTGATCCCAGCCGCTGGCTCGCCACACTCCTCGCCGCCGCTCCCCGCGCCCGGGAATACACAATCTCCCTCAACTGACCAGGCCGCGCTCCACAAGGCGCCTTCTTGGACAGGCCCCTAGACGTTCACGGCGCTGGAGCGAGCAAAGTGGCCCGAGGCCCAAGCCGGCCCGGCGGGAGGCTTGTGAGTCACCGAACGAGCGAGCCGGCAACCGACGGTGCCCACGAGGGGAACCGTTAGGTTCCCACCCGTGCTCAGGATGGTGTTTCTCGGCTTCGGCAAGTACGCCAGGGCCGACCGCGTCTACGCGCTGCAGCCGATCCGCGGCGACGAGCGCGGCGGCGGGCGCCGGACGTTCGTCTGGATCGACGGAATCGCGGAGCCGATCGTCGCCTCGCGAACGGAGCGCGCGATCCTGCTCGAGATGGGCCAGGACGCGGCTGTGGCCTCGCCGCTGCTGGACGACGCCATCGCGCTCGCCGAGCGGCTCGCGACCGCGGCGGAAGAGGGCCGCGTCGACCTGGCCGACCTCGGCCGTCGTGCCCGGCGGCTGCTGGAGGCGACCGCTCGCCCGCCTGAGCCGCAGAAGCTCTTCTGAGCCACATCGAGTCGCCGCCCGACCCCGCCGGCCAGGCGGACCGGCCGGGCCGTGGACGACTGCTCGCCCGCATCGCGGTCGACCTGACGCCGCTGCGCGGCTCGAAGGCGTTCCGCCGGCTCTGGTTCGGCACCGGGATCTCGGCGATCGGCAGCGGGATCACCGTCGTCGCGATTCCGTATCAGGTCTACGACCTGACGGGTTCCACGCTCCTCGTCGGGCTCGTCTCACTCGCCGCGCTCCTGCCCCTGCTGACGGTGCCGCTCTACGCGGGTGCAGTCGCGGACGCGCTCGACCGGCGGCGGCTGCTCCTCCTCTCCGACGTGGCACTCGCGCTCGTCTCGGCCGGGCTGCTCGTCAATGCGCTTCTCGACGAGCCGAGCGTCCCGGCCCTGTTCGTCGCCGAGTTCCTGGCCACGGCGGCATACGGCTTCCAGCGCCCGGCGCGCAATGCTCTGACTCCCCGGCTCGTTCCGGAAGGCCAGCTCACCGCCGCGATCGCCGTCGAGGACGTCGTCTCCAACCTCGCACGGGTCGGCGGGCCGGCGCTCGCGGGCGTGCTCATCGCCTCGGTCGGCATCGCCGGCGCCTACGCCGTCGACCTCGCCACCTTCGCCGCCTCGCTCGCCGCCATCCTGCTGTTGGCCCCAGCCCCGCCCGTGGGAGCCGTGGAGCGGCCGGGCCTACGCTCGATCGCCCAGGGCTTCCGCTTCGTCCGGGGGAAGCCGGCCCTCCTCGGCATCTTCCTCGTCGATACGAACGCGATGATCTTCGGTATGCCCAGCGCGCTCTTCCCGGCCTTCGCGGACGATCTCGGCGGCGGCGCCCAAACGGTCGGGCTCCTGTATTCGGCACCGTACGCCGGTGCGCTCGTCGCCTCGCTGCTCTCCGGCTGGGTGGGACACGTGCGGCGGCAGGGGGTCGGCGTCTGCATCGCCGCGGGAGCCTGGGGCGTCGCGATCGCCCTGTTCGGATTCGCGGACGCGGTCTGGCTCGCTCTCG
>Ga0136614_10003211_pt1 | contig 10400 bp, 11 predicted proteins | sample AntDrymUQ2792106_2_FD_106643 | JGI IMG/M metagenome (GOLD analysis project Ga0136614, IMG submission 106643) | Polar desert sand microbial communities from Dry Valleys, Antarctica - metaG UQ279 (21.06) | ecosystem: Environmental > Terrestrial > Soil > Desert | place: Antarctica: Dry Valley... | reverse complement strand
GCCCTGGTGATCCCAGCCGGATAACTACTAGCGCTGGGAGAAGTAGAGCACGAGCGCGACCGCGGTCGCGCTCGTGCTCTACTTCTCCCAGCGCTAGTAGTTATCCGGCTGGGATCACCAGGGCGTAGAGAACGGCGTTCGTGAGGGCACCGTTGGCGTCCGCACGCTCGTTGCGGAGCGCCAGAAAGATCATGACCACGAGGGCGACGAGCACGAAGAGCGCGATCGGCGCGGCTCTCGCCTTGCTCTTCGTGTGCGTGTCGAGGTACTTGTCCAGATCGGAGCCGAGGTGCTTCTCGATCACGAGGTCGTCGGGGACGTAGTCCGGCTTCGCCGCCGGCTTCGCCAGGCTCGGTACCTGACGCACCGGGGTGACCGATGGCTCGGCGCTCGCGAGCGGGCGGAAGCTCGTGAGCCGGCTCGGCAGCGGCCGCACGGCCGTCCCGCTCGAGCGTAGCTCGTCGCCGCGGCGCAGCTCGAGGAGCGTGACGCCGACGAGGAGCTGGCCGCCGGGTGCGAGGTAGGCCGGCGAGTGGATCTCGTCTCCGTTGACGAACGTCCCGTTCCGCGAGTCGAGGTCCTCCACCGTGGCGCCTTCCCCGGTCGGCGTCACGCGGACGTGCGCGCGCGAGACGAGCTCGTCGCCCTTGAGCTCGACGCCGGTACCGTCGCGCCCGATCTCGAACGGCTGGTCGGGCAACGGGATCTGGCGCCCCGCCTCGGGCCCCTCGACGATCTCGAGCACATAATCCGGCATGAGTATGTCCCTCTCCTCGCCTGTCTCTCGGGGTTTCGAGTCGTTAGCATAGTCCCGAGGGCGCGGTCGGCAAAGCTACTCGCGCTAGCTGCTGCTCTCGAGCTCAGCGAGGAGCACGCCGACCCGGTCGGCGACCATTTGGTCGCGAGCTCGATCTCATTGCGGGCGAACGTGCGGTCGTCTGCGTAGACCTCGATCGGGCCTCAGTTCTGGCCGCGCGAACGAAGCGGGAGCATCACCAGCGAATCGAACCCCAGCCGCTCGAGCAGCTCGGCCTCGGCCGGGTCCGCGTCTGGATCCGAGCGCACGACGACGCGCGGCTCGCCGGCCTCGATCACCTCTTGAGTGAGCGGATAGTCCGAGACGAGGAACAGCTCGAGTTTCGGCTGCTCGCCCGAAAGCAGGTGGCTGCTCAGCTCGACCAGCAGGTCGCCGATGATCCGCGAGACCGAGCAGCGCGACGCACCGAGCAGCCCCACAAGCTCGACGCACGTGGCAGTGAGCAGCCGCGAGACCGACGTCTCCGCCGCGATCCGTCCGAGTGAGACCTCAACGTCGGCAGTCGACACGCCTCCCAGTATGCGCGGCCGGCCAACTTGGCGGACGGTGCCCTCACCAGTCGATCTGCGACACTCGGACGATGGCCGAGCGCAGCTTCGACGTCATCGTCATCGGCGCCGGACCGGCGGGCGAGGTCGCGGCCGGACGGCTCGGCGAGGCAGGGCTCGAGGTCGCGCTCGTCGAGGAGCACCTCGTCGGCGGCGAATGCTCGTACTACGCGTGCATGCCGTCGAAGGCGCTGCTGCGACCCGGCCAGCTGCTCGCAGAGATCGGCCGCGTCCCAGGCGTGCGCGCCGAGGGCCTCGACGTCGCGGCGGTGCTCGCTCGGCGCGACGAGGTCATCCACGACCTCGACGACTCGGTCCAGGTGCCGTGGCTCGAGCAGCGGGGCGTGACGCTCGTGCGGGGCCGCGGTCGGATCGATGGCGAGAAACGCGCTCGCGTCGGCGATGACGCCCTCGTCGCGCGACGAGCTCTGGTCGTCGCGACGGGAAGCGGCCCAGTGATGCCGCCGATCCCCGGGTTGAAGGAGGCGCGGCCGTGGGGGAATCGGGAGGCGACGACGGCGAGCGCGCCACCCGAGAGCCTCGTCGTGCTCGGCGGCGGCGTCGTCGGTGTCGAGCTCGCGCAGGCTTGGGCCACACTCGGGACACGCGTGACCGTGGTCGAGGGACTCCACCGGCTGATCTCGCGGGAGGAGCCGTTCGCGTGCGAGCAGGTCGAAGCTGCACTGCTCGAGGCGGGCGTCGACGTCCGCAGAGGCAGCAGAGCCGTGTCGGTGGCGCGCGACGCTGACGGCGATGTGACCGTCGACCTCGACAACGGAACGAGCGCGAGTGGGGCGGAGCTGCTCGTCGCGGTCGGTCGGCGGCCGGCGACCGACGGGTTGGGCCTCGAGACGGTCGGGCTCGAGCCCGGCAAGCCCGTCGAGGTCGGCAAGAACCTGCGCTCGGCCACGCACGACTGGCTCTACGCGATCGGCGACGCCAACGGCCGCGCGCTCCTCACCCACATGGGCAAGTATCAAGCGCGCATCGCCGCCGACGTGATCCTCGGCAAGGACGCGAGCGTCGTCTCCGACGGGCCGCTCTCGCCGCGCGTGATCTTCACCGATCCGCAGGTCGCGGCGGTCGGTCACACGGTTGCGAGCGCGGAACAGGCGGGCCTGAAGGTTCGCGCGCTCGACGTCGAGACCGGGGCGAACGCCGGCGCCAGCTTCATCGGCCGCAACGCGCCGGGGACGTCGCGGCTCGTCGTCGACGAGGGCGGCGTGATCGTCGGCGCAACATTCACCGGCGTCGAGGTGGCGGAGTCCCTCCACGCGGCGACGATCGCAGTCGTCTGCGAGCTCCGGCTCGAGCAGCTCGTTCACGCCGTTCCGTGCTTCCCCACCCGCAGCGAGCTCTGGCTCAAGCTCCTCGAGGCGGACGGGCTCTAGGCCCGCCTAATCCGACCACTCCGTCGACGGCCGCTCCTGCGCGACGCCGTCGACCTCGAGGTCGACGCGCTCGTTGAAGAATGCGATCCGACCGCGGACGCGCTCGGCGTCCCAGCGCGGTTCGTCATACGCCCAGGCGACGTCCCGGAGCTCGCCGAACGACCAGTACCTGGCCGTACCTTTGTAGGCGCACCCGGTCTCCTTCTCGGTCGGCGTTAGGAGATCGAGGCGCACGTCGGCCGGATCGAAGTAGTACCTCGGCGGTACGCCCGTCTCGAAGAGGATCCGTGGTGTCCCCTCGGCGAGGGCCTGCCCTTCCACCGATGCGCGCACGCGCTTCTTCGTCTCGAGGACGTCGATCCGGCTGTACGGATCGCGCGCATGCACAAACACCTGCTCCTCTTCCTCGAACCAGGCGTCGACGGCGTTCCAGGCGAGGGCGACGTAGCCTTCGATGTCCTTGACGGCGTGTGCCCGAACGGTCACGTCGTCCTCCGGGAAGGCGTACTGCGGCAGGTTCCCGGTCACCCAGACGAGCTTGACGCGCTGGCTGTCGATCACCGTCGCGCCGTCTTTCTCGGCCCGGACGCGCCGCGGGAAATCCTCGACGTAGCGGATCCGCGCGGGAGGATCGAAGTCGAAGCGCCCCTGCGGCTGCTTCCCGAACGGCCCAGTGCCCATCGTAAGGCCCATCATGTGGAGCATGCCTGAAACCGACACGCTCCTGAGGGACATGTTCGAGGGACTGTCCCTCACCCGCGCTGTGCTTTCGAAGCCGCGCTCGCGAGAGCTGCCCGCGAGGGTGACTGTCGATCCGGTCGAGCTGCGCGGTGAGACGGCATATCGCTTCACGACGCATCTGGCCGACAGGGCGACGCACGAGAACCTCACGGCCGACGGCGCGCGCGAGCGGCTCGGAACCCTATTGGCCGACTACGGGCAGGCGTTGCTGCAGACCGCCGACGCCGATTGGCAGGTGCTGGGGGAGACCGTGCTTCGACGGCCCCCGTCCCGACCGGCTGCGTCGGGCGCGCACGATCGGAAGAAGCAGTACCTACTCGAGGAGGGGACGCCTGTGACGTTCCTCGTCGAGCTCGGCGTCATGACCCCGGGGGGGGCGGTGCGCAAGAGCCGTTACGACAAGTTCCGCCAAATCAACCGCTTCCTGGAGCTCGTCGACGACATCGTGCCTTCGCTTCGCCCTGAGGGGACGCTGCGGGTGGTCGACTTCGGCTGCGGCAAGTCCTACCTCACCTTCGCGATCCACCACCTCCTCACCGTCCTTCGCGGTCGTGAGGTCGAGCTCGTCGGCCTCGATCTGAAGGAGGACGTGATCGCCGCCTGCTCCGCGCTCGCCAAGCAATCGGGGGCCGCGGGCCTGCGCTTCGAGCTGGGCGACATCGCAGGCTTCGATGCAAGGCAGGACGTAGACCTCGTCGTCAGCCTGCACGCTTGCGATACGGCGACCGACGAGGCGCTCGCACAGGCGGTCCGTTGGGCAGCCGACGCGATCCTGGCCGTCCCCTGCTGTCAGAAGGAGGCCTACCGGCAGCTGGAGAGCTCGCTGCTCGCGCCGCTCCTCCGCCACGGGCTCGCCAAGGAGCGGTTCGCCTCTCTCGTCACCGATGCGCTCCGGGCGCAGCTGCTCGAGCTAGCCGGCTACCGCACGCAGCTGGTCGAGCTCGTCGCGCTCGAGCACACGGCCAAGAACGTGCTCATCCGCGCAGTCAAGGGCAAGCCGGCAGGCGCCGACGTCCGGCGCGCCTACGCGGAGCTGCGTGACTCGCTCGGGCTCGACCCGGCGCTGGAACGGCTGCTCGCCGCGTGATCAACGCCGCGTGAAGACGAAGTCGTTGGACTTGGCCTGGGAATGGCAGGCGGCGCAGCCGGACTCGGGAAAGCCGACCTTCGTGAACCGGGCCGTCGACGACGATCGGGTGAACTCCTCCCAGCGCCAGCCGCCGTTTGTCGTCGACTTGATCCTGCGCATGGTTGCGACGAGGGAGAGCCATTTCTTCCCCGGGGCCGTCGCCGCCTTGACGACGATCGTCCCGACCGGGTAGCGGGCGCCTGACTTGCGCTTGCTCGCGTAGACGTTCTTTGTCCCCTGATGCGCGGACGAGCCGCCGCGGATCGGAACGCGGTTCAGCCGCGGCCACTTCGCGTAGCCGTCGACGTAGGCGGGAATGCCGTTCGCCGTTTCGCGCGCTGGCGTTTCTCCGCCGAGCCCCGAGAGCAGCAGCGCGGTGGCTGAGAGCGCGGCGAGCATCACGTACTCACCGAGGCTATCACGTACTCACCGAGGCTGCGAGCGCCGACTCTACCGTGTCGTGCACGGACAAATGCTGGTCGAGGCCGGAGATCGTGAGTGCGCGGTGCGTCTCCAGGCGGGGCGACGCGAGCAGGAACGCCTGGCGGTTCTCGAGCTTCGCGCGCGCCTCGATCAGCACGCCGAAGGTCGTGGAATCGAGGAAGTCCACCTCGCTCAGGTCTACGACCAGCCGCTCCGGCTGCTCGGCGCAGACCTGGAGGAGCGCGGTTCGAACCTCCGGTGCGTTGTAGAGATCGAGCTCGCCGACGAGCCGGATGATCACGGCGCCGTTCAGGCGTTCGATTTCCCCAACCGGATGCTCGTTGAGTCTGTGCTCGTCGCCCATGTGCGTTTCGGCCGCAAGCATAGTCATATGGCGGCGCGGGCAAGCTCGGAGCGAGCTCGGTTGCTCGGAGGCCGCGCCAGGGCCAGCCGCGGAGACCGATGCGGGTCGAGTTGTCGAAGATGTAAGCGATGAGGGTTTCGAGGTAGCGCTCGTCCGTGATCACGCGCGTCTCGAAGCGGCCCTGGAAGAGATGTCCGGAGCGGTTGTAGCGTCGGTTGAAGCGCATCGCGTGCAGACCGTTCAGGCGCTGCATTCCTCTTGAGAGTTCGGGTTGAGTCGTCTCGACCAGCAGATGGAAGTGGTTGTCGAGCAGCACCCACGCGTGAATGCTCCAGCCGCAGCGAGCTTCGACTGCGAGAAGCAGCTTGTACCAGGCTTCGCGGTCGAGATCATCGAGGACGATCGTCCGTTGCTCGACTCCGCGGCAGATCACGTGGTACCAGGCGGGGCTGGGGAGGCGCGAGCGCGGGATCCGCGGCATCGGGCGAGGCTAGCGCGGCCCAAAGGCGAGCGAAACCGTCCGAGATGGACCAGTTCTAGGGACAATCCCTCGGCCACGTCCCGGGGACAGTCCCTTGGACATGTCCCTCGCGGGCGGCGGATTGCTCGGTGAGCGCTTGTGCAAGCCGCTTTCGGGCAGACTGCGGCTGATGCGCGAGCTGCTCGACTACCGCTCCGAGTTCCCGATCCTCGAGCACACGACGTACCTCATCAACCACTCGCTCGGCGCGATGCCCACGCAGGCGGAGGAGCGGCTCGCCGAGTACGCGCGGACGTGGCGCGAGCGTGGGATTCGAGCCTGGGGCGAGGGCTGGTGGAACCTGCCGCTGACGGTCGGAGACCAGATCGGCCGCATTGTGGGCGCCCCCGCGGGCTCGACTGTGATGCACCAGAACGTTGCGGTGGCGGAAGCCGTCGTCCTCTCTTGCTTCCAGCCGGCGCCGGAACGGAACCGGGTCGTCTACGAGCGCGGCAACTTCCCGTCGGTGCGTTACCTCTACCAGGCGCAGCGGGATCTCGAGGTCCTCGTGTGCGAGGACGACGACGAGATCGTGGAGGCGATCGACGAGCGCACCCTGCTCGTTCCGATCAGCCACGTCCTCTTCAAGTCGGGGGAGATCCAGGACGTCGAGCGGATCATCGAGCGCGCGCACGAGGTCGGCGCGTTCGTGATCCTGGACGCCTACCAGTCGGCGGGGATCGTGCCATTGAACGTCACTGCGCTGAACGTCGACTTCGCTGTCGGCGGGTCGGTCAAATGGCTCTGCGGCGGCCCCGGCAACGGGTGGCTGTACGTCCGGCCCGACCTCGCCGAGCGGCTCGAGCCCGCCTACACCGGCTGGCAGGCGCACCAGACCCCCTTCGCCTTCGAGGAGGAGATGCGCTATGCCGCCGGCGCCGCGCGCTTCCTCACCGGCACCCCGAACGTCCCTGCTCTCTACGCGGCGACGGCCGGCTACGACCTGATCGAAGAGATCGGCGTCGAGCGGATCCGCGCCAACTCGCTCCGCCAGACGGGCTTGCTGATCGGGCTGGCGGAGGCGGCCGGCTTCGGAATCGCGAGCCCTCGGGGGCCCGAGCGCCGCGGCGGGACTGTCACGGTGCACGTGGATGAGTTCCCCGCTGTCCACAAGGAGCTCTCGGAACGGGAGATTCTGTGTGACTTCCGCCCGGGCGCAGGGATCCGGATCGGTCCGCACTACTTCACCTCCGACGCCGAGCTCGAGCGCGTGATCGAGCAGATCGGCGAGATCGTCGAGACGGGGGCGCACCAACGGCACCTCGGCGCAGTCGCACGCCATTAGGCTGCGCTCGTGCGGACGGAGATGCCCTCGAGCCTCGAGATCGCCCAGACCGCGATTCTCCGACCGATTGAGGAGATCGCCGCAGCCACCGGGCTGGAGCCGTACGAGGTCGAGCCCTACGGCCGGACGAAGGCGAAGATCGACCTCTCGGTCCTCGAGCGGCTGCAGGGAAACGCCGACGGAAAGCTCGTCTGCGTGACGGCGATCACGCCCACGAAGGCGGGGGAGGGCAAGACGACGACCTCGGTCTCGCTCACGCAAGGCCTCGGGCACATCGGCCGCAAGCCCGTGCTCTGCCTGCGCGAGGCCTCGCTCGGGCCGGTGTTCGGGATCAAGGGCGGCGCCGCCGGTGGTGGCTACGCGCAGGTCGTCCCGATGGAGGACTTGAACCTGCACTTCACCGGCGACATCCACGCGATCGGCGCCGCGAACAACCTGCTCGCGGCGATGCTCGAGGCGCACATCCTGCACGGGAACGCGCTCGGGATCGACCCCCTCTCCGTCGGCTGGCGCCGCTGCGTCGACATCAACGACCGTGCGCTCCGCAACGTCGTCCTCGGCCTCGGCGGGCGCGCGAACGGCTATACGCGGGAGTCGGGCTTCGACATCACGGCGGCGTCCGAGGTGATGGCGATCGTCGCGGTCGCCCGCGACCTGCACGACCTGCGCGAGCGGCTCGGTGCGATCACGGTCGCCTACACCTTCGACGGGGAGGCCGTTCTGGCTGAGCAGCTGCGGGCGGCCGGCGCGATGACCGTGCTGCTGAAGGACGCGCTGAAGCCGAATCTCGTCCAGACGCTGGAAGGGCAGCCCGCGCTCGTTCACTGCGGCCCCTTCGCCAACATCGCGCACGGCAACAACTCGCTCGTCGCCGACCTCGTTGCCCTTAAGCTCGGCGAGTACGTCATCACCGAGTCCGGCTTCGGCGCCGACATGGGAATGGAGAAGTTCCTCAACATCGTCTGCCGCGCCGGCGGACTGAGCCCGAGCGCGGTCGTGCTGGTCGCGACGGCAAAGGCCTTGAAGCACCACGGGGGCGACCCCGACGGGGGTCTCGACGCAATCGAGCGCGGCGCCGCGAACCTCCGCCGTCATCTCGAGATCGTCGCCGAGTTCGGGCTGCGGGCGGTCGTTGCGGTGAACCGGTTTCCGGGCGACACGGACGAGGAGGTCGAGTTCGTCAGGCGGCTCGCGCTCGAGCACGGCGCGCACGCCGCCGAGCTGAACGAAGCTTTCGAGCACGGCGGCGAGGGTGCGGCGGCGCTGGCGGAGGCGGTCGTCGACGCGGCGGACCATCCGAACGAGTTCGAGTTCACGTATCCGATCGACGCTCCGATCGAAGCGAAGATCGAGGCGATCGCGAAGAAGGTCTATGGAGCAGCCGGCGTCGTCTTCCTCCAGACCGCCAAGAACAAGCTCAAGCAGTACGCCGCCGGCGGCCTCGACAGGCTGCCGATCTGTATGGCGAAGACGCACCTCTCCCTCTCGCACGACCCCGAGCTCGCCAATGCGCCGACGGGCTTCGAGCTCACAGTCCGCGACGTGCGCGCCTACACCGGCGCCGGCTGGCTGGTGGCGCTCTGTGGCACGATGCAGACGATGCCCGGTCTCGGCGCGACGCCGGCCGCGTTCAACGTCGACATCGACGAGGACGGCCGCACCGTTGGCCTCTTCTGAGTCGTTCCTCGACCTCGGCCTGAAGGAGTTCCTCGACGCGGTTCCCGCGCGCACGCCTGCACCGGGCGGAGGCTCGGTCGCCGCGGTCACGGCCTCGATGGCAGCGGGGCTGGCCGCGATGGCGGCGCGCTTCGCGACGGAGGAATGGGCACGGCGTGCGGAGGTGGTCGGCCGCGCCGAGGAGCTACGTGCGCGGATCGAGCCCCTTGCGGACGCGGATGCAGCGGCGTACGGCGAGTTCCTCTCGTCGCCGACGGACGAGAACCGCGCGCGCATCGTCGAGATCCCGGACGAGCTCGCCGAGCTCGCGGCCGAGGTGGCCGAGCTCGCAGCCTTGGTGGCCGTCGAGGGGAACCCGAACGTGACCGGCGACGCCGCGGCCGGCGCGACCCTCGCCGCAGCGGCTGCGGAGATCGCTGCGCGGCTCGTCGCACTGAACGGCGGCGATCCGCAACCGAGCGCGGACCGTGCGCGTGCGGCGGCAGCCGCGGCCGCCCGTGCGGTCGCGGAAGACTCCTAGCGGCGCAGCTCTTTCGGTGCACTGGGACGAGCTGCTCGAAACGGGGCGCCGCTGTCACGGGCTCGTGACCGACGACTCCCATCACCCCGGCTTCGACTCGGACCGTGGCTGGATGTGGCTGCGCGTCCAGGAGCGCACGCGTGCGGCCGTGCTCGCCGCGCTTTCCTCGGGCTCGTTCTACGGCAGCTGCGGGCCGCTGCTGCACGCTGTCGAGGCAGCAGGCGAGGAGGTCGAGGTCCGGTGCAGCCCCGCTCGCTCGGTCACGCTCGCCAGTTGTCGAGCTTGGCCCAGCGCGGGCCGTCTGTGGGTGCGTTGCGCCCGATCTGCTGCTGCGCCTTCGACTCGAGTCCTGCGTCCTCGGGCACCTTGGACTCGTTCGAGCCCTTCTGGACGAGCCAGATCGTCGCCAGAATGAACAGCGAGAACTGAAGGAACTCGGACTGCCAGTTCTCCATCACCGAGCCGCCGAAGTCCGTGGAGGTCACGTACGACCACCAGGTGACGGGGGCTTCGCCATGCTCGGCTTGAACGGCGTTGTACTTGTTCCGCCCTGCGAGCGACTGCCCGATGAGCGTGATCGCGAAGATCCCGAAGAAGAAGAGCGAGAGCCCGTTCTCTCGGGCGAACCGTCTCATCCGAGCAGACCCGTCAGTGTGTAGGCCAAAACACCGCCGGCGATGACGACCCAGTAGAGCGCGAAGACCGTTCGCACAGCCCGGAAGTCCCCGCGCCGACGCGATGCAAAACGGGCGATGTGATGAGCGAGCCCCGAGACCGGCCCCGCGCAGCTTCAGGGGTCTTGGCGCGAACCGGGATCTGCTTCCGCAGATCCCGGTTCTGCTTGCGCCATACGAGGAGGCGGCCCTATCGGTGTCGGTAGACGATCCGCCCGCGGGTCAGGTCGTACGGTGAAAGCTCGACCTTGATCCGATCGCCGGGGAAGACCTTGATGCGGTAGCGCCGCATCTTCCCAGCTGTGTAGCCG
>Ga0136614_10003210_pt1 | contig 10400 bp, 10 predicted proteins | sample AntDrymUQ2792106_2_FD_106643 | JGI IMG/M metagenome (GOLD analysis project Ga0136614, IMG submission 106643) | Polar desert sand microbial communities from Dry Valleys, Antarctica - metaG UQ279 (21.06) | ecosystem: Environmental > Terrestrial > Soil > Desert | place: Antarctica: Dry Valley... | reverse complement strand
GTGCTGCACCGCGCGGCCGGCGTGATCGCCAACTCCCGCTGGCTCGCGGACCGCCTCACCGAGCAGATCCCGGGGGTCGCCGGCAGCGTCGAGGTCGTCGATTGCGGGGTCGATCTCGAGGCATTCGCACCGCTGCCTGCCGACGCCGCGCGAGCCGAGCTCGGCTGGGAGGGTGAGGGTCCGGCGTTCCTCTGTGTCGGGTCCTTGATCGAGCGAAAGAACGTCGTCCGGCTTGCCGATGCGTACGCGCGGCTCGATCGCGGGCGGCTCGCGTTCGTCGGTGACGGTCCCCTGCGCGGCGCGCTCGAGGGCCGCCCAGGAGTGCGGCTGGTCGGCCGGGTCCCACAGGCCGAGATCCCGGGCTGGGTAGCGGCCTGCGACGTGCTCTGTCAGCCATCGCTCGTCGAGCCTTTCGGGCAGGCGACGCTGGAGGGCATGGCGATGGAGCGAAGCGTTGTCGCGACCACGGTCGGCGGCCCGCCGGAGTTCGTCCCGCCGCGGGCCGGCATCCTCGTCGACCCGCACGACCTCGAAGCTCTCGTATCGGCCCTGGACCGGGCGGCCGAGCTGCCGATGCCGAACCCCGCTGCCCGCCTGGCCGCCGCGGAGCACGACGTCCACCGCCAGGCCGCAAGGATGGAGGTGGTCCTGGAGCGCGCGGTCGGCGAGGGGCTCGGACGTGGGAGCTGAAGCCCACCGCTGTCCCCGGCCTGATCGCCCTCCCGGCATGGCCCGAGCATCGATTACGCTAGGCGGCATGTGCAGAAACATCCGCACCCTCCACAACTTCCAGCCGCCTGCGACGGAGGAGGAGATCCGCGCCTCGGCACTCCAGTACGTGCGCAAGGTCAGCGGCTCGACCAATCCCTCCCAGGCCAACGCGCAGGCGTTCGATCGAGCGGTCGAGGAGGTCGCGCACGTGACGGCGACGCTGCTCGACGCGCTCGTCACCTCGGCGCCGCCGAAGGACCGCGAGGTCGAGGCGGCCAAGCGGCGCGCCCGCGCCGCCGAGCGCTACGCGGCCTGAGCAGCGCGCCCGGCAGGATTCGAACCTGCGACCTCGCGCTCCGGAGGCGCGCGCTCTATCCACTGAGCTACGGGCGCGTGCGCCTCAGCTTACTTGCGATCCCCGCGGCCGTCGGGCCGAACATATGTTCTATCCGAGGCGCCATCTAGCCTGGCCCACTGTGAATCCGAGGTCCGGCAATCCAGGAGAAGCGGCAGTCCTTAACGCGTTCGTCCAGAGACGGCTCGGCGTCCTGCTGCCATTTGGTGAAGGGCACCCCTACGACCTTGTGGTCGCAGTCGCGACCGCCTTTCTTCGCGTTCAATGTAAGACCGCGTGGGCGAACCAGGGCTGCATTGTGTTCAATGCCTACGCAACAGACCACGGTCGAGGCCAAGTCTCCTATGCCGGCCGCGCGGACGCGTTCGGCGTCTATTTTCCTCCGCGGGAGACGGTCTATGTGGTGCCTGTGGGGGTGAGCCGCAGCGAGATGCGCTTGCGCATGGACCCCGCCCGCAACAACCAGCGTCGGCGCGTCCGGCTCGCTGTCGAGTACGAGATCGAGTCCTGGACGCCGGGAGCCCTTTTCGATCTTGCATCACGCGCGGGCACACAGGCTCACGAACCGGCCGGACCCGTCCGCAGCGTTCACGCGCGCGCATAAGCTCCGGCGCATGGACATGGACCTCGTCTTCCTCGGCACCGGGGGCTCGGTGCCGACCGCGCGCCGCGCGACGGCGTGCCTGCTCGCGCGGGTGGGCGGCGAACGGCTGCTGTTCGACTGCGGGGAGGGCTCGCAGCGCCAGATGCAGCACTCGACCGGCCTCGTCCAGGTCGATGAGATCTACATCACGCATTTCCACGCCGACCACTATCTCGGCGTCCCCGGGCTGCTCAAGACCTACAACCTGAACGACCGCCAGCGCCCCCTGCGGGTGATCGGGCCGCCGGGCCTGATCGACCTCTTCAGCGCCCTACGGCGGATCTTCGGTCGCCTCGCCTATGAGGTGGAGCTGGTCGAGCTCGAGCCAGGAGAGGCGGTGCGCCACGGGGGCTACGAGATCCGCTCCTTCGCGGTCGAGCACCGGATGCGCGCGCTCGGCTACGCGTTGGTGGAGAACGAGCGGCCCGGCCGCTTCGACCCCGACGCCGCACGGGCCCTGGGCATCGAGCCTGGCCCCGACTTCAAGCGCCTGCAGACCGGGGAGAGCGTGCAGGGCCCGCGGGGCGTGGTCAGCGCGAGCGAGGTCGTCGGCCCGCCGCGAGCGGGGCGCAAGCTCGTGGTCACGGGGGATACGGCGCCGAGCGAGATGACGAGCGTTGCCGCGCACGAGGCGCAGCTGCTCGTCCACGACGCGAGCTTCGCCGACGAGGAGCTCGCGCGGGCTGCGGAGACTGGGCATTCCACTGCCCGCCAGGCGGCCGAGCTCGCCCGTGGCGCCGGAGTCGGGATGCTCGCCCTCGTCCACGTCTCCTCGCGCTACGACGTCCGCGCCGTGCTCGAGGAGGCGCGGGAGGCGTTCCCCGCCGCGATCGCCCCTCGCGACTTCGACCTCGTCGAGATCCCGTTTCCCGAGCGCGGGCAGCCGCGGCTCGTCGAGGGTGGGGCGAAGCCCGCTGGTGCGTCAGCCGAGCGGCGCGACTAGGTCCGCGATCGCGTACGCGATCGCCTGCGCCTGGTCCTCCTGGAGGAAATGCTTGGCGGGCAGCAGGACCGGGTCCTCGACGCCGAGCACGCGCTGGACGGTGCGCAGCTGCTCGAGCCCGAGCGCGGGGTCGCGCTCGCCCCAGACCACGCGGGCGGGGTATGAGCGCTCGGCGAGCCCCCCCCAGAGGAAGCGCCGCTTCTGCTCGGTGAGCTCGAAGCCGCGCATGATCCGCAGGAACGCCCGCCCGCCGTCGAGACGAGTGAGCAGCTCGCGGTAGGCGTAGAGCTCGGCAGTGGAGACGGCGTTGCGCTCGGCGAGCCCCTGGTGGCGGAAGAGCGCGGCGAACAGCGGCTTCGGTGTCGCGCGCAGCCAGAGCTCGCCGACTCCCGGAATCGAGAACGGGTGCATCGTCCAAGGCCGCCGAAAGGCGGCCGGGTCGAGCAGCGTGTTGAGCGCGGTCAGCGACAGGACCCGGTCGGGGTGGCGGATCGCCCACTCGCAGCCGATCGGGCCACCGATGTCGTGGACGACGAGATGGCAGCGGTCGACCTCGAGCGCATCGACTGCCGCGCCCATCCAGCGCGCAAGCCCCGACCAGCTGTAGTCGAACCCCCGCGGGCGGTCGGCGAGCCCGAGCCCCGGGAAATCGAACGCCACCGCGCGCACGCCCTGGTCGGCGAGCGCGGAGATCACCTTGCGATAGAGGAAGGAGCTGGTCGGCACGCCATGGACGAGCAGGACTACCGGTCCGGTCCCCTGCTCGCGGACGAAGCTGCGGACCTCGGCGGCGGCGAAACGGCGGCCAGCGGCGCTGTGGGCGGCGATCACCTCTGCGACATCAGCTCGCACGGCGCCGAATGATTACCGTCGAGGCGGCTGGTACGCTGGCAACGTCGGTTCCTTTAACCAGGTCCAGCGAGGCCAGGAAGGGGCGCGTGAACAACAACCTGCCCTTCAGGGTGGTGCTCGACCGCGACGATCTGCGCCGCACGCTGGTGCGGATAGCGCATGAGATCATCGAGAAGAACGCGGGCTCCGAGGCCCTGGCGATCGTAGGCATCCACACGCGCGGCGCCTACCTCGCGCGCCGTCTGCATGCCCAGGTCGGCGAGCTGACCGGCTCACCGGTCCCGCTCGGCGACCTCGACATCTCCTTCTATCGCGACGACCTGCCGAGCCGCGACCCTGGCGCCCAACCGGTCGTCCACGCCTCTCACCTCGATTTCGAGCTCGATGGGCGCACCGTCGTGCTCGTCGACGATGTGTTGTTCACCGGGCGAACCGTGCGCGCGGCGATCGGCGCCCTGTTCGACTACGGGCGTCCCGAGCGCGTCCAGCTCGCCGTGCTCGTCGACCGCGGACACCGCGAGCTCCCGATCCGCCCCGACTACGTCGGCAAGAACCTGCCGACTGCCCGCGACGAGCGCGTCTACGTGCGGCTCGAGGAGACCGACGAGGTCGACGAGGTGACGATCGACCGCACGCTGCAGGTGGCCGGCACGACCACCGAGGAGGAGGGCTGATGAGGCATCTGCTGGGGATCGAGGACCTCGAGCGCAGCGACGTAGACCGGATCATGGCCCTCGCTGAGAGCTTTGCCGAGGTCGGTCGACGCGACATCAAGAAGGTCCCCACCCTGCGAGGGCGGACGATCGTCAGCCTCTTCTACGAATCGAGCACCCGGACGAGCTCATCCTTCGAGCTCGCCGCAAAGCGCCTCTCCGCCGACGTCGTCTCGATCAAGTCGGTCGGCTCCTCGGTCGAGAAGGGCGAGTCGCTCAAGGACACGATCGCGACCCTCTCCGCCTACGGGCCGGAGGCGATCGTGATCCGCTCGCCCCATGCGGGCGCGGCCCAGCTCGTCACCCGCTGGACCGAGGCCTCCGTGGTCAACGCGGGCGATGGCAAGCACGAGCACCCAAGCCAGGCGCTCCTCGACGTCTACACGCTGCTGCAGCGGCTCGGGCCGCTCGACGGCCGGCGGATCTGGATCGTCGGCGACGTCCTGCACAGCCGGGTCGCCCGTTCGGGCATCCTCGCCTTCCGCCTGATGGGCGCCGAGGTCACGGTCTGCGGGCCGCCCACCCTGATCCCTCGCGGGATAGCCGAGTCCCTCGGCTGCCAGGTGACCCACGATCTCGGCGGGCTCGGCGAGGCCGAGGTCGTCTATGCGTTGCGCATGCAGCACGAGCGGATGGGTGAGTCGTTCGTCCCCTCGATCCGGGAGTACGTGGCCCGCTACGGGATCGACTCGCGCCGGCTCGGCCCACGCCAGCTGCTCATGCACCCGGGCCCGGTCAACCGCGGCGTCGAGCTTTCGCCCGAGGTGATCGACGGGCCGAACTCGCTGATCACCGCCCAGGTCGAAAGCGGCCTCGTGGTCCGCATGGCGATCCTCTACGAGCTGCTCGCCGGCGGCGAGCCACGCGAGGGCGCGGTGGACGGGCGCCAGGGCGAGCTCCCGGCCCCGACCCCGATCGGCGAGCCGGCATGAGGCGGATCGGATCGCTCGACTGGCGTGGTTCCAGCGCCGCTCGAGAAGGGGGGCTGATCGTCCGCGACGCCCACGTCCTCTGCCCGCGGGGCGGGATCGACGCCCGCCGGGATGTCGTCGTCCGCAAGGGGGAGATCGCGGAGATCGTCGAGGCCGGTAGCGCGGAGCTCTCGGACGCCGAGACGATCGAGGCCGAGGGCCGCTCGCTGTTTCCCGCCTTCTTCGATCCGCATGTCCATTTGCGGACGCCGGGGCGCGAGGACGAGGAGGACATCGAGACCGGCAGCCGGGCCGCCGCCGCGGGCGGCTTCTGCGGCGTGCTCGCAATGGCGAACACCTCACCGCCTGTCGACACGGCCGGGGAGTTGAGCGCGCTGCGCGAGCAGGCGCGCGAGCGGGCCGCGATCCCGGTTGGCTTTCTCGCCTGCGTGACGCGCGGGATGAAGGGGGAAGAGCTGAGCGAGATGGCGGAGCTCGCCGAGGCGGGGGCATGCGGCGTCTCGGATGACGGCTTGCCGATCGCAAGCGCGCGGGTGATGCGCCGCGCGCTGCAATACCAGGCCCTGACCGACCTCCCGATCGCGCTTCACGAGGAGGACCCGGAGCTCTCCGCAGGCGCCTCGATGCACGAAGGCGGAGTCTCTGCGGCGCTCGGGATCGCCGGGGTCCCCTCGGTCTCGGAGTCGACGATGATCGCCCGCGACTGCGCCCTCGCCGCTTATGAGTCCGCCCGGGTCCACGTCCAGCACCTCTCGGCCGCTGAGTCGGTGGAGGTCGTCGCGCGGGCGAAGGAGGCGGGCGTCGCGGTGAGCTGCGAGGCGACCCCGCACCATCTGCTGCTCACCGACGAGGAGGTTCGAAGCCTCGACGCGCGCTTCAAGATGAACCCACCGCTGCGCTCCGAGTCCGATCGCCAGGCGCTGATCGAGGGCCTGCGGTCGGGCTTGATCGACTGCGTCGCCACCGACCACGCGCCTCATTCGAGCGAGGAGAAGGAGGTGCCCTTCGAGCAGGCGGCGATGGGCGTGATCGGCCTCGAGACCGCATTCTCCGCGCTGTTCACCGAGCTGGTCCTGCCGGGAGTGCTCGAGCTCGGAACCCTGGTCGAGCGACTCGGTGGGGGCGCCGAGCCGTTCGGCTTCGAGGCGTCGCGGATCGAGCCCGGGGTGGAGGCGAACCTGGTGCTGGTCGACCTCGACGCCGAGTGGGAGGCGGGGGCCGAGGGCTGGGAGAGCCGCTCGCAGAACTCCTGCTTCGACGGGCTGCGCCAGCGCGGACGGGTGCTCGTCACCGTCGCCGGGGGTCGCGTCGCCTACCGGCAGAGAAGCTTCGCGATGGGGGTGGCGGCGTGAGCAGGCGGCTCGACCGCGAGCGCGCGGCGCTCGTCGTGATCGACGTCCAGGAGGCCTTTCGCAGCGCCGTCCCCGACTTCGACCGGGTTGCGAGCGCCGCCGCGACGCTGATCGAGGGCGCGCAGGCGACCGGCGTGCCGGTGATCGTCACCGAGCAGTACCCCAAGGGCCTCGGGCGCACGGTGGCGGAGGTGGCCGAGCGCCTGCCGGAGGGCGTCGAACCGCTCGAGAAGCTCTGCTTCTCGGCCGCCGAGGCCGAGGGCTTCGACCTCCGCGGGCGCGAGCAGGCGATCGTCTGCGGCATCGAGACCCACGTCTGCGTCAACCAGTCGGTCCTCGACCTGCTCGACCGCGGGACCGAGGTCCACGTGGCGTGCGACGCGGTCGCCTCGCGGACGGAGGCGAACCGCGAGATCGGGCTCGCGCGGGCCGAGCGCGCCGGCGCCGTCCTGACGAGCGTCGAGACGGCGCTCTTCGAGCTCCTCGGGCGGGCGGGAACCGAGGAGTTCAAGCGGGTCCAGCGGCTGATCCTCGACTTCGCCCCGAACCCCGCGTGAACGCCTACGTCCTGCTCGAGGACGGCAGCCGCTTCGACGGCGACGCCTGCGGCGCCGTGGACCGCGCCGCGGTGACCGGCGAGGTCGTCTTCAACACCTCGATCACCGGCTATCAGGAGGCGGTCACCGACCCCTCCTACGCCGGTCAGATCCTCACCTTCACCTATCCGCTGGTGGGCAACTACGGGGTGTCGGCGGCGTCGATGGAATCCGAGCGGGTCCACACCCGCGCGGTGATCATGCGCGAGGGCAAGAACTCCGAGCACGCCGCCGAGGCCGAGGGCGGCTGGCTCAACTGGCTTCGCGACTGTGATGTGCTTGCGATCTCCGGCGTCGACACGCGGAGGCTCGTGCGTCAGATTCGCGATGCGGGCTCGATGCGCGGCGGCGTGTTCACCGAGGCGATCTCCGAGGCCGAGGCCCGCCAGCGGATCGGCGCCGAGCCGGAGATGGCGGGCGCCGATCTGGCCCGCACGGTCACTCCCCCCGAGGCGGTCGTGCTCGAGGGCCCGGGTCCTCACGTCGTCGCGCTCGACACGGGAATCAAGCTCAGCATCATCCGCCAGTTCCGCGAGCGCGGCGCGAAGTTGACGCTGTTGCCCTGCTCGGCTTCGGCGCAGGAAGTGCTCGAACGCGATCCCGACCTCGTCTTCCTCGCCAACGGGCCGGGCGACCCGGCGGCGCTCGACTACGTGGTCGAGAGCGTCCGCGGCGTTGTCGGAAAGCGCCCGGTCGTCGGGATCTGTCTCGGCCACCAGCTCCTCTGCCGGGCGGTCGGGCTCGAGACCTTCAAGCTGCCCTTCGGCCATCGCGGCTCCAATCACCCCGTCAAGGAGCTCGGCTCGGGTCGAATAGACATCACCTCCCAGAACCACGGCTTCGCGGTTCGCCCTCCCGGCGGGGGAGAGACGATCGACACCGACGAGCCGGTGCGCTGGGAGACCGACTTCGGCGCCGCGGAGCTCACCCACTTGAACCTCTACGACCGAACCGTCGAGGGCCTCGCGCTTCGCGACGTGCCCGGATGCACGGTCCAGCACCACCCCGAGGCGGGGCCCGGTCCGCACGATTCGCGCTACCTGTTCGACCGCTTCCTGGGGCTGGCGGCATGATCTGGCCGCCTCCCAGCGAAGCGCTCGAGGGTCAGCTCGTGCGCCTCGAGCCGATCGAGGCGGGCCACCACGACGCGCTCCTAGCCGCCTCCCGCGAGCCCGAGACATGGACCTGGATCGACCGCCGCGTCCCCAAGAGCGAAGCTGCGTTCAGCGCATGGTTCGAGGCGAGGCTCGAAGCCGCGCGCGGCGGGCTCGAGTGGTGCTTCGCGACCTGCTCGCTCCCGAGCGGCGAGCCCGTCGGTAGCTCCTCCTACCTGAACGTCCGCCGCGAGCACGACGGCCTCGAGATCGGCTGGACCTGGCTTCACCCGCGCGCCTGGCGTACGGGCGCCAACGTCGAAGCAAAGCTCCTGATGCTCGGCTTCGCCTTCGGCCCGCTCGGGTGCATGCGGGTCGAGTTCAAGACCGACGCTCGCAACGAGCGCTCGCGAGGCGCCCTCGCGGCGCTTCCGGCGAGCTTCGAGGGCGTCTTCCGAAAGCACATGCTGATGCCGGGGGTCGGTGTGCGCGACTCGGCCTACTTCTCGGTCCTCGACGAGGAGTGGCCGGCGGTCCGCTCGAACCTCGAAGCGCGCCTCACGGCCAACGCGGAGGCGGCGCGTGCCTAGGCGAGACGACATCGAGAAGATCCTCCTGATCGGCTCTGGGCCGATCGTGATCGGCCAGGCGGCCGAATTCGACTACTCGGGCGTCCAGGCCTGCAAGGTGCTGCTCGACGACGGTTACAAGGTCGTGCTCGTCAACTCGAATCCGGCGACGATCATGACCGACCCCGAGTTCGCGAATCGCACCTACGTCGAGCCGCTCACCCCCGACTCGGTGGCGCGGATCATCGAGCGCGAGCGACCCGACGCTCTGCTGCCGACGCTCGGAGGCCAGACGGCGCTCAACCTCGCCAAGGCGCTCCACGACGGCGGGGTCCTGGAGCGTTTCGGGGTCGAGCTGATCGGCGCCGACTACGAGGCGATCCACCGCGCCGAGGACCGAAAGCTGTTTCGCGAGACGATGGAGTCGGCGGGGCTGCGGGTGCCGTGGTCGACGATCGTCGGGACGGTCGGCGAGGTCGAGCGGGGACTGGCGAGCGGGCAGATCGAGCTGCCGGTGATCGTGCGCCCGGCGTTCACGCTCGGCGGCCAGGGCGGGGGGGTCGGACGTACCGAGACAGAGCTCCTCGGCGTCGTCTCCGAGGGTCTCGCGGCGAGCCCGATCAACCAGGTGCTGGTCGAGGAGTCCGTGCTCGGCTGGGGGGAGTTCGAGCTCGAGCTGATGCGCGATCGAAATGACAACGTGGTCGTCATCTGCTCGATCGAGAACATCGACCCGATGGGCGTCCACACGGGGGACTCGGTCACCGTCGCTCCCGCCCAGACGCTCACCGACCGCCTCTACCAGGAGCTTCGCGACCAGGCGATCCGCGTGATCCGAGCCGTCGGGGTCGAGACCGGCGGCTCGAATATCCAGTTCGCCGTCGACCCGGCCAGTGGCGAGATCGTCGTCATCGAGATGAATCCCCGCGTCTCGCGCTCCTCCGCACTGGCCTCGAAGGCGACCGGCTTTCCGATCGCGAAGATCGCCGCCAAGCTCGCGGTCGGCTACGCGCTCGAGGAGATCCCAAACGACATCACCGGCGTCACGCCGGCCTCCTTCGAGCCCACGGTCGACTACGTCGTCACCAAGGTGCCGCGTTTCGCCTTCGAGAAGTTCCCCGGCTCCGACGGTGAGCTGACCACGCACATGAAGTCGGTCGGGGAGGCGATGGCGATCGGGCGCACCTTCCGCGAATCCTTCGCCAAGGCGATGCGCTCGCGCGAGCTCGACTCCGTTCCTGAGATCCCAGTGGACGACACCGAGCTCCTGACCCGCATTGGAACCGCCGGCGCGGATCGCTTCGACCTTCTGCTCGAGGCGTTTCGCCGCGGCGCCGAGCCCGACGACGTGCACCGGCGCACCTCGATCGACCCGTGGTTCCTCCGCGAGCTGCAGGCGCTGGCGACCGACGGCGACGGCACCGCCGATCACGAGCGCACCTTCCGCTCGGTCGACACCTGCGCCGCGGAGTTCGAGGCCCGCACGCCCTACTACTACTCCGCCCACGAGCTTCCGCCGACCCCGCTCGCCGGGGAAGTAGGCGAGCCAGGGATGGCGAGCCGTAGCGAGGCCGAGCGCCGTCAGGAACCTGGAGGGTTCCTGACGGGCGAGGTCCGCCGCGGCGATCGCGAGTCGGTCG
>Ga0136614_10003209_pt1 | contig 10401 bp, 18 predicted proteins | sample AntDrymUQ2792106_2_FD_106643 | JGI IMG/M metagenome (GOLD analysis project Ga0136614, IMG submission 106643) | Polar desert sand microbial communities from Dry Valleys, Antarctica - metaG UQ279 (21.06) | ecosystem: Environmental > Terrestrial > Soil > Desert | place: Antarctica: Dry Valley... | reverse complement strand
TCTTTTTTGTCCTCGGTGGCAGCAGTGGCAGCAGTGGCAGCATCCGCGGGTAACTCTCGGGGTGTGTGTGTATTCGAGCCCTCTACGCCCTCTTTTTCCTCTTTTTCCTCAGAGGTTAAGGAGGGGTCAGGAGACCCATATATGCTGCCACTGCTGCCACCTTTTTGGTCATTTTCGTCCTCTTGGCTTACCTCTGGGGGATTGTTGGTGGCAGCATCGGTGGCAGCACCCGGCATTATGCTGCCACCGGTGGCAGCATTTTCGATTATGCTGCCACCATCTGGGCCGCGCGCCAAGGTGATTTCACTCCCCGTCTTTGTCTCGGTACGGTAGGCGGATATGCTGTGCGCATTGAGTAGCGGCAGCACCTCTTTTATTCGTCGCCACACCCACGACGGGGATTTCGGCCATGTCTTGTCTTTCTTGATATTGATGCTGAGTTTATCCGCCTCGGTCTCTAGTACCTCGAGTAGCCGCGTGGTCGATGCTTTATACGTCTCGTGCTCCGCCATGACCGCGAGTATGGTCTGCGCAACCGCGGACCCCTCGAGTGTCTCCTGATTCTGCGATGCGACGACACCCGCCCAGTCCGAGAGGAATTTCTCCGTGCCCCACCCGCATGCCTCATACACGGCAGCGGCGTAGTACCCCCAGTCCGCGAGCCTCGGGCGCTTGTGGAGCTTGATACCCGCCCGCCCGCGTAAGGCACCTGAGAGAGTATCGAATATGGCACCCAACACCGCGGGATGTGCGGCCTCGAATTCCTCCCACAGCGACTCCTCATCGCGCCGCACGGTATCGGGAATACGTTCGAGTTCAATGGGGAGAGTACGATCCTGCACGTCGCCACGATCCGACGGCGCGTTGATGCCGTTCAGGAGAATGGCGCGTTTGAGTTCGTATATGAAATCCTCATCGTTTGTGTAGTGGCGGCGCTTGGAGTCAGCCTCGCCAGTCACGAGACGGCAGAGCATATCCACGGCCCACTCTGGGAGTGAGTTCTGATTGTCTAGCATTACGATGTAGGAGTGCGACGCTTTCTGGAGGAAATCGCGCGGGTCTATACGCACGGACTCAGGCGCGGACGGGTCGAGGGTGCGCTTGATCGCGCGACACGCGGTACTTTTGCCCGATCCCATGACTCCTGTAGGCTGTAGGATCGGACGCTGTACGTGTTCAAGGGGCAGCGTTACGAGGTAAGCGCGCAGCAGCCGCCTGTCCCGCTCGGACTTAAGATTCACTAGGTTATCGAGCGCGTCGAATGATCCGCGGCCGCTAGGGTTTGGGAGTTCGCGTAGGTTCGGGATGGTGCGAAACAGGACGGGAGCATTATCCAGCACTCGCCACCCCTGCGCGCCTATCTCCGCAATCCGCCCGGCCCCAAGCCAGTAGTAAACACGTCCCTCATAGAATGCCGAGCGCGTGTAGAGGGTGCGAACGTCCCCACTCCGGCTAGCAAACGCCGCGAGTGTTCCCGCCGCCGTCTTAAGAGACTCGCCCGTTACAGAGCGATGTTCGGCTTTCCACATCAGGTCCCTAAGCCACGAATAGCAGCGGGAATTCAGCGGGACCGCTTGCGTCTCGCGTACGAGTACGTGTTCCTCGCCAAGATGATCGACGAACAACGGCGCGCCCGTGTCGAGTGCGTACTGAATGAGGCGGTCCGCCTGATTGCGCTTGTCATCAGCGGCCCCGCCTTGCGAACGCGGACCCTCTCCCATGTCCGCGCTAGCTCCGCCCCACCCGAGCGTGTCAGCTAGCTTTCCGGCCAAACCAGGAACCGTTTTATTAAGTGTCGGCCCGCCGGAGACTTTCTTATCTCCGTCCGCGAGTTTCTTAGCCGTCGAGGAGAATGCCCCCTCGATCCTGCTCTCAGTCTCGCGGGTCATCGGCTCAGGCTGGAGCTTACGCGCGGCCTTTACGATCCTGCCCCCGTCCTCCTCATCCTCGTTGTGCCTCAAGAGATAGCCAGCGAGCGGGAGCCCGAACGCGTCATGCCTACCGTGTCCGGGGGCGGGGTAATGGCGCGCCACCAGGACCGCAGCCGCGAGTTTGCGCACCCGCCGTTCTAGATCCTCGTGACTTATGCGCCGGATCTTTGCGGGGTCGAATCCCCCGCTCCAAAGGTAGCGCCCCTTACTTTCGTGTATCGAGGGCTCCACGACAAATTGATGGCCCTGTCCATTTGCTGCTGCTTTGAGATCAATTAGAGTTGTGTTGTCCACGTCCGCAAACTTGGCGAAATCAAGGCCCTCAGAGATATAGACATAGTGACTCGGGAGCTGCTCGCCCTCTTTACCGCTCGTGAGTGTGGCGGGCAGGAATTTATGAGCTAGCTTACGCGCCTCATCACAGTCGAGATCTACGGCACATAGCCACCCCGAACACTCGCCAGCTTGAATGCCGACCCCGCCACCACGCGATAGGTTCTGAATGAGCTCCTGATCCGAGATCGGGCGGGTCTGCCACTCTAGACCCTTGGGCCGTTTCTCGACTGGGTGGAGCGGCACGAGCCGAAAGCCTGCGGCGCGGTACGCCCCTAGTATTTCGGTGCCCACAGGCACAGTTTCTGGTACAATCATCTCAGTTCCGTTTCTGCGTGATCACCCAAGCTGCCCGGCCCGGTATCACGCTGCTCTATTAGTCTGGTTTGCATCCCCCCGCCGCACGTCGGGCTTAACGTTTTTCCGATCGCGGTCGCTTGCTACAAAGTCTATACGATGTAAGTCTTAATTACCTATACGCCTTACCGTATGCATGTCCTCCTGTCGTGAGCCTACATCCCCGAGTTTATCACAAGGGGTTGCCCCCCGCCTCCATCTGGTATACTTACACCTATAGGTTTTACTAGAGGACAGTGGCCCCAGACATAGGAGGAATTAATGAGCGTAGGACGCAAGATAGGAGACGCCCGGCGGCTCCAGCGCATGACGCAGGGAGAGCTTGCTACGGCAGCGGGCTTAGCGCGAAACACGGTATCCAGGATCGAGAGGGACGAGCGCTCGCCGGGGGTGCATACGGCCCGCGCCCTAACTGCCGCCCTCGATATGAGTCTCTCAGATCTCTATGACGACCCAAAAGCGCCCGCCCCGGATCGGACCGGTAGGGGCACCGACATGCAGGAATTCTTTGGAATGTACGCGGTGGCGCTTGAGGCGGCGATGCGCGTGTATGAGGCGCGCCCCGAGCGGGCGGACGATGTTCGCGCCCTCGTGGAGGACGTGCTCGCCGAACACGTAGCGAGGGGCGTGGGAGAGGCATGAACAGCCGCAAGGACATAGCCAAGATCATACGAGGAGCACGCAGGGGCGGATTCGTGGTCGACGAGTCGAGTAAGCATATCAAGGTCCTGGGCCCCGACGGGCGGTTCCTAGTAGGCATCTCAGCGACACCGTCTGATTCGCTCGCTTTGAGGCGGATCAAGTGCGATCTCAAGAAAGCGGGCGTGCTGTGAGCAGAGCAAGGAGAGGCATATGAGTGAGAATCCACTGAGGCACTACCCACCCCCGGAGCCGCCGCTTGCGCTCCCGCCACTACATTCGCTCATAAGCAGAGACGAGTTAGGACGAACGCCAGAGGGTTACGTCGCGCCTCTGAGTTGGGGGCCAGCGGAGTATGAGACGTTCCTCCAAGAGCAAGGCGTGATTGAGAGGGCGCAGAACCCGCGCACATCCTCGGGCGAGCGACTGGCCCTGCTGTCGGGCGGCACGTCCACCACCAAAGACGCATTCCGGACCATCAAGAACACTAGGAGGATCGTATGAGCGGGGCACGAGGTACCGTTTTCTCAAACACCCCGGCCCGTTGCAGCGTGTGTGGTCTCACGTTCACCACGGGCATGACCATCCGCCGCCTCAAGTGGCGTCGAAATCAGGAGCTGATCGCCTACTTTCATTCAGCAATCAATAACGCGGCGTGCTCCACTGAGGCCGACACCAGGCACGCCAGAGGCTTAACGAACCTAGACACACTGACGGCCCCCTAAGCGAACAGGAGGTAACAGATATGCTGACCAAACCCATCTCACCAACAGTCACGGGCGCAGGGGTAGGACGATACCCAAGCCCTTATTACTTTGGATACAGCGGTAAGGGAACACACGCCTACTGGCGGCGTTTGCAAAAGTTCTGTGAGGAGCTTGAGCAGTTGAGGGAGAGGCGTGCCAGCGAGAATCAGGCCATGGCTGCCAAGCAACAGGAGTTGCAAGCCGCTAGGGACACGCTTGAGCAGGACCGTATGGACGCCATCTCGGCGGGCAAGCCATTCCCCGACGAGACGGGTATAGAGCAGTTGGAGCGCGCACTCTACATGGCCGAACAGCGCGCAGCAGCGGTTCTGAGGGCATCACAACTAGCCGAGTCACATCTCAGAGAGTTCGTTGAGAGTGGGGCTCCGCAAGAGGTACTTGATGAGGTTCGCGATCGCGGCCAAGCCCACGAGCAGCGCTACCTTGATCTCCTTGATGAGGCGCAGCGCGAACGCGCAAAGCTCGGGGAGATCTACGGGCTACATCGCTACACTCGGGGAGAGGTAGCCTCGGATGCGTTCATGGCCCCACCAGCGCCCAGCGAGTTTCAATTTCGCCAGTGGCACGAGGTCCCGCTCGATTGGGGCGAGGATGCCCAGAGCCCCGAGTCCGACGCCCTACCGTTCTCGCCCACCCGCGCCATGCCCTCCGATGAGATACTAGGCATGATTGCAACGGGGCAGGCATAAGTGATGCTAGAGGAAAAGCGGCTCGCTGCGATCCAGGGGTACAGAGAACAGGCCACAAAGGCGATAGACAAGCTGCTCGCGGGTGAGATAGACCTTGCGACTGCGGACCTAACGCACCGCTCGCTGTCTGTACTCCTCGACCTCCTCGAATTCGAGCGCACAACAGGCGCGGACATCCGACGCCTCCGCGAGCGAGCATGACCCGCACTTGTAACGTTTGTAGCCACTCGGATAGGGACGCCATCGAGCGCGACCTCTTAAACCACATGAGCTACCGTACGCTCGCGTCGAGTTATGTCGAGTTATCCAAAGACTCCGCCCACAAACATGCCACTAACTGCATCCCCAAACTGCTCGCCAAAGCCCGCGATGCCCAGGACTTAACCCGTGCAGACGCGCTGCTCTGGGATCTCGCCCTTATCCGTACGAGCGCGATCAGGGCCTTGGAGGGGGCGGAGAGTGCGGGGGATAACCTTACCATGCTCCGTGCTATCAGGGAGGTACGTGAGAACTTGCGCGTGATGGGCGAGATGCGCGGGGTACTCGATGCCCAGGGTTCACAGAGGGCGCTGATAAGCCCCGTTGCACTTAGCCTCATAGTGCAGGTACTTGCCCCTCACCCGGAGATTGCGCAGGACGTGGTAGACGCTTTAGAGCCCTTAGAGGAATTGGACGCGGGGTGAACGGGGGCGCGTGAATAGTGTACAGGAAATGCGTAACAGACTCTCACGGGTTGTGTTCGCGCGCAGGCTGTTTGACTCTCTTGACCCCTGGCAAGAGGCGCTCTTGCGCGACGAGTCAAAGCGCATCCTGATAGCGGCGGCCAGGCAGTCGGGTAAGTCCAGCATGTGCGCGGCTATTGGACTGCACAAGGTCCTGTATAAGGAGAACGCGCTCGTGATTGTGGTCTCGCGTTCTATGCGCCAGAGCGGCGAGCTTACGACCAAGATCAAGCAGTATTACCACCAGCTCGGGGAGCCCGTACCCGCGACTGCAGAGCGCCAGCTGTCCCTAAGCTTAGAGAATGGTAGCCGTGTAGTGACGCTGCCGGGAGATGAGGCCACAATTCGCGGGTTCTCAGGCCCGGATTTGATCCTGATAGACGAGGCCGCGCGCGTACCCGATGATGTATATGCAGCAGTCTCGCCCATGCTGGCAGTCTCGGGCGGGCGACTTATCGCGCTCTCGACCCCCAACGGGCCGAATAACCGGTTCTCGGAGTGGTGGCTGCGTGGGGACGGGTTCAATCGCCACATTACGACCGCGTACGATAACCCACGGATTAGTGACGAATTCTTGCAGCAGGAGCGTAACTCTATGACCCCTGTAGAGTTCGCTATGGAGTACGAGGTTTCGTTCGACGCCGAACACTATCAGCTCTTTACGCGCGAAATGTTGGACGGGGCCATAGACGACGATGTAGAACCGCTACCGGCGCTTGAGGCTCTAGCCTGGCGCCCCCGTTAGGGAGGCCACCATGATAGATAAAACACCACCCGATCCCGCTACAATTTATGGCACGTCCGGGTACGAGTACGACCGCACCATGCATATCCGGCTAGCTCACCGCGGGACAACTCTCGTGGACCCGAACCCGATACCCAAGTGGGAGTTTTACTTGGGGCTCGACCTCGGATGGACAAACGACTATACGGCCCTTAGCGTCTCACAGCTCAAAACTGAGGCTCTCGGCCCGCAGTACCGGGAGCTGCGAGGGGTATCAAGTATGCGCGGGGGCGGCCTTGAGCAGGTCTGGTATGAGAAACAGGACTTGCGCCCTATCCACCACATACGCCACCTCGACCGCATTCGCGGGGTAAGCCCGGATCAAGTGGCGAGCGATGTAGTGGAGAGGCTGATAGCGCTCGGCGTCCCCGGCAAGCCCGTGCTCTTAGGCGTAGACGCCTCAAACGATTGGTCATTTGTCTCGCTGCTAAGGAGGAAAATGGACGGCGTGCGCGACAGGCTGCCCGCGGTCAAGATCGAGGAGATCGCGATCCGCTCAAACCGTGAGCAGCCCCGCCGCGACGAGGAGACCGGGCGCCTCTACGTCCCCCGCAACGACTTGCTAATACAGGGCGGCGCTAACCCGCTAAGGGGAGAGGCACAGCGCTACGTGAACGGCCAGCTAATCAAAATACCCAAGCGCAAGCAAGCGCGTATCCGCTGGCGCTTGAATCTCCCCTACCGCAGAGAACTCGAACAAGAACTACTCTCATTCGAGCCCCAGGTAAACCTCAATACCGATTACGTGAGATGGGAGCCGCGCCGTCGCGACGGGCACGAACACGACGACTTAACGTTCGCACTCTGTTTTGCCGTGCTCCTAGCAGAGTCCTACGCCCCGGAGTGGATCGATCCAACTAGGGATGACAACGAGCGGCCTGTGCCGTGGGAGGGTGACGCGCCCGTACAGCGCTCGCCTTTATTAGGGACCCCCATACCACCTATACCCCCGGCCCTCGAGGGGGGTGACATAGAGGCCAGAGGAGCCGCCTCGAGCAACTGGCCCCACTAGGCCCCCTCAGAGGCCCCTAGAATCGCCTCTCCCGGCTTGCGCGGTCAGGGCTAAGGGGTACGGACCCTCGTGAGATGCCTGATTGCCCCACCCCGTACGGTATCCGTAGCTTTCACCATAAACTACGGATACCGTCCTCAGTCTTATAGCTCTGCGATCCACGCCTCCACATCGGCTCTCCACTGGCGGTTAGTGGAGGAGGCCTCCACGAGCGTGCCCGTGTCGGTGGGGTAAGCCGTCAGCACTACGGTGTCTTTCGGCGAGTCTACTGTCCCCATCGCCCAGAAAAGCCACACGATAAGCCACGCACCAAAGGTCAGCACCGTCATGGTGAGGTTGAACACCCACCCTAAGGCGGTTGAGGGAACATACCCGCGCGTGGTCCGTACCTCGATCGTGTGCTCCGTCGGGTGGTGGATCTGCCCACCGTGCGCCCATTCGTGCTGGAAATACCTTTGCGCCCGCGCCAGCACGGTTTCGGGGCTTATCTGTACCTCCATTAACGTGCCTCCTCTCGTGTTCTCGCGCCGTCGTTTATCCAGCTCGGCACGTCTACTAGCATCACGTCGCGGTACAGGCGCTCGTACGCAAGACGCCGCTCCTGTTCGCTCCGCTCACGGCTCGTGTGCGCGAGCTTACCAGCGAGCTTGCAGGCCGTGGCGAGGGCCACCAGCATCGAGACGAGGGCGCTCGCTGCCCCCAGCGCGAGCACTAGCGCCGCAGACAGTACGAGTACCAACATCCTAGAACCTCCTCCTAGATCCGTAGAGCCGATCGAGTAAGCCGAGCCCTAGCTTATGCAGCCGCTCGCGGGCTCTCATGTAGACATACGCACACACGACCGTCTGTAGTGCACCCGCGACAATCACGTCCATCGTTGCCTCAGTCATGCTCCTCCTCTAAGACCTCTAGGCAAGTAGCACACAGAACGCTCGAGACGAGCGGTGCCGAATAGGGTCCGCTAGGCATGGGGATGATCGTAGCCGCGTTCGGGACTGCGCGGGAGCAGAGCAGCCGGTCGGTACGCACGTCGCTCCATATGTGCAGGACGCGTCCGTACGGCAAGCCTACAAGTGCTGTGTGTTCAGTCATTCGATCCTCTCTCTGTTCGCTCCGCTCACGAGTCGTGAGCTAAGGTATGGCTACGGTAAAGTCTGAGACGCGTGCGACGGGCTCCGCGGGGACCGACATCGTGGTGAGCGCAAGCATCCCCGCGGCCCCCAGCACCATCCCCACGAATAGGGTTACGATAAAGCGGCGCATTATGAACACCGCCTGCACAAGTAGAGTGCGTACTCCTCGACCTCATCGCCCGTCTCCGGGTCGAGGACCATCTGGCCTAGCGTTACCCACCCGCCATTACAGGCGCAGATTCTCTCGTCCGCGCGCTGCTCCGCGATCCTCTCTCTCGTCTGCTCCATGCTCTCCATCATTCCCGATCTCCTTTGTGTTCGTCTTTTCGATCTACCTATATAGTACCTCATTGGCTACTCATTGTCAAGGCTTTCATGGGGTATTTGTGCTAAAATAATGAGCACAAGCGATCGAGTCGAGATAGGGGTAGTATGCAGACTATGACACCACTGGCGGACAAACTGAGGAAACAGCGGCGGTTGGCGGGACTAACTCAGGCGGAGCTAGCAACGCTCTCGGGCGTGGGGCTCGCCACCATCACCAGGCTAGAGCAAGGAGAAAGCCGTGAGCCGCGAGTCAGCACGCTCAAGAAACTGGCACAGGCGCTCGAGGTCGAGATCCGCGACATATACGAGGGGTAGCGCATCGGGACGGCCCGATACGCCCTCTCTAGCTACGCTGCCCGAGGAGGCGTGCCCAGAATCCACGCCCGCGCAGCTCCTCAAGCTCCCGCTCTGCCCGGTCCGCCCTCTCCCTCTCGCGCTCGAGAGCCTCTCGTATGGTGCTCTCTGTATACTGAGTAAGCTCTAAGCGTCCCTCTAAGTGACCCAACTCCCGTTCCAAAGAGATGGCCCTCTCGATCCACGGTCCGGGGTCCGCAACCTCCAGCCCTTGTGCATACACGGCCGGCTTGCGCTGCTCTCTGAGGGCGTGTATTACGTGCTGGGGGATGCGCCAGCGATCCGATAGCGGCTCCTTGTTGCCCTCGATCTCACCTGCCCCCAGCATCTGCCTGATCCGGCCCTCTGTCACGCCCAAAAGTTTACTCGCATCTCCCACGGTGTAATAATCGCTGCTCTCCAAAATACCCTCCAAAGTACGAAAATCGAGACTGCGTGTACCCTTGCTAGAGTTACACGACCCACAAAGCGGTTGTATGTTATCTATAGTGTCCGATCCGCCTAGACTAAGCGGCACTACGTGATCACGAGTCAGCACCTTATCCATCGCTCCACAGCGCAAGCACTTGCGCCCGTGCTGCTCTAAGACAGCGCTCCATTCGTCTAAAGTGTAGTTGCTGAGTAACACCCGCTAATTATACCGCAAGCGATTAACTAAAAACTTACGGCTTGCTAACGTTACGCGGAAAGCGCAAACGCCTATCGAGCGCCGCGTGAATTCTAGCGGGACTCCCCGGAGCGTGCGTTCTCGGAATGAGCGATACTAGCGGACTCGCGCCCGCCCGCGTCCCGATAGCCTATGGTGCGCCCTTGCGTGGGAGCGTGCTCTGTGCATATAGATGCAAGCGCCTGTTCCCGCCGTCTGGAACATTAGGGTATGCGGGTGTGGCTATGCGGGGTCTCGGCGGGAACTACTTTCCAATACGGCGGGGTGTCCTGGTGTACGACGCGCTCGCCCGCCTGCCCGCACCATCGCGCCTCCCCATCAGAAAGCGCCAGGAATACGAGGCGTCGGTACGCATGAGACGCGCGCCCCTCTTTGCGGGGCGGGTCCGCGCTACCTGTCCGCCCGCAGCCACAAAAGGGCGGCTTGATCGCAGGACATGAAAACTCCGGGTTATGTCTCACGGCGCTTTCCTCCCCCGCTCAAGGTATTTTTTATACGTTATCCCACACTTACGACAGCGCATAGGAGAGCCGTCCTTTGGCAGCGGAAATGCACACGAGTGTTCTTTTTTGTCCTCGGTGGCAGCAGTGGCAGCAGTGGCAGCATCCGCGGGTAACTCTCGGGGTGTGTGTGTATTCGAGCCCTCTACGCCCTCTTTTTCCTCTTTTTCCTCAGAGGTTAAGGAG
>Ga0136614_10003208_pt1 | contig 10402 bp, 10 predicted proteins | sample AntDrymUQ2792106_2_FD_106643 | JGI IMG/M metagenome (GOLD analysis project Ga0136614, IMG submission 106643) | Polar desert sand microbial communities from Dry Valleys, Antarctica - metaG UQ279 (21.06) | ecosystem: Environmental > Terrestrial > Soil > Desert | place: Antarctica: Dry Valley... | reverse complement strand
CTTCAGCGGCCTCGGCTTCGTCTGGGACGGCGTGTGGCTGGTCTGGGGGCTCCTCAGCTGGAGGGTGCTGACGCGCGCCTACTTCCGCAGCACGGTCGCCCCCAACGACCCGTTCTGGCGGTGGGCGGGCCGTCATCTCCCCGAGAGTGCCCTGCTCGCGCTCTACCGCGGCGCCTTCTTCTACGGCGCCTGCCGCTGGGTGGCGTGGCTTGCCTGGGCGCACCTCCTTCGCTCCTTCGCGTTCGACCTCCGGTGGGGCGGGCCGCGCTGGGTGCCGACGATCAGGAGCTCGGAGGTCAACGCGTCCGGCTGCGCCTGCCCCTCGTGCTGTGCCGCCTCGCCGAAGCTCGCAATCTACGGCTCGGTCGTCGTCTATGCGCGGCTGCGCGGAACCTATGCGGCGCTGACGAGAAACCGTTTCTCGAGGGCGCGGAGGCGAAGAGCCTCGGGCGGTGAGCGTCAGCCCGAGTCGAGCGGCTCCTCGGAGATCGCTCCGCCACGGATCCGGAAGGCCGCGAGCTCGCCGCGCCCGAGCGAGAGGATGACGTAGGGCCGCGCCTCCCAGAGACCGATCAGCTCGACGTCCGTTCGCGAGGGACGAGCAGGCGCCGAGAGGTGCGAGTGGAAGACGGCGAGCTCGTAGCCCTCGTCCTCGAGGAACCAGAGCTCGGGATCGGCATCGAGCTCGAAGCGGTACGGGGAAGCCGCTGCGTTCCGCGCCCGTTCGTAGCGCACCGCGACTCCGTCCCGGAGGACGATCAGGCCGCAGGCCTCGTTCGGCGCCTCCTCGCGGGCGTGCTCGGCGAGCTGGCGGCGCATGCCCGGCGAGATCACCACCAGAGGTCTCGCTCCATCGAGCGCTCGACGTCGGCCGCCTCCCAGAACGGCGCCGAGAGGTACTTCCAGCCGCCGTCGGCGAGCACGCAGACGATAACCCCGTCCTCGAGCTCGGCAGCCAGCTTGCGCGCCACGTGGACGACGGCGCCTGCGGAGACGCCCGCGAAGATCCCCTCCTCGTCCATGAGGGCGCGCACCCCGGCAACCGACTCCTCGTTCGATACGAGCACCTTCCGGTCGAGCCGCGAGACGTCGAGGATCGGAGGGACGTAGCCGTCCTCGAGCGAGCGCAGGCCCATGACCGGATCGCCCGGGAGGGGCTCTGCGGCCGCGACGACGAGGTCGGGGAAGCTCTCGCGCAGGCGCTCGCCGGCTCCCATCAGCGTGCCGCCGGTGCCGAGCCCCGCGACGAGGACGTCGACGCGGTCGAGGGCCTCCGCGATCTCGGCCCCCGTCCCGTCGTAGTGGGCGCGCGGGTTCGCCGGGTTCGCGTACTGGAACGGCATGAAGAATCGGGGCTCGCGCTCGGCGAGCTCGAGCGCGAGGCGAACCGCGCCGTTCGAGCCCTCCTCTCCGGGAGAGGAAACGATCTTCGCGCCGTAGAGCTCCAGCAGGCGCCTGCGCTCCGGGGTCGCGTTGTCGGGCAGCACACAGGTCAGGCGATACCCCTTCAGCTTTGCGACGAGCGCCAGCGAGATGCCCGTGTTGCCGCTCGTCGGCTCGAGCAGCTCGCGGCCGGGCTCGAGCTCGCCGGCGGCCTCGGCCGCCTCGATCATCGCCTTTGCTACCCGGTCCTTGATCGAGCCGGTCGGGTTCTGCCCCTCGAGCTTGGCGTAGATGTGCGTGCTCGGGCTCGGGGCGAGCCGCCGCAGCTCCACGAGCGGCGTCTGGCCGACGAGCTCGAGCAGCGAGCCGGAGAGAGCTCTAGACACCTCCGGCCATGGCGGGGAGGAGAATCACGCCGCCGGTGACCGGCGTATCCAGGCCCTCCAGCGTGCGCACGTCCTCGCCGGCCACGTAGACGTTCACGAACGGCGCGACGTCGCCTTCCTCGTAGAGCTGCTCGTGGAGCTCGGGGAAGCGCGTGACGAGATCGTCGAGCAGCTCGCGGACGGTCCCGCCCGCGGCCTCGACCTCACGCTCGCCGCGGGTGGCCGCGCGAAGCGTGGGCGGAATGCGGACGACGGTCACGCGACCGGGCTTCTCGGGTTGGCGCAGAACTCCACGTAGTCGACGTACTCCGTGATCGTCGGCTCCTCGCCGCAGACGGGGCACTCCGGATCGCGGCGCAGCGTCACCTCGGTGAAGCGGGCCTCGAGCGCGTCGAAGAGGAGCAGGCGGCCGACGAGCGGGTCGCCGATGCCGAGCGCGAGCTTCAGCGCCTCGTTCGCCTGGAGGGATCCGATGATGCCCGGCAGCACCCCGAGCACTCCCCCTTCGGCGCAGCTGGGAGCGAGCTCGGGCGGCGGCGGCTTCGGGAAGAGGCACCGGTAGCACGGACCCTCGTTCGGCTTGAAGACCGTCGCCTGCCCCTCGAAGCGGTAGATCGAGCCGTGCACGACCGGGATCCCGTGCCAGACAGAGGCGTCGTTGACGAGGTAGCGGGTGGGGAAGTTGTCGCTACCGTCGACGATCACGTCCCAGCCGTCGGCGAGGATGCGCTCGATCGTCTCGGAGGTCAGCCGCTCCTCATAGGGCACGACGGTGACGTCGGGGTTCAAGGCCTCGAGCGCCGCCTTCGCGGATGCGACCTTCGGCTTCCCGAGCGACTCGGTCGAGTGGACGATCTGGCGCTGGAGGTTGGAGGCATCGACGACGTCCTCGTCGACGATGCCCAGGCGACCGACCCCGGCTGCAGCCAGGTAGAGCGAAGCGGGGGACCCGAGCCCGCCGGCGCCGATCAGCAGGATGCGGGAGTCGAGAAGCTTCAGCTGGCCCTCCTCACCGACCTCCGGGATCAACAGGTGACGGCTGTAGCGGCCGCGCTGAGACGGCTCGAGGGTCTGGGAGACCGCCACGGGGAAGCCGTTTCGCTTCCAGTCGGTGAAACCGCCCGCGAGCGAGCGGACGTCGGTGTAGCCGAGCTCCTCGAGCGTCTTCGCGGCGAACGCCGAGCGGTTGCCCGCCGCGCAGTAGACGACGAGGGACGCGGAGCGATCGCGAGTGACCAACTCGATCCGCGACTCCAGCGAGCCGCGCGGGACGTGGGTTGCTCCGGGGAGGTGGCCCTCGTCCCACTCCTCGCGCTCACGGACGTCGAGGAGGAGTGCCCCGTCCCCGAGCGCGCGAGCCTCGGTGGCCGAGATCTCCTCGATCTCGCTTCGCACCTGCTGCAGCAACTCTCGGTAGGAGGCCATCAGTTTCAAAAGTATAGCGATGCGACCCTGCTGTCTCTCGCGGCACATCTCTGGCCGAGTCCGCGCCCCCGTCGTCGCGTACCGGAAGAATCCGCGCGCCCAGAGCGCCTGTGTCTCGGGAGCAGCCGACTGCTCCTAGCTGAGCGTCACCGAGCCGGCTCACACTGTCGTAGGTCTCAGGCCGTGCGTATCTGTCCGCAGTGCCGGGAGGAGAGCCCGGAGCGGGCGCGTTTCTGCCTCGCCTGCGGAACGGCCCTCGCTCCGACCCCTGCGGGCGAGGAGGAGCGCAAGGTCGTCTCGATCCTCTTCGTCGACCTCGTCGGTTTCACCGCCAGCTCCGATCGCGCGGATCCCGAGGACGTCCGGGCGCGGCTCCACCCCTACCACGCGGGCGTGAAGAAGGCGATCGAGCACTTCGGGGGCACGGTCGAGAAGTTCGTCGGCGACGCCGTCATGGCTGCCTTCGGCGCGCCCGTCGCCCACGAGGACGATGCCGAGCGTGCCGTGCGCGCCGGGCTGCGCATCCTCGAGGCGATCGAGGAGCTGAACGAGGCAGAGCCGGGGCTCGGGCTCTCCGTACGCGCGGCGGTCAACACAGGCGAGGCGGTTGTGGCGCTCGCTGCGAGGCCTGCCGAGGGCGAGGGCTTCGTGACGGGGGACGTCGTCAATACCGCCGCCCGGGTCCAGCAGACGGCGCCGGTCGGAACTCTCGTCGTGGGTGAGCAGACGTTCCACTCGACCAAGCACGCGATCGAGTACGAGGAGCTCGAGCCGATCTCGGTCAAGGGCAAGGCGGGGCCGCTTTCGGTCTGGCTCGCGAAGCGTGCTCGCAGCCGCTTCGGGGTCGACGTCGAGCAGCCGCCGCAAGCGCCGCTCATCGGCCGGGAGGACGAGCTCGCGCTGCTGAGGAACGCGTACGCCAGGACGCTGCGCGAGTCGTCGGTTCAGCTCGTGACGCTGACCGGGGAGCCCGGAATCGGCAAGACTCGCCTCGTAGCCGACTTCCGGCGCTTCGTGGACGCGCAGCCGCAGAGCGTCCTCTTTCGGCAAGGGCGTTGCCTGCCCTACGGCGAGCGGATCACCTTCTGGGCGCTGGGAGAGATCGTCAAGGAGCAGCCGGGATTCTCGAGTCCGACAGCCCCGACCAGGCCGCTGAGAAGCTGGCGGCGTCTGTCGCGGCGGCGGTGCAGGAGGCGTCCGAGCGGGATTGGTTCACGGCCAGGCTGGCGCCGCTCGTCGGCGCTGTCGGGGCCGACGGAGGAGGAAGCGCGGAGCGGGCCGAGTCGTTCACCGCGTGGCGGCGGTTCCTCGAGGCGCTCGCGTCGAGCCGCCCGCTCGTCCTCGTCCTGGAAGACCTCCATTGGGCGGACCCGCCGCTGCTCGAGTTCGTCGAGCACGCCCTCGACTGGGCGGCGGGGGTCCCGCTGCTCGTCGTCTGCACGGCGCGCCCGGAGCTCTACGAGCGCAACGCCGCGTGGGGCGGCGGCAACCGGAACTCGACGACGGTCGCTCTCTCTCCGCTCACCGCCGAGGAGACGGCTCGGCTGCTCTCGGCCTTGCTCGTGCAGGCCGTTCTCCCGGCGGAGACCCAGGCCGCCTTGCTCGAGCGTGCGGGTGGCAACCCCCTCTACGCGGAGGAGTTCGTCCGCATGCTCAGGGACCGCGGCATCCTCGCGGCCGGAGGGCGGCCCATCGAGACCGCGGCGGGCGAAGCGATCGCCGTTCCCGAGACCGTCCAGGCGCTGATCGCCGCCCGCGTCGACACGCTTGCCCCCGAGCGAAAGGCGCTCCTCCACGACGCTGCCGTCGTGGGCAAGGTTTTCTGGGCCGGCGCGGTCGCTTCGATCGGGGAGCGGGACGAGGATGCTGTCCGGCAGGGACTCCACGAGCTCGTCCAGAAGGAGCTCGTCCGGCCCGTGCGGACGTCGTCGGTGATCGATCAGGATGAGTTCTGCTTCTGGCATGTGCTGATCCGGGACGTCGCCTACGCTCAGATTCCGCGCGCGGCACGGGCGAGGAAGCATCAGGCCGTCGCCGCCTGGATCGAAGGCATCGCAGAGGACCGCGTTGCCGACCACGCCGAGATCCTCGTCCACCACTACGCCGGGGCGCTCGAGCTCGCGCGCGCTGCGGGCGCGGACACCCACGAGCTCGAGGAACGGACGAAGCATTTCCTCGTCCTCGCCGGCAGGCGGGCGCTACGGTTGGACGTGGCGAAGGCCGAGTCGTACTTTCGGCAGGCGCTCGAGCTGCTAGCTCCGGGGAGCCGGAGCGTGCAGGGGCGCTGGCGGGAATCGCCGCGACCGCCGCGCTCGCGGGTCGATATGCCGAGGCGGAAGCCGGCTACGCGGAGGCGATCGCCGACCACCGAGCTCAGAAAGACCACCGTGCAGCGGGGGAGGCCCTCGTCAAGCTCGGGGCGATCGTCCGCGACAGAGGGGAAGGGGAGCGTGCGAGGTCGCTCTTCGCGGAAGCGGTGGAGCTCCTCGAGCGAGCAGCCCCGAGCGCGGAACTCGTCCTCGCCTACACCCACCTCGCGCGTTACTACCACTTCACCTGGCCTCCCGAGCAGTGCTTCGAATGGGCAGAGAAGGCCATGGCCACCGCCAGGGAGCTGAGCGTCGAGGGCCAGGGCATGCGGGCCCGCGTGTTCCGCGGCTACACCCGCTTCGAGCTCGGCGATCCCCGTGGCCTCGACGATCTGAACGAGGCTCTGCGAGTCGGGCTCGAGCTCGGGATGGGGGAGGACACGGCGGGTGCGTACCTCGCCCTCGGCGACGTCGTCTGGTGGACCGAAGGGCCGGCGGCGGGCCTGGACGTGTGCCGGGCCGGGATCGAATTCGCCGAGCGTCGGGGGCTGACCTACTACGCGATGTATCTGAAGGGCCAGTCCGTCTGGCCACTCTTCGAGCTCGGCCAGTGGGACGCGCTTCTCGAGATCGCGCGCGAGATCGTCGACTGGGATCGCACGAGCTATCAGGCGCTTCTTGCTCTTCCGTACGCCGCGCATGTCCATCTTCTTCGGGGACAGCTGGCCGATGCCGCCGTGCTCCGCGACGAGTTCCTGCCTCGAGCTCGAGAGAGCGGGGACCCGCAGGTGCTGATGCCGGCTCTCGTGACTTCGGCGCTCCTGGACGAAAGCCGCGGAGATCCTGCTGCGGCCCTCGCTCTGATCGATGACCTCAGGGTGGCCACGCAAGGTCGTCCGGTGCGGCGGGCGCAACACCTTCCGGACGCGCTCCGGGTGTGCGCGGCCGGGGGAGCCACAGAGCTGGCCGAGCGCCTGCTCGAACCGATCGAGGTGGCGGCAGCTCGCCAGCGCCATGCCGTGCACGCAGCCCGGGCGGTGCAGGCCGAGATGCTCGAGCGCGCCGACGAGGCCCTGGGTCTGTACGCCGAAGCCGCGGAGCGATGGGCGGGGTTCGGGTTCGTCCTCGAGCATGGACACGCACTTCTGGGCGCCGGACGCTGTCTTCTCGGCCTCGGCCGCGCGCGAGAGGCCGCCGCGAGGCTCGCCGCAGCCCGCGACGTGTTCGCGGGGCTTTAGGCACAGGCGCTCGTCAAGGACGCGGACGCGCTCAGCGAGCAGGCTGCGGCGCACATCCCCTGAGGCCAGCGCTCGACGAGAGAACTAGCGCGACAAGCGCGTTCCTGGTCGCCTCGCGCACGAGCGTCGCAAGGGCGCCGGTGAGTAGGTGAGTCCCCGGTATCGTCGCGTGGGTTGGCGCCTCGAGTGCGTGTCGCGTCCCTCGTCGCTCTCGTGGCGGCCGCGGCAGCGATGCTCACGGTGGGTGCGGCGGTGCTCCAGTCGCGCGACGATCCGTCGACTCGACCCACGCCGGTTGCCCGGGCATGCCCTTCGGGGCCGCCGCTTCGCCTTGACCTGGGCGTGCGCGACGACCCCGAGGCTCGAGCACTCTCGCGCGCCTCCGGGCTGTACGCGGGTGGGCGTCAAGCGAACGCGCGTCGGGTGTTCGCTCGCTTCGGCTCGCTCGAGGCGCGGGTCGGCGCTGCCCTCGCCCGCTGGCCGCGCGGCACGGTGCCGGCTCTGCGCGAGCTCGTCTCCGCCGAGCCGCGGAGCTCGCTCGTCCGGCTGCATCTCGGCCTCGTGCTCGTGTGCACGGGCGAGCACCCCGCCGCCCTCGCCGCGTTGCGAGCGGCCAAGCGGCTCGAGCCGGACACCCTCTCGGCGATTCGTGCTGCGGATTTCCTTCATCCGGACACTGTCCCGGGCATTCCCGTCTTCGTGCCCGGGTTCCCGGCTCCAGCGGCGATTGCCCGGCTCTCGCCCGCACGGAGCCTCGAGGCACTCCGCAAGCGGGCAAAGGGGCCCGACGTGCGGGCAAAGCTCCTGCTCGGGGTCGCTCTCCAGCGCCTCGGCAAACAGCGCTCGGCGGAGCGCCAATACGTCGCGGCCGCGCGCCTCGCGCCCCGCCGCGCAGACGCGCAGGTCGCGGCAGCGGTCGCGCGCTTCGACAAGGACCGCCCGGAGCGCGCATTCTCCAGGCTAGGCCCCCTGACGCGCGCCTTCCCACGCTCGCCGAGCGTGCGCTTCCATCTGGGGCTCCTGCTGGCCTGGGTCGGACGGGTCGAGGAAGCGAGGCGTCAGCTCGCGCTCGCGCGGGCCGCCGGCCCCTCGACGCGGCTCGGTCGCCTGGCGGGCCGCTTCCTCGCCGAGCTGCAGGCCGCGCAGAAGTTGTAGAGGAGGAGCGCTGTCCGCAGCTCATGCGAGAGTTACGCCACGACCGTGGGGACGCCAGGAGAGCTATGAGCAAAGCGCCGGCTCGGCGCAGGACGACGGCCGACGTTCTGGCCACCGAGGAGGCGCGCGCTCTGATCGCGAGCGGCCGCGAGGGTGGCTCGCTGCACGAGGACGTGATCGCGCTGGCGCTCGACGAGCTCGACCTCGAAGCCGGGCAGCTCGACGACTTCTACCAGGCCCTCGAGGAGCTCGACATCGAGGTCGTGACGAGCATCGAGGCAAGAGGCGAGAGGCCCGATTCGCCGACGGCGGGGGGCGAGGCGTCCACGGATTCGCTCCAGCTCTTTCTGCGGGACATCGGCAAGGTCCCGCTCCTGACCGCGGCACAGGAGGTGGAGCTGGCGAAGCGGATCGAGCGGGGGGACGAGCCTGCCAAGCGGCAGATGGTCGAGTCGAATCTCCGGCTCGTCGTCTCGATCGCGAAGCGCTACCGCAACCAGGGTCTCCCGTTTCTCGACCTGATCCAGGAGGGCACGATCGGGCTCGTCCGCGCCGCGGAGAAGTTCGATCACCGCCGCGGCTTCAAGTTCTCGACCTACGCCACGTGGTGGATCCGCCAGGCCGTCGCCAGGGCGCTCGCGGACAAGTCGCGGGCAATTCGTATGCCCGTTCACGTCGTCGAGAAGCTGAACAAGATCGTCCGCTCGGAGCGCAAGCTCCGCGGTCTGCTCGGCCGCGAGCCGTCGGTGGCAGAGATCGCGCTCGACCTCGAGCTCGCCGAGGAGGAGGTGGAGGGGATCCGCCGCACGGCTCAAAGCCCGATATCGCTCGAGAAGCCGATCGGTGACGAGGAGGAATCTCAGTTCGGCCATTTCCTGAGGGATGAGTCCGAGCCGCTTCCCGAGGAGGCAGCCGAGGCGGCGATCCGCACGCAGGCGCTGGAGCAGATTCTCTTGAAACTCTCCCCGCGCGAGCGGCGTGTGCTCGAGCTCCGGTACGGGCTCGACGGCGGCCACGCCCGCACGCTCGACGAGATCGGGCAGGCGTTCAACGTCACACGAGAGCGGATCCGGCAGATCGAGAGCCACACACTCCGAAAGCTGCGCGCGCTCGCGCTCGCTCAGCGCCTTCGCGACGTCGCCTAAAGACCCTTTCACCGGCTCGCCTAGACTCATCGCATGGACGAGTATCTCGACGAGCTCGCAGACTTCCTGCGCATTCCGAGCGTGAGCGCCGAGCCGGCGCATGCGGACGACGTCCGGCGGGCCGGCGAATGGGTGTGCGAGTTCGTCCGGCGCTCGGGCGGCGAGGCGCAGCTCGTGCCCACGTCGACTCATCCGCTCGCGCTCGGCGAGATCCCAGCCTCGAACGGCAAAGCCGGCGCGCCGACCGTGCTTCTCTACGGTCATTTCGACGTCCAGCCGCCCGCCCCGCTCGAGCTGTGGACAAGCCCGCCCTTCGATGCCACCGTCGACGGCGAGTGGATCGTTGGACGGGGAATCGTCGACGACAAGGGTGGGCTCTACCAACTCCTGAAGGGCGCGCAGCTGCTCTCGGCGGAGGGCAAGCTCCCCGTCAACGTCCGCATCGCCTGCGACGGAGAGGAGGAGGTCGGCGGCCACTCGATTGTGGAGTTCATCGCGGCCGACGAGCGAGGGGCGGATGTCTGCCTGATCTTCGACGGCGGCATGGAGCGACGCGGCGTCCCAGCGTTCGGCGTGGGCGTGCGCGGAGTGCTCTCGTACATGCTCGACATCCGAACGGGCGAGAGGGACCTCCACTCGGGTCTGTACGGGAACGCCGTTCTGAACGCGATTCACGCACTCCACGAGCTGCTGGGTGCTCTCCTGCCGCGGAAGGGCCGCGTCCCCGACGAGCTTCGCGAGGGCGTCTCGCCGCCGACCGCGGAGGAGCGGCAGGCGTGGGACGAGTTGAAGACAGGCGAGGAGATGATCGCCCAAGGGGGTGCACGGCCCTACGACGACAGCGCGGCCGAGGAATTCTACGTCCGTACGACAGCCGAGCCCTCGTTCGAGCTGAACGGCGTTCTCGGGGGAAAGCCCGGACTCCAGAACACGACCATCCCGGCTGTCGCCCAGGCGAATTTCACGGTGCGGCTGGCCCCCGGCCAAGACGTCGAGACGATCGACGGGGCTGTCCGGGAGCTGCTGCGCGGGGCCGCCCCGCCTGGGGCAGAGGTCGACCTGCGACTTGTCTCCAGCGCCCCGCCGGGGCTCGTGGCGCCCGACTCGCCGGCGATTCGGATCGCGCAGGACGTCTTTGAGCGGACAGTCGGTCGGCGCCCCCTCCTTGCCCGCTCGGGCGGGACTCTGCCGATCGTTCCAGCGCTTGTCGAGAGCGGCATCCCGCCGATCCTCGCCGGTTTCGGCCTGCTCGAGAGCAATGTCCACTCACCGAACGAGCGCATGCTGGCCGAGTACCTGCCGCTCGGCGTCGAGACGGCGCGCGAGCTCTACCTGGCCTTCGGAGAGCTCCGCTAGCTACG
>Ga0136614_10003207_pt1 | contig 10409 bp, 5 predicted proteins | sample AntDrymUQ2792106_2_FD_106643 | JGI IMG/M metagenome (GOLD analysis project Ga0136614, IMG submission 106643) | Polar desert sand microbial communities from Dry Valleys, Antarctica - metaG UQ279 (21.06) | ecosystem: Environmental > Terrestrial > Soil > Desert | place: Antarctica: Dry Valley... | reverse complement strand
CTCGCACTCCTGCCGCTCGACTTTGAACAGCTGCCAATCGCCCGCGATGCCGTCGAGGGTGTGCAGGCCGTGATTGATGAAGCGGATGCCAGAGCCGGCGACGAGGTCTTTCACCGTGCTTGAGACGAGCACCTCGCCAGAGGCGGCGCATCCCCTGATTTTCGCCCCGATCTCGACGGCCAGTCCTCCAACTTGCTGGTCTTTTAAGATTTCGCACTCGCCGGTGTGCAGCCCGGCCCTGATTTGGACGCCGAGGCGCGAGGCATATTCGTTAATCGCGCAGGCGCACCGCACCGCGCGCGCCGGTCCGTCAAAGGTGGCGAGCGGCCCCGGCCCCGTCAGATCAATCTCGCGCCCGCGGAACCATTCGATCTCTTTGCTGACATGGGCGCGCAGGCGTTGCAGCAAATCGCGCCAGCGACTCTCGCCAAGTTCGGTGGCGCGCGTGGGCGAATCGGCGGTGTGCAGGAAGAGCACCGTGGCGAGCACCGTCTCAGGCTCAGGGGTATGTCGAACGCCGGTTAGAAATTCTTCCACCTCGTCGAGCATCGCGTCCTGGTCACCGACGAATGGAAGGTGATCGACGCCGGGCAGTTCGACGAACCTCGCGCCCGGAACCAGTTCGGCGACGTAGCGTCCCTCCTCAACCTTGAGGCACAAATCGCCGGTGCGGTGCAGCACCAGCGTCGGCACGCGCACGCTCGACAGCACGTGCTGGACATCAATCTCCGCGTTCATCTTCGTCAGGGCGACCGCCGCGCCGGGACTTGCGCCCATCCGCAGATAGGTCGCCCACCACTCGCGGAAGCGCGGGTCGGCGGCGACGCTCGGCGCGCGTTCTTCTAAACCGACGGGGCCGCCCCAGTGTTCGCGTATCTCGTCAAAGAAATGTTCGCGCGCCTCGGCGGTCGGTGCCCACGGGTAGTTGTCGTCGCGCATTCGCTTCGCGTAGGTCCCGATCATCACCAGCGCGGCGGTCTTCTCCGGATAGGTCGCGGCAAAGAGCGCCGACAACGGACCGCCTTCGGAGATGCCACAGATCGCCGCACGCTCAGACCCAACCGCATCAAGCACCGCGCGCACGTCGTCCATTCGCTGTTCGAGCGTCGGCAATTCGTTGATCGGCACACGGTCGGAGAGGCCCGTGCCGCGCTTGTCGAATACGATCAGGCGCGAGAACGAAGCGAGGCGGCGCAGGAAGCGCGCGAACGACGGCTCCGTCCAAAAATATTCAAGGTGCGAGACCCAGCCCATCACGAAGACAAGATCGAGCGGCGCATCGCCGACCACTTGATACGCGATGTTCAAGTCACCGCTGCGCGCGTACTTCGTTTCCGGCGGGCGCTGCGGATCAAGGCTGAACTCGCGCGACGTTGTCACGCCCGGCTTCGCGACGCTCTCCGGCAACAGATCAATCACCGGAGACGCGCGGCGCGGCGCAACTCCCAGCTCCGCCGCCAAACCCTGCCCGACTTCCTCCTCTTCAATCGTGACGTGGCCTCTGACTTTTTCCAGGATCGTCAGGCGCGCGCCTTCGTCGCTGAGGTCGCTGACGATTGCGGTGAAACGGTAGCCGCGCTTGGGAACCGTCTCGATGTAACGCTGCTGCCCACCCGCGTTGTCGCCGAGCGCCTTGCGCAGGATCGAGATATTCTGCGACAGGTTGTTCTCTTCAACGAAACTGTCCGGCCAGATGCGCTGCATCAATTCGTCTTTGCCGAGTACGTGGCCGCTGTTTTCGACAAGCACGGTGAGGGTTTCGAAAGCTTTCGGCGTGAGCGGGACGGGTTGGCCGTCGCGCAGCAGCAGCCCCTCCGCCGCGTCCACAAGGAACGGGCCGAATCCGTAAAGTCGTTTGGCCGGCTTACTACTCATAACGCATTCAGGAATCTTTCAGAAGAATCTCAAACTCTTCTAAGGACTTCTCTGCCTCCCCACGGTAATTTGAGCGTGTGATGAGCGGCGTCGGGTGGACACTCGGAAACTAAATCGGCTAGGCGGCGCTTATTCTACCGCAAGACGCCGAACTCGCGGAACAGAGAGAAGGCTGTATGACATTGAAGCGAAGAACGAAGACCACCGTCGATCCCAGCCGGCTCATGGTCATCGACGGTCTCAAGAACCCTGTGAGGTGGTGCACGGCTTGCGGCGAAACGGTTCGGGTGGTCGAGGTTGACGAAGCCGCGTTGACCCTCTTCGGTCTGCGCACGCTTCACCGGCTGATCGAAGCCGGAGAGTTGCATCGCACCGAATTGTCGCCGGGCAGGTTGCTCATCTGCCTTAACTCGCTCACACGAAACTTGAAGACGAATGGAGCGTCGACGCAGCCGCGTCGATGAGGGTCGTCCGCGTGGCCGCTAAGCAATCGACGTTCTTCCTGACTCAATGTCATCGTCCGTTCAAGGCGCGGCTGTCTATAAACTTTCTTTCAGAAATTTCTCAGAAAAAATTCAGAACATTCTAACGACTCCCGGCGGCCTGACTCTGTAATCTCCGCCGCGTCATAACTGACGCTGATGCTCCTGGCGCGCCTAATTCTTAACCACTCGCCAGACGACAGCGTGATTTTTTCAGAATTATTCGACAAGCGAAAGAGTTTTCATGGTCACTGCCAGTGAAACACAATCAGTTAATCAGGAGAAACTCGACGCCTTCCTCGGCAAAGTCGTCGGCGACTTCGGTGCGGCGCTCAGTTCCGTGCTGGCCTACATCGGGCAGAAGCTTGGACTGTATCAGGCCCTCGCGGCGATTGGGCCGTTGACCCCCGCCGAACTCGCCTGCCACACCGGCACGGTCGAGCGCTACGTGCGCGAGTGGTTAATCAACCAGGCGGCGAGCGGCTATGTCGTGTACGACCCGGCGGACGGGCGCTTCTCGCTCGCGCCGGAACAGGCCATTGCGCTGACCGACGAGCGCAGCCCGTTCTATGTCGGCGGCGGTTTCTACGTCGTCAAGGCGATGATGCGGGCCGAGCCGCGCATCACCGATGCCTTCCGCCACGGCGGGGGCATCCTGTGGGACGACCACGACCCCGACCTCTTCGTCGGCACCGAGCGTTTCTTCCGTCCCGGTTACGCTGCTCACCTTGTATCGAAGTGGATTCCGGCGCTCTCCGGCGTTGAAGAAAAGCTCGCGGCGGGCGGTCTTGTGGCGGACATCGGCTGCGGCCACGGCGCGACGACGATCTTCATGGCGCAGGCTTACCCGAACTCACGTTTTCACGGCTTCGACAGCCACGAGCCATCGATCCAACACGCACGGCGCGCGGCGGACGAAGCCGGCGTCGGCGACCGCGTCCACTTCCGGGTCGCGCGCGCGAGCGATTTTCCGGGCGACGGCTACAACATGATCGCCTTCTTCGATTCGCTGCACGACATGGGCGACCCGGTCGGGGCGATGCGGCACGCCCGCCAGGCACTCGCCACCGATGGTAGTGTCCTGATTGTCGAGCCGATGGCGGGCAACACCATCGAAGAGAATTTCAACCCGGTCGGGCGCGCGTTCTCCGCCGCCTCGACGCTCTGCTCCACGGCCAATTCGCTCGCCCTCGGCGGCCCCGCGCTCGGCGCTGTCGCGACCGAGGAAGCGCTGCGCGAGACGGTGCTGCTGGGCGGCTTCAAACACTTCCGGCGCGCCACCGAAACGCCGTTCAACCGCGTCTTCGAGGCGCGGTGCTGAGCGGCCAACCCCTACTCGATTGAGAGACCTCGTCGAAACAGTATTTGCACCCACGAACTAAAAGGAGAATTCAAATGTTTACTCGGACTACATTAATGACAGCGGCGCTCGTCATCTGTGCGTCGTCGGTCGTCACCAAAGCCTCGTTCGTCAGCTTCGGAGCGGCGGGCTCGAACGCGGCCTCGATCCAATCCACCGTCGATAATTTTCGCACCCAACTCGGCGACCCGAACAATGGCAACACCCCCGGCTCACAACCCGGCGGACGCCGCGAGATTAACTGGGACGGAGGCGGCGCCGCCGCGCCGGCGACCACGTTCCCGATTCCGATGACGACCTTCGCCAACCGCGGCGCCGTCTTCACCACGCCGGGGACGGGCTTCGAAATCAGCGGCGCGCCGTCGCCCAGATTCGCTGACATCAATCCCACTTACTCAAGCACTTTCGCCGCGTTCAGCGACCCGCGGATCTTCGCCGCGCTGGGCAGTAACGTCATGGACGTGCTGTTCACCATTCCCGGCACCACCAACGTGCCGGCTTTTTCCAGCGGCTTCGGAGCCGTCTTCACGGACGTGGATTTCCTGGACACCACGAGCCTCCAGTTCTTCGACGAGAACGACGTGTCGCTCGGCACCTTCTTCGCCCCGACCGCCAACAACGGACTTTCGTTCCTCGGCGTCGCGTTCACCGCCGGCGAGCGCATCTCGCGTGTTCGGATCACGAGCGGTAACTCGCCCCTCGGCCCGAACGACGGGGGCGGCATTGATGTCGTTGCGCTGGACGACTTCATTTACGGCGAGCCGCAGGGCGCGCCAGTTCCCGAACCAGCGACGATGATTCTGCTCGGCACCGGTCTGGCGGGTATGGCGGCGGGCGCCCGTCGCCGTCTCAGAAAAGACACGAACGAGCGCGGACGGTAAGTGCCAATCGGCGAATCGGTCTTCGTTCGGGAGGGCGTGGCGATTGCCCCGCACCGCTCTCTCGAATGGAACTTTCACAAACACTTCGTGCTTCTCATGTGTCATGCGCTTCAGCGCGGGGCGGCTATCGCCACGCTCTACCGGGCGTTGTCAAATTCGCCGATCTCGACGCAGAGGAATTAGGCGCGGCTGATGAAGACGTGGCCGCAGAGTATGACCGGCTGTACACCGCCCGGCAGTCGTACATCGAGCAGGTCATTACTAAAGCCGCCCACGCGCTGCAAGTGTAGGCAGCGGCCAGTGTCCTGTGCGGGCGAGTTCGGAGAAGATGTCAGCAACCGCCAGCTTAAAGCAAGACGGCTTTTGTCCCTGTCTTAGCACGACACCGTTGCCGCACGTTCCGAGACCTGAGTGACGCTTACGAGTTCCCTGCCGTGGATGTTACGCGCCGCATTCACATCAGCGTTGGATGTAAATCCGCAGCTAATACCAAGGAAACAATCTTGAGTACGAGGATGCCGATTAAAACCGGCGGTCTCCTCGCCGCTAACGTAAGGTTTTTATGAGTAATCAGCAGACTGAAAAGAATAGAGAATTTCAACCGTCGTCAAACGGTCGCAGTCATGCCATCGTCATCGGCGGGAGTCTTGCCGGGCTGTTGACGGCGCGGGCGCTGGCCGACCACTTCGACCGCGTTACCGTCATCGAGCGCGACTGCTTTCCCGTCGGGCCGGTGCCGCGCAAAGGCGTGCCGCAGTCACGACACCTTCATGTGATGATGAAGCGCGGACGGCTGATTCTTGAGCAGTTTTTCCCAGGCCTACAGGATGCAATGGTCGCCGCGGGCGTGCCCGTCCTTGACATGGCAGGCGACGCCGCGTGGCTCACGCCGGCGGGTTGGGGTTTGCGCTTTCCGTCCGACCTCACGATGCTGGCCTCCACGCGCGATTTTCTTGACTGGAATGTGCGCCGCCGTCTGGCGGGTTTTGCCGGAGTGGGTTTTCTCCAGGAGGTCGAGGTGACACGGTTGCTGCCGAACGCCGAGGGAAGCGGCGTCGCCGGCGTCGCGATTCATTTCCGCAACCCTGCGGGCGGAGATGATCCGCAGGACTGTTCACTGCATGCCGATTTGGTGGTTGACGCTTCGGGGCGCGGCTCGCGTGCGCCGCACTGGCTCGCGTCGCTTGGCTACGCGCCGCCGGCAGAGACAGTCATCAACGGATTCCTCGGTTACGCCAGCCGCCTCTATCAACCTCCCACCGGATTCAAGGCGGACTGGAAGTGCCTGTACATTCAGGCCGCGCCGCCGAACCGCACGCGCGGCGGCCTGCTCTTTCCCGTCGAAGGAGGTCGCTGGCTGGTCACTCTTTCGGGTGGGGGCCGCGACTACCCGCCGACCGATGAAGCAGGCTTCGTCGAGTTCGCCCGCAGTCTCGCGAGTCCGCTGCTCTACGACGCGATCAAAGACGCCGCGCCACTGTCGCCGATCCACAGCTACCGCGCGACCGAAAATCGCCTGCGCCATTACGAACGGCTGCCACGCTGGCCCGATAATTTCATGGTGCTGGGCGACGCGGCCTGCGCCTTCAACCCCGTGTACGGACAAGGCATGACGATTGTCGCGCTCGGAGTAAAGAAGCTCGACGAAATTTTACGGATGCGGAACGAAGCCTCGCGCACCGATGGGCGGCTGGCCGGCGTGGGACTGGCCGGCATCGCCCGCCGCTTCCAGCAGGAGGTGGCGAAGGTCAACATCGCGCCGTGGCTATTGGCGACGGGCGAAGACTTCCGTTATCGCGAAACAGTCGGCGGGTCACCGACACTGGCGACGCGACTGATGCACCGTTACATGGATCAGGTCGTGCGGCTCTCGACGGAGAACCGAGAGGTGCGCAGACAGTTTATGGAAATCTTCCACATGCTGAAGCCGCCCTCGGCGATGTTTCACCCACTTGTCTTACGGCGGGTCGCGGGGCAGGCTTGGCGATTGATGACGTGGCCGAAAGGAACGGTCTCGCCGACGCCAACAGTCGCCGGCGCGGGCCGCGCGACGGTCGGCAACACGTAGCTTCTAATCACCCGTCGGTGCGGGGCGAACAACTGACATCGACAATAATTGATGGAGTACGGCGACCGGGCGGGGTGTTACTGCGCGGGTTTGTCTTCGAGCCTCTCAATGTGATCTTCGAGGTCGCCGATGTTAGCTCGATTCTCAATGGTAACGGATTCGATGCGGTCGAGGCGTTTCGGACAGTTCGCGTCTTCGTCGAGAAGTGGCGCTTGTTTTTAATTAAAGTTGATTTCTTCTTTAACCGAGCACGCCCCTGAATTTCGCCGCGCTTGTGACGTAGCCGGGGAAGACCGTTTGCAGGTTAGCGTTGCCCAAGTGCCGCGACGCAACTTCGCCGAACACGTCGCGGAAGTCGGTCGTCAGCGCAAGATCGCGGCCTTCGTATAGCTTGTCGTTGGTCAGGCCCGGCCACTCGCCGTAAACCTTACCGCCGCGCACGCCACCGCCGACGACGAACATCGCGTTGGCATGCCCGTGATCCGTCCCGCGTGTGCCGTTCTCGCGCGCGGTGCGCCCGAACTCCGACATCGTCAAAATCACCACGTCGTCCATCCGCTGCGGGCCGAGGTCAGTGACGAGCGCGTTTACGCCCGCGCCGAATTGCTGCAACAACAGCGCGAGTTGCCCGCGCGCGCCGCCCTCGTTAACGTGCGTGTCCCAGCCGCCCATATCGGTGAACGCGACTTCGAGTCCGACACCGGCTTTAATCAACTGCGCGATCTGGAGCAGCGAATCGCCGTAGCGCCCGCGCGGATACTGCGCGCCGTTCTCCGGTGTGTACTGTGCCGGGTTCGCCTGCTTCAGGAATTTGACCGCTTCAAACGTCTCGCGCCCTGTGCCGCGCAACACGTCGCCCGCGCTCTGTTCATAGATGTCTTCAAAACCACCCTGCACTTTCGCCGAGTACGCGCCCGCGCGGATCGTGAAATCGGCGAGGTTAGAAATCGCGAGCGCCGGTGCGCGACCTTGCAACACACGCGGCAGATTCTGCGTCATCGAGACAGCACGGAACGGCGACGCTTTCGCATTGGTCTTCGCTTGCAGGTAGCGGTTCAGCCAACCGTCCGGCGTCGATTTTCTGCCGGGCGTGCCCGACTCCATGTAGTCCTGCGCGTCGAAGTGCGAGCGCGTGTTGTCGGGCGACCCCGTGGCCTCGACAATCGCCAGACGCTTTTCGTTCCATAAGTTTTTAAGCGGAGCGAGCGCCGGATGCAGCCCGAAAAACCCGTCGAGGTCAATCGCCGCTTCACCGTTGTTGCCCCGGCTCGGCCTCGGAATCGCGAGCGTCGGGCGCAAAGAGTAATACTCGCTTTCGCCGTGCGGCACGATCATGTTCAGGCCGTCGACCGCGCCGCGCTGAAAGATCGTGATCAAAGTCTTGCGTCGACCGTCGGCGGCGCGTGTCAGACCTTGCGCGAGCGCGGCGCGTTGAAGAAACGACGGCGCACCGTTCATCAAACCGAAACTCGCGAGCGCGATGCCGCCCTGTTTGAGAAAGAATCTTCGACTGTCGTTCATATGAATGACTACCTCTGTTCTATGTTCAGACGTAAGCTACGTCACCGATGGTCATGGCTCAATGTCCCTTATGACTCTCTCACTGAACCGACGCGGAAAAACTCCGCGTGATCGAAGTTGACAAGAGATCGGAATCATTAGCGAAACGATAACGCAGCGTCGGCGTCCCGACTCTTAGACTCCAGACTTCAGACTCCAGACTCCAGACTCTCAAGGCTTATTGTCGTTGAAATTCCGGCGTGCCGAGAATCAGCGCGGCGATGCGCGCGACTTCCGGGTTAATCGCCGGGAGCGTGCTGTCGAGACCGCGCATCCCGCGCCGCCCTTCGCCGCGCCCGAAGCCGCCCCGGCGCGCCGTATCGCGTCCCTGAGCGCTACCGACCATCGCGGCTGACTCGTTGACCTGCGCGGCTGAATCGTTGACCTGCGCGACGGGCGCTTGCATTGACGCCGCCGCGTCGGGTGAGTTGAGTTGCTTCAACAGCGTCTCTTTCGTTCTCGGCGACACGTCACCCTGCAAGATCAAGTTCAGGAACTGATCGACGACGCGCGCCTGGTCTGCCTGAGAGATTTTGTTGTTGGCGATTTCTCCGGCGAAGCGCGCGAGGTCGACGCGCGTCCCCGGAATGCGGTTGCTGACCAGCGCGAGCGCGAAGTTCAAACGTTCCAGCAGCGCGCCCGTGTTGACCCAGTGCTCGGCGGTATCTGGGTAGCCGGTCGGCGCCTGGTACATGTAGAGCGGCTCGCCCATCTTCGCCACCCAACCGTGCAGTGCGGGCCGACCGTCGGTCTCGCCGCCGAGCGTTCTGATCGCGCTGATCGCCAATTCAAACGGCGTCTTGATCTTGGCGCGCCGTGCCTCGACGGAATTAAATTCCGTCGACGTAAAGATGGCGCGCAGCGTCTCGCGGATGTCACCGTCGCTCTTGGTAAATGCCGCCGCGACGCGCTCGACAAGTGACGATGACGGATTGTCAGTAACGAAGCGGCGGCACAATTTCGTCGCGATAAATTTCGCGGTCGCGGGATGACGGGACAGAATATCGAGCACCGTCTCACCGTCCTTGATGCCGCCGCCCGCTGGAATCTTGTGGCCGAGCACCATCTTTTCGCCGTCGTCATGGAGCCGCGCGTTGAAGTAAGACTTCGCCGCGTTGTTGCCCGCGACGACACCGCGCGGGTCAATCAGTGTCCAACCGGTGAAGGCGCGTGCCACTTCCTGCACATCCTTCTGCGTGTAACCGCCGTCGACGCCGAGCGTGTGCAGTTCCATCAACTCGCGTGCATAGTTTTCGTTGATGCCGCGGCGCGGTCGCTTCGGTTGCTGCGGCGGCATCCCCATCTGACCCGCCTGCTCGTTCTCCGTCTGCTGCCGTCTCCGCTTCATCCCGCCGCCGCGCGGGTCTGACTCATTCATCCGCATCAAGCGGCGGCGTTGCTGTTGACCGAGCGGCGCGCGCGTGTTCGGGCTGACGCTTTGAAAGTTGTCGAGGTAGAAGAGCATCGCCGGACTCTCAGCCGTCGCGCCGAGCAGATCGCGAAACTTGCCGAGAGAGCGCGGGCGGATCGTGTCGCGGTCATACGAAGTCAGAAACCACTTGTCCGCGCCCTTGCTCGCGAAGACGTTGAAGTGGTTTGTCCAGAAATCAACCATTACCTCCTGCAACTGCCGCTCGCTGTAGACGGCGCGCAGGATTCGCGACGCTTGCAGTTCGGCGGTGATGCGCTGCGGACTCTCCAGATTGTTCTCGCGCATGTAAGCGATGATCGCCCGCCGATAGTCTCCACGATCTTGATCGTTGCTCGCGCCCTTCCTGTTTTGGCTGGCAGTCATCGCCCCGGCGCTCATCTCGCCGTCCTTACCCGCCGTCGACGCACCACCGACCGCCGGGGCCGTCATCGCGTCATCCATCGCCGCTGTATTCTTTGCCGCGCCGCTACTGCCGTTCGGCGCGGTCGGCGGAGTGCCTTTCGTGCGACTCTCGATTATCGCCGCGAGTTCCGGCGGCACTGGTTTACCGCTGCGCTGGAGTTGGCGGATGAGCATACCGGGGTTCGGATATTTGGCTAATAACTCGGCGGTCGTCATCGAAAGCGTCGGGAGGTTTTTGATTTTCGATGCGGCAACCGCGTCATCAATCTGATCGGGGCGCAACTGCTGCTCGACATAGCGTTCGACGCCAATTGCTCGCACACGCTCGACATCGCCGGGGCGCGCCCCG
>Ga0136614_10003206_pt1 | contig 10410 bp, 10 predicted proteins | sample AntDrymUQ2792106_2_FD_106643 | JGI IMG/M metagenome (GOLD analysis project Ga0136614, IMG submission 106643) | Polar desert sand microbial communities from Dry Valleys, Antarctica - metaG UQ279 (21.06) | ecosystem: Environmental > Terrestrial > Soil > Desert | place: Antarctica: Dry Valley... | reverse complement strand
GGCACGCCACGCCGAACACCCCCCAGAACTCTGAACCACCCACACCGGGCAGACGTCACTCAACGTGACCACAGCGAGGAGCCCCAGGCTCGGACCCGAAACCGCTCATCTCCCTGGCATTGGGTGACAGGCTGTCAAGCTGGTTCCCCGCGCGGTGAGCTGGCCGAGAACCAACGCATCCTGGCCTCCTGCGACCAGTCCAAGCCACCCGCCTCGCTGGTGCAGCTCGACGGCACCGGCTCGAGCGCCTCGGAGGCGATCACTGCCGAGCGCATGGCGGTGGTCGAGTCGGTAGCGCGCCAGACGGCGGTGTGCTCGGGGCAGCTGCGCGTGCTGGTGTTCTCGGCGTCTAGCGCGGCTACGACGACCCTGTTCGAGGGGCCGCTGCGGATGCACGGAGCGACCGACAACGCGCGGCTGAAGCGTGTGCCGGGTGCGGTCGCAGAGGTCATGGAGCAGGTGCGTGCGGGCTACGACTCTGCGGTGAGAGCCCTGCCGCAGGGCGGTTCGGATATCACGGCACAGTACCGCCTGGCTGCTGAGTGGATCGGCCAGCTCGGTGACCCCTACAGGCTGCACCTGTACGTGCTGACGGACGGCTTCCAGACCATCGGGGTCGATCTGGGTACGCGAGCGCTGAGCGAGCAGGAGGTCGTTGCGCTGGCCGACCTGGGCACCATGCCGAAGCTGCCGGGGGCGTCGGTGGTGGTGGCTGGGCTTGGTCGGGTGGCTGGGGAGCCACCGTCGTCGAATGTGGTCGAGGGATTGGTCGCCTACTACGACGCGCTGTGCCAGAAGACCGGCGCGGCGCAGTGCGTCTCGGTCACCGCCTATGCCCCCGAGGGGCGGTGACGGGCATGACACGGATCCGTCATCCCCGCTACGGCTCGTCGGGGCAGAGCCCGGAGGCGTGGACCCGGGAGGCCGACGCGGTCTCGCTGCCCCGGCTGGATGAGGTTGGTGGGCACCCGCGCCCGTCTGGGGTGGGGGTGACCTACGCCGAGCAGGAATACCACGCGCTGGCCGAGGAGCAGGAGTTGATCTGGCCCGCTGAGGGGGAACGCGAAGCCCGCCCGTTCCAGGTGAAGGCCCGCGGTCTCGATTCGGCCAGCGCGGCGACGGAGTTCCTGCTGACCGAGAGCGAGACCGAGGTCCGCCACGCCCATGCCGATCACCAGCACGCGGCGCGGGTGCTGACGCCGTATGTGCGGCGGGAACCGGCCGCGAAGTTGCGGTACTGGATCTGCTGGCCGGTGCTGTGGTTCGGCGACACCGCTGGGGTTTGGTCGGCCGCGATCACTAACGGTGACATTCCCTACGTGGCGTTCGGTCAAGCCCTCGCGGCGGGGTTGGCAGCGGCGTGCGCCGGGCTGGTTGGCTCCGAGCTCAAAGACCTGCGGATGACCCGCGCCCGACAGCGTGGCCCCGAGACCTTGACTGAGGACGAGCAGCGGTACCAGCGGTTGTTCACCGGCGGCGACGAGGGCCTGGGGATCGTCAAGCTGATCGGTCTGCTGTCGCTCGTAGTGGTGGCGCTGCTGGCGGTGGGGATCTTCACGCTGCGCAGCGGCATCGAGGGTAGTGCGTCGGGGGTGACGTTCGGGTTGCTGGCGGCGGCGACTGCGCTCGGCTCGGGGTTGCTGGGCTACTCGGCCGCTGATGAGGTCGCCGACCTGCTCGCCACCACGGTCAAGCGTGTCCGTCGGGCCGAGCAGCGGCATCTCACGCGCGCTGCTGCTGCAGCGCTCAAGGGTCGGGCGGAGGCTGAGGAGGCCGCCCGCTCGCTGCACGCCGAGTACCGGTTGCGGGGTCAGGGCGCTGGCAAGCGGGTGGAGTCGCTGTCCTACCGGGTATCGAGGCGGAACCCCCAGGTGTTGGGGCATGGCTATCCGGTGGGTGAGCCGGGTGGGGTCATCGGGCGGCGAGCGCGCCGAGGTGGTGTGGCGTGAACCCCCGCGCCCAGCTGCTGCCTGGCACTCTCCTGCCCGGCCGTCTGCTCGGCACCAGTGGCGCGGCGTCGGGTGGGCGAATCCGCCCGCCCGCCGCGGGCTACACGCTCGGTGATCCGGGACGACCGGCGGAAGTGCCCACACTGCTGGTCGCGGTGTTCGACAACTCCGGCTCGGTGATCAGCCCGGTTGGGACGGATCCGTTGTCGAATCGGTTCGCCGAGGTGGCCCATGCCTTCTCGGTGGTGGCGCGGTGGGGATCAGCGCATGAGCTGGGGGCGGTGCTGCATTTCGACACCCCCTGCAGCGGTGAGGTCGGGCCGGTGCCGCTGACCCGGCGAGGACTCAAAGCGCTGCGGGCAGGGCTGCACGTGCCACCGGAGGGGGCCGGGTCAAGCGAGCTGGCCCCGAGCTTGCAGCGGGCCGTCGAGATCACCGACGCCCACCCTGGCCACGAGACGACGCTGGTGGTGCTCTCGGACTTCCAGCTGCTCGATCCCGATTCGGGCCAGGTGCTGGCCGAGCTGGCGGCCTTCCCCGGTGCCGTGCACGCGGTCGTGCTGGGCGGGCGCCTGTCGCCAGGTGTGCTCGATGAGGCCATCACCGTGACCTGTGTCGGGCGGGATGACCCGCCGGGCGCGGTCGCACGAGCGTTCTTCGCCAGCCTGATCACGCACCGGCATGGAAGCCATCCAAGCATCGGCCAGGCGTAACGACGTAGGCATGTCGTGGATTCCACAACTTATTTCTTCGGGATCTCATGGTTTGTGAAGCATACGAGATAACAGAGGTAGCTGATCGTCGGCTCGCTCGAAGGTTCGGGCGAATGTTCGAGCGAACCGATGGTTTCCATTCATCCCATCTAGCCCCATAACTAGGGGGCGATCTCCCGGCTGGCGGTCTGCGCACTACGACGGCACCTCGCTTGGTGTCGCCAGGACAGCTATGGCCGCACACCGGGAGCGGAAAGGAGGAGAAACATGACACGAGATGTTGATCCGGCTCGGTTCGGGACTACGACGACGTTTCGGACGATTCTGGCTGACCCACCGTGGGACCTTCAGCAGAAGGGTGCGAGGGGCGCGGAGCGGTACTACCCGCTCATGTCACTGGAGCACATCAAGGCGATGCCTGTCGGGGACCTGGCGGCCGCGGATGCGCACCTGTGGTTGTGGTGCACCAACGCCACGTTGCGCGAGGGCTATGACGTGGCTGAGGAATGGGGGTTCACGGTTCGGTCGCCGTTGACGTGGATCAAGTTCCGCCTCGGCCTCGGCGCGTACCTACGAAACTCGACGGAGCACCTGCTGTTCGCGACCCGAGGCACAGCGCCGGTGAACTTCCGGTCTCAGCCGACGTGGATCAACGCCCCGGTCCAGGAGCATTCCCGTAAACCGCAAGAACAGTTCGCGGTGATCGAGCGGATTTCCGATGGGCCGTACCTGGAACTGTTCGCCCGCAGGCGGCCACCGTCACACGCGTCGTGGTCGGTGTGGGGCAACGAGGTCGACTCCGACATTCGCCTACCCGGCTACCCGGTGCCCAGCGATAAGCGGCAAAGTGAACATGGCCGTGGATGACGGGAAATCCCCTATGCGGCGACCGGTCGAATGGGTATTCCGTGCCAGCATGCTGGTGCTCGGCGCGGTCATCGCGCTCAACCTGGCAATCGCTTTCATGCGACCGATCCTGCCCTGGCTCATCGGCGGCGTCGTCGTGGCAGGAGTCATCTGGTTCATGGTCGCCGTCGAGCGATGGAGGCGGTCGAGATGGTGACAAAAGAATACACACCACTGAACAGGGGTCGGGTGTTGTGGAATTAACAAGCAGCGTTGACGTGCTGCCTGGAATCAGCAATAAGTGAGGATGCAATGAAACGCTGCCTACGAGCAGCGCCCAGTGCATCGGGCACGGAAGGAGGTGACCTTATGGCTTCGAAACGAAAGAAGAACAGGAAGTTTCATCGACGGGATGAGGAGCGCCGGTTCACGGTACGCGGTATTCGGCGCGACCCACCCGATGTCCGCAAACTCAGTCAAGCGCTGATTGGTCTCGCGATGGCTGAGGTGGAACGGCAGGCCCAAGCCGACCATGCTGGGCGAGACACCGAGTCCGAGGTCACCGCTGAGGATGGCGGGGAGCCTGGAGGTGAGGTTAATGCCTAGACGTAGCGATCTGGTGTTCTCCGGGTTGTATCTGCCCCGCCCGCTCGACGTGGCGACGGTGATGCGATTCTTGGTGCGGTTGGCGTCGGATCGGGGTGCGCCTCGCGCTGTCATGGAGGTCCGAGCGGACGAGCACGGAACGCGGCATCTGTTCGGCTGCCGGGACACCGATGTGCACGCGCTTCGACGCATGCTTGTCGACCTGATTCCCGGAAGCACGCTCACCACATCGAGGCAAGGCCAATCTGAGCCTCGGGCGGCTGCCACCGTGGCCGGTCGGCTGCGGATCCACCCTCCCGGACTTCCGCTGCTCACCGACACGGCCGAGGCGACCACCCGGGCGCTGCTTTCCGCGCTGGCCACACCCACCAAGCCCGGCGAGGGCCTGGTGGTGCAGGTGGTGCTCGGCCCCCGTCATGCGCCCCGCATGGTCCCCGGGAACGCCCCAGCCCCGGACACGAGCCTGTTCCAGGTGCTGACCTCGGGTCCTCGCCCTGCCGGTGCGGAGACCCGGAACCGGATGAAAGAGCGGCTGTCGCAGGGCGGGTTCGCAGCCACCATCCGGCTCGGTGCTGCCAGCCCGGATCCGGAGCGGCGTCGCCGGTTCATGGTGGGGCTGCTCAGTGCCATCTCCACCGCCCAAGCCCCTGGCGTACGGATCGACCTGCTCCGTGAGCACCCCCGGGCACTGAATGAGGCGCGACTGCCGTGGCGCTGGCCGCTGCACCTGGCCGTCAGCGAGCTGGTCGGCTTGTTGGGCTGGCCACTCGGGGACAACGACCTGCCGGGGCTTCCCCCGGCGCATCCCACGCGGCTGCGGGCTGCGGGCTCAGTCCACACCGGGCCTCGGGTGTTCGCCCAGAGCGCCGCGCCCGGTGATGACCGGCTGGTCGGGATCGCGCCCACCGACCAGACCTTTCACGCCGTGGCCTACGGCCCGAGTGGGTCGGGCAAGACGAACGCCCTGCTCCACCTGATCTGCGCCGACGTCCAGGCCGGTCGCCCGGTGGCGGTGCTCGATCCGAAACGCCAACTCATCGACGACGTCCTCGCCCGTATCCCCGACCACCGCCTCAATGATGTGGTCGAGCTCAACGCTAGCGACGCCGTGCCGGTCGGGTTCAACCCGCTCGACGTCACCGGCCGCGACCCTGACGTGGTAGTCGACGGGATCCTGGCGGTGTTCGAGGTCGTCTTTCATGACGGGTGGGGGCCCAGGACGTCAGACATCTTCTCGGCCTGCCTACGTACACTCGGCCGTGCGAGCACCCCGAAACAGCCAGCCACCCTGCTCGATTTGCCCCGGCTATTGACCGATCCGACCTTCCGACGTCAGCAGGTTGGCCGGATGCAGAGCGACATGGCGTTGGCGGGGTTCTGGTCCTGGTTCGACAGCCAATCCCCGGCCGCCCAGGCAGCGGCCATCGCATCCCCGCTGAACAAGCTCCGCCAGTTGTTGCTGCGCCCGGCTTTGATCCGGATGCTGAGCCAGTGTGAGGGCGGGTTCCGGCTGCGGGACATGTTCCGGAAGAACAAGATCGTCCTCGCTCCGCTCAACGAGGGGATCATCGGACCGGGCACGGCATCCCTACTGGGCAGCTTGATCATCGCGGATGTGTGGCAGGCCACCCAGGAACGCGCGGGCGAACCCGGCGCCAGCACGCGGCCCGGGATGGTCTACGTCGATGAGGCACCCCGCTTCCTGAACCTGCCCGTCTCGCTGGCTGATGCGCTCGCGGTGTCCCGCTCGCTGTCGGTGGGCTGGTTCCTGGCTGCCCAGTTCCGGGACCAGTTCCCGCCCGCGCTGCGCACCGCGGTAGACATGAACGCGCGTTCCAAGATCGTGTTCGCGACCGAGTACGACGACGCCCGCGACACCGCGAAACTCACCCGCGATCTGAGCACTGAGGACTTCCTGGCGCTGCCGCGTTTCCACGCCTACGCCAATCTCATCGCCGGGGGCCATCCCTCCGGCTGGGCGCTGGTGAAGACCTTGCCGCCACCGCCAGCGATCACCGACCCGGAGACGGTACGGGCGATCAGTCGGGCCAACTACGCACCAGCGAAGGAGGCCAGTGCCGACACCGTCATCGGAGCCGATGCTGATCAACCACCGGTCGAGGCGAACCAGCACCATCCCGGGCCGGTGGTCACCACCGAGCGGATCGGCCGGAAACGGAGACATCGATGAGGAGCAGGAGGGCAGCCAGCACGACGAGTGGGAGGTGGTCTTGCGGCGCGGCGGAGTCTGTGTTCATCCGTGTGTTCGCCCGTGTCTTCGTGACCCTCGCTGGCTCCTCCTGCCGCAGCTCACCCGGCCAACTACCTGCCTTGCGGGATGGGACTGACCCCCTACGCGGGGGTCACCGGGCCGCGCCGAGCGGCTCCCACGCGGTGGTCGGCCTCAGGCCAGGAGGGCGATCGTGAGCCCGCCTGATACGGCCAGCCTGCTGGTGCAGTTGTCCGAGCGGGACGTGGCGATCCTGGAATCCCTGCGCTCGTATCGGCTGCTGAATACCGTGCAGGTGCGCCGCCTGCACTTCGCTCACGGCCACGCCACCACCGCGGCCGCCTCCGGTGCCACCATGCGCGTCTTGGCCCGTCTGGAAGCTCGCCACCTGGTGACGCGGCTGGCCCGACGGATCGGCGGAGTGCGAGCTGGATCCTCCGGCATAGTCTGGCAACTCGGCGCCACTGGGGAACGGTTGCTGCGCACCATGCACGGCCAGAAGTACCGACGCCGCTACGTCGAGCCCTCACCCGCGTTCACCGCCCACACCCTGGCCGTGGCGCAGCTCGCCATCGGACTCCACGACCTCGACGACCGGCACGTGGTCGAGCTGGTCAGCCTGGAGACCGAGCCGTCGTGTTGGCGGTCGTTCGTCGGCCCGCACGGCACGCTGGAGTGGCTCAAGCCTGATCTGTCCGCCGTCACCGCCAGCGGCGACTTCGAGGACCACTGGTTCCTCGAGGCCGATCTGGCTACCGAGCACCCGCCGGTCGTCGTCCGCAAGGCCAAGGCCTACCAGCGCTACGCGGAGACCGGCGCCCACCAGGCCCGCCATGGGCTGTTCCCGGCCGTGGCCTGGGTGGTGCCGGACACGGCCCGCCGTGAGGCCCTTGCGGCCGCCCTGGCCGTCGACAGGGCCATCCAGCCGGGGTTGTTCCGGGTCGTCACCACCGACGAGTTCAGCGGAGTCATCACCAACGGCCACTCCGGGCCGCCGCCGGCGGTGGGGGAGTCAACGAAGTGATCAGCCTGAACCCAGGAAGGGTTCAGCGAGGGTTGCCCCCGCAACCCGGGTACATCGCTGAATCCAGGAGGCGACCACACGCATCCGCCGAACAGAGAACTTCAACTTCATATGATCCCGCGTCGAGATCCCTCCGATTTCTCCGAGGGCGAACTCAAAAATTGTTGCAGAATCGTCTACGAACGCTGTTTTTCGACGGCAATGGAGGTAAAATGGTGACTTGCGCAAAAGGAGAAACGAAGAGACATGAACCACGACACGGCACGACAATTCGGCGAGTACATCAAAGGTCTGCGCGAGGAACGGAAGCTCAGTATCCGAGGGCTCGCCAACCAGGCGAATATCGACAGCGGGGCACTGCCCGCCTCGAGCACGGCAAAGTCCGTACTCCGCAACCAGACACGCTCAAAGCCCTCGCGATGGCTTTGCAGGTGCCGCTGGCGGACATGTTCGCGATGGCGGGCTACGTCATCCCCTACGACCTGCCCAGCATCGCCCCCTACCTGCACGCAAGGTACAGCCACCTGCCCGAAGAGACACGCGCCTCGGTCAACGACTACTTCCAACGACTCATCGACGAGCACGGGCTGGACCCCCACGGCCCAGTCGCCTACGAAGACGAAACCAACGCACAACACTAGACCACCGGGTGGGGGAAAGGAGGAACACTATGACCACGACACCTGACGACGCCATCCCCACCCCCAGCGGGAGAATCCTTGCCGATCTCCGCGCCGTCGCGGTCGAACCATCCCTATCGACCACCAGCTGGTTTTACGCGGCCGATCGCCAAGTCGCGCTGTTGCAGCCAATGCTGCCTATCCCGGCCACCCGGCTCCCGGCCCACCTCGCCGACCTGATCCCCAGCATCCTTGTCGAATACATCGACAACCTACCGGTGCCGGGGACGGTGTTTTGGGGAAACGACCACTGGCACATCCACGTCCGGGCAGCTGACCCAGCGGAAGCCCAAGCATTCACCGTGCTACACGAGCTCAAACACATCATCGACCACCCACTACGCCGACAACCGAACCTCCCTGACAATACCGACTGGGAGGCACTCGCTGACTACTTCGCCACCCAGGTGCTCGCTCAAGAAACCAGATCCGACCACGACAGTGCGACCAAGAACAAGAGGGCGAATGAGAACATTCCCGCTGACCCGCGTCATTCACCGTCGCAGCCCACGGCCAAGACAGGAGGTGCACGATGACCAACACCACCAACACTGACAGCCCCGAGGCGATGAGAACAGCCGTCTCGTACCTGCGTGTCTCGACTAAGGAGCAAGCCGAGAAAGGTGGTCAGGTCGAAGGCTTCTCCATCCCCGCGCAACGCGAGGCGAACCGCCGGAAAGCCGACAGTATCGGCGCGGTCATCGTGGCCGAGTTCATCGACGCCGGGCGAATCCGCCAAGTCCGCCGACCGCCCCGACCTCCAACGGATGCTGCACTACCTCACCGAACACCCCACCGACTACGTCCTGGTCCACAAGGTCGACCGCCTCGCGAGAAACCGCGTCGACGACGTCGAGATCACCCTGGCCATCACAAAGGCCAGGGCAACCCTGGTCTCGGCCACCGAGAACATCGACGAGACCCCCTCCGGCATGCTGCTGCACGGCATCATGTCCTCCATCGCGGAGTTCTACTCCCGCAACCTGGCCACCGAGGTCCACAAGGGCATGAGCCAGAAAGCCAAGACCGGCGGCACCCCCGGCAAGGCCCCGCTCGGCTACCGCAACATCGGACACCGCACCCCCGATGGACGCGAAGAGCGCACCGTCGAGATCGACCCCGACCGCGCCGAGCTGATCACCTGGGCGTTCCTGGTCTTCGCCACGGGGGAGTGGACCCTGCGGTCGCTGGCCAATGAACTCCAGACCAGAGGACTCACCACCCGCCGCACCCCCAAGCTGCCCGCACGCTCGGTGAAACCGAACGTGCTGCATGCCATCTTGACCAACCCCTACTACAAAGGTGAGGTGGTCTACCGGGGTGTGACCCACCAGGGCACCCACCAGCCGCTGATCGACCCGATCACCTGGCAACGGGTCCAGGACGTCCTGGCCGCCAACCTCGTCGGCGAACGGCAACGAGACCACCCGCACTACCTCAAATCCAGCGTCTTCTGCGGCACCTGCGGCAGCCGGTTGATCATCACCAACGCCAAGAACCGCTACGGCATCGTCTACCCCTACTTCGTCTGCCTCGGCCGACATATGAAGACCACCACCTGCACCCGCAAAGCCCTGCTCATCGCCAAGATCGAGACGATGGTCGAAGACCACTGGGCCACCATCCAGCTCGACCCCGGGCTACGGGACGCTGTGGAAGAAGGACTGCGCACCGAACTGGCCACCCGCCGCCACGAAGCCGAGCGCGAGCACAAGCAACTGTCCAGCGAGAAGGCCAAGCTCACCACCCAGCGGCAGAAGCTAGTGGACGCCATCTACAGCGGCGCGGTCCCCCTCGACCTGATCGCCAGCGAGCAGCAGCGCCTCACCAGCCAACTCACCACCATCGAGGAACGGCTCAGCGCCACCACAGCCACGTTCGACGAGATCGAAACCAACCTCGCCACCGCGCTCGATCTCGCCCGCGACTGCCACGCCGCGTACCTGGCCGCCGACCCGCAACTACGCAGGCTGTTCAACCAAGCCTTCTTCACCCACCTCTACATCGACGACGACGGCCTGCACAGCGAGTACGCCGAGCCGTTCGACACCCTCCTCAACCAGGACATCCTTGACGCTGGACGAGCCATCCAGGCCAGCCGGGAGGCCGGTCAGATCACGATGGCGTTCATCCTCGGACGGCCAGCGGCCAGCACCAACGACAAGACCCCCAGAGCACTACGTGCCGCTGGGGGTCTGTCCTTCCAGCCCTCGACACCTGTTCGGGGTGTCGAAGGTTCGAATACGTCTAGTTTGGTGCCCCCGGCAGGATTCGAACCTGCGCCACCGCCTCCGGAGGGCGGTGCTCTATCCCCTGAGCTACGGGGGCCGTGACGACCGGTCGTGAGACTACCTCACCACGG
>Ga0136614_10003205_pt1 | contig 10411 bp, 13 predicted proteins | sample AntDrymUQ2792106_2_FD_106643 | JGI IMG/M metagenome (GOLD analysis project Ga0136614, IMG submission 106643) | Polar desert sand microbial communities from Dry Valleys, Antarctica - metaG UQ279 (21.06) | ecosystem: Environmental > Terrestrial > Soil > Desert | place: Antarctica: Dry Valley... | reverse complement strand
GAGCCGCTCGCAGGCGTCGCCGGCCTGGTCTCGGAGTTCGGCGAGATGTTCGAGGTGGCCTGCGACGTGACGTTGGTGCCAGGCGAGCAGGATCGCTTCGACGTCGGGGAAGTACTTGTACAGGTCTACGGCAGCCATCGCGCCGTCGACGACCTGAGCTTCAGTGCGCCTGCCGGCCAGGTGACGGGGTTCCTCGGCCCGAACGGGGCCGGCAAGACGACCACGCTTCGGTGTCTGCTCGGCCTGGCCCAGCCGACCTCGGGCGCGGCGCTCATCGGCGGTCGCCCGTACCGCGACTTGGACGAGCCGCGGCGGCAGGTCGGCGCGGTACTCGAGTCCACCGGCTTCCACCCCGCGCGCAGCGGACGCGATCATCTTCACGTCATTGCCCGCGCCGGACGCCTGGACCCGGGGCGCATCGACTCGCTGCTCGAGCTCGTCGGACTGACCAGCGCCGCCAACCGGCGCGTCGGTGGCTACTCGCTGGGAATGCGCCAGCGCTTGGGGTTGGCGGCGGCGATGCTCGGCGACCCCGGCATCGTGGTCCTCGACGAGCCGGCGAACGGTCTCGATCCCGAAGGTGTGGCGTGGGTCCGCCAGCTGCTGCGCACCTGGGCGGACCAGGGGCACACCGTTCTGGTCTCCAGCCACCTGCTCGCCGAAGTCGCCCAGGTCGTGGACCGCGTGGTGATCGTCGCCGCTGGCCGTCTCATGACCGAGACGGAGGTCGCCGCGCTCACCGGAAGCCGGGTGCTCGTACGCGTCGATCAGCCGTCGGCGATGAGCGCGGCGCTCGCCGCGGTCGGCGTCGCACACGAGACCCTCACTGATGGCGCGATCTCCGTTGATGGCACTGACCCCGCTGAGGTTGGCGCGATCGCGCAACGGGCCGGGGTGACGGTCGCCGAGCTCAGCCGCCAGTCGGCCGGCGAGACACTCGAGGCCATGTTCCTCGCCGCAACCGGAGGTGTTCGATGAACGACCTCATTGCGGCCGAATGGCTCAAGCTCCGCACGACGCGGCTTCTGCACGGGACGATCCCCGCCGCGGTGACGTTGTCCTTGGCGGCGGTAGCCGGGATGGTGGTCTCCTCGCACGGCCCCGACCTCGAGACGACCGAAGGGATGCGCCGGGTGTTCTCGGTCGCCGGCGCGGGGGCAATCGTCGTGCTCGTCGTCGGCATCCTCATCTCTGCCGGCGAGTACCGCCACGGAACCGCCTCGGACACCTTTCTCACCACACCCCAGCGAAGCCGGGTCCTCACCGCCAAGCTCGCCGTCGCCGCCGTCCTGGGTGCCGGGATTGGCGTCGTCACCGCAGCGGCGTGCATTGCCACTGCCGCGCTGATCTATCGGAGCGAGTCGGCGACCTTGACGCTCACCGTCTCTGGCGTGTGGCTCACCATCCCCGCCACCGCCCTGTACACCGCGCTGTTCGCCCTCCTTGGCGTGGCGCTCGGGTCGCTTGTCCGCAACCAGGTCGCGGCAGTCGCTGGCGCGTTGGCGTGGCTCGCGATCGTCGAGCACACCTTGGTCAACCTCGTCCCGTCGATCGGGCGATGGCTACCGGTAGGCGCCGGCCAAGCGATCGTGCGGACCCCCCTGGACGGCCTGCTCTCACCGCCCGCTGGCGCCGCGGTGCTCGCTGCATACGCCGCCGTGGTCGCAGCCATCGGTATCCGAACCGAGGGGAGTCGAGATGCCTGAACCACTGCCAGACGAACGCGCTGCCCTACCGGCGTATCCCGATCGGGGCGACGACGCCGAGCACCCGTCCGAGGGCCGCTCATGGGCAGGCATTCTCGTGGTCGCCCTCCTGGCAGGGCTGTTCGTCCTGGTCATCGTGCTGCACCTCACGGGCGTCATCAGGCCGGGAGGCCACTGATGGGCGACGCCAACGCACGCGAGCACGACTCGAGTTCACGTCGCCACGATCCGGTGCAGCGGCTCAACGACGAGCACGGCGAGCAACTCCTCGACGTCGCGCGGGCCTTCACCGGGCATCCCGACGCGGTCTCCGCCCACGCGACACTGATCGACGACTACGGCATCGGGCTCGTCATCGGAACCCCGGACGGCACAACAACGAGCGCGCGCGTCGAGTTCGCGGAACAAGCCGCCGGGGCGCGTCGGCGCCTCGCCTTCCGGGCGCTCGCTCTGCGCGCTGCCGAACTGCTCCCAGGTGGCCGCGTGGAAGGGACGGCCTCATGACGACCGCGGACAGCTCCGTCGGCGACGCCCGGGAGCATCGCGGCGCGGCGGGCGCGATGCGACGTCGGCTCCTCCGCCATTACCTGCCGCTCGCCGTCGGGACCGCTGGTGCGCTCGCCGTGCTCGTTAGCGTCCCGTTCTTCGATGCCAACCGTTATCCGCCGCCGGGCGACATCTTCGCCGAGGGAGCGAAGGGCGCCTGGCCCGACGCCGACTACCCACCCACAGGCCCACCGGCCGGCTCCGGCGCCGGCGACGGCCGGTCGACGAGCGACCCGGATGGCGGAGTCGCGTCCACCACTCCCCCGACGTCGACCCCACCGTCGGGGCACACCGGGCCGCCCGCCGGCGGCCACGGCGCCGACAGCTCTGCCACCACCACGACACCGCCGTCGACGACAGCACCTTCGGGGCACACCGGGCCGCCGGCCGGCGGCCACGGCGCCCCGGCAACCACGCCGACCGGCGCCGACCCCGATGACGAGACCGGCGCCTCGGCGGTCATCTCGGGCGACCACGCCGGCGATCGGGACACCGTGCTGCGGATGCGACGACTGTCCACTATGACCGGCTACCTGGCCGTCGCGCTCATCGCCCTCACCCTGCTGGTCGGCCCATTGAGCCTGCTTCTCGGTCGTCGGCTCCCGGTGTCGAGCTACCTCAGGCGAGACATCGGCATCTGGGCTGGCGTGACCAGCGTCGCCCACGTTGTGCTCGGCTTCCTGGTCAAGCACGCCGACGGTCAGATCCTCAGCTACTTCTTCGAGGCGGGGGACCGCAGCCGGATCCTCACCAACAGCTTCGGGCTCGCCAACTGGACCGGACTCGTGGCGATGGTGATCGTGGTCGGCCTGGCGGCGATCTCGAGCGACACCGCGCTCCGCAAGCTCAAGTCGAAACGTTGGAAGCGGCTGCAGCGCTGGAACTACGTCCTCGCTGCGCTTGCTGCTCTGCATGCCGTCCTCTACGGGGCTCTCTGGCGCCTGAAGTCGCCCTACACGGTGACCCTCATCGCCTCCGTCGTGGTGGTCGCCGGCGGCCAGGCGGTCGGCGTGCGGCTGTGGCGGCGACGACAAGCCGCCGAGGTCGTGCCGTAGTCGAGACGAGGTCGTCCGAGATGCAGACAACCGGCGTTCGCCGGACCCTTGGATCTGGCGGCCGGGCCGTGGCGTGGGACCGATCAGATCAGGGCTTGCCGGCGCGCACGATCGCCGAGCTGGCGTGTTCGTGCACGCGATGGCTTTCGCGGATCTCGACGTCGACGAGGCCGGCGCCTACGAGCAGCCGCGTGTAGTCGTCGCGGGTGAGTGCTCCGGCGACGCATCCGGTCCACTCCTCGACGGCCTGTCGGGTGGCGTCGTCCATGTCGGTATCGGCGATGACATCGCTGACCGCGAACCGGCCCCCCGGCCGAAGTACTCGGGCGGCTTCGGTGATCACGGCGGCCTTGTCAGTGGAGAGGTTGATCACGCAGTTGGAGATGACGACGTCGACCGAGGCGTCGGGGAGTGGGATGTGCTCGATGTTGCCTTTGAGGAACTCAACGTTGGTGACGCCAGCCTCGGCGGCGTTGTTGCGGGCAAGGTCGAGCATCTCGTCGGTCATGTCGAGGCCGTAGGCCTTCCCGGTGGGTCCGACACGGCGGGCCGAGAGGATGACGTCGATCCCCCCGCCGGACCCGAGGTCCAACACCACCTCACCCTCGGCGAGGTCGGCGACCGCGGTCGGGTTGCCGCAGCCGAGTGACGCGTTGGCTGCACTTGCCGGCAGCGTGCCGACATCTTCGAACGCGTACCGCGAGACACCGAACACGGTCTGCTCATCGGGTGCGCAGCAGGTGCCACCCTGACTGGCTGTCTGGGCGAGCTCGGCGTAGCGGCGCCGCACGGCTTCGGTGGTGCTGTCTTGCCTCATGACCCGGTCCCCTTCGATGCTGGGTGTTCGTTGATAGCCCGGCGATGGCAGTACGGCGATGGCGTAGGCGGCAAGGGCGTTGAGCGCGATCCCGCCCAGCCAGATCTCCGCCTGCCACTCGATCCCGTCCAGCACAACGAGCAGTCCGAGGTAGCCAAGCCAGAGGACCACCGCGGCGCCGCCGAACGACATCGCCACGGTGCCCTTGCCGATCGCGGACGGCCACCGAGACCGGACGAAGACCTCGAGCGCGACTCCGGCGAGAATCGCCGCTGCCACGCCTTCGGCGTCTTCGTCGAACGCCACCGAGACGAGCAGCGCCACGATCCCGAACAGCATGGTGAACGCGCCACGCGGGGGCAGACCCCGGCTCAGCAGACATCTCGCCGCACCGAAGAGCACGACCGTGGTGACCAGCATGCTGGCGACCCCGCCGATGACCTGGGTCTCACCGGTCTCGGTGACCGGGTCTTAGGAGACACTTGCAAGCGCGCCGATGCCCAAACCCCACGCGAAGTTCAGGAAGAACCCGACCAGCGCGGTGGCTGAGGTGACCGACGCGGCCACCGTCCACTGTCCGGGCACGGGGTCTGGCGCTACCGCGGCGGCACGAAACGGTGCGGTCAGGATGAGGATCAGGCCCACGAAGAGCACGAGGTGGGTCGGGCTGAGTAGCGCGTCCACGCCGCGCTCGACACCGAGCGCGGTGTGCCATGCGGCGTCGCCGATGCCCCCCAGCGCGAACAGCGCCAGGCCGACGCGGGCGCCTTCGTAGCCCGGCGGCAGGAACGACAGCCGCCAGTCGACAGCACCGGATGCCCGACGGCGTGACATCGTGGCGAGCCACAATGCGGCGGCCCGTCGAGGTTCTGGTGGGCGTAGCCGTCGAGGAACAGCCCGACCGTCAGCCACAGGCCGCAGGCGACGGTGACCAGGTGTTCTCGTCCCGTGGCCGGGGTGGCGGTGCTCGCGGCCGAGGTCCGGGTAGCCTTCACATCCAGATCCATAAATACATGAAACCATGTAATCTCGGAGTTGGCAATGTCACCTCGTAAGAACCCGTTCCCCCACCTCGAAGGCAAGCTGCTCGCCGACCCGGTCGCCGGTGACCTGGCGCAGCTGTTCAAGGTGCTGGCCAACGACAACCGCCTGCGGATGCTGCATGCCGTCCACCGCGCTGGTGAGCTGTCGGTCTCTGACATCGCGGAAGAGGTCGGCGCCAGCCAACAGGCCGTGTCCAACCAGCTGCAACGTCTTGTCGATCAGCGGATCGTGCACGCTCGACGTGACGGGCAACGCGTTCTGTACAAGATCATCGACCCGTGCGTGCCCGGTCTCATGGACCTTGGTGTCTGCCTCATCCGCCAGCGATGAACTGCAGGCGAGCGCCACGCTCCGTAGCCGGAGTTGTGACTTCTTGGTCGGGTCGTGTCTACTAACGAATCGTCTAACGAACACGCCGATACGAGACCGGATCCGCTGCACCACCTGGACGGGCCGTCACGAGAACTCCCTGCTCAGGGTTACTGGCGGCTACCCGCCGTCACACGCTGGATGGGGTTCGAATGACTCATAACCCGAAGGTCGCAGGTTCAAATCCTGCCCCCGCCACCAACGAACACGCAGGTCAGAGGCCCTTTCCGATGCTTCGGGGAGGGCCTTTTCGTTGTCCGAGCGACCCAGCGCGAACAGAACGCGAACACGATGCGGGCAGTCGCGAACGGGCTAGTGCAAACCAGCGCCGACGAGCGCGGAGACCGTCGTGGCTGATCGCGCGTCAACAGAGACGAGACGTCGGGAGCTCACGACTCGATCGAGCATCCGGGTGCACTGGTCGTCGCGGACACCGGCATCCATCCCGAGGTGGCCCGGAACCGCGATCGTCTCCGGGGTCTCCGGTCGCTGTTCGAGCCGCACCTGTCACTGGACGGATCGGACGCGGTGGGCCTGGTGCTGTCCCGAGCCGGGTTCGACCCGAGCGAGGTCACCCACACCGTCTTGTCGCATCTCCATTTCGACCATGCGTGTGGCCTGTGCGACCTGCCGAACGCCACCGTGGTCGTGCAGGAGCGAGAGTGGGCAGAGCTCGCCGACGAGCGGCTCGCTTCGAGCGGCGCGATCAACCCTGACGACGTCGACCTCGGCCATCCTCGTGTCTAACTGGACGGCGACCACGACCTGTTCGGCGACGAGTCCGTGACCTGCCTGCTGACGGACGGCCACACCGCCGGACACCAGTCGGTGCGGGTGCGAGCCGCCGACGCCACCTATGTGATCTCCGGAGATTGCTGCTACCTGCGTCGGACCCTGACCGATGAACACCTTCCCCCGTTCGGGTGGGATCGTGGACGTCAGTTGGCCGTCGATTCGGTGTCTGGCGGGCGAGCAGGAGGATGGGGCGACGCTGTTGTTCGGCCACGACCCGGACAGGCAGCCCGAATCGCTCCTGGCGGCCTCGGTCCGGGTGGGTGACGTTCAGGTCGCGTCGACCACGAAGTAGCTGTTGAGGGGATCGGACTCGACTGCCTTCACCTCGACCGGTCCGAAACCCGCTTCGGCCAGGAGGGCCCGGGCGAGCTGTTCGCCCCACATGGTTCCGAGCCCTTCGCCGTCAAGGGACAACGAGACGGTGGTGCAGTGCATGGTCGAGATCATGTAGAGGAACGTGGCCATGGGATGGTCGAGGTTGTCCTCGAGGTTCGAGGACGCGGCGATGTCGACCATCAGGAACACACCGTCGGGACGTAGTGCGCGGGCGATGTTGGCCAGGACAGTGCGTGGTTCGGCCTGGTCGTGGATGGCGTCGAACGCGGTGATCAGGTTGAACTGGTTCTCCTCGGCGAGCCGGGCGACGTCGACCACCTCGAAGGACGCGTTCGCGAGACCGAGCTGCGCGGCTTCTCGCCGACCCGTGGCGATGGCTTCCTCGGAGAAGTCGTAGCCGACGAAGCGGCTCTCTGGGAACGCGTGGGCGAGCACGTTTATCGCGTGGCCGCTGCCGCAACCGATGTCGAGGACATCGATGCCGGCGGTGAGGCGGTCTGCGAGTCCGGGCACCAGCGGCACGACCTCAGTGAGTAGTCCGGCGTCGTGGGTGGCAGCGCTCTCCTCGGCCATGATGCGGTGGAAGTCGCCGTATTCGGAGTAGGGCACGCCACCGCCGGTCCGGAAGCAGTCGAGCAGCGGTCGCTCGACCGAGGCCATCAGCGGGATGAACTGGGCGAGCCGCACCAGGTTCTCCGGTCCGGCGGCGCGGGTGAGACAGGCGGCGTGCTCGGCCGGGAGTGCGAACGTGGCGGCTTCGGGGTCGTAGACCACGACCCCGGCCGTCGGCATCGCCGCCAGCCACTCGCGGACGTAGCGCTCGTGCAGGCCGGATCGAGTCGCGATGTCGGGTGCGGTGGACGGTGGAAGTTCCGCGAGGGCGTCGAGCAGCCCGGCCTGGTGCCCGACACTCAGCATCAATGCGAGCGATGCTTCGTTGAGCGCGCCGGCCATGCGCTCGCCGAACCGCTCGGCCGCCGCTGGGTCGATCGTCGTGGCGGTCTGTTCCGTGGTGGTCATCGGGATGCTCCACGTCGGGGAATCGGTGGTTCCGTTGACGTCCACGATGACGATGAGCGACCGGTGGCACATCGGTGATCTCGCCCATTTCGGGTTCGAGATCAGGCGATTCCATGGCGGAGGGCGATGGCGGCTGCCTCCGTGCGGTTCCGGACGGACAGCTTGGAGAGCACGCTGGCCACGTGGTGTTCGACGGTGCGGCGGCTGATGAACAGCTGCTCGGCGACCTCGGGGTTGGAGAGACCCTGCCCAATGAGCGCGAGCACCTCGCGCTCGCGACCGGTGAGCAGATCGAGCGTCGGAGGAGACTGGTCGCCGGGGTCCCCTTCTCCTCGGGTGTCGAGCCAAATGCGGGCGAGGTCGGCATCGCGGGCTGCGCCGAGCGAGTCGAGCACGCGAAGTGCCAACCGCGCCTCGGCCCGACCGCGGTCGGGCTCATCCGGGTACACGATTTCCGCGAGGACCATCCGGGTCCGCGCCGCCTCCCACACCAGTTCCATGCCCACGAAGGTGTCCAGCGCCGACTCGACGTGCACTCGGGCGGCAGCCGCATCGGTCGAGGCATCGACGCGGCCCAGGAGACGCTGGCCGCGGGCCCGGACCAAACCACATCCGGTTCGTTCGCCATCCTGCACGAGACGGTGACCGTGGACTCGCGCCCCAGCGGCGTCGTTCCTTGCGATCGCGATCTCCCCGAGGATCTCGTGGCAGCGCGATCCCTCGATGATCCGACCGTCGATCGTGGCCAGGCGACGGAGGAGCAGCGACTCGGCCAACGAGACGGCTCCTCCGGCGAGGTGGGCCAACGCCAGCGCGATCGCCACGAGTGGCTGGTCCTCGTGACCGACCAGGACCGCCGCGGCATCGACATCCCGACCTTGGGCAAGGCGTAGCTCGGCGAGGCACGCAGCGATCTCGGCGCGCACCGCCGGCAACGACGACCCGGCCAGCGCCTGGGCTGCGACCAGCTCGGCTTCGGCGCGCACCCAATCCCCGACCGCCAGGAGGACGGCGCCGTAGCTCGTCCGGCAGGTGGCATGAACGTACGGGCACCCGTAGCGCTCGACGAACGAGGACTCGACAACGTGGGTCCACTCCACCACGCGCGAGAAGTCCGCAGACCGGTGGCAGGAATGGAGCAGCGTGCAGCTGGTGAAGACCACCGTGTCGAGGCTCTCGATCTCCCCGCTCAGCGCGCCGGCGAGAGCGGCGTCGAGCAACTCCGCGCCCTGTGTGGTGCTGCCGGCCTCGACGAGGGCGGCACCGAGTGCGCTCATCGCGCACAACTCGAGGTCCGGGTCGGCGCACTCCTTCGCGATGGCGAGCGCCTCCGTGGCCCACCGGCGACGGGGTCCGGGGTCCTCCGTGCAGGAGGCCTTCGCGACCAGCACCCATCCGTCCAGGGGCGGGAACCCGAGATCGGCCACCTGTTGGGCTGCCCTCGTCGCCCATCCACCGGCGACGGCCGCGCTCCCGATGTTCGCGGCGTACACGATGCTGATCGCCACCGCGACCTCGCCGGCGGAAGCCCGATCACCATCGCGCGCGAACTGGGCGTACGCGGACTCCCAGCAGCGCAGGGCTTCGGGGGCCTCACCCATCCACCACAACGCGGTTCCGAGACCGTGGTGCGCCTCGGCAGACTCCGCACGGGCCAGCTCGTCCCGGAACGCGTCGCGGGCCTCGGACCAGCGGCCATGCGCGATCAGGTCTGCTCCACTCCCACCCGCCGGACGCTCGTCGGTCACAGTCCGAGACTACGACTCGGTTCGAGACCGGCGACTGGCCGACACGAAGCGACTCCGAGCATGCCCGCGTCGACGCCGCGACAATGGCGGGGATGGCCACCGACCGCCGAGCCGCAGCGGCGTACGACACCGTCGCTGCTGACTACGAGGCACGTTTCAGTGACGAGCTCGACGCCAAGCCCAGGGACCGTCAATTCCTCGACGGCCTGGCCACGCGAGCGTCAGGTCTGGTGTTGGACGTGGGCAGCGGACCCGGTCACGTTGGCGCCCGAATTCGAGCGGCCGGTCGGCCGGTCTTGGCCGTCGACCTCAGCCGGGCGATGGCCGCTGCGGCCGCCCGTCGGCTCGACGGCGCCGTCGTCGCTGACATGGTCCACCTGCCAGTGACCACGGCGAGCGTCACCGACATCGTCGCCTTCTACTCGGTGATCCACCTTCCGCGGAGGAGACTTCGCCACGTCCTGCGTGAGTTCGCACGCGTGCTGACACCAGGAGGACACGTCCTCCTCTCTGCGCACGAGGGCACGGACGACATCACTGTCACCGAGTTCCTCGATCATCAGGTCGACCTGTCAGCGACCTTCTTCACCCTCGACGAACTTGCCGTCGCGGTTGGCGACGCCGACCTGGAGGTCATTTCGGCCGAGCGTCGGGATCCGTATGAGAACGAGGGCACGACCAACCGGCTCTACGTACAGGCTGCGAAGCGACGACCCGCGATTCGAAGTGGATGAGCGCCTAGTCTCAGTCGCTGAGAGCAGCGTCGCACGTCCGATGCCTGTCTTTTCGGCGATCTGCGACATCGTCACCGACAGCGGTCCGTGCTCGGTCACCAGTGCCCACGTGGTGTCCAGGGTCGCGTCGATCACCGCGCGGCGGTGCGCTTCGATCGTCTCGTTCCACAGCTTCGGCACCACCGCAGTATACGGGACGACGATGCCGATACACTCTGGCTTGAGGGTTATTCAGCCGTAT
>Ga0136614_10003203_pt1 | contig 10412 bp, 8 predicted proteins | sample AntDrymUQ2792106_2_FD_106643 | JGI IMG/M metagenome (GOLD analysis project Ga0136614, IMG submission 106643) | Polar desert sand microbial communities from Dry Valleys, Antarctica - metaG UQ279 (21.06) | ecosystem: Environmental > Terrestrial > Soil > Desert | place: Antarctica: Dry Valley... | reverse complement strand
TGCTCGCACAGCGCCTTCAGGGCGCCGTAGTGCGCGTCGACATCCTCCGTCTCTCCCTCTACCTGCAGCACTGGGCTCGACTCGCTCGCCGGCTGGGCGAAGCTTGCGTAGACCGAGCAGCTCGAGACGAACGTGTAATGACCCGAGTCGGCGAGGAGCTCAGCCGAGGCGCGCACGACCCGGGGGACGTACCCCGAAGGGTCGACGACGGCGTCCCACGTTCTCCCGGCGAGCGCAGAGAGGTCGCCGTCGCGGTCACCGCGCAGCCTCTCCGCCTCGGGAAAGAGCTCCGCGTTCGTCTCGCCGCGGTTGAAGAGCGTCAGCTCGTGCTCGGCGGCGACAGCCGCCTCGGCGACCGCCCAGCCGAGGAACCTCGTTCCGCCGAGGATCAGGAGCTTCAATGGAATCTCTGGACTGCGCGCCAGACCGCCTCGGTGCCGAACTCGAGCGCGTCGATGGGGATCCGCTCGTCGGCTGCGTGGATCAGCTTCGTGAAGGCGAATCCCTTTGGCAACCGCATCGGCAGGAAGCCGTAGGTCTGGATGCCGAGGCGCGAGAAGAAGCGGCCGTCGGTGACGCCCACCTGCAGGAGCGGCAATGGGATCCCCTCCGGGTCGAGCTCGCGGATGACCGTGGCGAGCGTGTCGAAGAGCCCGAGGTCGGCCTCGGAGCGGCCCGGGTCGTGCCGGACGAGCTCGAGCTCGATGTCACCGCCGATTAGGTCCTGGAGCTCGCTCATGAGCGCATCGGGGCCGAGTCCGGGTAGCGAGCGGCCGTCCAGCTCGAGCTGGACCTCGCTCGGGACGACGTTGATCTTCTCGCCGCCTTGCACGATCGTGGCGTTGACCGTGTTGCGGAGCATCGGCTCGAAGAGCCGTGCCTGCTCCCCGAGCAGCTTCAGGGCGCCGTCCGTCAGGCGCGGCTTCAAGAGCGACCGGAAGACGGCCGCCTGCGGCCGCGGCAGCGCCTCGGCCATTCCTCCCAGCATCTGCTGCACCACCGGGGTCACGTGGACGGGCAGCCGGCCGCGATCGAGATCGCGCAGAAGCTTTGCGACCCGCGCCATCGCCCCGCCGCGATTGATCATCGCACCGTGCCCGCCCGGGCCTCGCACCGTCGCCCTGAGCCAGCAGATCTGCTTCTCCGCCACCTGGATCGGATAGAAGCGGCGGCCGCGCGAGGTGAGCGTGAAGCCGCCGAACTCGCCGAGCGCATACCGGATGCCCTCGAAGAGCTCTGGGTGCTCCTCGACGAGGAAGCGCGCGCCGAGGTCGCTACCTGCCTCCTCGTCCGCGAGGACGCAGAGCACCAGGTCGCCCGGTGGCCGTACGCCTTCGCGCTTCGCGCGCAGGAACGCGGTTACCAGCATCGCCACGCCCGCCTTCATGTCCAGCGCTCCGCGTCCCCAGATCTCCCTGTCGACGAGGCGGCCCTCGAAAGGCGGCTGCGTCCACTGCTGCCCTGCCGTCGTGACGACGTCGACGTGCCCCTGGAGCAGCAGCGGCGCCGCCCGGGCGTCGCCTGCGAGCCGGGCGACCAGGTTCGGCCGGGCCGGATCCTTCGCGTACGTCTCCGTCACGATCCCCTCGCGCTCGAGTTGCTCGCGGATGAAGTCGATGCATCCCGCCTCGTTGCCCGGTGGGTTCGTGGTGTCGAAGCGGAGCAGGTGCTGCAGCAGCTCGGCGGGGCTCAAAGCTCGTCCAGCGCCTCGAGCAGCCGGTCGACCTCCTCCGCCGTGTTGTAGTGGACGAATCCGGCGCGGACGGCGCCGGTGCCGATCAATCCGAGTCTCTTCATCACTTCGACGGCGTAGTAGTCGCCGTGCCAGACCGCGATGTCGCGTGCCGACAGCTCCGTGGCGACCTGCTCGGACGTGAAGCCCGGGAGGTTGAAGCAGAAGGTGGGTACGCGGCCGGCCATCGTCGGGAGGCCGTAGAGCTCGACTCGGTCGGGCAGCTCCGCGAGGAAGTGCTGCCCCAGCCCGTGCTCGTGCGCCTGTATCCCGTCCCAGCCGACCGACTCCACGTACTCCACCGCCGCCACGAAGCCGGCCAGCAGCTCGTGCTGTTGCGTGCCGTGCTCGAAGCGACCGCCGACGGGATGGTCGGCCGCAGGCCGCACCTTGTAGGGACGCCACGACTCCAGCAGCTCGCGCTTCCCGAACGCGAGCCCCAGGTGCGGCCCGAAGAACTTGTAGGGCGAGCAGAGGAGGACGTCGACGTCCCAGGCGGAGGCGTCGATCGGGCCGTGCGGCCCGTAATGCACGGCGTCCGCCCACGCGAGAGCGCCCGCTGCGTGGGCGAGCTCGACCACGCGGGCGAGGTCCGGCACCGTACCGACCGCGTTCGAGGCGACCGGGAAGGCCACCACACGCGTCCGCTCGCAGAGCTGCCGCTCGAGGTCGTCGAGGTCGAGCGTCAGGTCGTCGTGCACTTCGACGAAGCGGACGACCACGCCGAGGTCGTGCTCGAGCTCGAGCCACGGCGAGACGTTGGCGTCGTGGTCGAGCTTCGTCACCAGGATCTCGTCCCCTCCGGAAAGCGTGCGCGCGAACGCTCGGGTGAGCAGGAAGTTGAGTGAGGTCATGCTCTGGCCGAAGGCGACCTCGTCCGGATGGCAGCCGAGCCAGCGGCCCGCGGCTGCACGCGCACGCGCGATCAGCTCGACCGTGCGGACGCTTGTCCCGTAGGGAGCACCGACATTGGCGTTGTCCTCACGCAGGTAGCTCGCAACTGCGTCGACGACCTCGTGGGGGCACTGGGTGCCGCCAGGCCCGTCGAAGAAGGTGAGGTCGGCGTCCAGGGCCGAGAAGCGCGCCCGAATAGCGGCAACGTCGAGCGCGGTCGCGCTCACGCGATCTCGTCCCCGTTCACTGTCCAGCGGTACCTCGGCGCCACGGTCAGCGAGGCGCCGACGAAACAGTCGCGCTCCGCTCTCGCGAGCAGCTCCCTAACGTCAGCCGGCGCGGGCTCGAGCGTCGCGTCGAGGTCGACGTCGATCTCGACGAAGGCGTACCGACCGTCGGATTCGCGACGCGTGACGGTGCCGTTCGCGTCCGCGCTTGCACGCAGCTCGAGGCTCCTGAGCCCTGCGTGGTAGCGGAGGCTCGTGAGCGTGCAGCGCGCCAGTGCCGCCAGCACGAGGTGCTCGGGCGTCCATGCCTCCTCTGTCCGAAGTGGCGAGGAGCCGTCATCACTCATCGCCGTCCAATCCCGGTCGAGCGAGACGGCGTAGGTGAACGTGCGCGCCCGGACAGCCACGGACAGAACCTACACTCGCCCGATGGCCTTGGCGGTGTTGGGAGCCAGCGGGTTCACCGGCCGACTCGTGCTCGAGGAGGCTCGGCGGGCGGGCTTGTCGCTGCGCCTGGTCGGCAGGCGCCGGCACGCCCTCGAGCTGCTCGCGCAGCCGGGGGAGGAGGTGCGGATCGCCGACGCGCGGGACGAGGCGTCGCTGCGCGCCGCCTTCGACGGTGCCGGCGCTGTCGTCTCGTGCGCAGGTCCCTTCCTCGCACTCGGGTTCGCTCCGATCAAGGCTGCGAGCGCAGTCGGCGCGCACTACCTCGACACGAGCGGCGAGCAGCAGTTCGTCCATCACGTGCACGAGCGCTTCGCTCACGCTCCCGTCGCCGTGCTCCCCGCCTTCGGCTTCGACTACGTCCCGGGCGATCTCGCCGCGCGGATCGCCGCCGAGCAGGTCGACGGGCCGCTCCACGAGGTGGTTGTGGGCTACTCGGTCGCGGGTGTCGGAACGAGCAAGGGCACCCGCAGCACGATCGCGACGGTGATGGGCCAGAGGCAGGTCACGTATCTCGAGGGGCGTGTTGTTCCCTCTCGCTTCGGTGCGAGGACGAGGAGGATGCGGTTCCCGTTCGGGGAGCAGACTGTTGTGGAGTGGGGTGGGACCGAGCCGCTGACGGTGCCGCGGCACACGGACGTCCGCACCGTCCACTCGTTCATCCGGGCACCCGCTGTCGCTGCTCTCGGCGGTCGCATCGGGCCCCTCGTCGCCCCGGTCCTCCAGCGTTTCGCCCGGCTCGGGCCGGACGGGCCCTCGGCGGCCTCACGCGCGAAGAGCCGCTTCACGGTCGTGGCGGAGGCGAGCGGCTCCGGCGGCAACGGCCGTGCCGTCCTCGCGGGCAGCGATGTCTACGGCCTGACAGCCCTGCTGGTCGTCCGTGGCGCTCAGGCGCTTCTCGCCGGCGAAGGCCGCGGGTCGGGCGTTCTCGCACCGGCCGAGGCTTTCGATGCGCGCACCTTCACCGCCCGTCTCACGCCGCTGCTCGAGCTCGTCGAGCCCGGCTAGCTCCTGCTGGCAATGACGTCCGGGAGGCGTATTACGGTGCGAGTCATGCAGCGGCTACGAAGCCTCAGCGAAGCCGAGTGCTACGCGCGGTGCTACGGGCGGCGAAACGAAGAGTCGGTGCGTGTCGTCCGCGTCAGACCGCGCCCGACCCGGGACGTGACGACGGTGTCGGGTGAGCTCCTGCGGTTGCTCTTCGAAGAGAAGATCGACGCCAGAGCTCCCGAAGCAGCCTGAGTCCGCTGTTCCGGACCTTCTCGCCGCGAACCTCGCGGTCGTCTTCTGCGGGATCAATCCTGGCCGAGCCTCGGCGGCAGCGGGAGCGCACTTCGCGAACCCACGCAACGACTTTTGGCGGCTGCTGGACGCGGCCGGCTTCACGCCGCGGCTCCTCGATCCGAGCGAGCAGCTCGAGCTGCTGACCCACGGGATCGGCGTCACGAACGCCGCTACCCGAACGACGGCGGGGTCGATCGATCTGCGGCGCGCCGACTTCGCAGGCTCGGCGGAGCGGCTGGAGACGCTCGCGCGGGAGCTACGTCCGGGAGCTATCGGCTTCGTCGGCAAGGAGGCGTACCGGGAGCGTTCGGCGAGCGGCCGGTGCTCGGCCTCCAGCAGCGTCGGCTGGCGGAGACGATCCTCTTCGTGCTCCCGTCGACCTCCCCCGCGAACGCCGCGGTGCCGTTCCCCGAGCGTCTGCGCTGGTTTCGAGCCTTTCGCGCCCTGCTGCCCTGAGACGTCCGGAGCGACCCGCGAGCTGCCACGAAGGCCCGAGCTCGAATCCGAGTCTCAGAGACCTTCCGCCCCTCGCCTAGCAAACGCTTCCTCGGGACGCAAGCCGTCCTCGCGGGCCGTAGCCGCGCCGATGGTCTCAGAGACCATCGGCGCGGGAGCTAGGTGTCACTGACGGGCAGCGCAACCCGCTCTTGTGGCTCCTGTCCGTTCAGGCGGGGTTTGGCCGCTCGGTACGGCTCAGCGCGTCGCAGCCTCCACGAACGGCGCCAGCACGATGTTCCACCCGCTCTCGTACCGCGCCTGTGCAGAGGCTGTCTCGGCGACCCAACCGCGGTGCTCGAGATCCACCCGCGCGCCTGCCCCCTCGGGGGAGAACCGGACCTCGACCTCCGTGCCCGCAGCCTCGCCGATCTGCCAGTCCAGCACGAGGCGGTCTGGTGGCTCCCAAGCCTGCACCCGACCCCAGTCCTGTTGTCCCGCCTGGGTGACCTCGTAGAGCCTGCCTCCGGCACGCGGCTCGAGGACGACGTCCGCCACCGCGTCGCCGCCGTAGGAGTGCGAACTCACCGGCCACCAGTCTGCGATCCGTGCGGTGAAAAGCTCGAAAGCCCGTTCAGGCGTGAAGTCCACGACCACGCTCCTCCTGATCGCTTCGGTCGTCATCGTGCTCATCTGAGACTCCTTTCCAATCTCAGCCTCCAGGCGGAAGCGCTCGAGCGCTTCCGCCCAGAAGCCGTCGAAGAGGTCGCGGATCCCCAGCAGCCCGTCGGGATCGACCCGGTACACGCGGCGCGTGCCGTCCCTCCGGTCGCTGACAAGACCCGCCTGCTTGAGGATGCGGAGATGTTGGGAGACGGCGGGCCGGCTCACCGGCAGCCCCTCGGCCAGCTCGCCCACCGACCTGGGCCCCTCACGCAGCCGCTCGAAGATGCTGCGTCGGGTCCCGTCGCCGAGCGCGTCGAAGAGCGCCGCCGAGTCTCCAACTAGTCCGTTAGCACACACTTACCGTAAGTTTAGACTTACGTACTTCGGATGTCAACCTCTCCAGTGGTTCGTGATCGGCGTCCGCCGGTCTCGCCCGAACGCCTTCGGCCGGAGCTTCACGCCCGGCGGTGCCTGACGCCGCTTGTACTCGGCCCTATCGATCAGCGCCAGCGCCCGATCGACGATCGTCTCCGCAAAGCCCTCCGCGACCATCTCGTCGCGAGAGCGATCCAGCTCGACGTATGCCTGCAGGACCGGGTCGAGCTCGTCGTAGGGCGGCAGCGAATCCACGTCCTGCTGGTCGGGTCGCAGCTCCGCCGAAGGCGCTCGCTCGATGATCGAGAGCGGGATCAACTCGCGACCAGCACATTCGTTCAGGTACCGGGCGAGCCGGAAGACGTCGGTCTTGTAGACGTCCTTGATCAGCGCGTAGCCGCCGGCGAGGTCGCCGTACAGCGTGGAGTAGCCGACCGAGAGCTCGGACTTGTTCCCGGTCGCAAGGACGAGCCAGCCGTGCTCGTTCGACAGGGACATCAACGTCATGCCGCGCACGCGGGCCTGCAGGTTCTCCGCCGCGAGCCCGCTCGTGCCGACCTCCGAGTCGTGAAACGCTGCCACCACCTTCTCGATTGGGATCTCGCGGAAGTCGCAGCCGAGGCTCTCCGCCAGTCGCAGGGCATCGTCGCGCGTGCCCTTGGAGGAGTAGCGCGAGGGCATCGAGACGCAGTGCACCCGCTTAGGGCCGAGCGTCGCGGCGGCGAGCGCGGCAACGAGAGCCGAATCGATGCCGCCTGAGAGCCCGAGCACGACGTCCCCGAACCCGTTCTTGCCGACGTAGTCACCGAGCGCAAGCACGAGCGCGCGGCGCATCTGCTCGAGCTCGGGCTCGAAAGGGGCGACGCTGCCGCCGATCGGACCGCCGATCCCACTTTGTGTCACAGCGACCTTTTCCTTCAGCTGGACGACGACAGGCTCCAGAACTCCCTCACGCTCGCGGGCGAGTGCGCGCCGGCGCACGTCCCGCAGCCTGCGGCCGATGGCCTCGTTCGGATCGAGGTCGACGAGAAGCACGGCCTCCTCGAACCCCGGCGCGCGCGCCAGCACCTCGCCCTCGTCGTCGAGCACGACGGAATGGCCGTCGAAGAGGAGCTCGTCCTGCCCACCGACGAGGTTGCAGAAGGCGAGGTAGACGGAGTTGTCGCGCGCGCGCGTCACGAGCATCTCCTCTCTCTCCTCGGCCTTGCCGACGTGGTACGGAGACGCCGAGAGGTTGACGATCAGCTCTGCGCCCGCGAGCGAGAGATCAGTGGCGGGGGGTCCAGGCTGCCATAGGTCCTCGCAGATCGTCAGTCCGACGAGGATGTCGCCGAGCCGAAGCAGCAGCAGGCCGCGACCGGGGGCGAAGTACCGATCCTCGTCGAAGACGCCGTAGTTCGGCAGGAACCGCTTGCGGTAGACGGCCTGCACGTCGCCGTCCGAGCAGACGGCGCAGGCGTTGAAGAGGTCGCGGTCGAACCACGGGGTGCCGACGAGTGCTGTGATCCCGGTGCACGCCCGGGCGACCTCCCGCAGCGACTCCTCCGCAGCGCGCAGGAAACCGGGGCGGAGGAGCAGATCCTCGGGCGGGTAGCCCGTAATCGCGAGCTCAGGGTAGAGAACGAGGTCCGCACCGCTGCGTTGCGCCTCCTCGAGCACGGTCAGGATCCGGCTCCGGTTGCCGTCGATGTCGCCGACGACGGCGTTGAGCTGGGCCAAAGCAAGCCGCACGGCTCGATGCTATCGAGTTTTCGCCTGTCAGGCGAAAACGTCGTTCCTCTTTGCGCTCCGCCGGCCGCGTCCCTAGACGGCCTCAGCGATCTCCTTCAGCGTCTCCGGGTTCTCGACGGTCGAGAGGTCGCCGGGATCCTCCCCGAGCGCGGTGGCGCGGACCGCGCGTCGCACGATCTTGGCGCTGCGAGTCTTGGGTAAAGCGGTCACGAAGAAAACCCGCTCGGGTGCAAAGGGCTTGCCGAGAGCTGCGGCAACGGCAGCCCGCACGCCCTCCTCGTCTGCCTCCGCGCCGGGTTTCAGGGCGCAGAAGAGCCAGGCCGTCTCGCCCTTGACCGCGTGCGGAATCCCGACCGCCGCGGCCTCGACCACAGCCGGATGGTCGAGAGCCGCCGACTCGAGCTCGGCAGGACCGATCCGCTTACCGGCGATGTTGAGCGTGTCGTCGGATCGTCCGTGCAGATACCAGTAGCCGTCCTCGTCGATCGACGCCCAGTCGCCGTGCGTCCAGGCCCCGGGGAAACGGCGCCAGTACGTCTCGAGGTAACGCTCTTCGTCGCCCCAGATCCCGCGCGTCATGCCCGGCCAAGGCTCGGTGCAGACGAGCTCGCCGACCTCGCCGCGGAGTGGGCGGCCCTCGGGTGAGAACACGTCCATCGCCTGGCCGAGAGCGGGAAAGCCGAGCGCGCACGGCTTCGTTGGCGCCAGCGGCGTGACCGACAGAAAGCACGCGCCGACCTCTGTGCCGCCGGAGATGTTGACGATGGGAATGCGTCCGCCGCCGGCCGCATGCTCGTTCAGCCAGTCGTAGGGGCCGGCGTTCCACGGCTCACCCGTCGTCGTGATCGACCTGAGCGAGGAGAGATCTGCCTGCGGCTCCCCTTTTGGGATCAGCGCCCTGACGAGCGTCGGCGAGACGCCGAGCATCGTCACCCGCTCGCGCTCGACCAGTTGCCAGAGCCGCTCCGCGGGCCAGTCCGGAGCGCCCTCCAGATAGACGACCGCTGCGCCGAGCGCACCCGCGCCGACGACCGTCCAAGGGCCCATGATCCAGCCCATGTCGGTCGAGAAGAGGACGCGGTCGCCTGCGCGAATATCCGACTGGTACGCCGCCTCGCGCGCGATCGAGAGCAGGAAGCCACCCTGAACGTGGAGCGCCCCCTTCGGCCTGCCGGTCGTGCCGGAGGTGTACGCGAGCAGATACGGATGCTCGGCGTCGACCTCGAGAGCCGGCAGAGAACCATGTCCGAGCTCGACGCTCCAGCTCCCGTCGTCCCGCCGCCACTCGACCACGTGCTCGACCGACGGCGACTCGTGGAGCGCCTCCTCCACGGTGTCGCGCATCGGTATGCGCCTTCCGCGTCGGAACGACCAGTCGGCGGTGACGACGACCCTCGCTCCGGAATCCTGCAGGCGCTGGACGACTGCGGGTGCCGCGAAGCCGGAGAAGATCGGCACCTGAATCGCGCCGACGTGGGCGCAGGCGTGGGAGACGACCGCCGCTTCTGGCGACATGGGCATGTAGATCGCGACCCGGTCGCCCGCCACGACATCGAGGCGCGCGAGCGCCTCTGCCAGCCGGGCGACTTCCCGCGACAGCTCGGCGAACGTCCACTCTCGTCGGCGTCCGTCCTCGCCGGCGAAGATGGCCGCGGTCGCGTCCGGAGTCCGCCTGGCCCAGTGGTGAACGCAGACGTCCGCGACGTTCAGGCGCCCGCCCTCGAACCACGTTGTCCATTCAATGCCTCGCGACTGATTCCGAACCTGCTGCCACGGCCGGGAGAGGTCGATTCCGAGATCCTCGACGACCGCGCGCCAGAATCGATCCGGCTCGTCGACCGAGATCCGGTGCAGTTCCGCGTAGTCCCGGCAGCCGAGCGTCCGTGCGAGCCGCGCGACGTTCGCGTCGCGGAGCTGCTCCGGGGAGGGCCGCCACGCCCACCTGCCGTCGCTCTCGGCCGGCAACGACCCGGCGTCCACTAGTGTTCCGGCGAGTGGAGAGGTCCCATGCTCTCTCGCGATCTTCGCAGAGACGGCGCGCCCGAGCTCTCGACGATCTGGGCGAGGCCGCGGCCTGGGCTCGGATCGGACCGTAGATCGTCCCCGGCTGCGGCTCCGGGGACGATCGGTAAGCGTGCAGCCACATCCGGGCGACTCCCGCCGGGCGTGACTCTGCGGCCCAGGCACACCCTGCGGTTTGCGGCGGTCACCATGTCTGCGGCGCGCCCTTGCACGTGGTAGCCAGGCGATGGCCCGTGCAATTGAGTTCACTGTAGGAGCCCTGTCTCCGAAAGTCAAGTAGATTGGTCAAGTGTTTTTCTGTACTATCGCTTCACCCAGCTTGCCGACCCGGGATCGCGGCCGCAAGATCCCTGCAAAGGGGCATGCGTAATGCTCCACTGGGGCTTGACTGAGTCAACTGCCTGACACGAACTGCATGAGCGACCTCACTTCTCATCTCCTCACCGGTGCCACCACCCCAGCTCCGCGGGTCGGTTCCACGCGGCCGGGCGGGCGGCTGGGCGAGCGCCTGCGCCTGCTCCGCGTTGCGGCAGGCCTGACCCAGACCGAGCTTGCGGGGGAGCGGTTCTCCAAGGAATACGTGAGCCAGATCGAGCGCGGGA
>Ga0136614_10003202_pt1 | contig 10412 bp, 8 predicted proteins | sample AntDrymUQ2792106_2_FD_106643 | JGI IMG/M metagenome (GOLD analysis project Ga0136614, IMG submission 106643) | Polar desert sand microbial communities from Dry Valleys, Antarctica - metaG UQ279 (21.06) | ecosystem: Environmental > Terrestrial > Soil > Desert | place: Antarctica: Dry Valley... | reverse complement strand
ATCTCCCCCCGCAGGGCGATGCCGAAGGGCCACAACTCCTTCATCTCCTACATAGCATCGCTTCCAGAAGGTCTACCTACATCAACCCCTATCGCGTTCGTGGCACACGCGCAGGAACAGTGTTTGTTCGTCGTTATCTAAGTCATCCACATCTGCATATATGCCCACTACGCCATCGCGAAACTCTTCCGCGGTTCGCTTAGCCCGAAGAACTATCTCGGGAGCTGCCGTTTCGTCAACAAAGCGGCTTGCTAGTGAATCATTACTAATCCATGGCTCAGTCGTGATCGATCGCAGCTGCTCATCAAATTTAGCCTTATCCCGGATGGTAAAGGTTACTTTCTCTTCGGCTTCGATCTCAAGAAGTATCTGCGCAATAGATGGGATATCGACTAATATAGACGTCGCAAGAAAGCGCTCGTAGGCATCTGCGACTTGCTTATTGTAAAAAGTGGCGTTCAGAAAAACGATATGCTCAAATGTGTCGCCACTGACGTGACCGATGAGTCCTGGGTATATATTAAGTGAGTTTAGGTACGACTGAAAAGCATGAGTGACAAGATGCTCATATAGATGCGCGACATCCCAAGATGTGTTTGAATATTCTTTGTGATGGACGTAAGTAAACAACATGGATGTTCTTATTATAGCCTAAAAGCTAAACAGGCCAGCCCCGCTCTCCGTCACGGAGTACGAGGCTGGCCTTTACGTGCACAAGCCCTAGGGGTTCAGCTCAGCGTCAGCGGCTGCCCTTGCCCTTGTTGCGGTTTTTCTTCGAGCCGCCATGACCCCACTGAACCGGGCCCTTGCCGAACAGCACTTCGCCGAGGCTCATACCGCCGCCGGGCTTGCCACCGTTGCCGCGCGCCGGTTTGGGTGCACCGCCGTACCGCTGCGACCCAGACTGGCTGAGGCCGCCGTGGTGTGTTTTGTTAGTCTGACGCTTACTGTTGCTGCCGTTGCCACCGGGCATGGATGGCTCCCTTCTGAGCACTTCAGACACATAGGATCGGTCACTCGCTGGGTGTATCGACGAACAGTTTCACCGTGTTACGGCTCCACCGACAACATGTGACTTAGGTCATCTGTGGTAACTGTTCAGCTGGTGCTGGTGTGATCTGTGGGTCTGGTGTGGCCTGGTTCGGCGTGTCGGCTTGATCTTCGCTCAGGTTCGGGCAGGCTGGTGCGGTGCCGGATGCCGCGACCTATGAGCGGCTGTTGGCGCTGGTGGGTGGGCTCTCGGCGCGGGTGGTGGAGCAGGACCGGGTCATCGGTGAGCAGGCGGATCGGATCGCGGAGCTGGAGCGCTGGTTGGGGGCGGATTCGTCGAACTCGTCGCGGCCCCCGTCCTCGGATGCGCTGTGGGAGAAGTCGCGGGTGAAGCGTTCGTCGCGGACCCGGTCGGGGCGCGACCCGGGCAAGCAGCCGGGGGCGGCGTCGTCGTCGCGGTCGCTGGTCGAGGATCCGGATCGGGTGGTGGTCATAGTGTGTGGATGGCACCGTCGGCGCGGGTCTTCGTCGTCGAGGACGGCGAGCAAATCGTGGCGTCGGTCTACCTCAAACCCAACTACGGCGTCCAGCAGCCGCCGTCGCCAACGCCGCCTTCATGGTCGACCCCGCGCACTCCGGCCGGGTATCGGCCGTCGCCTGGCCGAGCATGTGCTCCGCGAAGCGCGCCGTGACGGGTACCGGGCCATGATCTTCAATGCTGTCGTCGCGACCAACCCCGCCGTGGAAACTTTGGCGGTCGCTCGGCTTCGTCATCCTCGGTACAGCGTCTGACGCGTTCGACCACCCTGTCCACGGGCCAGTCGTGCTTCACATCATGCACCGGAAACTGGAGTCGACTACGAGCGAGCCGCCGGAATCAAAGATCATTGAAGTCTGAACGCCCTGTCATCGGCATGTCAGCGCGTTGGCCGGAACGAGCGATCAATGGCAGGTGGATGCGTTCGCTGAGGTGTGGGGACGGTCCGATACGTGATGGCTCCGTCGTGACGTCGGCGCCGGTCCGTTCACGATCGGGGTCGTCCGTGGGTGTCTCGGGTGGGGATGTCGCGTTCCCGCAGTCGGTTGAGCACGGTGGTCGAGTCGACGCTAAGATGGTCGCCGATCCTTGCCAGTGACCAACCGGAGTCGTAGAGGCGGATCGCGTCGTCAACCTGGTTGGGGGAGAGGCCGCGTCGGCGCATCTGGACGTCGTGCCGGTGGAGGAGGTTGCTGACCGTCCGCCGTTCGATGCCGAACCGCGCGCCGAGCTCGTACACGGTTGCTCCGGCTTGATAACCGGCGATGAGTTCCTGGACCTGGTCGGTGTCGAGCTGCCGTGCCCGTTCGGGTTTGGGGTGATCGGCGGACGGCGGAGCGGGTGTGGTGAGGTCGGGTAGCTTCCGTAGCAGTGTCTCGAGTGCTTCGACCTGCGTGTTTGTGTTGTAGTAAGTTCCCCTAAGGTCCACATTAGGGGTTCGAACTGCTCTGACCTGCCGCTTTGACGGTGGGTGTTGTTGATCTTTGTAGGGGTGCTGAGGCAACTTCGCAGTTCAGGGCGGTGCTGTGGGGGTTCTAGCCACGCTTAGGCGTCTGGCTTTCGTGACTGTGAGTTACCGGAGTGCTCGGGCCTTACGTCGGGTGGGGCTGGTGGTCCGGAAGTTTCCTCTGCCGATGACACCTGGTCGGTCTTGATGTCGTTGGGGTGGGCGTCGAGGTTTCGGGCGAGGTCGATGAGGAGCTTGGCGAGCTTGTCGATGTCCGGTGGGTCGCGCGGTTCGTGGTGAATGGACAGGTGAAGCGAGCTGGAGCGGCGTACGCGCCGTTTTCGCTTTTTCTTGTTCGCGTCCACGGCTTGGTCCCGAGGGTCGGAGAAACGGCTACGTTCTGTCGTGTGTCGGGTTGCCGCGGCCGAACCATCACGGACGCGACAAGCTCACGTGGCAGGACAACGGTAAGCCGACCGCCGATCGGCCGCTGCGTGCGGTAGTGAGGACTACCCGAACGGGCTCGTCTCAAGACCTAGTCATGCGGCCCGTACCTGGGTCGATCGGACCAGCTGGTCGTCGTCAATGGCACATACCTTGATCGTTGGGACGGATCGAGTCCTGTGGAGATCGAGATGCTCTTTGGGCCGTAGTTCTGCCCAGTCGAGGCGCCGGTGCCCCCGGCGATTGATCACTGCGACCGTTCTCAGGAGCTCCGTCCCAGATCGGCTTCTGGTGAGGTCGAGGATAATCACGTTGTTTATAGCGGTGAAGCTCAGATTCCCTGAATAACGCTCAAAGCTGTCCGGAATTTCTCGGGGCGCCACAGTCGGCACCGTGGTAGTGGACGCACTCATCACTCCCATGAGTGGTTGCGCGACGGCGTGACTACCTGAGCCACGCCACCAAGAGTCCACTCACGACGAGCAGTGTCCACGCGAGCACACTTAACGAAACGGACGGCAAGGCCCGCACCTCTAGGCGGTCGTTGGGCTCCGGCAGTAGCGGTGTGTCGAGCGGGATGTTGCGGTGCCAGAATTGGTTCAGCCGCGCCCATTGTTCGTCGCCCCCCATGCCGAGGCGGGTGAGCAGTTCCTGGCGGTAGAGGTCGAACGCGACGCGGACCTGCTCGCCGTAGATGCGGGCGGGTGCCAGCGTCCCGCGGTAGGTGGCCCAAGCGAGCGCGGCCGCGCCCCAGTAGCAGGTGAGGAACAGCCAGACCGGGCCACCGGTGACCGCGAGCCATCCTCCCGCTGCCACCGCGAAGAACGCCGCCTGCGCGGAGATCGTCACCTGGAACTCGATCTCCGCGCGGGCGGCAGTGAGCGAGGCCGTGAGCTTGTCCGGCAGCAAAGGGAACAGGCGCGGCCAGGTCAGCACGGCATCCGCGCCGTAGCGATCGGACGGGTAGCTCTCCGCGGAACGCAGGATGTTACCCAGCCGGGTCGGTAGAACGTCCGCCGGGTCGGCCGGGTAGTCCGCCGCGCCGCGTTCGAACCCGAGCCGCCGGGCGCGCCTGCGGTGCCGGTGTGTGCCGGGCAGCAGCAGGACGTGCCCCAGGCGTCCCGGCCAAAGTCCTTCGTAGCAGTGGATGAGCGACTGCGCCCGCGCTGAGACGATTGCGGCGATCAGCACGGCGACGACCACGATACCGGTGCCTGCCAGCACTTTGACCGTGCCGTCGAGCGTGTTCCACGCGCGTAGTGCCGTGGTCGGGTCGGTCAGCGTGCTCGCGACTACCGCCCCGAGCAGTCCGAGGGTGATCAGGGTCGGCAGCAGCGCGTTGAGCAGGAAGCGCCGGTCGAACAGACCGGTGGTCTCCCGCACGACATCGGTGAGCACCGGGTTACCCGCCCAGCTCGAGGTCGTGCGGCGGGCGGTCGGGGTTGGCGCATCGCGGCGGTCTGCGCGGGTTCCAGTGCTCGAGCGTGTTGTGGTAGCCGCAGTGTGCGCAGGCGACGTGGGCGGCGGCGAGCCGCACCCGGCCGGGCAGCGTTCCGTCGGCCGAGGCGCCGGCCGGGCCCATCTCGTTGCTGGGCAAAGGATGCGCGCCGGACGCGAGATAGTCCGACACTCGCGCGACCGGGAGCACCCCCACCGGCGTGCCGCCCCGTGTCAGCACCAGCCGGGTGACTCCGAGCAACAACAAGGTGATCGCGGGGGAATCGGCGAGCTCCGCGAAGGTCTGGTCCGCGTGGACCTCGACGGTAGGTGGCAGCGCTCGCCACGAGGCCAGCGTGTCCGCGTTGGCGCCGGCCAGTTCCGGCGCGGTCACGGTGCCCAGCACGGTGCCGCCGTCGTCGACCACCACTCCAATCCCCTTCAGCACGGCACGTGCCTCGGCCGGAGTCAGTTCGCCTGCCAAGATCGTGAACTCGTGGTCGCTGTGCTCGGCGATCCGGTCCCCGGGTTTCACCGCCAGTCTCCAATCAGCACGAATCCGGCCCAGTGGTGCGGATGGGCATACATCCTCCTGGTGTAGTCGGGCCGCACTGTGGTGCCGCGCGACGCCAGCGTCGCCCTGGCGTGTGCGGCGACCAGCCCGTGATCATCGCCGCTCGCGGAGTCGAGCAGCCTCGTATACGCGTCGGCCGCCGCGGTGAAATCGCCCGCGCGGAATTTGATTTCCGCCATGCTCCGCGCGACCGTCCGCTCGTCGCCACCGACCATGGTGCAGTACTCGATCACGTCGGCGCAGGTCGAGGTGCGCAGCGCGAGCTGTGCCCTACGCAGTGCCTCTGCCTTGCCCGCGCCGGTCTTCCGCGCCAGGTAGAACGAGTACATCAACAGTCCGGTGGCCACCTCGTCCACCGGCCACAAGCTGACCAGAACGGCCGACGCACCCGCGTAGATCAATGCTCTGGGCAGGCCGAACAGTTCGTCGCCCTCTCTGCGGTGCGCGACACCGCTCTGACAGGCGCTGAGCGTGACCAGGTCTGCGGGTAGCGACATTTCGAGAATCTTCTCCGCGGTCAGCGCGCCATCGGCGTCCTTGTTCGCAAGAAGCACACGGGATTGCGCGGGCCGCTCGGCGTCGAACTCGCCGTGACAGGCGATGTGGAGCACGGAGACATCCTCCTTTACCGCGGACGTCATGCAGGAGATCGAAGCCTGCTCGCCGACGAGCAGTTTGGCATCGCCAAGCATTGAAGCGACCAACCGGCTCTGTGCACGCGAATGCGCCAACGGCCGATCCGCGCGGGAATCGGCCAGCACGACCGACCTGCTCGCGCCCGGCCGCCGTTTCGCCTGGCAGTAGCGCATCACCGCAGCGGACGGGGTGTAGCAGGTCGGATTCCGCTCGGCCAGCGGCACCCCACCAATCTCGATGGCGTGCAACGGCACGCCGTGCAGTTGGTCGTGCGGGACGACCCAGATCACCTGTCCCGGCGTGCTGTGCTGAACCAACGGTTCGACCAGCGGGCTCAACGCCCGCCAGTCGTCCGGGTCCGCGGAACGCACGTCGTTGAACGAGGCGCCCACGATCCGAGCGAGCGCGGTACGACGCATCGGCACGCGCACGACGACCGGCTCGGTGGCGCCGGACCTGACCAGCAGCAGCACGACGGCATCTTCCGTGACGTGGTACTCGGCCAGCAGCGCCTGCCCCAGCATCGGGTCGAGGTCGGCGAACGTGAGCGGATCTCCCCTGCGCAGCTGGACGTACTCGGCACCGCGCACCTCGACGGCGGCCATGTCCCACCAGGTGGCGCTCAGCCGGGTACGGGCGGCACGCACGGCGGCCAGTGCGGCGACGCGCTGACCGACCGCCTTCATCTCCGAGCGCTGGCGCTCGATCTCGGCCATGCCGTCACGTTCGCGTCGCACCAGCTGGTCCGGCACGTGTTCGGACCGCAGGTGGGTGGTGCCGAGTTGCTCCAGCAGCAATCGCGACCGGGACCGCTCCGCCAGATCGAACGCGGCGATGGACGGACGCTGCTGCCCAGTCGCGCCCGCCGCTGCGGTGAGCAAGCCGATCTGGTGGGAGTGCAGGGTTTCGAACCAACCGTTGACCTGCAGGCGCAGCTGCTCGTCGACGACCTCGTCGCGGAAGCGCTCCTGCAGCCGGAGCGCCTCGTTCAGTGTCTCGAACGCCGCGCGGGGGTCGGTCGGGGTCTGCAGCCTGGCCAGCTCTGCCAGCACGCCCATCGCGGTGAGTTGCTGGGAGTTGTTCTCCAGCAGCGCTGCGGCCGCGCGCAACTCCTGAGCGCCCTCCGTGTGTCGTCCTCGGCGGAACAGGCTGGTGCCGCGGTCGATCATCCGTTGTGCCGGGCCGGTGCCCGGATAGCGGGTACGGGAGATCTCGTGTTCTTCCGCCGGTGCACCCGGCGGAGCGGCGGTGACGAGAGGCAGCCACGGAGGAGCGGCCCGGCCTGGATTGCCCGGCAGTCCGGCCCGCATGGCCATGTCCGAGTATCTCTGGTCGTCGGCGGGGTTGTGCACGTTCGCGCCCGCCCATCGGCGGACCGGCGCGAGCAGTTTGGTGTCGGCGGCGATCGTCGTGCGCTCGGCGGCGGCCTCGGCGCCGCGGTCCAACCGCTCGGCCAGCAGTCGGGCGCGGAACAGCCGCGCCAGCGCGGCGATCTCGGGCAACCCGGCCTCGTCGTACCCGGTCGCGGCGGCGCGATACCCGGCAACGGCGGCTTCCCAGTCCGCCGCGGCTTCCAACACCTGCCCACGGGAAAACGCGCAGTGGGCTCGCGCTCGGGCGACATCGTCCGAGCGGACGTGGGGCTGCGCGATGGTGATCAGGTGTTCCGCGGTGGCCAGCCAGTCCTTTCCGGCGGCGATGGCGTGTGCGGTCGGCGGCCACTGCTTCTGCCGGAAGTCCCCGCGCAGGTCGTAGACGGCCAACTCGGCCATGGTGTGCGGCAGAGCCATCCCTGTCGGTTCCCGTACCTCGTCGTGGAGCCACGCTTCGGCGTACCGGGGGTCGTGCTTGCGGAAGTTCCGCGCCGACACGACCCTGGACCACCACAACGTCCAGTTGTCCGTGCCGAGGTGCACGGCCACCGTCACCATGGCCGTCAGTGAGACCACGATCGACGCCCACGCGCCGACCGTCGACGGCTGAAGCAGGAACAGGTAGGCCAGCGCCGTGCCGTTGGCTAAGACGCTGCCCGAGTGGGCCACCGACCATACCTGCGGGATTGGCCAGCGCAGCAGCATAGTGGACGTGACCTGCATGATCACTACCGCAACCGCGGTGAGGAGGACCCCCACCGTCCCGCTCAGCAGCAGGCCGGTGTCGTCGCGTGCAACCCCCACGAGCGCGCCCAAGTTTCCCACCGTCTCCACCAGCAACATATGCCAGCGGCGCTCGTAACGGCCCACCTTGCGGGCGCGGAGCCTGCTCAGCACGCACACGACGGTCGCGAGCCCGCCCACAGCCACAGTCAGCACCGGGTTGACCGGATTGCCGACGGTGACCACACCGACCGCGATGCCCATCGGGACCCACACCTGCACCCACGAGACGCCGCGCATCACTCGATCCAGCAGCCCCAACGGCCTGCCGGGCGCTTTCGCACGGTGGCCCATCGGCAACCCGACGCCGATCACCAGCGCGACGAACCACGCCGCCGTCGTGATCACCTGTGGGTTGAGCAGCAGCGGATCCGTGTTCTGCGCCAAGTTCTGGGCCAGAGCCGTCACACCGTTTCGCACGAAACCATCATCTCGTTAGTTACCACCACCACAATGAGGTGTCCGGTCGCGCGACGCGGAGGAGTTCGAGTGGAAGCCGAGATCGTCATCGGAGACCCTTCGGTGATCGCGTACGTGTTGCTGGTCAGCGCGAGCCTGGTGCTGGTGCTGTCCCGGTTGCGGGACGTGATCGGCCCCAGCGGCCGCGGACGGGCGCTCTACGTTCTCGACCTGGTGGTTGCACTTGCCTTGCTGTTCACCGCAGGGTGGTTCAGCGATCTCGTGGCGACGCTGGCCCGTGACAGGGTGCTGTTCGTGGTCGCGGCTGGCCTGGTCGCCGGGCTGGCAGGCCTGGCCACCACGGGGTTCGTCGCGCTGGTGATGGTCACCATCGGCAGCAACGGAACGCCGGTGATCGCCTGGTTTGTCACGCCGCTGCTGGTCGGCGCGGCGTTGCGCAACATCCGGCTCGCACCGGAGATGCCGCCCCGGGGCAGCGGCAAGCTCACGGAGAACATCGAGCGGTGGTTCATGCGGCCGACCGCACGCGACGTGTTGTGGGGTCTCGCGGCACGATTGGTGTGCGTCGTCCCAGTGGTGTTCGTGTTCCTCGTGCCGGGAGACGCGGAACTGCGGGCGCGGATCGTCGGTGCCGTGGTGATGTGGGTGATTCTGCTGGCTGCCGACCGGGCCCGGCGGCCCCTGCTGATCAACCATCGCAGAGCCGCGCGGACGACCGACGTTGGTTTATTCCTGGTGCTGCTGGCGGTCGCCGCCGGCCCGGACGGTGAGTTGATCTCACGGTGGTGGGTGGCGCACGTGTCCGATGCCCAGTGGTACGTGGTGCTGCCTGGAGTCGGCGTGGTAATACTCAACGCCGCTATCAGGCCCCGGTTCGACAGGTGGCGGCTGTCCTGGCTGGTCGTGTGGGCCAGGCGGATCCTCGTCGGTCTACCACAGATCGTGCTTGTCTGCACGACTCTGCCGTTCCTCATCGCAGGGGTGTTTTACCCAGCGCAGGGACCGCTGGAGTCGGCGTTCGTCGCGTTGCTGCCCGGGCTCATGCACGCGGGCAACTCGGCGTGGAACGGCGACGGCTTCAACCGTCAGATCGCCGACGCGTGGGTGCTGGTGCGCGCTACTCCACAGGAGCGGAGGATGCTGCTCGCCGGATGGCGGAACGACAACTTCTACCGGCGCCGGACAGTGCGGGTCCGGCCGTGGAACTACACGAACCTGCCGCGGATCGCGGGGACGCTGGCGCAACTGGGTGCCGAGTCCGCACACGCGACCACGGCTGTGCACATGACACTGCCGTGGGGCGAGTCGGCGCGTCTGAACCACATGTTCACCCAGAGGTTTCTGCGGCTGGCGGAGCAGGCACTGGACGAGGTGGACAGTACCTTTCCCACGCAGATGTCCACGCCGGGCACCATAGGACATCGAGTCCAGCAGATCGCCCGTGCCGACCTGGCCCTGCGCCGCTCCACGGTCGCCCAATACCTCGACGACTTCGAAGGCGCCATCGCGGCTTCGCGTCAGGCCGCCGACCACTACACCGCAGCCATCGCACCGGCGCACGCGGCCACCGAGATCATCCACACTGCGAATAGGTTGTCCGCCGTGGGGCACCATGATGCCGCTGCAGAGTTGCTCGCAGAGGTGCCCGACGACCTGCCGCCACCCATCCGGCGGCTGCTGCTCGTCGTCCGAGCCGCCGCGGCGCAGCGGGCAGGCCGCAGCGCCGCCGCGCGCAGCCTGCTCGCCGCCGCGAGAGCGATCCCCGACCGCAGCACCTTCGCGTTCCGCAAGGCTTTCCTGGTGGAGCGGGTCAAATATCCGTCCTTCGGGGAAGGCGCGCACAAGGCGCTGATGGCGACCGAGCGTGAACTCGACCGGACGCTTGGCTCGGTCACCAGCCCATGATCACCGTGTCCTGCGCCTCGCCCGCCGCATCACCCGCGGATTGCTAGGCAGGGATCTGCTCCTCGAACTCAGACCGGACGATCTTGACGAGCTGGCGGACCCGAGCGGCGCCCACCCCGAGCCGGACACGCAACGTGTCAGCCGATATTGGCTTCTGGTGAGCCGCACGATGAAATGCATCTTCTCGCCGGGCCTCAGCCAAGAGAGGGCGGATTCAAGTGATCATGCCGACACAGTGCTTGGCAACAAATCATCGAAGACCTCGATCGGCTTGCGCCAGTTCAACGTTTTGCGGGGCCTGCCGTTCAACTCTGCGGCCACTCTATCAAGTTCCTCCTGCGAGTGCAAGGACAGATCGGTTCCCTT
>Ga0136614_10003200_pt1 | contig 10415 bp, 7 predicted proteins | sample AntDrymUQ2792106_2_FD_106643 | JGI IMG/M metagenome (GOLD analysis project Ga0136614, IMG submission 106643) | Polar desert sand microbial communities from Dry Valleys, Antarctica - metaG UQ279 (21.06) | ecosystem: Environmental > Terrestrial > Soil > Desert | place: Antarctica: Dry Valley... | reverse complement strand
GTCTACGTACTGTGCAGCGCTCCGCGATCGAATAACTGGTAATGAAAGCCGCGCTGCTCACGATCTCCGTAGCGTAAGCTTGCCTGTTGGCCTCGAGTTTCTGCTCGAATCCCGGTTGTCCGACGATGACGCCCTCCCCGATCTGCCGGGCATCCCTCATGAACTCCTGATACATGAAGCGAGACGCGGCAGTGCCAGACTTGTGGCCGAAGGCTGAGCGTTGCACGCGGATGACGAAGAAGCCGGTCTGCTGGAACTCGATGGAGAGGAAGAAAGCCGCAGACGTGTCGATGCGCCTAACGGCGATACATTGCTGGTCTCCACCGCAAGACGTGATGTTGTTCGTCCAGAAGGCGAGACCTGCCGCATCGTGCTGCCGGTTGAGGAAGTCGTGATAGTGCTGCCCGACGAAGGTGGCGGGGTCATCATTCACGTTGGTTGTCGGCTCGATGGCGTCATCGGTAATCTGAATTGTCGCGGTCCCGATCGCCCCCACCCCCGCGCCGCCAGTCGGGTTGCTGAGGCTAACGGTGAATGTCTCCAGGCCCTCAATCTTAGAATCTTCACTTACTACGATGTCCACGGTTTTGCTCACCTCAGCTGGTGCGAAGTTGAGGGTGCCGAGGGCGATGGTGAAATCTGTTTTCTGTGTTGCCGTAACGTCAGTGGTCGCAAAGTCAACAGTTGCCGCTCCGGAGGTGTTGCCGAAACGGGAAACCGTGACAGTCGTAAAAGTAATGTCCTCGGCAACGGTGTAGACGGACTGATCAAACTGAAAGGTGGAAGTCGTAGGACCAGGCGTAGGTGTTGGAGTTGGGCTCGGGGTAGACCCGGGACCAGCCAACCTAATGACCGCGGTCGTGGCAGGTCCAGACCGCGGAAGGGCTTCCAGCAAGACAAATAAACGGTCGGCGCCCGTTTGCTCGAGGCCCGTGACAAACTGCAGGTTCACGCTTGCACCGATTGCCAGTGGCGACGTCGGGGTCACGCTGCCAGCCGACCAGGTACTATTAAATGCTCCTCCGATTGGTTGATTGGGCGGCACCTCAACCGTCGTTCCCTGCACGGTAATATTGCAAGGAGCTGAGGCGGGCGCGCAGGTAGCGGGATCGTTAACAGAAACCAGAGTTCCGGTTGCCGTTATCGCGCGGAGATCCGCGACGCAGCCCACCTGGGAAGGTTCGACGTTACATCCGATCCCCCCGATTGATGGCAGCGTTGTAACATCCACGATGCGAAAGCGGAGCCGCGTGATTGGTTGTCCGAGGTTGTTAGTGAGTCGGCGCCTGAAAGTGAGGGTACCAAAACTGCTGGTTGCCGGATCTCCTGGAGTCGTATTGCGAACGCGATTCGGCGCAGTGTCCTCTGAGACCGACGAATCGAGACGCGAGACGGCCAGTCCAGGATTCAAGACGGCCGCGACAGGGCCGGACAGATTCTCCGGCCCGGGCGCTCCCAAGCGTTGATTCGGACCTACGTTTGTGCCGACAGTGTCGGCGTACAAAAAGTCGTTCGAGTTGTTCCCAGTGTCCTGTGGGTAGCTGCTGGAGGGACCGAGGGTAGTGTTGACCAGCACGACCGAATTGCAGTTGCCCGAGCCTGAGCCGGTACAACCCCCGGGCAGTTTGCGGAAGAAGCTTCCCTCTAACGCTGAAGAACTCATGGAGGGGTAGCCCACTCCTTCTCGGTAGAGAGCGTTGGTGTCGGCGTCAGAGCCGACGGCGTCGATGCGGTTTGCAAGCGTGTAATTTCCGGAGAAAGAAGTTTCAAAGAGGGCCAGCCCTACGTTGTCCGGAAACTGTATCGTGTAATTGATGTCTCCAACTGCCGTGGTCCCGTTGCCGGCAGGATAGTTGGTAAGGCTGTAGCCGCCGGAGTTAATGGCAAGGAAGTGCCCACGCGCGGGAATCACCGTGCCGTTGGGAATGACGAACCTCGTCGAAACCAATCCGTCATTAATAACGGCGTTAGACGATCCGACTAATGCATAACCCGCCGAGCCGTCGAACGTGCTGACAATGTGAGAAGCGTCACTGTTGTTGTAAATCTCCACGAACTCGTCATTGGGTCCGTTAGGCCCGCGCAAACGAAACTCGCTGATAATCAGGGGTGCCGTGGTCACCGTAGTTTGCGGTTCGAGTAGACGAGGAATAGCAAACGCGTTACGCGAAGTGACGCTAGGGAAATACGGAGCGGCTAATGAAGGGAACCAGAGAGCTGAGCATAAACAAGTTAGCGCAAGAACCGTTGTGGCAATTAAGATTGGGGTGCGGCGTCGGACCGAGGCTGATGAAGTGTGCGGAACTTGATTCATGAATCCCTCTGAATGCAACTGAAGCGAGTTAATCTGTCGGCATCTCCCATTCAGGGAAGTGTGCAACTTTGAGAGGCGGGGCAGGTTCAACAACTACAGTTTAGTTTTTCTATTCGTAATTGCAAGGTGAGTCAAGGAGGAGTATTGATGCAGTTTGTCCCACGTCGACGAGATCACTCCACTACGGAACCGCGCGCTGTAGCGACCGGGACTTACACTCAACAGTTAATATGTTCTTATAATGCCAAACATTTAGTCCAAAATGCAGCGAGTATAGGATCCGGCGCTGCCCGCTCGCGTCTTCCGCAATGGAGTGTCCACTACAACTTCATCCTGGTTAGCATCATTTCACCAGCGCATTGGGCTATTCGTGCGAGAAATCGCAAACGTTAGGCGATGTTTTGCTAGATCGTCAAATGGAACGGCCCTCTAATTTACAGGTCAGGAAGGCGGACCCTGTCCCCGCTCTTACGATGAAAATAAGAATCTTTCAGACAAACGAACTCAATTCATCCTCACCCCGCAAGGGGAGTTATCCAAGTGGTAGTGGCCTTCAAGCTTGAGGCGGGGACGGGGTCCACCTTCCTGACCCTGCAAATTGCCGTGAGCCCTTATTGGGTTTTAGCACAGCCTCTATCGCTCATCGGTTCTGTAGTTGACTAGCACCCCAGCTGGTTGCGCTGAGCTGACCGGATACTCTGCCATGTGACTTTCAACTAACGCGTGCGTAGAATTCAAAACTGTGACACTCCAACCCATAACACTAAAAACAATCGCCGCCGCAATCCACGCGAAGCTAACCGGCGATGAGAAGATTCTTGTATCAGACGTCACCCACGATTCGCGGCAGTCTGGCCCAGGCGTCTTGTTTGTGGCCATTCGTGGGGCGCTGGCTGACGCCCACAAATTTATTCCCAACGTGATGGCCGCCGGGGCTGCCGGGGTAATTTCTGAACAGGAGAGACCTCAGGATTTCCAGGGCGCCTGGTTGCAAGTCGAAAACGTGCGCCGAGCTATGGCTCACGTAGCTGCAGAAGTTCATCACCATCCTTCGCGTGAACTGCAACTAGTGGGGATCACCGGCACCAATGGTAAAACGACTACCGCCTATCTGATTGCGTCCATCCCGGAAGCCGCCGGCGAGCCGGTCGCCATGACCGGAACCGTCGAATACCGTATCGGCAAGGAACGTCGTACGGCCGAACGAACAACTCCTGAAGCCACCGACATGCACCGATTGTTACGCCAGGCAGTGGAAGTGGGTTGTCGCACCGCCGTGATGGAATGTTCTTCGCAGGCCATGGACTTCCATCGTTGTGACGCACTCGACTATGCGGTGGCGGTTTTCTCCAACCTGACGCGCGATCACTTGGATTACCACGTCACAATGGAGAACTACTGGTATGCAAAACGCCGTTTGTTCGATGGGCGGCTGGGAAGCAAACCTAAGACTTCGGTGATTAATGTAGACAACCCTTACGGAGTTGAACTGGCGGATGAACTTGAGGGCGCGGGACTGCGAGTCATTCGTTACGCGCTAAATGCCGAGGCTGACGTCGTCGCCCGCAATCCCGAGTTTTCCCTCGATGGAATGCGATTCGATCTCCACACTCCGTCCGAGGATCGAGAATTCGTTTCGCCTTTAGTTGGCCCACCGCATATCTATAACACACTCGCTGCGGTGGCGAGCGGGCTGGCTGTGGGATATGACCTCGAGGTGATCACACGCGCACTGGCGCAATGCACAGGAGCGCCCGGACGTTTTGAACGGGTGGTGCATTCGGGAGACTTCGCGGTGGTAGTCGACTATGCGCACTCAGACGACGCCCTGCTGAACGTGCTGAAAACTGCCCGCGAGGTAACCAAGGGACGTATCATCACGGTTTTTGGCTGCGGTGGCGATCGCGACTCATCCAAACGCGCACCCATGGGAGAGGCCGCCGGCAGTTTAAGCGATGTTGTAATCCTGACCTCTGACAACCCGCGCACCGAAGATCCGCAACAGATCCTCGCCGATGCTGAACTGGGCATTCAGAAGACTGGGAAACCGTACCGGAAGATAGCGGACCGGCGCGAAGCAATCTACGAGTCGATCGCGCAAGCTCGCAGCCAGGATCTGGTATTGATCGCCGGCAAAGGGCACGAAGACTACCAGATCATCGGTCGCGAAGTGTTCCATTTCGACGATAAGGAAGTCGCCCGCGAAGCCCTCGCGCAAAAATGACAAAAGTGGCAGTAGCGTTAGCCCGATCAGTTACGAGCCTGTGGAGTTTGTATTTGCGGCGTTACGCTAGTTTTGCAATGCTGGGCTGTTTGATATTGGTTTCCTGCCAGCATGTTCCGGTACCGCAACGAGCGCAGGCTTTGCCTGCAGGTCCTCTGTCTCCGGGGACTTCCAAAGGGCCTTCCAAAGGAACTAGCGAAACCTACGGACCGGCAACACGATTGGGGGTGTTAAAGGATGCTGCGATAAAGGAAAGCAGCGGCCTGGTCGCATCAAGATCCACGCCAGGTCTTTTCTGGACACACAACGATTCCGGAGACGGCCCTTTTATCTATGGCTTCGATAGTCAGGGTAGTCGAAAGGGAGTGTGGCGCGTCGCCGACGCCTCTGCGCGTGATTGGGAAGACATCGCCGCCGGGCCCGGCCCCCAACGCAATAAGAACTATCTTTACATCGGCGACATCGGAGACAATCGCAGGCAGCGTTCCGAGATAGTCGTGTATCGTGTTCCGGAGCCAACGACTACAGCCGCTGATTCCTTCTCCACAAAAAGCAAACCACGATTGACCGAGAGTGCGGAAGCTATCCGTCTCCGCTATCCCGACGGAAAACACGACGCCGAGACCCTGATGGTCCATCCAGTGACCGGCAGTCTCTTCATCGTCGTCAAAGTAGCTTTCGTGAATCCGAGTATCTATGAAGCCACGGGACCGGTGAGTTCTGACAGGCCCATCACACTTAAGCGTCTTGGTGAGCTAAACATTCCGAGTCTCTTTGGTGGGCTAATTACCGGTGGAGACATATCACCGAACGGGCGTCGCGTGGCTCTTTGCGACTACCTGCAGGGATACGAAATTGTGTTGCCGGAAGGGGCAGCCTTTAACACGATTTGGAATCAGCCGTTAAAGCCAATTGGGCTGGGCCAACGTAAGCAAGGGGAAGCGATCGCTTATCGATTGGATGGACGTGCGCTGCTGGTCACCAGCGAGGGCTCGCGTGCGCCGCTCATTCAGGTGGTGCGGAGGTAATCACTGATACCCAGAACTCATTGAAGGAATGAGGGTGAGAAAGGAAGTCACAAACCGAAACCGTCCTGTATCAAACATTCAAACTGAGGAAATTTGCAGGTTAGGAAGGGCAAAGCGCAGCGCGCCCCTTTCAAGATCGCTTGAGCACTCAACCCTTGAACTACTATTTCAAGCTAGTTAATTGCAGGTTGGGAAGGTGGGCAAAGCGCAGCGCGCCCCCGCTCCAGCGCAGCGTCTTTTCGCTGGCTATAAAACCGTTGACTCTTATGCATACTCGGTCCGGTGTAATTGGAGAGAAACAAAGCTGGTGACGCTACGCTGGAGCGGGGGCGCGCTGCGCTTTGCCCACCTTCCCACCTGCAAATTTGCTGAGCTTGAGCGATGAAGCGTCGCTTGCGACGTCCCCGCTCAAGATGCAATGCGCACTCATAACAGGCTTACGTCGCCCGATTCGTTCGAGAGAAATAAAAGTATACAGGCAAGCCCGCAGCGATGATTGCCAAACCAATCAAACTCTGCAGCGGGGCATTCTTGATAGTAAAGACAATTAGATAGATCGTTACCAATACGAATAACGCCGGGACCACCGGATAACCCCAGGTTCGATAAGGTCGCGACGCATTGGGTTCGGTTTTGCGAAACACGAAGACCGACGCCGTTACCATGCCGTAGAAAAGCCAGAAGGCAAAAATTGCCAGGTCTGTGAGTTGGTCAAACTTGCCTGAGACCGCAAGGACTGAGGCCCACACGGCCTGCACGATGAGGGAGACTACCGGCACGTTGGCGCCCTTCGATACTCGAGCCAGGCTTTGAAAGAAAACACCGTCGCGGGCCATCGCATAAGGAATGCGCGCAGTGCCGAGGATGGAAGTCTGAAGTGAGCCCCACGATGAAAGCATCATCACGGCGGCCATCAAAGTTACCGCCACCGGACCGAGAACCCTTCTGATCGCCTCGGCCGCAACCGAGGACGTCGCTGAAACACTGGCCACCTCTGTCGGGGTCATCACGTAGTAGTAGCTCACGTTCACCAGGACATACAGAAAGATCATGATGAGCATGCTGCCAATCAAGGCGAGCGGGAGATTGCGTTCAGGGTGCTTCACCTCTCCGGCCATGTACGAAACATTATTCCAGCCATCGTAGGCCCACAGGGCACCGAGCATCGCGGCCGCAAACCCGGACATCCCGCCCCCCGTCACAGCTACGTCTTCGCAGGTTCCACCGTTGTTGGCTAACCAGAGATTGCCCAAACTGCCATCCTGATAAAAGAAAGCTGCCAGACCGACTCCCAGCACCACTAACACCTTGAGGATGGTAATAAAGGAAGCTACGTGGCCGGTCACGCTAACTGCTGCACAGTTAATCAAGGTCGTGACAGCAATGGTTGCCAGTGCTACTACCTGCAGGTGGCCGAACGGAAGTTGATAACCGCCCGGAAGTGTTAAGTTGAAATAGACTGTGTCTAGTTTCCCTCCCAGGAGATCGTTCATGAAGATCGCGAAGCCGACTGCCAGTGCTGCGGCGGACGCGGTGCGTGAGATCAGGAATTGGGACCACCCGTTGAGAAATCCCCAGACCCTACCGTACGCGTCCTTGGTAATCACATACTCAGCGCCGGCGTGAGGCCGCATCGTCGTCAATTCTGCGTAGGTGAGCGCTCCGGCAAGAGCCAAGAACCCTGCGGCGATCCAGACTAGTATCACGCGCCAAGGTGTGCCTACATTACAGGTCATCACACGCGCCTTGAGAAAGATGCCCGTGCCGATAATGTTTCCTACGTTTATGGAAATCGCAGCGATTGGTCCAAGGCCGCGAATAAGCTCAGGATGTGTAAATTGTTGCATGTCCTATAAGGTTTCGAGTTCCGAGTTTCGTGTTAGGAAAACGAGTCAGACTGCGCGTGAGTTAGCTCTTACTTTTTGCCTCGATTTTGATTCTTCGAACTTCGCGAGAGTAGGCCTGGGATGTCTCCCTTAAGGTGAGAAATGGCTGTTTCAGTTTAAACTCGAAACCCGAAACTCGAAATTGATTCACCACACATCATTCGTCAGCAAATCGTCGTAGGTGTCTCTACGACGTATCAACTGCACTGCTGCCTTTTCATTAGTCATTACAGCCGCCGGCAACGGCCGGCCGTTGTAATGAAACATCTGCGCCAGGGAGTAGGCACCGCTGTTGAGCAGGGCGAGCACCTCGCCGGGCTGCACGTTGTTTGGTAGGAATCGGTAATCAGGAAGTCTGCCGCCGCGTTCAATATCGAAATAGACGTCGCCGGAATCGCAAAGTGGTCCAGCCACTTTGTAACTGTCCTGATGGGGCTCGCCGGCGCTGGTAGCCGAAATCAGATGGTAATACCACTTGTAATTATTCATCGACAGCATCAGGTTGTAGCCGGCGTCGGTCAGCAACCATACATCGCCGGTTTCTGGACGACGCTTGATGTTTCTAACGGTGGTTAGGACCAGGCCCGCATCTGCGATCACGCTACGACCGGGTTCCAGAAGAATCGTTACCGCATCAAGCAAATGCTCGGCGGCGGCGGCCCGGGCCGACTCGCGCGCGACTCGCAACGCTTCACGCAGCACTATCGAGGGTTCCAGATTCGCGCCCAGCATGTCACGCTCGTGTTCGGGAAGTTGATCTGCCTGGGAACGGTCGCGAAGGTAATTGACGGGAATGCCGCCGCCCAGGTTGATATGCTCGAGCGTGTGACCTGTTTCGCGATGTATGGTCAGCAGATGTTCCCACATGCTGCGGAAGGCCTCCGCAAAAGGTTCGACATCGGGCGTTTGCGATCCCACGTGGATATGGATCCCGCAGACGTGAATTAGATCGGGATTTTGAAGGCCGCGACGAAAGGCATCGAGCACTTCCGAAGATGAAATGCCAAACTTTGATGTGAGTAGCGCTGTTTGCAGTCCCAGGTGCGAGCGCGTTCCGATCTCGGGGACCAGGCGAAGGGTTACGCGTGCGGGGTTCACCGGCCTACTCCGCTTCGCCACTACTCTCCGCATCGATTCCTCTACCAAACCAATTTCATAAATCGAATCGACGTTGATTGCATAAATCCCCGCGCGCACCGCTTCGTCAAGCTCTTCGTCGCTCTTGCTGGTACCATTAAAAATGATTTGATCCGGCCGGAAACCGACCCGCAGTGCCTTGAATAGTTCGCCTCCGCTGTTTACCTCAACGTCGATGCCGGATTCAAGAACGGTCTTGAGCACGGCCATGTTTGAATTTGCCTTCGAGGCGTAGAAGAAGCGGATCGGACGTTCGACCGCCTGAGCTGCAAGTTTTAGTCTCTCTATATTTGAGCGGATTCTTGGCTCGGAGAAAACGAAAAGTGGGGAGCCGTATTCACTAACCAGTGACAGTGCGTCGGCGCCGTTAATTGTCAGATGGCCGTTGGCTATCTCCAAGTAACCGGGAATAGTCCATGCCGGACTTACTGCGACTACGTGAGGCGACATTTAGTTAAGGCTCCAAAATAGACATGGGTCAGAATCAATAAATTGCAGCGAAGATAAACTGGGGTTTGAGCAGCGTCAAGCAGATGAAGGGGTGGGCGGTATCCCAATTAAACGTTCCGACGTACACCAACCAACGGTAGCGTTAGATACGATCCACGAACTCACACGAAATGACACTAACAAGATTTCGTGACGGTTCGTGTGATTTCGTGGATCGTGACTTTGCTTCACAGCACACAAAAGCACAAAAGAAAACTGAAATTACGACACCACCAAGGTGTTTGGCCGGACCTGGCATTGTTGTTCAAACTGGGCTACTGCTACGTTCGAGCTTCTTGATCACTTCGCGAATCTGCTTGTAATGCCGGAGCTCATGATAACCAATGAAAGAAATCGTCGCGGTGCCGTCGATCTGGCCGAGGAAGGGATGTTTGAAGATTACTTTCTTAAGACGATTTCCGCCGTGGGTTGAACAAAGCTCTTTTAGCCTCAGCCGGACGGCGGCATAGTTTGCGATTATTTCGGCCCTGGCTGGCGGGTTAAGCGGATTAACACCTTTGGGCGCTTTCACGCGCAGCAGTCGAGAGGCCACGATCGAAGTAGGAATGAACTTTCTCAGGAAAGAAATGCTCCTTGGTGGTTTCGCCAGTTCCGTCTCCAGCTCTTTGATTACCCTCTCTTCAACCAAATATAAGTGGTGCACTATCTCCGCGATGCTCCATTCCTCGTCGGCCGGGCTTCGCGAGAACAGCGAGTCCTCAATTGGGGTGATCGTATCCACCAACTTTGAGTGGATTGAATCCAAGCGGCGCAGGGTCTTGTTCATTGCAGAAGAATAACGGTCGCCGACTGCTGCCAGGATCTCTGCGGACAATCGACAGACGAAATAGTCTGCGGCCACTGGTACTATTGGGCCACGAAATTGTAGGTGATCACACCGGTTACTTTTACTGCTTCACCCATTAGGAAAGTGGGTGAAAACCTCGCCTGGGACGCCGCGTTGACAGATGCTTGATGCAGCGCCTGAGGGCCCGAAATCGCTCGCGCCGCGATCACGTTGCCGTATTCGTCAATTGTGACCTGCACCACCACGGTGCCCGAGGCTCTGGCAGAACGCGCCTCGGCGGGATAATCAGGCCTCGGCAAGGTAATCGCTTTCCCATTTAGAACGCCGCCCGAGACCGGCGCTCGTTTTCCCGGCTGTTCGGTCGTCGGGGTGGGCGTTTCTGGCTTCTTGTCTGTGGGAGTCTCAGTTGATCCTTCTGCACCCCCAGCCGGAGTTTTCAAGTCCGGCTTTTGACCCTGGAAAGTCGGTCCCGGATCAACCTCTTCGGGTTCTTCTTTGGTTTCCTTTTTTTGCGATGCGACGGTTGTTG
>Ga0136614_10003197_pt1 | contig 10421 bp, 12 predicted proteins | sample AntDrymUQ2792106_2_FD_106643 | JGI IMG/M metagenome (GOLD analysis project Ga0136614, IMG submission 106643) | Polar desert sand microbial communities from Dry Valleys, Antarctica - metaG UQ279 (21.06) | ecosystem: Environmental > Terrestrial > Soil > Desert | place: Antarctica: Dry Valley... | reverse complement strand
GCGCACCTGACCGTGCAGGTCACCGAGCGCCCGTCGAAAGTGACCGCGGCGCTCCCTCGGCCCGCGCCGCGGTCACTTTCGACGGGCGCTCGGTGACCTGCACGGTCAGGTGCGCCGTGCGTTTGACGACGCGGAAGGCACGGCCCATCGGGGCCGGCCGGATCCGCTTCTGCGACGGCCCCTGGTTCGCGTAGCACGCGTCCACGAACAGCCGCTCGACGTCGCCGCCGAAGCCTTCCTTCTGGGTCGCGTTGGCGATCGCGGACCGCAGGACCTTCGCGATGTCGCGCGCCACGCCCTTGCGCGCGAACTTCAACGTCGCGAGCGCCGCGTTCACATCACGGCCGCGAATCAGGTCGAGCACCAGCCCCGCCTTCTGCGCGGAGGTGCGGATGTACTTTGCCGTTGCGTGTGCCTGAACTGCCATGGCTACGCCTTTGCCGGAGCGGCGGCCGGGGCCACCGAGGCCGCCTTGTCGCTCTTGGTCGTGTGTCCCTTGAACTGCCGCGTCGGCGCGAACTCGCCCAGCTTGTGCCCGACCATGTTCTCGGTGATGTACACAGGAATGAACTTGCGGCCGTTGTGCACGGCGATTGTGTGACCCACCATCTCGGGAATCACCGTCGAGCGCCGCGACCAGGTCTTGACGACTTTCTTGTCGTTCGACCGGTTCATCACCTCGATTTTCTCGAGGAGCGGCACGTCGACGAAGGGACCCTTTTTCAGTGATCTGCCCATTACTTCTTTCTCCGCTGGACGATGAACCGGTCGGTCGACTTACTGTTGCGCGTCTTGAACCCCTTGGTCGGGACGCCCCACGGCGACACCGGGTGCCGTCCGCCAGAGGTCTTGCCTTCACCGCCGCCAAGCGGATGGTCCACGGGGTTCATCGCGACACCACGGACGTGCGGGCGCTTGCCGAGCCAGCGGCTGCGGCCGGCCTTGCCGATCGACACGTTCTCGTGGTCGACGTTACCGACCTGTCCGATGGTCGCCAGGCAATCGATGTTGATCTTGCGGATCTCCCCCGAGGGCATCTTGACCGACGCGTAGTCCCCTTCTTTCGCGACCAGCTGCACCGAGGATCCGGCGCTGCGCGCGATCTGTCCGCCTTTGCCAGGCTTGAGTTCGACGTTGTGAATCTGCGTGCCGAGCGGAATGTTCTTGAGCGGCAGCGCGTTCCCCGGAAGGATGTCCACGCCTTCGCCGGCGACGATCGTGTCTCCCACCTTGAGGCCGAGCGGCTGCAGGATGTAGCGCTTCTCACCATCCGCATACGTCAACAACGCAATCCGCGACGAGCGGTTCGGGTCGTACTCGATGGTCGACACCGTGGCCGGGATATTCCGCTTGTCGCGCTTGAAGTCAATGATCCGGTAATTGCGCTTGTGCCCGCCGCCGCGCCACCAGATGGTCAGCTCGCCGTGGTTGTTCCGCCCGCCGCTCTTGCGCAACGGCTCGATCAGCGGCTTGTGCGGCTCGGTGGTCGTGATGTCGTCGAAAGTCTGGACGGTCTGGAACCGCCGCGCCGGCGACGTCGGCTTGTATTTGCGTATTGGCATCGTCGTCGTCCTTATGCGCCTTCCAGGAACTCAGGGATCTTCTCGCCATCCTTGAGCTTCACGTAGGCCTTCTTCCAGTCGGACCGCTGCCCGATGAACCGCCCCTGGCGCTTGAACTTGCCGTGCGACAGCGAGGTCCGGACCGTCTCGACCTTCGAGCCCAGAAGCTTTTCCACGGCGCGCTTGATATCGATCTTCGTCGCGCCCGAGGCAACCTCGAAGACCAGCGTCCGGGTCGCTTCGCGCGCCAGCGTCGTCTTCTCGGTGATCAGCGGGCGCTTGATGACGTCGGTGATTTTCATAGCTATCAGCTTTCAGCTGTCAGCTATCAGCTCGTGCTATCTCCGGCATCCCCGGCTGATAGCTGAGAGCTGATGGCTGAGAGCTACCCCAGTGCTTCCTGCAGCTTCTCGAGCGCCTCGCGCGTCGCGATGACGTGGGCGGTGTCGACGATGTCGCGCGCCGTGACCCGCGCGCTGGCCACCACCTTGACGCCCGTGATGTTCCGTACCGACAGCGCGAACGCGTCCTCCGGCTTGACATCGATCAGCAGCGTCTTGCCAGTGACGCCGAGCCGCTTCAGGAACTCCGCCGACGACTTCGTTTTCCGGTCCTCAGACGTCAGCCGATCGATCACGATCAGCGCGCCGTCCTGTGCCTTCGCGGCCAGCGCCGCGCGCAGCGCGCCGCGGCGAACCTTTTTCGGGAGGTCGAACGCGTAGCTGCGCGGCTGGGGACCGAAGACGGTGCCACCCTTCCGCCACAGCGGCGTACGGCTCGACCCGACCTGCGGACGGCCGGTGCCCTTCTGCTTGTACGGCTTGATGCCACCGCCGCTGACGAGCGCGCGGTTCTTCGTCATGTGCGTGCCGCGCCGCTCGGACGCGTTCTGCTGCACGACCGACTCCCAGATCAGATCCGTTTTCACGCGGCCGCCGAACAGCTCGTCGTTCAGCTCCAGCGCGCCGATCTTTTCGTTCTGTCCGTTGACGATGTCGAGTTTCATGGCTACTTCTTCGCCTTCACCGGCTTCTTCGCGATCGAGACCTTGCCGGCCTTTTCGGCCTGCACCTGCGGCTCCGGCTTCGCCGTCAGCGCCTTGCGGACGACAACGTACCCGCCGGGCGCCCCCGGGATGGCGCCGCGGACCACCAGCAGGTGGTTCTCGGCGTCGATCTGGACGATCTTCAGGTTGCGCACCGTCACGCGATCGCCACCCATCCGCCCCGGCATGCGCATCCCCTTGATGACTCGCGAGGGATACGACGAGGCGCCGATCGAACCCGGCGCGCGATGGAACATCGAGCCGTGGGACCCCGCGCCGCCGCGGAAGTTGTGGCGCTTCATGACGCCCTGGAAGCCCTTGCCCCGGCTCACGCCGATCACATCCACGCGATCGCCGTTGTTGAACACCGTGTTGACGAGAATCTGCTCGCCGGCCTTGGGCGCTTCCGCGCCCTTGGCGACCGTCAGCTCGCGACGGATGCGGGTCGGCGGCACGCCGGCCTTCTTGTAGTGCCCCGACTGCGGCTTGTTGGCGCGCGCGGGACGGCCCTCCACGAGGCCGACCTGCACGGACTCGTAGCCGTCAGTCTGCGCCGTCTTCATCTGCGTGACGACGCAGGGGCCGGCCTTGATGACCGTCGCCGGCGTCACAGTGCCGTCGGGGGCGAAGACCTGCGTCATGCCAACTTTTTTGCCGAGGATGCCTGTAACCATAGCTTTCAGCTCTTAGCCGTCAGCTCTCAGCCGTCGTCTGCCTGCCGTTCTCCTGGCTGACAGCTGACAGCTGATCGCTTCTATTTGTGTTCCTTCCCGAACGCCTTGATCTCCACATCGACACCGGCCGGCAGATCGAGCTTCATCAGCGCGTCCACGGTCTGCGGCGTCGGTTCGAAAATGTCGATCAGACGCTTGTGCGTCCGCAGCTCGAACTGTTCGCGCGACTTCTTGTCGACGTGCGGCGAGCGGAGCACGGTCCACTTGTTCTTTTCCGTCGGCAGCGGGATCGGCCCCGCCAGCCGGGCGCCCGTCCGGCGCGCCGTATCCACGATCTCGGTTGTCGACTGATCGAGCACCCGGCTGTCGTACGCCTTGAGCCGGATCCGGATCTTGTCGCTGAACGCTGTAGCCATCTTCGTTGTCCTTAAGCCTTGCCCTGCATCCTGGCGACGACTTCGTCGCTCACGTGGCCAGGGGCCGGTTCGTACCTGTCGAAATGCATCGAATAGGTGGCGCGGCCCTGCGTGCGCGATCGCAGATCGGTCGCGTAGCCGAACATCTCCGACAGCGGCACGCGGGCGTTGATGATCTGCGTGCCTCCGCGGTCTTCCTGCGACTGGATCTGCCCGCGTCGGCTCGACAGATTGCCCATGACGTCACCCATGTAGTCCTTGGGGACGACGACTTCGACGCGCATCACCGGTTCGAGCAACACCGGCTTCGCCTTCTTCGCCGCATCCTGGAACGCCATCGAGCCGGCGATCTTGAATGCCATTTCGGACGAGTCGACGTCGTGGTACGAACCGTCGTACAGCTCGATCCGCACATCGTCCACCGGGTAGCCGGCGAGCACGCCGCGCGTGAGCGCTTCCTTGATCCCTTCGTCGATCGGCTTGATGAACTCCCTCGGGATCGTGCCGCCGCTGATCTTGTTCTCGAAGACGTAGCCCGAGCCCGGCTCGCCGGGGAACAAGTGAATCTTGGCGTGGCCGTACTGGCCGCGTCCGCCGGTCTGCTTGGCGTACTTCATCTCGCCGTCAGCCGGGCGCGTCAGCGTTTCCTTGTACGCCACCTGCGGACGGCCGACGCTTGCCTCGACGTTGAACTCGCGCTTCAAGCGGTCGACGATGATCTCGAGGTGCAGCTCGCCCATGCCGGCGATGACGACTTCGCCGGTCTGGATGTCGGTCTTCACGCGGAAGGTGGGATCCTCGGCCATCAGCTTGCCGAGCCCCTGGCCGAGCTTTTCCTGGTCGACCTTGGTCTTCGGCTCGATCGCGAGCGAGATCACGGGTTCCGGGAAGTCCATCGACTCCAGCACGACGGGCTTCTTCTCGTCGCAGATCGTGTCGCCGGTCGTCACCGTCTTCAGGCCGACGGCCGCGGCGATGTCGCCCGCGTAGACTTCCTTGATCTCTTCGCGCTTGTTCGCGTGCATCTGCAGCAGACGCCCGAGCCGTTCCGACTTCTGCTTGGTCGAGTTGTAGACCGTGGTGCCGGCCGCCATGACGCCCGAGTACACGCGAATGAACGTGAGCTGACCGACGAACGGGTCGGTCATGATCTTGAACGCGAGCGCCGAAAACGGCGCGTCATCGGACGCGGGACGCTCGACGAGGACGTCCGGGCCCTTGTCGGGATCGAATCCGACGATCGCCGGCACGTCGACCGGGGACGGCAGGTAGTCGACGATCGCGTCGAGCAGGGGCTGCACGCCCTTGTTCTTGAACGCCGAGCCGCAAATGACCGGCACGAACGCCGGCTCCGCCTTGTCGCCCCTCGTATGGACGGAGGTGTTGACGCGCTTCCGGAGCGCGGCCTTGATTTCCTCTTCGCTGATCTCTTCGCCGTGCAGGTACTTCTCGAGGAGCTTGTCGTCCGCTTCGCTGACCTTCTCGATCAGCTGTTCGCGGTACGCCTTCGCCTCTTCGAGCATGTCGGCGGGGATCTCGTCGACGACGTACTCGGCGCCCATGGTCTCGTCCTTGTAGCGGATCGCCTTCATCGCGACGAGGTCGACCACGCCGACGAACTTGTCTTCAGCGCCGATGGGAAGCTGCAGCGCCACCGGGTTGCCGCCAAGCTTGGTCGTGATCTGCTCGAACGTGCGCTTGAAGTCCGCGCCGATGCGATCCATCTTGTTCACGAAGCAGATGCGCGGCACGCGGTATTTGTCCGCCTGGCGCCAGACGGTTTCGGACTGCGGCTCGACGCCGGCAACCGAGTCGAACACCGCCACCGCGCCGTCGAGCACCCGCAGGGACCGCTCGACTTCGGCGGTGAAGTCCACGTGGCCGGGCGTATCGATGATGTTGACGCGGACGTCACGCCAGAAACAGGTTGTCGCCGCGGACGTGATCGTGATGCCGCGCTCCTGCTCCTGCTCCATCCAGTCCATCGTGGCGGTGCCTTCGTGCACTTCGCCGATCTTGTACGTACGTCCGGTGTAGAACAGAATGCGTTCTGTCGTCGTGGTCTTCCCGGCATCGATGTGGGCCATGATGCCGATGTTCCGAGTTCGATTGAGCGGTGTCTGTCTTGGCTTTAGCTTTCAGCTGACAGCTTTCAGCTATCAGCCCGTTCACGTTTATCGAATACTCTCCGTCACCCTTGCGTCTCGGCTGACAGCCGATAGCTGACAGCTCTACCAGCGGTAGTGCGCGAACGCCTTGTTGGCTTCCGCCATGCGGTGGACGTCTTCGCGCTTCTTGACCGCCCCCCCGCGAAGGTTGGCAGCGTCCATCAGCTCGTTCGCGAGCTTCTCGATCATCGTCTTGCCGTCGCCGCGCGAGCGTGCGAAGCCGACGAGCCAGCGGATGCTCAGCGACAGTCGCCGATTCGGGTTCACCTCGACCGGCACCTGGTAGTTCGAACCGCCGACGCGGCGCGACTTCACTTCGAGCGCCGGTTTGACATTCTCGACCGCCTTCTTGAACACCTTCAAGGGATCGTCGCCGGTCTTCTCCTGGATCGAGGAGAGCGAGCCGTACATGATCCGCTCGGCAGTGCTCCGCTTGCCGTCGCTCATCAGCGTGCTGATGAACTTGGTCACCAGCGAGCTGCTGTAGATCGGATCGAGCGGAACCTCACGCTTTGGAACTTCTCGTCGTCTTGGCATATCTGTAAGCTCTCAGCTTTTAGCTCTCAGCTGTCAGCTCTGATGGCTGACAGCTGAGAGCTGACGGCTATCTACGACTTCGGCCTCTTTGCGCCGTACTTCGAGCGAGCCTGCTTCCGGCCCTGCACGCCGACGGCGTCGAGCGTGCCGCGGACCACGTGGTAGCGAACGCCCGGGAGATCCTTCACACGGCCGCCGCGAATCAACACCAGCGAGTGCTCCTGGAGGTTGTGGCCGACGCCCGGGATGTACGTCGTCACCTCGATCCCATTGGTCAGCCGCACGCGCGCAACCTTGCGCAGCGCCGAATTCGGCTTCTTGGGAGTCTGGGTGAACACGCGCACGCAGACGCCGCGCTTCTGCGGGCTATCCTGCAGCGCCGGGCTCTTGGTCTTCGTGATGACCTTCGCGCGCCCTTTCCGGACAAGCTGGCTGATCGTCGGCACAGTCGAAGCACTCCAGTCCCGCCTTCGCAAGGCTCCGGCGGACAAGCACGCGGGAACGCCGCGCGCGAAAAAAACGCGAAACGCCGCAAACGGCCCGCATGAACGCCAGGGCTGAGTGCCCCGGCCTCCGGGGCCGACACGGTTGGTTGCTCCAGGCCTAGGGAGTCGCGAAACGCGACCCGGCACCTGGGGCTGACTTACCCTATAACGTTAATGATGCTGCGCCGTTGGGCGCTGGCGATGCGTCCGAACTGACCTGCCTGCGCGGACGATCATGATGGCGGCTGCTAGATAGGGTGTCCTAGAGCCGACCAGAACCTTGCAAACATAACAGAACGACCCGCCGCAATGCAAGTTCAGGTGCCTGCGGCGGGTCCCGTAAAGGCGTAACGACCCGGGGCCCCTAGCGCTTGATCTTGTCGGCCAGATCGTCCAGCGCCTCGCCCACCTTGCGGCGGCCGCGGCCGAACCCCTCCTTCACGTCTCCGGCGGCCTCGTCCACCACACCTTCGTCATGCAGCCGTTCGTTGTCGGTCAAATCGCCGACGGCCTTCTTGACCTTCCCCTTGAGCTGATCAGCACGGCCGTCAATTTCATCCTTGTTCATGAATAGCCTCCTGCCTGGGACTCTTCAAGAACTGGTCCGTCCAAGGGTCGACGCGAGCACGACGGTTGGCGCGGTAGAGTTAGCTAATGGTCTCACTGAATCGCGACGGGCTGACACTCACCCTACTCGCGTACGGGCCCGGGGCCGGCCGTGGTACTCGTTCAGGGCGTCGGCGTGATTGGTAACGGATGGGCTCCACAAGCGGAGCGCCTTGTGTCTCTGTGTCTCTGTGGTGCTATTCGATCTACGAACCAGTTCCCGCGAGCCCCATCTGCCACAGGATGAACGCGTACGTAAACGCGGTTTCGCGCAGCGCGTCGTAGCGGCCGGACGCACCGCCGTGGCCGGCGCCCATGTTCGTCTTGAGCAACAGCGGATTGGTGTCCGTCTTCATGTCCCGCAGTTTCGCTACGAACTTCGCCCCTTCCCAGTACGGCACCTGGCTGTCGTTCAGCGACGTCTGCACCAGCATCGCCGGGTACTTTTGTGCCTTGATGTTGTCGTACGGGGAATACCTCATCATGTAGCCGAAGGCTTCCCGTTCGTTCGGATTGCCCCACTCGATGTACTCACTCGTCGTGAGCGGCAGCGTGGCGTCGAGCATCGTATTGATCACGTCCACGAACGGCACCTGGGCAACGACCGCCTTGAAGAGGTCTGGACGCATGTTCGACACCGCGCCCATCAGCAGCCCGCCGGCACTCCCCCCCTGAATCACGAGGCGGTCGACGGCGGTGTACTTGCTCTTGACCAGGTAGTCGGCGCTGTCGATGAAATCGTTGAACGTATTCAATTTCTGCATCATCCGCCCCTGCTCGCGCCATTCTTCGCCGAGCTCTCCCCCGCCGCGGATGTACGTGATTGCGTACACGGCCCCGCGATCGAGCAGGCTCAATCGCGCCGACGAGAACGTGGGCGCCATCGACGCGCCGTACGACCCGTACGCATAGAGCAGCATCGGTGCGGTGCCATCGAGTTTCGTGCCCTTCTTGTAAACCACCGAAATCGGCACCTGCTTGCCGTCCCGTGCCGGGGCCCACACGCGCTTCGCCTCGTAGTACGCCGGGTCGTACCCGCCGAGGACGTCCTGCCGCTTCAGGAGTTTGCGCTCCTTCGTGGTCAGGTCGTACTCGTAGACCGAAGACGGCGTCACCATCGACTGGTACGAGTACCGGATCGACGCCGTATCGAATTCGGGATTCGCCCCAAGACCCATCGCATAATCCGATTCGTCGGTGGCGATGCGATGAGACTTCTTCGCCTTCATATCGATCACACGAAGGTAGTGGAGCCCCCCTTCGCGCTCCGAGACCACGAGATGGTTCTTGAAGAAGGAGAGCCCTTCCACCTTGATGGTCGGGGTGTGCGGGATGAAAGGCGTCCAGTTCTTTTCTGACGGATCGCTCATCGGCGCGGTCACGACCTTGAAGTTCTTGGCGCCTTTGTTGGTCGTAATGTAGAACTGCCCCTCGTAGTGATCGACGTCGTACTCATGGCCGTCTTCGCGCGGCACGACGACTTTGAACGACCCGGTCGGATTGTCTGCCGGCAGATAGCGGAACTCTCGCGACGTCTTCGCGTACGCCCCGACGAAGATGACCTTCCTGTCGAGCGAGCGGCCGACGCCGACATCGAACACTTCGCTCTTTTCCTCGAGCGCCAGGTCGTTCGTGTCGCTCCCGACAACGTGCCGCCAGACCTTGTCGGATCGCTTGGTGACGGCGTCCTCGGTCGTAAAGAACAGCGTCTTGTTGTCGTTCGCCCAGACGATGGAGCCGACGCGCTCGATGCTCTCGGATGACAGCGCCCCCGTGCGGAGGTCCTTCACGCGAAGGGTGTACTGCCGGTACCCGGTGGTATCCGTCGAAAACGCGAGCCAGTTGGCATCGTCGCTGACCGCATACCCGCCGAGACTGAGAAACTTATGCCCTTCGGCAAGCTGGTTGAGATCCAGCAGGATCTCCTCCGGCCCTTCCATCGTCCCCTTGCGACGGCACAGGTAGGGGTACTGCTTCCCTTCTTCGGTTCGTGAGTAGTACCAGTAGGCGCCGTTGCGCGCCGGCACGCTGAGGTCGGTCTGCTTGATGCGGGCCAGCATCTCCTTGTAGAGCGAGTCCTCGAGGGCCTTCCGCGGCTGCATGACCGCTTCGGTGTAGGCGTTTTCAGCCTCGAGGTATCTGGTGACGTCGGCGTTCGCCTTGTCGCGGAGCCAGAAGTAGTCGTCCTTCAGCGTGTAGCCGTGGATCTTCGTCTCGCGCGGCACCTTCTTCGCGTCGGGCGGCGCGGCGGGTTGCTGAGCGTTAACGACGGTCATAAGTGTGAGCGCGGCCGCTGACAGGAACAAGCGGGTCCTCTGAGTTCTCATATCCCACCGCCTTTGCGCTTCCCCCAGGTGGGAGAGGGTGGTTCGGTCGTCATTCGATTAACGGGGTTTGCTTTCAGTATACGAAGTGCTTCCTCAACCGCACGCTCGAGCTGCGGATCCCGCCCGGCGATGACCTCTTTGGGCCAGTTCTCGACGTCGATGTCGGGGCCGACGCCTTCGTTCTCGACCGCCCATTTCCCGTCGCGCGTGAAGAAACCGCCGCGTGGAGCGATCATCGAACCGCCGTCGATGAAGGCGGGGGTGTCGGCGGTGTGGACGAGGCCTCCCCACGTCCGCTTGCCGACGAGCGGACCGATCTTCCGGCGCTTGAACATGTAGGGCATCAGATCGCCGCCGGAGCCCGCCATTTCGTTGATGATCATGACCTTCGGGCCCCAGATGCCGGCTGCCGGGCTCGTGAACGGATAGCGATCCCCCGCCACGTTGTTGAAGTAGCCGTCGAAGTCCCTCTGCAGCACGTCGATGATGTAATCGGCCGCCGAGCCGCCGCCGTTGTAGCGCTCGTCGATGATGGCGCCCTTCTTGTCCTGCTGGGCGAAGTAGTAGCGATTGAATGACGTGTAACCGGGCTGACCCGTAT
>Ga0136614_10003195_pt1 | contig 10421 bp, 11 predicted proteins | sample AntDrymUQ2792106_2_FD_106643 | JGI IMG/M metagenome (GOLD analysis project Ga0136614, IMG submission 106643) | Polar desert sand microbial communities from Dry Valleys, Antarctica - metaG UQ279 (21.06) | ecosystem: Environmental > Terrestrial > Soil > Desert | place: Antarctica: Dry Valley... | reverse complement strand
TAGATCATCGCGCCCTTGATGCGGCGCTTGATTTTCATCTCCTTCTCGATCTGGAGCGCGACGCGGTCGAGAACCTTGTCCAGGATGCCCGCCGCCTCGCCGGCCTCGACCATCGCGACGTACAGGCGGTCGAACACCTTCGGGTGTTGCGCCATCGCCTGGGAGAGCAGCATGCCGCCCTCGACGGCAGCGCGCACCTCACGGGTCACCTCGGCGAGCGCCTTGTCGTCCGTCTGCTGCTCGAGGATCAAGAGTGCCGAGACGATGTTCAGCCCCGCGTCGATCATGGTCGCGAACTGCCGCGAGAAGACCTGTAGCGAGCGCTGCTTCACCTTCTTGCGGCGGCCCCCCGAGGTCTCGTCGTCGACTTGATCCAACGCGACCGGACGCAGGCCACGCTGGAGCAGCTGCTCCCGGGCGGACGAGCGGTCCGGAGCGACGATCTCGCCCGCCGACTCGAGCCCGAGTGAGTTGATCGCGTTGTAGGCGAACGCAGCCATGAAGTTACGGCTTGTCGGGATCGGCGTCGGGCTTGGCGGCGGGCGCGCCCTCGCCGACCGCGACCAGAACGAGCCGGTAGCGCGCTCCCGTGCTCGTGTTCACGAGGATCAGAGGCTTTCCGACCTTGAGCTTCGTTCCACCGGCGCCGTTCGCGTACGAGCCTCCGGCAATGCCGACGACGACCGTCTTCGCTTTCGAGTTCTCGGCGATCAGCACGAAGACCGGGTCCGCTGCCGGGAAGACGGCTCCGGCGGCGAGCGCCTGCCGCGTGCCGTTGACGGAGATGACGGTCACCGCGGGAGCCGCGGGGTCGTCGGTCGAGAAGTCCTCGGTGGGCGGTGGCTCGTCCGCGCCGGGCGGTGACTTATCCACGTTGTCGCCTCCGCCGCTTGCGTCGCCGGCGGCACTTCCACCACCGTCACTTGACGGCGCGCTGTCCGGCGTCTGGAGCTGCTGGACGAAAGGATCCTTCCGGCCGAACACGCCGAAGGAGCGGAGCTGGCCGGGGCCGGCTGGGATGCGCCGGTCGGTATCGACCAAGGACGCCGGAATGGCATTGCTCGACGGGTTCGAGCCGGGGGTCGACTCGCCGGTCAGCGTCGTCTCGGTCGTGGCAGCAGCCTCGGTCGTTGAGCCGCCGAGGATCTTGGGCAGCTGAATCGCGAGCATGGCGAGGAGCAGCAGGCCGCCGACGGCGACGAAGATCTTCTGCTTGCGCTCGCGGGCCGCGCGTGGACTCGCCTTGGCCATCAGGACGTGCTCCCCGCCGCCGACGTCGCGGGCTCTGCCGCGTCCTCGGGTGGGTCCGGCGTCTCTGCGGACACGATCGGTCCGTCGTAGACGTAAGCGTGCAGGACCATGGTCGCGTCGAGAAACGGGAAGCTCTTGGTCTGGGATTCCGTGAGAGCGAGGCTCTGCACGGCAAGGAGCCGCCCCTTCGCGACGATCTTCCCCTTACGCACCGCGACGAGCGCCTGGGTGCGTTGCACGAACCTCGAGATCTTGAAGTAGCTACCGCCGACGGTCACCGAGATCGGGATGAGCGTCGGCCCGCCCACCCCCGTGATGGGCTCCTGCGGCGCGATCACGCGCAACGTGACTCCACTGGCCTGCGCGAGCTTGCTCAGCTCGAGCACGAGGCTGGATTGGTCGGCGCTCGCCGGCATGGCCTTGGCGAGACGGAAGACGTCGGCAACGGGCGCGCCCGCGGTCCCGGGCCGGCTCGATGTCGCACTCGCTTCGGCCAATCTGATCTCCGCAGCGGCCACGTCTGCCCGTGCCGCGGTTGCCTCGCCGCGCTTCGGTGAGACCATGAAGAGCCAGACCACCGCGGCATACAGCAGAACGGCGCCGATCGCGGCAATCTTCAGGGTGCGGGGAGAGAGTGTTCCGATGCGGCCCCTCATCGCGTCGCTCCAGTTCTCAGTGATGCCGAGACGATGAACGTCACGAACGGCCTGCGCGGCGTCTGGGACTCGGCCGTTCCTGGGCCGCTCGGCGACTGGACCGTTCCTTGATCGTTCTGCGATTCCGTCAACGGCTCGACGCGGGCGCTCGACGTGAGACGGACGTTCTCGAGCGACGGGAGAACGTTCAGACGTGCGAGAAGACGCGCCACGGAATCGTGCGAGTAGGTCGCGCCTTCGATCGTGACGCCGGCGGGGGCCACCGTCGTGTTCGTGGGAGGCGGCGGCGGCGCGGCTCCGTCAACGACGGGGGCGACGCTTGCGGGCGCCGTCGCGTCGAGCGACGTCAGCCAGGTGTCCTCAGGAAGCACGAACGAGATCTCACGCAGCACGCGGTCGAACGCGACGCGCGTCGTCAGGGCAGCGGCGAGGGCAGCTACGCGATCCGAGCGCTCACGGACGATGGATCCCTGGGTCACCGACTGCTGCTGGCTTTTGGGCAGCTTCCTGATCGCGGCTTCGACGGCTTGGAGCTCGGTGCGGCTATCAGTCGCGTCGCCCGCCGCGGACGAAGCAAGGAACATCGCCAACGCCGTGACGACGATCACACCGCCGGCGGCCGCAAAGAGCGGGACGCGCGCGCCCTGGATGCGTTCGCGCTTCTCGTCTCGTGGGAGGAGGTTGACTGCGCGCACTATCAGTCCTCGATCCCGAGGCCGATTGCGATCGCCAGCGAGCCGGACTGGGTCTTGTCAGGGACGCTTCGCCCGACTTTCACACGCCGGAACGGGTCACCAAGGCGCACAGGCGCGCCGATCAGCCGACCGACTGCGTCGCCGAACCCAGCCATTTGCGCCGTTCCTCCGGTGAGAACGATCTCTCCGATGCCGAGCGCTCCCGGCTGCGCCTGGTAGAAGTGGAGCGACGCGATGAGCTCCCGCGCGAATGTGGCGAGAGCGCGTTGGATTCCCTCATGGACCTTTGCGTTCTGTTCCGGGGTGAGTCCTTCGACCGCGACCTCCTCTGCGAACGACAGCTGGCGCTTGATCGCCTCGACCTCGCTCGGCGCCCGGTCGAGCTCGCGCGCGAGCGCGACGTTGAGCGACCAGCCACCCCAGTCCAAGACGCGCGTGAACTCGCAATGCTTCCCGGTCGAGACTGCGATCGTCGTGCGGTCGTGGCCGACCGCGATCGCGACCAACGCGCCTTCGCCGGCGAGAGAATCGCCCGGTGCCGAAAGGGAACGCAGGAGCGCGAACGCCTCGAGATCGATACCGACGACCTCGAGCCCTGCGCCGCGGCAGGCCTGCAGGTAACGCTCGACAACCTCGCGATACGCGACCACGAGGAGAATCCGCCTGAACGAGGTGCCGTCTTCGCGCATCCCGTCCTCGAGCACGACCCAGTCGAGCACGGCTTCGTCGAGCGGGATCGGCAGCACCTCCTCGGCCCGGAAGCGGACAGCGTTCTCGAGCTGCCGCGCGTCTCCGACTCCTTCGATCTCGAACACGCGGACGCCGATGCGGTTGTTGGAGATCCCGAGCCGGATGCCCTTCTTCGGAAGCTTGTGCAGCTCGAAGAATCGCGACAGCGCGCCTGCGAGCGCATCCGCGTCGCGGATCTCCCCGGACACGACGACGCCGGGCTCGAGAGGCTCGCGTACTGCTTCCACGAGCTCCGCCGTACCGTTGTTGACGACGCGCGCCGCAGCGATCTGAGAAGCGCCGATCTTCAGCCCGATGAGCTTCTTGGCGCGCTTCTGCTCCTTGGGAAGCGCCTCGACCTTCTCCTTGCGCCGGCGGAGCTCCATCACGCGCTCCCCGCCAGCCGGAGCGACGACGAAGGCGACGCGGACTGCTTGTCCGACGACGGGAGGTCGACGGAAATCCCGCCGCGCTCGAGCATCCCGAGGAGCTGCTCCCGGCGGCTCGATACGGCGAGCGCGCTCTCGAGGGTGACGATGCGCTTGCGAAGGAGCTCGGTGAGGCCGTGCTCCATGGTCTGCATCCCGCGCTGGGTCGAGGTCTGCATGACCGAGTAGATCTGCTCGACCTTGCCCTGCCGAATGAGGTTCCTGACGGCGTCGTCGGGGAAGAGGATCTCGAGGCAGGCGACGCGGCCGGCTCCGTCCACCGTCGGCAAGAGCGTCTGCGTGACGATGCCCTGGAGGGTGTTCGCAAGCTGCATTCGCACCTGCTCCTGCTGCGTCGGAGGAAAGACGTCGATGACGCGGTCGATGGTCGAAGGCGCGCTCTGCGTGTGCAGGGTCGCGAGAACGAGATGGCCCGTCTCGGCGGCGGTCAGCGCAGTCGCGATCGTCTCGAGGTCGCGCATCTCGCCGAGGAGGATCACGTCGGGGTCCTGCCGGAGCGCTGCGCGGAGCGCTTCGGCGAAGCTGGGAGCATCGGGGCCGATCTCGCGCTGGGTGACGATGCAGCGCTTGTGCCGGTGCACGAACTCGATCGGGTCCTCGATCGTGAGGATGTGATGAGGCTTTACACGGTTGACCTCGTCCACCATGGCCGCGAGCGAGGTCGACTTACCGGAACCGGTCGGGCCGGTCACGAGCACGAGGCCGCGGGGCTTCATCGCAAGGTCGCGGAGCGACCCCGGCAGGCCGAGCTCCTCGAGCGTTCGCAGCTCCTCCGGAACATGGCGAAAGGCTGCTGCCAGCGAGTTCCGCTGGAAGTGGACGTTCACGCGGAAGCGGGCGAGCCCGGGAACGCCGTGCGAGAAGTCGAGCTGGCGCAGGACCTCGAGCTGTTTCTGCTGTTCGCTCGAGAGGACGCGGTAGAGAAGGGCGCGCGTCGCGTCGACCTTCAGGATCTCGGTGTCCTCGAGCGAGCGGACCTCGCCGTGCACACGGATTGCGGGGCGGGCGCCCGGCACGAGGTGGAGGTCCGATGCCCCGGCCTCGACCGCGCGCTTCAGCAAATCGTCGATCGTCATCGGCGCGTCCATGAACAGGGTGGCTATCGGCAGGGCAAACCTTGACCTTGAGCCAGTCCCGGCACCCGCCGCAGCGTCGCGACTCATCCCCCATCAGGTCACTCTCGAATCACCCAATGTGGGGTAGGGCGTGGTCGCTCGAGCGCCGATTCCTGTCCGGCAACCGCATGCACCCCTTTATCAACCTGCGGAAGGAGAACCACCTCATGTTCAAACGGATCCGGCAGCGTCTCGACGGGAACACCGAGCAGGGCTTCACACTGATCGAGCTCCTCGTCGTGATCATCATCATCGGCATCCTGCTCGCGATCGCCGTTCCCTCGTACCTCGGGTTCCGGGGTCGCGCAGCGGACAGCTCGGCCAAGGCGAACGTTCGCGCAGCTCTCCCGGCTGTCGAGGCGTTCTACGCTGACAACGGCACCTACGAGGGTATGACCGTGGAAGCGCTCCAGGCCATCGATCAGAACGTCAACCTGGACGGAGCCCCGGTCGTGGCGGCAGCGACCTATTGCATCGACAGCACCGTCAGCGGCAGCACCTGGAAGATCTCCGGGCCTGGCGTTACGACGGCAGCCCCGGGCGCCTGCTAAGCAAAAGCGCTTCACCTTCTGGCACGGAGAAGGGCGCGGGAGACCGCGCCCTTCTCTTTGCCCGTAAAGCGCCTCCCTCTGTGTGCCGATAGGAGAACCATGAGCGTGACCCTTGCCCCGCCAATTCGGATGTTCGCCCTCGTCGGCGTGCTCGCCGCCATCGGGCTCGCAGCCTTCCTCTTTCTGTTGCGACCCGCCGGCGCCGACACGACATCCGCAGCGCCGACGCCGATAACGAAGCCGACGAAGGCCACCACGCAGCCCGCCCTCCGCCCTGTGCGTACCCCGCGCGTCACACCACGTCCGGCGGTACTGCCTGCCAGCGGCTTCCCCGTTCCGATCCATCGCGCGCTCCGCAGGAGTCGCGTAGTCGTCGTCGCGGTCTATATGCCCGGCGCAAGCGTCGACTCGGTCGTCCGCCGCGAGGCAAGAGCCGGAGCTCGGACCGCGCGAGCAGGCTATGTCGCCGTCAGCGCGCTCAGCGAGCGCCTCGTGCGGCCGCTCGTCGCCAAGACCGGAGTTCTTCCCGATCCCGCGGTTCTCGTGCTCCGACGGCCGGATGTCGTCGTAGCGACCCTGGGCGTGACCGACCGGCAGACCGTCGCTCAGGCAGTCGCCCAGGCAAGACGATGATCGAAGGCGACGCTCGACCCGACGCCGCCCGCGAGCTCTACGTGCGGCACGCGCGGGTCGACGGGCGCTCGGTCGCGGTTCTACGGGCGGTGGACCTTGGGGACACCTGCGTCGTCGAGGCGGAGGTCTGGCCACCGAGCGCGTCCTCGGACGAGCCGGTTTGCCCCGGCCCATACACCTTCAGAAGTCCGGTCGAAGCGACGCGCTTCGTCACGCACGCGGTCGAGGCGCTGATCGTCCTCGGCTGCGAAGTCCACGCCTCCTAGAGCCACCCGGCTGTGGGCGCATTGGCGCCAAAGTGTCGCGCTTACCAGTACCAGGCACTGTTAACGGTTGAGCGCTCACGAATCAGCGCATCACGGAGGCGGTAAGTGGTCGCTGGAGACTTCGCGCTAGGAAAGGACGCGGGCGAGCTCTTCGACGGAGGTAAGGCCGGAAGCGACCTTCTCCAGACCGTCGTCCCACATCATCCGCATGCCGCCATCTATCGCAGCCCGCGCGATCTCGTCGCGGCTCGCGTGACGAACGGCAAGCGCCGCGATCTCCTCGGACATGGTGAGGAGCTGGTACAGGCCGATACGGCCGCGGTAGCCAGTCTGGTTGCAGCGCGGACAGCCTTTCTTTCTGTAAAAGACCGCCCCGTCAGACGCACGCGCGACCTCCTGCGACACGCGAGCCTCGACCAGCTCGGCCTCGGACGGCGTGTACGCCTCGCAGCAGTGCGTGCAGAGTTTGCGGGCGAGACGCTGGGCAAGAACGGCAGAGACCGCCGCGCCGGTCAAGAAGGGCTCCACGCCCATCTCGCCGAGACGGGTGATCGTGGAGGGCGCGTCGTTGGTATGCAAGGTCGAGAGGACAAAGTGACCGGTAAGCGCGGCCTCGATCGAGATCTTGGCCGTCTCGGTGTCTCGGATCTCGCCGACCATGACCACGTCCGGGTCGGAGCGGAGGATCGACCGCAGCGACGAGGCGAACGTGAGGCCCGCGCGCACGTTGATCTGCACCTGGTTCACTCCGGCCAGCCGGTACTCGACAGGGTCCTCGACCGTGATGATGTTGATCTCGGGCCGGTTGATCTGCGTGAGACAGGCGTACAAGGTCGTCGACTTCCCAGAGCCGGTGGGTCCGGTGACGAGAAGCGCGCCGGTCGGCATGCTGACGATCCGTGTGAGGTCTCCCCGCATCGTTTCCGAGAGCCCGAGCTCGAGCAGAGTCGGCGCCCGTTTGGACTTGTCCAGAAGACGCATGACGACTTTCTCGCCCTCGACCGTCGGAAGAGTGGCCAGCCTGATGTCGAGCAGCCGTCCGACCGCAGCGGTGGAGAGGGTGATCCTGCCGTCCTGCGGCTTTCGGCGCTCGGCGATATCGAGCTTCGCGAGAACCTTGAGCCGGGTCGTCACTCCGGCAGCCATCCGCTTCGAGATGCGCTGCACCTCGCGCAGGACGCCGTCGACCCGGAAGCGGACGACCAACGCGTCCTCATGCGGCTCGAAGTGGACGTCGGAGGCGCCTTCCTCCGCGGCCTGGAAGATCAGCGAGTTCACGAGGCGAACGAGCGGGCCGTCCGAGATCCCGTCATCGGCATCGAGGTCGTCTCCGGAATCGTCCTCCTCGGCCTCCGCTTCGAGCAAGGCTGTTCCGACCGCCTCGGCCGCCCGCACCAGCTTCTGCAGCTGGACGACGATGTCGTCTCGCGATCCGACGGCGAGCTCGAGCGGATGGCGGGTGGCAAGGCGAAGCTCGTCGATCGCGTGCAGGTTTCCGGGGTCGGCGACGACGACCTTGAGCACGTCGTCTTCGAAGGCGTACGGAACTGCGACCGCACGCTCGAGTGTGTTCACGGGGATCATCTGCGCCGCGTCGGCCGCAACCCCGGACGACGCGATGTCGACCAGCGGAAGATGGTGCCGGGTTGCGAGCATGCGGGCGACGCCGTCGGCCGCCGCTGCGCCTTCCTCGATGAGGGCGTCGGTGACTGAGACTCCTCCCTGGGCCGTTCGTCCGCGAACGAGCGTGAGCGCGTCCTGCCCGACGAGCTCGGTCGGGCCGATCAGGTCGAGCACCAGCTCCGCCGCCTCGTTGACGCCGAAGGGTCCAGCAACAGGTTGCCCGGACGCAGTGGCTTCCGGCCCGTCGTGCCCGGTGGGGCGGAGTTTCATGACGGCTTTCTCATAGCTGTCCCTCGAACGGGTTATCGGCAGCGCTCGGCCTTGGCTTGACAGCTTTGGATGCTCGAGTGGAGAACTGACACGCAGCCGGCGGTCATGACCAATCCGGCGATACACGTCTCCTCCGGGCTGGCACGCCTGTGCGACGAGGGAGAGCGGCAATCCGGCGCCGGGCCGGGCCGTCAATCGACCTGCTGCGAACTTCCCGATCGAGCGTCTCTAGAACAAGGTGAGATAGCCGTCCAGCAGGCGCGCGCCGAAGAAGAGCGCGATGACCGCGCCGAGCGAGAGGAACGGGACGAGCGGGACTGCCATCTTGCGGGCCGCCGATCCGTGCCTCGAGAAGAGAACGACGGCGGGCAGGAGGGCCGCGAGGAATCCCACGAAGAGCCCCACGGAGACCGTGGCGCCCAACATCGCGCCGAGCACGAGCGCGAGCTTGACGTCGCCCATGCCGAGTCCCTGCGGATATGCGAGCACGGCCAGGAACAGGAATCCGCCTGCGCCCGCCGCCCCCAGCACCCACTCCGCGCTCGGCTCGAGCAGCGTCCGGGCCACGAGGACGATGGCGGCCGCGGGCAGCACGATGCGATTGGGGACGATTCGGTGCTGGGCGTCGATGGCCGAGAGGGTGACGAGGAGCGCGCAGAAGCCGACCGCGAGCGCCGCTTTCGCCGTTAGACCGAACGCTGCCACACAAGCGACCGCAAGCGCGGCCATGCTCGCCTCCACTGCCGGATAGAGCGGCGAGATTCTTACGGAGCAGTGCCGGCAACGCCCGCGCAGAAGGAAATAGGAGAGAACGGGGATGTTGTCGCGCCAGAGGATCTCCTGCTCGCAGCTCCCACAGGACGAGGGTGGCCGCAGCAACGACCGCCGCGCCGGCACGCGTGCCGCGACGACGTTCAGGAAGCTCCCGAGGGCAAGCGCAGGGGCGAGGACGAAGACCGCGGCAGCGCTCACGGCTCTACTGACCGGTCGAGGCGTCGAACGACGATGCGGTTCGTGCCCAAACCTTGGCCGTGTTCGACCCGTCGCGAACAACGATCGTGACGAGCTTCACCGCCCGACCGCCCGTGATCGTCTGCCAGGTCATGTAGGTATCGACTCGGTAGCTCTTGCCGTCGGCGCCCGTCAGCGTCTGAACCGGCACCTTCGTCGTGCAGGGCGCGGTTCCGCAGGCATTCAGCGCGACTCGGTTCGCAGGGGTCGCCTGATACGCCGGATCGGACGAATAGGGTGCGGCCGCCGCAACGACGAGGGGCTCGGGTAAACCGATCGAGTCGTACTGGATCGCGCGCATGTTCTCCATCTCGCGGTCTGCGAGGGCACCCGCAGTCGTGACCGTGCTCGCGCGTTTGATCGTGCGAATCCCCGATTCGAACATCGCGAAGAGCGCGAGGATGCCGACCATCAGCATCATCGTGGCCGCGAGCAGCTCGACCAGGCCGAAGCCCTGCTCGCTGCGGACGCGCACGCCGGTTGAGGAGGTGCCGCGACTCACCACGGAAGGAATCGGCATTGCGCAGCCACCTCTGTAGTGGCTAGTCGGTCGTGTAGCTGTCGGGCACGTTCACGAGCTCGGTCGTGGGCGTCGAGTTCCCCGGCATCCCGGGGGCGCCTTCCCCGAACGGCACGTAGCAGTTGTCCGTGTTGTTCGAGATGAAGAGCTCCTGGGCGATGACGGGCCCGCAGACGATCACGCTGTTCTCCTGGTAGAAGTCGTTGACGACGTAAATCGCGCCCTGCCAAGTCGAGTTGTTCTCGATCGTGAACCCAATGGCTGCCGTCGACCCGCTGACGAGCGCAAGCAGGTTCGCGTCCGGGTTCCACGTCGTGTTGCACGCGGCGACGCCGCAGAACCGGATGAGGTTGCGAACGGTGATGGTGCCGCTCGCGTAGATCGAGCCCCGACCCTGATAGACGACGTCCCTGTTGCCCTGGAACTCGATGTTGCCGTCGAAGAACACGACGCCCTCGATGAGGAAGGTCCCTGGGGTTCCCGGGGTGTAGGCGATGCGTCCGAGCAGATTCCCGCCACCATCCCTGACTTGACAGTCGTAGGCGAAGGCCGGGAACAGGTTCTGCATGGGATTGTTCCGGTTGAGCGCGGTGTCGATGTCGAACGTACCGGGGAAGGCCCCCCCCACGTTCGAGCAGATCTGACTCGTCGG
>Ga0136614_10003194_pt1 | contig 10422 bp, 8 predicted proteins | sample AntDrymUQ2792106_2_FD_106643 | JGI IMG/M metagenome (GOLD analysis project Ga0136614, IMG submission 106643) | Polar desert sand microbial communities from Dry Valleys, Antarctica - metaG UQ279 (21.06) | ecosystem: Environmental > Terrestrial > Soil > Desert | place: Antarctica: Dry Valley... | reverse complement strand
GTTGACCCGTTTACCTGGCAGGCGATTTTCGCCGGCGGCCTAACATCGGCTGCAGTGCTTCTGTTCATCGGTGCTGCCGGCAAGAGCGCGCAGATTCCGCTTTATGTCTGGCTACCGGACGCCATGGCCGGTCCCACGCCAGTCTCCGCCTTGATTCATGCCGCAACAATGGTTACTGCCGGCGTCTACATGATTGTCCGTTGCTCGGCAATCTACACCCACGCGCCGACTGCAATGTTTGTCGTGGCCATCATCGGCGCTGCCACGGCAATCTTCGCCGCCACGATCGGAATTGCCCAGAACGATATTAAGAAGGTCCTCGCCTATTCGACGGTTTCACAACTCGGTTATATGTTCCTCGCTTGTGGCGTGGGCGCGTTTGGCGCGGCAATTTTCCACGTCATTACGCACGCCTGCTTCAAAGCCCTCCTCTTCCTCGGTTCCGGTTCGGTGATTCACGGCATGCATCACGAACAGGACATGCGTCGTCTGGGGGGACTGAAGAAATACATGCCGGTGACCTTTGTGACCATGCTCACCGGTTGGCTCGCCATCTCAGGGATTCCGATCTTCGCCGGCTTCTTCTCCAAGGATGAAATCTTGTGGAAGGTCTGGAGCGCCGGTTTGTTTAGTTTGCCAAACCCGTTCTGGAACAAGTTGCTCTGGTTTATCGGCGCGCTCACCGCATTACTGACCGCGATTTACATGACTCGCATGATGGTAATGACCTTCTGGGGCAGCGAACGCTTTCGCGAAGAGCCCGCCGATCACGGTCATGCCGCGGGGGCGGATGAATCGCTTCACCACGGCGTCCATGAACCTCGCGAGTCGCCCTGGATCATGACGGTGCCGTTGATTGTGCTCGCAGTACTTTCCACTTTTGTCGGATTTATCGGCGTGCCCTATGCGCTTGGTTCACTCGTAAGTAGTCATCCGGTCAACTACATCGAGGAGACGCTCGAACCGGCCATCACCCACGTTCCCAGCGCTGCCTCCCATGGCGCCGAAACAAGCGCGGCGGACGCAATGGAGTGGTTGTCTCCCAAGCCGCAGCCGACCGACGGTCCTCCACCGGTTCACTCGCTTGAGGGTTCGGAACAATCTGCCGCCAACGCCGCGACGGATAGCCCCGGGACTGGCGTTGCCGCACATGTTCATTCTCCGGAGGAGATAAGTCAGGAGCGTTTACTCGCGGTTGTTTCTGTGTTGATCGCAGCCCTTGGCATTGGAGTAGGTTGGTTGTTATTCAAGAGACGTCCGCTCCTGCAACTGCCTAGTATTCTCGAGAACAAGTATTACGTCGATGAGATCTACGATGCAGCCGTCATCAAGCCCATTCACCTGCTCTCTCGCGAAGCACTATGGAAGATTTTCGACCAGGGTGTGATTGATGGCTTCCTTCATTCGCTGGGCGATGTGGTGACTGAGACTGGCCGATTGCTGCGCCACCTTCAGGGAGGTTTTGTCCGCGGTTACGCCGCCATAATTCTTGTTGGGGCACTTGCAATTATCGCGTTCTTTGCCTACTACGGCTTCGGTTTACTGGCCATGGTTCGATAGTATGAAGCAATATTTGATCACAATTCTGATCCTGCTTCCCGTCCTTGGGGCGGTTGTCGCTGCCGCCTACAACCTTACGTCTCGCAGAAGCGAAGGCTCCTACAAGTGGATCGCCCTGGGCTTTACGGTCGTCACCTTTGCTCTTTCCCTTCTTCTCATCGGAGGAACCGGAACTCCTGGTTATGTTTTCGAACAAAACGTTTCCTGGATCGGGGCGATTGGCGCTCGCTACCACGTCGCTGTTGATGGCATCAGCTTGTGGCTGGTGCTGCTGACAACGCTCCTGATGCCCATCGCCGTACTGTCCAGTTGGACGGCCGTCAAGAAACGACAACTCTCTTACTACATATTCCTGTTACTGCTGGAAAGCGCGATGATCGGGGTTTTCGTTTCTCTTGATCTACTGCTCTTCTACCTCTTCTTCGAGGCCTCGCTGATACCGATGTTTCTCCTGATTGGAATCTGGGGGGGCGAGCGCCGGATCTATGCAGCAGTGAAGTTTTTTATTTATACGGCGCTAGGCAGTCTATTAATGCTTGTTGGAATCATTGCTTTGTATTTCAGCTTCGGCTCGTTTGACTATGTGTTGATCCTCGAGGCGATGAGTTCCGGAAGTTCAGTGCTCTCCTCGACAGCGGAGTTTTGGTTGTTTCTCGCTTTTGCATTCGCCTTCTGTATCAAGATTCCCCTCTTCCCTTTCCATACCTGGTTGCCGGATGCGCACACCGAAGCCCCAACAGCTGGTTCCGTCATTCTGGCGGGTGTGCTGCTGAAGATGGGGACCTATGGCCTATTGCGATTTAATCTTGGCCTCTTTCCCAACATGTCACGCCAGTTCGCCTGGCTGATGATTACGCTCGCGGTTATTGGGATCATATACGGCGCCCTTGTGGCCATGGTCCAGCCAGACGTAAAACGACTCGTTGCCTACTCGTCAGTGAGTCATATGGGATTTGTCGTGCTCGGCCTTTTCTCATTCACCGAGTTGGGAATGCAGGGAGCGCTCTATCAGATGCTAAACCACGGCGTATCGACCGGGGCTCTGTTCCTGTTCGTAGGTTTCATCTACGAACGCCGGCACACTCGAATGATTAGCGACTTTGGCGGGCTCTCCACTCCAATGCCGTGGTTTGCGACTCTGTTTGTGATTACCTCTTTGTCGTCTATCGGGCTGCCGTTCCTGAACGGATTTGTGGGCGAGTTTCTCATCCTTATTGGTAGCTGGACTTCAAACGCAATCATACATCCCTGGATTGCCACGATGTTTGCGGCGACGGGAGTTATCTGGGCGGCGGTTTATATGTTGTGGATGCTGCAGCGAGTTGTGTTCGGCAAGGTTACTAACCCGGAGAACACCACGTTGCGCGATCTAAACGCCCGGGAGGTTGGGCTGCTGATTCCGTTACTTATTCTGATGCTCTTGATGGGAGTTTACCCACGCCCGTTTCTTGATCGCTCCAGAGCGAGCGTAGAAGCGGTGCGCGCCCGGGTTGCGGCGCCACCAACAGGTGGATCCTTTGCTTTGAAGAAATGAATTCATTCTTTGCCTTACAATTCGTGCCGCCTGATATTAGCTTTGCGTTAATCGCGCCAGAGTTGATTGTCTGCATTGTGGGCGTTGTGGTGATGCTGGTTGACGCGTTCGCGCGACCGACGCAGCGCTGGATAACCGGCTCAATCTCTCTCACCGGCCTTGCCGCCGCGGCCCTCAGTGCCGTCTGGCTATCACTTTCGTGGACTGGCGATAGTCAGGCGTTCAACGGCATGATTGTGCTCGATGAACTCCGCCTTGGTTTTACTATCGTCTTCCTGGTCGTATCGGCGCTCACGATTCTGATTTCGATGGTATGGGTGGAAAGCGAGAAGCTGCCGGCGGGAGAGTTTCATTCACTGTTGATGTTCGCCACGGCGGGAATGATGTTCATGGCTTCCGCGGGCGACCTGGTGATCGTTTTCCTCGGCCTGGAGATTCTCTCCATTGCCACTTATGTCATGGCCGGCTTTCGCCGCACCGACGTTCGCTCCAACGAATCATCTTTGAAGTATTTCATCCTCGGTTCACTCGCATCCGCATTTTTGCTCTACGGAATCGCTCTCATCTACGGCGCTACCGCAACAGCAGGCGGATTACCGGGCACCACGAACATCGCGGAGATTGCCCGCAGGCTTAACGAATCACAATATCCACCGCTGCTGTTTGCCGGAGCGGCAATGATGCTTGTGGGCTTCGGCTTCAAGATAGCTACTGCGCCTTTCCATATTTGGACTCCGGACGTCTATGAAGGCGCGCCCACTCCGGTGACAGCGTTCATGGCAGCCGGGCCCAAGGCGGCCGGGTTCGCCTCTTTTCTCAGAGTCTTTGTCTTCGCGTTTCCTTTCGTAATCGCTACTGGTCCCCAGACCATCGCCGGTGAGATTCACCATGCCTGGCTCGCAGCGCTCGTGCTGTTGGCAATCCTGACGATGACCGTAGGCAACGTTGTCGCGATCGTGCAGAACAACGTCAAGCGGATGCTGGCGTATTCCTCGATTGCGCATGCCGGTTACGCACTCGTCGGTTTCGTAGCTGCGGGAGCAGCGGCGGATCTTGACCACCGCAATGCAGCAATCGCCGCGGTGATCTTCTACCTGCTGACGTACGCGCTGATGAACCTCGGAGCGTTCGCCGTGGTGCAGTTGATCGCCCGCGCCGGAGATCGACGGACGGAAGTAGATGACTACAACGGCATCGGTTTCCAATCGCCGGTGCTGGCGTTTTCTCTAACTCTATTTTTACTCAGCCTTCTGGGGATGCCGCTGACAGCCGGGTTTATGGGAAAAATAATGGTTTTCCGCGCCGCCCTCGACGAGGGTTATTACCGATTGGTCGTCATCGGCGTGCTCAACACAGCGATCTCGGCTTATTACTATCTGCGGCTGATCATCGTAATGTTCTTCCGAGAACGAACCACCGCCTGGGTCAATCCGCCGATTCCAGCAAGCATTGCTATAGCGCTCGTTATTACCCTGGCTGGTGTGCTCTATCTTGGTCTCTTCCCCGGGCGTGTCATCAACGCGCTACAATCAAAACCAATCGTCACATTATCGCAGCGGTAATGTCCCGCAAGATCAAATCCCCTTCAGGTAGTCCTGTGGCCAGGAAGACTTAACGCATGACTGCCGACGAATACGCCGAACAAGTTAAGGCTGAACTAGGAGACGCCTGGCTGCCGCTCGTCTATCGCAACTGCGTATTAAAAATACGGACGCGCTCGTACCACTTTGGGGCACTGCCGCGGAAACCCGCCGTGGAGATTCAGCACACTCTGCTGGGCGTCGAGTTAAAGGTGGGCCGGCGCCGCTTCTTCTGCCCGGATCTGGCAACAGCGCGTTATCTCTCGATTTTTGCCCGCGCCCGTTGTAAGGACGTTGCCATTCCATACGACATAACGAAAACGTCGCAACTAGCCGACGAATTGGAATCTTCGTGGCACCGCATGCTGCTGATCGCGGATCAGAATGCGGCAAGAGAGAGCAGTCGCTTCAAGACGCGTCTCCATGGCCTCTTGATTGCTAAGGTCAGACGCGAAGTCGACGCTGCAGGCCCGGGATCTGCCACACCGGAGTTCAAACAAAACACGAAGCAGCGGGCGTAATTGATGTTATAGTTACGAGTTTGAATTTGGCCCCGATTGGACGTTTAGTTAGGTAGATGACACAAGAGATCAGCGAGATTTCCATCGAAGAGCAGCCGCCCCCCGACACCGTGGAGGCTTTGCCTTTCCCGTTCAACCAACACACATTCTGTCGCTACGAACCGATCGAGAAGCGAATCGAGACAGCGCGGGTGCTCGTCGTTGACAACCTGCTGCGTGACGAGAGCGATCTCTCAGATGTGGGTCGAATCGAGTGGGGAGATGCGACCGCCGCGCAACTTAAGCGCGAACGCCTCATCGCCAAAATGGCGATAGAAAACATTCTCAATAATATTAGCCGCCTCGTGAAGCATCCCACCACCGAGGTCGCCCATTTAGCTGACCTCGCCCAAGCTGCAAAAGTCTTTCGGCCTGATGCGATCGTGTTGGGCGGAACGTTGCGCGATTTTGACTTTTATAACCCTGAGATTATCGAAGGCTTTGGTCGTTTCATCCGCACCACGAAGATACCCGTCCTGGCAATTTGCGGTGGTCATCAAATCGTTGGAATGAGCTTTGGCGCTCATGTGATGACGCTCGACAAGCTCGAACAACACGAACAGCGCGAGAACCGGCCTCTGGAGTATCAGTATCGCTTCGTGCGCATCACTGATCCGCAGGATCCCATTTTCACAGGAGTGAATAATCCTGATTCGATTGTTTGGCAAGACTACACCAGGCAGGCTCGCATCCTGCGTGTTTGGCAAAACCACGGCCTACAGCTCGATCGCGTTCCGGAGGGCTTTAAACTTCTCGCCACATCGTATCTCTGCCGCAATCAAATGATGGTAAAAAATAGTGGCGGCCAACTCATCTACACCGTCCAGTTTCATCTCGAGAAATCATTTGAAGACTGGAACAAGTCGCGCACACGCTGGGAGCATCAGAACGAATCGCGCGACGGACGCATTCTGTTCGAACACTTTCTCGAGCTCGCGCTCGCTCATTCGCAACCAAACTAAAGACTCTGGAGTGTTGACAGGACAGCTCGACGGGCAGGGACATTCCCTGCCCGTATTCATTTGTCGCCATGAAACCCGCCCAACTTACCAAACGAAGCCTGGCCGAAGCTGCTGCTTACCTGGCTACCAAAGATTCTGACCTCGCGTGCATTCTCGAAACATACGGCCCGCCGCCGATGTGGTCGCGGAAGCCGGGTTTCGCAACGCTGATTCATATCATCCTCGAACAACAAGTGTCGTTGGCGTCGGCGTCGTCGATGTTTAAGCGTTTGAAGCAGCACGTCGTGCCGCTGGACGCTAACCGAATCATTCAACTTGGTGAACCACACCTGCGGCAGTTGGGTCTAACCCGGCAGAAGACGGCATATTGCCTGCACTTGTCGCAGTGCATCCTCAATACGCAGCTCAAGCTGACAACATTGGCCAGGTTGGATGATGAAGCCGTGAAGACTGCGCTGATGCAGGTAAAAGGAATCGGAGCGTGGAGTGCGGAGGTTTATCTATTGATGGTTTTGCGGAGACCGGATATTTGGCCGGCAAGTGACCTGGCGCTGGCTACCGCCGCTTTCAAGGTTAAGCGACTGAAGCAACGGCCGACTCCGGAGCGGTTAACGAGGCTTGCCGAAGCGTGGCGTCCTTTCCGATCGGTTGCGGCGAGAATGTTATGGCAGTACTACCTGGCGCGCCGGACAGAAGTGCGTTGACGGGCCCTGCACGGAGAGTGCTAAGAGAATCTTCGCGCGTGTCGGAGAAAGGTTGTCCCGGTGGGATCAGGCACGATTCGCAGAGGGTACAGAACCCGGAGCGGCAGCGACGGGATGCTGAAGGAAGAGATACTTAACTTGATCTTAGATCGGCTACGTCTGGATGGCTTTGCACAAAAAGTCGGATTTTAAAGATCATGGCAACGCTTTGCTTCATTAGTGCTGATTCGTGGATCGCGTTCACCCCACAAAATAGCTCACGACCCACGAAAACGCACGAAGCATCACGAACTATAAAAAGCCAACGGCGCCGCCACCGATCGGTTTCTGTGACTACCCTAGTCATTCTATTTAGATATCGTCGATGCAGTCTTGATTGGAGCCGGCACAGTAAAGTCAGTAGTCACGGGCACATGTTCCATCGTCAGCTCGATCAGTCGATCGACGACTGCATTCAGATCCTTAGTCTCTGCAAACACCCGGAGCTGCTCCTCAGCTGATGTACGCCGTTCAAGAATCGTGTGGATATGTTCAATCTCTTTTCGAGAGTCAAGTTCGTCCACCACGTCGTCGACAAAGTCCAATAACTCGAGAATGAGATCCCGCGTGGGGACTTCCTTCTGCTTCCCAAAGTCGATCATCTTGCCGTCGATGCCCCAACGAACTGCGCGCCACTTGTTTTCCTGGATCAGCATCCGCCGGTAAAGGCGAAAACCAAGATTCTTCTCGATCAACTTCGTAAGCTTAGCGACGATAGCCTGGAAAAGGGCTGCAATGGCAACGGTATCGTCAACGCGGGTCGGGATGTCACAGATACGAAATTCCAGTGTCGGGAAAATCGGATGAGGGCGCAGATCCCACCAAATCTTTTTGCCATCGTTTACGCAGCCTGTCTTCACCAGCAAGTCGACATAACGCTGAAAACTGCTGTAGGAGTCGAAGTGATCCGGAATGTCTGTGCGGGGAAACTGTTTGAAGACCTCTGAGCGATACGACTTGAGTCCCGTGCTGTGACCCATCCAAAAAGGCGACGACGTTGTCAGCGCCAGCACGTGCGGCAGGAAGTAACGGGCGGCATTCATGATGTGAATGCGACGATCGAGGTCTGCAACGCCGACATGAACGTGCAAGCCAAAAATCAAGAGCGACCGCGCCACGGTTTGAAGTTCCTGGACCAACAGCGCGTACCTTTCGTCGTCGTAGATCTTCTGATCCTGCCAGTGGGAGAAGGGATGCGTGGAGGCGGCGACTATTGCCAGTCCGGTTTTTCCTGCGAGACCGGAAATGATGCTGCGCAAGCGGGTGATATCGGCGCGTGCCTCATGGATGTTTTTGCAGACGCCGGTGCCAACTTCAATCATCGACTGAATCATCTCGGGCTTAATCTGCTCGCCGAGAATCATCTTGCCCTCCTCCAGGAACTCAGAAACGTGGGAACGCAACTCGCGCGTCTTCGGATCAACAATCTGAAATTCTTCTTCGATACCCAGCGTGAATTGATCGAACATAAAACTGCTCCTTATAAAACGCCGACCCCGGAACACGGCCCAGTTCAGAAGCGATTAATCTTATCCTTCATCTCAAACATACTGCTCAATTGTTTTCCAATCCGGCCTGAATTTTCTCCAGACTTCATGTCTCAGATGGTTCACCGCGCTGCGAGGCGAGTAAACGCTACTAAAGAGATCGAAGTGCACATACCACTTCCGTGGATCGCCATCCTGGTAAAGAAAATGAAGTACCGCCCTCGGCCGTCCTTTTTCATAAAAGCCGCCGCTGCAATCCTTGTGATTCGCAAACCGCCTGGTGAAATCCCTGCGGGAGGAAAGCGTTGATTCGATCATCGGCCAAGCACTAAAAGAAAGACCAACACCATGCAGCCCATAAACATTTTGAATGCGGCGCGTCAGGTGCCAGAGTTGTTTCGCTCGCATTCGACGCAGAACCAGCAGCAAACCCTGTTGCTTGTCTTCAGACAAGGCGTCGAAAGCAGTCGCATCGCTCGGCGCTCCGTAGAGTCCTGCCAGTTTACCAGTTAGAGCTTCGCGGATCTCGAAAGGAAGATCTCGCCACGTAATCTGAGGACCCTGCGGCGCAGACATCACCGGCGTCCAAGTTCACTTTCCAGGAGGGCTCGATCGTCGGCCGAAAGCCCTTGAAAACTGACGCCAACTCCGCGGCCGGGATTACTGTAGACGACTTCCCCGTTGACGACCACTTGCTTCCCATCAGCAAGAGGGATGCGCAGCAGCAAAGCCGAGCCCTCCGGTAGGTTGGCCTGAGTATTCATGTAGAGCCCGCCAACGCTGATATCATGGGTACTGGCGACACCAGTCGCGTCCTGACCATCGTAAAAGACATCGACAATCAGGCGGGCACGATCGTGTTTCCGGCGGTTATCCGGCGACGGCGCGGATTCGTCAAGCTCATCAACCACGTGAGGTTCTCCTCGGTTCAGCTCGGACGGCGGTATTGTACACGCTTTGACTACGTCTTCTGGCTGATTATGTAAGTGGGGACCATCCCCCCGCCGGAAGAAACGTTGGCAAGCTCTGTAAAGGACAAGCGGGTGAAAGCCGAACCCACTTTTCCGTTGAAGAGCAGCGGATCGAGGTCTACCAACTGCTCGGCAAACTCGATCGTGCCGTCGTCTTTCAGCGCAGGGAATGTCTCACGCGCCGTCGGCACACGCTCCTGAACCACGTAGTCGCCGTTTTCTACCGCTTGCTGCAATGCCTCATTCCATCCAGGCTCGTCAATGTTCCATCCGATTGTGATGCCGTGCCCGCCGTAGTCGTCGTTTGGCTTGAGCACCATGCGATTGCGATTTGTCCTCACAAACTCCAACAGATCAATTTCGGCTCCCAGGTAGTCGGTCTTCTCGGCGCGAACCAGCCGCGTCCAGGGAACGTGCCGGCTGATGGCCGCCTGCTCTTCGCTGCTGAAGAGTCCGGCACGGCGACGACTGGTGAGCACCGCAAACAGCGCTTTCTTGTGGATAATTTTCGAACGGAAACTATTGACCATGCAGATTGCGCCGGCCCGATACGCATCCAGCAAGGCCGGCTGCTCCGCCATGATTGGAAGATATTCGTTGACCAGCAGCCGTTTGTAAACGATGTCGATCTCAAAATCCCCGGCGCGCAAGCGATTCCTGCTGAACTCCAACTCGTCCGGCGAACAAATGATCGAACGGTAGCCTTCACGTTCGAAAAACTCTTTGAATAACTCAAACTCTTTCAGAGTCGGCATTCCTTTTAGATCGATGATCGCGATTTGGGGCTTGCGATCAATCTTGCCCCCTCGATATTCCTCGTAGGATTCCAGCAGAACGTCCAACATGTATCGACGACCGTAGAGCGGACGCAGATTGAATGTCTCTGCGAAGCGTTGCATCACGGGGAGCGCTGAAAAAATATCGTATGCGGCATCGGCGTAGGCGATCCCGGCCGGACTTTCGCCGTTAAGTTCGACAAAACTGTATGCTGCGTCTGTGAGAAAGGAATCCAATCTCGAGGTAGG
>Ga0136614_10003193_pt1 | contig 10424 bp, 8 predicted proteins | sample AntDrymUQ2792106_2_FD_106643 | JGI IMG/M metagenome (GOLD analysis project Ga0136614, IMG submission 106643) | Polar desert sand microbial communities from Dry Valleys, Antarctica - metaG UQ279 (21.06) | ecosystem: Environmental > Terrestrial > Soil > Desert | place: Antarctica: Dry Valley... | reverse complement strand
GCAGTGAGCTGAATCAGATAGCCCGAGGCAAAGCGCGCGGCGATCCCGAGGTGACGCAGAATCTGCACCAAGAGCCAGCCCGAGTCGCGGCAGGAACCGCTGGCGTTGGCGAGCGTATCCTCAGGCGACTGCACGCCGGGCTCCATGCGCACCAGGTAGCGAACTTGCTGCTGCAGCTGATGGTTGAGGCGCACCAGCAGCAGCACAGTGCTTTCTCCCGGAACAATCGTTTTCCGAAATTCGGCTAACCAGGCGGCAAGCCGCGTGCCGAGCGGCGCAGTCTCGAGAAACGGCAACAGCTCCTTGGCCAAAGCCGGCGCGTAGGTCAACGGATACTGCTCGGCATAACTCTCGACAAAGAAATCGAACGGGTTGATCACCGTCATGTCCGCGGTCAGGTCAACCACGACCTCCAGCCGGTCAGCGCGCTCGGGAAACACCGTCCGGGCGACCCAATTTCCGTATGGATCCTGCTGCCAGTTCAGAAAATGCTGCGCCGGCGTGACCTTGAGCGAATACGCGAGGATGGGCGTCCGGCAGTGCGGCGCCGGACGCAGGCGGATTTCGTGCGGCCCTAGATTGACGTAGCGATCGAACTGATAGGACGTGCGGTGCTGCAGGGCGACGCGAATGGTCAAGGGTCTTAGTCTCTACACCCAGTCCGGATCCGGTAGCTGGGCAAAGACCCGGCGCAGACCTTCTCCCCATTGCGTATGGATCATCTGAAAATAGGCATCCGACTCCTCGATGCGCATTCTAAGCTTGATCCTCAGCGTGTCGACCTCGTACATGACCAAGTCGATGGGGAGGCCGACGGAAATGTTCGAGCGCATCGTCGAATCGAATGAGACGACGACGCATTTGGTGGCGTCAAGCAGACTCGTATTGTGTCGGATGACGCGATCGATGATCGGCTTGCCGTACTTCGTCTCGCCGATCTGAAAATAATTCGTATCCGGCGTGGCTTCGATAAAATTGCCTTGGCTGTAGACGTTGAACAACCGCATTTTCTCCCCGCGAAGCTGGCCGCCCACCAGGAAGTTCGCGTAGGAATCGATGTTGTTCTGCTCCATGTAGGGGGCATCACGCGTCTTGACCTCGCGCAGCGCATCCCCTAGCAGGCGCGCCACGTCGAACATCGACGGCGCGTTCCATAGGCTCAAATCGGTCTCGCTGGCGCGCGCTCGCTGGTCCAAGATGTTGATCGCATTCTGGCTGATCGACAGGTTGCCAGACGACAGCGTGACGATGACCCGGTCGTCATCGCGCGCGAAGACGCGCATTTTCGAAAACTTTGCGATCTGATCGACTCCGGCATTCGTCCGCGAATCCGACGCGAAAATCATTCCGGCATCGAGGGACATGGCGACGCAATAGGTCATGGGAAGACGGGTGGCGGGGATAGGGAGTTGACGAAGGTCAGCAAAGCGTGGCCGATTCTATACATATCGGCACAAGTCATGGATGCCTGAACCCCTCGTAGCCTTGCCCCTCACCCTAACCCTCTCTCCGCTGGGGGAGAGAGGGAACGCAAGCTTTCTCTCCCGCTTGCGGGAGAGGGTTAGCGTGAGGGACCAAGCGATTTTGAGATAGGTTCTAGTCTTGTCGGCAGGTGCTGCAGTTTCGCCGGTCACGCATTCGTTGCGACGCATTTAGTTGCTGGGCACCAGGAAGCGCCGGTTGATTTCGTCGCCCAACGCAGAGACGCGCGCCAAGAAATCCATCAGATATTCGTGCAACCCGTAGCGGATGATGTCCTCGGTTCTGCCTTGGTGCAGGCGGACGTACATTTCATCCGCCAAGCGCTTCAATTCACGACTGTCCTCGTTACACAAGAGCGAGAGCGTCTCGTTGATGAAGTTGATGCAGCAGTGTAGCGACCGGGGCATGTCTTCGCGCAGCACGAGCAGCTCGGTTACGCGCAGCGGCGAAATGACGTCGCTGTAAATCTTGCGATACGACTCAAAGCCCGACAGCGATTGCAAGAGCGATGCCCACTGGTAGTAATCGACCGCCCCGCCGACGTCCGCTGCAGACGGCAACAGCATGTGGTACTTGGTGTCGAGAATCCGCGCGGTATTGTCGGCGCGCTCGATGTGCGTACCGAGACGAATGAAATGGTAGGCTTCGTCGCGCAGCATCGTGCCGAATGTCACGCCACGAAAGAGATGCGAGCGCATTTTTACCCAGTCGAGGAACACCGACATGCCGACCGCCTGTACCCGCTCGTAGTCGTATTCGCGCATCTCGATCCAAGCGGTGTTCAAGTCCTCGTACATCTCGGATGTGATCGCGCCGCGGACTGAGCGCGCGGATTCGCGGGCGCCACGCAAGCAACAATAGATCGACGACGGATTGCCGGCATCGAGAATCATGTACCGCAGCACATTCTCGGCGGAAAGCTCGGGATGGCGCTTGTAGTAGGCGGTCGCGAGGCCGGTGCTGATCAGCGGCACCGACCAAGGTTCGGCCCATTCGAGCCCTGGTTCGAGCACCTGATAGGGGAGCAGCGAAGTCCGATAGGTGACATCGAGCAGTCGCGCGGTGTTCTCGGCGCGCTCGATGCGGCGCGCCATCCAGAAAAGCTCGTTCGCGGTGCGGCTAAGCATGCGACGTGCCCGACGGATCGGCGAGAACCCACGTATCTTTAGTGCCCCCGCCCTGGGACGAGTTGACGATCAGCGATCCTTCACCTAATGCCACGCGGGTCAAGCCGCCGGGCACAAGATCGGTGTCGCGGCCCGACAGCACGTAGGGGCGAAGGTCGATGTGGCGCGGGGCGAGACCGGACGCCACGAACGTCGGACACGTCGACAGAGCAAGCGTGGGTTGCGCGATATAGTTTTCCGGGGCGGCGAGGATTCGTGCACGGAAATCGTCGCGCTCCTTGAGTGTGGATGCCGGGCCGATGAGCATGCCGTAACCGCCGGCGCCATGAACTTCCTTGATCACCAGCTCGTCCAAGTGCGCCAATGCGTAGTCGCGGTCCTGAGGACGGTACAGCAAATACGTCTGCACTGTGTTGAGGATCGGATCCTCCGCCAAGTAATAGCGAATGATGTGCGGCACGAACGGATAGATCGACTTGTCATCGGCCACCCCGGTCCCGATCGCGTTGGCGAGTGTGACGTTACCTGCGCGGTAGGCGCGGAACAATCCGGGCACGCCAACGACTGAATCGGCGCGAAACGCGTGCGGATCGAGAAAATCGTCGTCGACTCGCCGGTAGATCACGTGCAGCCGCTGCGGGCCCCGCGTCGTCCGCATGTACACGCAGTCGTTTTGCACGAACAGGTCCTGTCCCTCGACCAGCTCGACCCCCATTTGCTGGGCAAGGAACGCGTGTTCGAAGTACGCGGAGTTGTACGCTCCAGGCGACAGGAGCGCGACCATCGGGCTTTCCATTCCATGGGGCGCCACTGCCCTTAAATTTTCGAGCAGCATATCCGGGTAATGCTGCACCGGCCGTATGGAGCGCGTGGCGAACAGCTCGGGGAAGAGCCGCATCATCATCTTGCGGTTCTCCAGCATGTACGAAACTCCGGACGGCACGCACAGATTGTCCTCGAGCACGAAATAGTCGCCATAGCCCGCCCGCACCAGATCGATGCCGGCGATGTGCGCATAAATGTCGCCGGGCACGTCCATGCCCATCATCTCCCGCCGGTATTCCGAGTTCCCGAGCACGCGCTCGGCTGGGATCACGCCCGCGTTCAATATTTTTTGATCGTGGTAGATATCGCGCAGAAAAAGATTGAGCGCGTGCACGCGCTGTTTGACGCCGGCTTCCAGCACGCACCATTCGTTGGCTGGAATAATCCGCGGAACGAGGTCGAACGGGATGAGGCGCTCGGTCCCCGTCTGTTCTCCGTAAACGGCGAACGTGATGCCAACCCGGTGAAATGCCCGCTCTGCCTCCTCCCGCTTCTGGGCAATGCGGTCGGCCGCCGTCCGCTCCAGCCAGTCTCCAAATGGCCGGTAATGCTCCCGAACGCCACCGCCCGCAGCACTCATTTCGTCGTACGGATCGGGGGCGTCGGGTCCGGGCGTCATAGGCAACGAGGCACGAGCAAACACCGGGCCATTGGCAGAATTTCCCTCACCGCCATGGGGTTAGCAGCGGGCCTACGAGCCTCTCGGGAGACCCATCGGGGTCGTCTCTATGATTTGCACCGAAACAGTGCATTTTTGTCCTCGACAAGCTTCGACATTTCCGAAAAAGCGGTTTGACCCCGCTTTCGGCGGTATGGTTAAATCGGTGCTCCTGTCTGGGTTCGTGGGGCGTTTAGCTCAGCGGTAGAGCACTCCCCTCACACGGGAGGGGTCGCTGGTTCGAACCCAGCAATGCCCACCAACTGAACCCTAGGGGTTACGCGCAAGTGTAACCCCTCTTTTTTTGCGCGCGCCGATGTGGGGTCACGATCGAATGCGACAATCGTCGGCACTCGCACGTGCTCCTCCCTTTCATGTCCGCCTCTCCGCCTGCCGCCCGCGTTACCGCGTGGGTCTTTGACGCCTACGGCACGCTGTTCGACGTGCATTCGCTCGCGGTGATCGGCGAACGTCTGGCTCCGGGCAAGGGCGCCGAACTGTCCCGGCTGTGGCGGACCAAGCAACTCGAGTACACGTGGCTTGCGTCGCTGATGGCGACGCGGCCGCGCGATGACTTCGCTGCGTTAACCGGCAAAGCGCTCGACTACACCATAGCAGCGCTGCAGTTGCCGTGGGGCAGCGAAGAGCGCGCGCAGCTCATCGCTGCCTATCAGTCGCTGACGCCGTTTCCGGATGCCAAAGCTGCGCTGATCGCGCTCGCGCCGCGCCCGCGCTGGATCCTGTCGAACGGAACCCTCGCGATGCTCGAACCGCTGCTGCATGCGTCGGGCGTCCACTCGCTGCTCGACGGCGTGCTGTCGGTCGATGCGGCCGGCATTTATAAGCCGGCGCCGCAGGTTTATCACTTGGCGGTCGACCGGTTGCACTTGGCACCCGCACAAATCGGCTTCGTCTCGGCCAACGGGTGGGACGCGACCGGAGCCAAAGCGTTTGGACTGACAACGTTCTGGATCAACCGCGGCGGCCAACCGGTGGAGCGTCATGGGCCGCCGCCCGATTTCATCCTGGCGTCACTTGCCGAGTTGCCAGCGTTAGTCCGCGGTTGATTCGTGCCCCGGACGCGGCGCGGCACGCCATCACTGCGTCGCGAATCGCCTCGATCGCGGCGGGCCGGGGAAAGCTCTTGCGAAAGGCGAGCGCAATGCGGCGCGACGGCGCCGGCTTGGTAAAGGGAACCGGCACCACAAGGCGGCTGTGATACTTCGGCGTCAGTGCATCGCGCGGCAACACCGAGACGCCCAATCCGGAAGCGACCATATTGCGCACGGTTTCGAGCGAGTTGCTGCGGGCCACCCGGGTGTCGGTACGGTTTAATTCCGGACAGGCGTCGAGCACCTGGTCGCGGAAGCAATGGCCGACGTTCAACAAAATCGTATGGACACCCGCCAATTCGGCGGGGGCAATCGATTTTCGTTTCGCCCACTTGTGATTGTGCGGCACGACGACGCAAAACGGCTCTTCGTACAGAAACTCGGTGACGACGCCGGCGGGATGAAAAGGCAGAGCAAGAATCCCCGCGTCGATCCGCCCAGCCCGCAGCGCCGCTTCGAGGTTCTCGGTCAAATTCTCCTCGATGTCGAGCGGCATGTCCGGCGCACGGTCGTGCAGCGCCGGGATCAAGTCGGGGAGCAGATAGGGCGCCACTGTGTGGATCACGCCCAATTTGAGCGTGCCGACGAGCTGGTTGCGCCCGGCCTGCGCGATTTCGCGGATGCGCGCCGCCTCTTCGAGCACTTTCTGCGCCTGTTCGACGATTCTTCCGCCGACCGGCGTCACCGTTACCTCGGTCTTTCCCCGTTCCAACAGCACGGCGCCCAATTCCTCTTCCAGCTTCTGGATGGCGACCGAAAGCGCCGGCTGGCTGACGAAACATTTTTGCGCGGCGCGGCCGAAGTTTCTTTCTTGCGCGACGGCGACCAGATAACGCAGCTCGTTGAAGGTCATCCTGTTTTGCCCGCCTCTTGTCCGGCGCATATCTGCGCAAGAAAGCGGGCAAAACCGGCGCCGGTCTCCGGATGCTTGAGCCCGAAGTCCACGGTCGCTTCGAGATACCCGAGCTTACCGCCGCAGTCGTAGCGGCGGCCCTCGAACAGATAGGCCACGATCCGCTCGCCATCCTGCAATCGCGCAATGCCATCGGTCAACTGGATTTCGCCACCGGCGCCCGGCGCTATTGTGCGTAGATGATGGAAAATTCGCGGCGTGAGGATGTAGCGCCCTACCACCGCCAGTGTCGACGGCGACGTGCCGGGTTTGGGTTTCTCGACAATCCGCGTAATCGCGCCGACGCGGTTTTGCAACTTCTGCGTCTCGACGATGCCGTAGTTGCCGGTTTCCGCTTCGGGAACGTTCATCACCGCGATCGTCGCCACACCTTCGCGCTGCGCGACGTCGACCATCTGCTTCATTACGGGAACCTGCGCGTCGATCAAGTCGTCGGCCAGGAGCACCGCGAACGGCTCATCGCCAACGATGGGAGCGGCGCATAGCACGGCGTGACCGAGCCCCAGCGCCTCGGTCTGCCGGATATAGATGCAATTGATTCCCGGCGGCGTGGCGGATTGGACGGTCTCCAAGAGCTCCTTCTTGTTGCGCAGCGCGAGCTCGGTTTCCAGCTCGTACGCCTTATCGAAGTGGTCCTCGATGGCGCGCTTGTTGCGGCCGGTGATGAAGATCATGTCGGTGATGCCGGCCGCGGCCGCCTCCTCCACCGCGTATTGAATGAGCGGCTTGTCGACCACCGGCAACATTTCTTTCGGGCTCGCTTTGGTCACCGGCAAAAACCGGCTGCCCAACCCGGCGACGGGGAATACGGCTTTGGTGATGGGTTTCATTGGACTCCACTTACGACGCCGCGCGGGCCTTGTCAATGAGTGCACGCAACTCTTGTTCATCGAGCACCGAAACTTTCAGTTCTTGCGCTTTGGCGAGCTTGGCGCCGGCGTCCGCGCCGGCAACCAGGTAATCGGTTTTGCTGGAGACGCTGCCGGCGACTTTGCCGCCCGCGGCTTCGATCAGCGCTTTGGCATCGTCCCGCGACAATGACGGCAACGTACCCGTCAGGACAAACGTAAGGCCGCGCAACACGCCGCCGGCGGCTTTGGTCGCCTGAGCTTCGGGCCAATGGACGCCCGCGGCGCGCAATTGGGCGATGCTCTCCCGATTGTGCGGCTCGGCGAAAAAACGCGCGATCGATTCGGCCAGCACTGCTCCCACGTCGCGGACTTCCGTGAGCTCGGTGACGCTCGCCTTCATCACTTCGTCAAGCGTTCCGAAATGACGGGCGAGATCACGCGCCGTTGCCTCTCCCACGTGCCGGATGCCCAGAGCGAAAATGAACCGTGCCAATGTGGTTTTCTTGCTTTTCTCGATCGCCCGCAGAACATTGGCAGCGCTTTTCTCCGCCATCCGCGGCAGCGCCGCGAGCGCCGGCAGTTGCAGCCGATAGAGATCCGCCGGCGTGCGCACCATCGCATCAGCGACCAATTGCTCGGCGAGCTTATCGCCTACGCCCTCGATATCGAGTGCATGGCGACTGGCGAAATGCAAGAGCGAGGCCTTGCGTTGTGCCGGACACACGAGGCCGCCGGTGCACCGCGCGGCCGCTTCGCCGGGGAGCCGCACAATGGCCGACGCACATTCGGGACATTGCGCGGGCATCGTGAATTCGCGGGCCGTCGCCGGTCGCTTTTCCGCGAGCACACGCACGACTTCGGGAATGACATCGCCGGCGCGCCGGACGATGACCGTATCGCCGATGCGAACGTCCTTGCGCCGGATCTCGTCTTCGTTGTGCAACGTGGCGTTGGTAACCGTGGCGCCGCCGACGAACACCGCTTTAAGGCGCGCTACCGGCGTAATGGCACCGGTGCGCCCGACCTGAACGTCGATTGCGACGACCTCCGTGACGGCCTCCTCCGCCGGAAATTTGTGGGCGATCGCGTATTTCGGCGCACGTGCGACAAATCCAAGCTGCCGCTGTTGCTCGAAATCGTCGACCTTGTACACGACGCCGTCGATCTCGTAGGGTAGATCCGCGCGCCGGCCGCCGAGCGTGTGGTAGTAGTCGAGCAACGCTCTGATGCCGCGCACAACGGTCCGTTCTTTGCTCACCGGAATGCGCAGCGCTTCGAGCAGAAGCATCAGCGCCGCGTGCGTTGCCGGTGGTGCAACGCCGCCCCACTCCACCGCACCAATGCCATAGGCAAAAAAAGCAAGCCGCCGGGTGGCGGTGATGCGCGAGTCGAGCTGGCGCAAGCCGCCGGCGGCGGCGTTGCGCGGATTGGCGAATACCCGTTCCCCGCGCGCCTCCTGTGCCACGTTCAATGCCGCGAAGTCGCGTTTGAGCATCAGTACTTCTCCGCGAACTTCAAGCAACGGGGGCAATGCCTTGGCGTTGAGCGTGATGGGGACCGACCCGACTGTCTTTAGGTTCGCGGTGACATTCTCGCCGGTGTAGCCGTCGCCGCGCGTGGCCGCCACCACCAGCGTCCCGCGCTCGTAGGTCAAATTGATCGCCAGACCATCGAACTTGGGCTCCACCGCGTAGCGGATCTCGCTGAGTTCGAGGGTTTCACGCACGCGGCGATCAAAGGCTAAGGCTTCGTCGTCAGTGAACGCGTTGTTCAGCGACAGCATCGGCAGGCGATGCGTGACGGGCTCGAATACACTCGCGGGAGCGCTGCCGACGCGCTGCGTCGGCGAGTCGGGGGTGATGAGCGCGGAGTAACGCTGTTCGAGCGCCTGCAGCTCGCGGAAGATCGTGTCGTATTCGGCGTCGCCTATCGCCGGAGCATCCAGGACGAAATAGCGATAGTTGTGCGCTGCCAGCTCGCGCCGCAGCTCGGCTGCGCGCCGGGCGGCGGCGGCGGGAGCAATGCCCTCGCGCGGCTCGCTCGACGCCATCACGCGCCGAACAGCGCGATGGCGCGCGGACTCCCGGGCTCGATGCCGTAATGCGCCAATGCATCGCTCGCGCTTTGCACCTGCTCGCGAATCGCTGCCAGCGCCGGGTCGTCGAGCGGACGGCGATTGTCGTCGACCAGGTCGGCGGAGAGCGTATGCGCCATGCGCTTCGCGGCTAGTTTCATATGGTCGAACGTCCGCAGCGGGTCGACCACCCGCGGCACGTCCAGCACGAACACCACACCGTTGGTCGCGGACAAGCGCAACGTGTCGACGGTAAACGGCTCGTTGCGCAGGTTTTGCATCGAATACATGACCGCGCCGGTCTCATCCTGGTGCCATTCGAAGCGCCCGCGCGATGACAGCTTCAAGCCGGCGGCCTCGGCGACACCGCGCAGCCGCGTGCCGGGGATGCTGCCCGCGTCCGGTTTCAATACAGTCAAGCCGATCTGCACATCGACTTCCGCGCACATGCGATCGAGTGTCTCCGCCCGCAGAGCTTCCGCAGTGACGTCAGGTACCGCCATCGCCGCGGGCAACAGCGGCGCCAAATCACCGATGACGCGCACGAAGGTTTCGAGCTGCGCGCGGCTCGCCGCACCGTTGCGATCGGCGAGCAACAGGCATGCGACGAATTCCACGAACTCGCCCCGCGTCTCCGTTGCAAGCAGTTGCCAGGGCCCGTCCCGCTTCGCGCGGCCGAACCAGCGCAGCCGCTTGCCGAAGCGGGCGTGCAGTCCTGCGGCAAGGGCGCCAACCGCAGTCGGTTTCGCGGGTTGCAAGGTAACGATGCTTTCGATGTCGGGATCGGGTTCGCGCGTCGCGCTACCCGATGACTCGCGCGCACGAGCGATCGCGGGACGCGCCATCGCAACATTGTCGCTCTCATCGCCCGCGGCGGATGAAGCCGGCGCACTGCTATCGGTCCACGGAGGCGGTATCGACGGGTGGTCGTCACCGCTCAGTCCGGGCCGGTACACCGGGGTCGCGTTGGCGGGCAACTCTGCCGCCTGCGTCGCAGTACCGCCAAATGTTCCGTCGCGCGCATGCGACGCGCGCAACGTGGGTTCGACTCGTACTTCCGGCGCAGCCATGCCTGATGTCTCGGGTTCGTCGTCCGAATTCTTAAACGCCGCATCGATGCGCCGGCGCACCTGCCGCTCCTGCCAATAGTTGTAAATGACGACGGCGACCACCAGCAGGATGCCGGCGACGATGAGACCCAACTGAAGAGAACTCATCCTAAAAGTATAGCGTGCGGGTGGGCGCGCAACGTCGCTAGGCCGCGTTCTCGGCGAGTGTCAACGCCTCGGCGATATCGACGGCGACGACACGCGATGCGCCCGGTTCCGGCATCGTGATGCCAACCAGTTGCTGCGCCATTTCCATCGTGATCTTGTTATGCG
>Ga0136614_10003191_pt1 | contig 10427 bp, 8 predicted proteins | sample AntDrymUQ2792106_2_FD_106643 | JGI IMG/M metagenome (GOLD analysis project Ga0136614, IMG submission 106643) | Polar desert sand microbial communities from Dry Valleys, Antarctica - metaG UQ279 (21.06) | ecosystem: Environmental > Terrestrial > Soil > Desert | place: Antarctica: Dry Valley... | reverse complement strand
GCTCGGCGATCGCGTCGGCGAGCGTGGTGTCGTGGGTGGCCAGCAGGATCGTGGTGCCCGCGTCGTGGGCGAGCTGGGGCAGGATCGCCAGCACGTCGCGGCTTGAGGCGGGGTCCAGTCCGGCGGTGGGCTCGTCGAGCAGCAGCACCTGCGGCTGGCGCACGAGGCCGCGGGCCAGTGCCAGCCGGCGCAGCTGGCCGCCCGACAGCTCGCCGGGCCGGCGGTCCAGCAGCGCTTCGGGCGTCGGCATCCCGACGGCCTGCAGGACCGAGACGAGCCGGTCGGCGTGGTCGGCGTGCCTGCGGTGAGCGCTGCCGGCTGGGGGCAGGAATTCGCTGAGGATGTCGCGTGCGCGGTGGCGCGGTTGGAAGCTTGACATGGGGTCCTGGCCGACGTACGCGACCTGGGTGCGGCGTAGTTGGCGCAGTTGTGGCGCGGTGAGGTCGAAGGGGTCTGTGCCGAGCACCGCGATGCTGCCGCCGGTCTGCCGCAGTCCCGGGGCGATGTGGCCGACGAGCGCGCGCAGCAGCGTGCTCTTGCCACCGCCGGAGGGCCCGACGAGCGCGACGACCGTGCCAGTGCTGACCTGCAGGTCGATGTCGTGCAGGATCGTGCGCTCGCCGGCCGTGATGCAGAGCCGCTGGATGTCGACGGCCGGGCTCATAGCGGTGTTTCGCGCATGCGGTGGCGGTCGCAGGCGAATGTCATGGCGACCGCGATCGTCGCGATCGCGAGGCTGGGAGCGGCGGTCGCCCATGGGTTGAGCAGCACGCCCTGGGCGTTCTCGCGGACCATCAGTGCCCAGTTGGCTTCAGGGGGCTGCGGGCCGACCTGTAGGAACGCGGCTGCGGAGACGAGGTAGACGGCCTCGACGAAACGCAGGCCGAGCAACGTCAGCAGGGTGGCGCGCATGTTCGGCGCGACGTCGCGGGTGATGATCGACCACGTCGATTCGCCGGACGCGATCGCGTGCTCGACGTAGCCGGTGCGGATCACGGGCTCGGCGGCGGCGACGACGACGCGCGCGACCCACGGGGTCGCCAGCAGCGCGAGCACGGCGGCGACGAGCAGCGGTGAGGGGTCGGTGATCGCGGTCCCGACGAGGATCAGGATCAGCACGCCGGGCACGACGAGGACGATCTCCGTGACGCGCTCCAGCAGCAGGCCGAGCCAGCGGCGGCGCACAGCTGCGATCAGCCCTACGATGCTGCCCAGGACAGTGCCGCCGAGGGCGGCGAGCGCGGCGGTCAGCAGCAGCTCGCCGCCGCCGCGGAGTACGCGGCTGAGCACGTCGCGGCCCAGTACATCGGTCCCCAGCGGTCCGCCGTCGCCGCCGGCGGCGTACGGGGCGCTGACGACGACGTCCTCGGCATGCGGGGCAAGCAGGGGACCGAGCATGACCAGCGCCACGATCGCGCCGAGCACGGCGAGCGTCAGCCGCTGTCGCCGTGGCCGGCCGCGCAGCAGGCTCATCGCGGCGTCACGTCGGGCAGCAGTCCGCGCACGACGTCGGCGGCCGCGAAGGCGGCGACCATCACGACGGTGACGACGATGATCACGCCGGTCACCAGCGGCACGTCGCGCGCCTCGACGCCCTGTGACAGGACGCTGCCCAGCCCGGGGTAGTTGGCGAACGTCTCGACGACGATCGCTCCGCCGAACAGCGTCGCGCAACTGGTCGCCAGCGATGCCGCGATCGCAGGCAGCGCGAGCGGCAGGACGTGCCGCGCGACGATTCGTGCGGGCTGCAGGCCATCCAGCAGCGCGGTCTGCACGTGGGGCATCTCGAGGACATCGGCGACGGCGCCGCGGACGATCCGCACCGTCCACGCCGTCGTCGGCAGCGCCAGACCGAGCACCGGCAGCACGAGCATCGTGATCGCGACGCCACCGTCGCTACTGGGCACGACAACGGCGGGCAGCCACCCCAGCCAGCGTGCGAACAGGACCGTCAGCAGCGTGAGGACGACGAACTCCGGTAGGCACAGCACGACGGTCGACGCGACGCCGATCACGCGGTCGGCGGCTCGTCCCGAGCGCCAGGCCAGCAGCGTCCCGGCCCCGATGCCGATCAGCGCGACGATCGCGAACGCCAGGCCGCCGAGCAGCAGCGTGCGGGCCAACGGCTCGGAGATCACGTCCCGCACCGGGCGGCCACGCGCCGTCGTGCCGAGATCGGCGTGTGCCAGGCCGCCGAGCTGCTCGAGCAACCGCTCGGTCCGCGGACGGTCAAGTCCCAGGCGCTCCCGCACCGCCGTCACCGTCTCACTGGACGCTCCGCGCTCGACCACCCCCGTCGTCGCATCGCCCGGCAGCAGGTCGGCCAGCACGAACACCAAGCACGCGACCACCACGACGACGATCGCGAAACGCAACGCCGTCTGACACACCGCGGTAGCCAGGCGACCGATCGCGGCGGCCGCTGCCGCGGGCTTCACGCGTCCAGCCAGACCCGTTCCAGGAACACACGGCCATAGCCCGCCAGCGTCGGCAGGTCCTTGACGACGGGGCGAGCGATGTCCAGGCCGTCGGCCATCCCCCACAGCACGTAGCCGCCCTGCTCGTACTGCAGCTGTTGGGCGTCGTGCAGCGCGGCCTTGCGAGCCGCCTCGTCGGTCGCACCGACCGCCTGTGCGTACAGGCCGTCGAGCTGCTTGTTCTTCCAGCCCGACTCGTTGAAACCGGTCGTCGAGATCATCGTCTTGCTCAGGAAGAACGTCACCGAGTCGTTGGTGCCCCAGTACGTCGTGTACAGCGGCGCCTTCAGCCACGTCTTGTCATAGAAGGCCGCGCTGTCCTGCTTGACGACCTTCAGCTTCACGCCGACGTCCTTCATCTGCGTCGCAAACAGGACCGCGGACTCCGCCAGGCCCGGGATGTCTGCGGTCGTCACCAGCTCATAGGTCTTCGAGCTGTCGAACTTCGCGTCTGACAGCAGCTGCTTGGCCATCGCGAGATCACGCTGGCGCTGGGCCAGGTCCTTGGCGTAGCTGGGATCGGCGACGCCCATCACGTCGTTGGCGACCGTTCCGAAGCCGCTCAGCGCGCCCTTGACCATCGCCGGGCGGTCGACGGCCAGGCGCAGCGCCTGGCGCACCCGCACGTCGGCGAACGGCCCGTCGGCGATTCGCATGACGATCGGCAGCGAGACGTCGTTGGGCCGGCGAATGACCCGCAGACCGCTGTTGGCCTTCGCTGAGCGCGCGGCGACGGGACCGACGTTGGAGGCGAAGTCGATCTGCCCGCCGAGCACGGCGCTGGCCATCGCCGAGACGTCCTGGAACATCGTGATCTGGATCTCGTCGAGCAGCACCTTGCCGCCATGCCACTTGTCGTTGCGTTTCAGCACCGCGTTGCCGTCCTTATAGGACGCCAGCTTGAACGGCCCCGAACCCGCCGCCTGCTCAGGCTTCTTCGTGCCCTGCGGCAGCACGAACGTGTTCAGGCGCAGCAGCGTCGGCAGCTCTGCGTTGGGGGCATCGCTGACCAGCAACACCGAACGGTCGGTGGCCTTGCGGATCCCGCCGGGCTTGATGCCGGGCAGCCGGCTGGCGCCCGCATCAGTCGCGCGCAGGCGCTTCAGCGACCAGACGACGTCATCCGCCGTAACCGGCGTGCCGTCATGAAAGCTCGCGCGATCGGCAATCGTGAACGTCCAGCGCGTCAGATCCGCGTTGGGCTCCCACGAACTGGCAAGCCGTGGCGCGACCTGCTCGCGGCCGGGGATCGTCAACGCCTCGAACACGAGGCTCGCGATCAGAAAGTCGCTCTCGTTGGCCAGCACCCCGTGCGGGTCACGCTCGATCGCCGAGCGCTTACCCAACGCGCCGACCCGCAGCGTTCCACCCGGCTTCGGCGGACCAGCAGCACCCGAACCCGACACCGACGCCTCCTTCTCGCCACCGCAGCCAGCGAGAAACCCGAAGCCCACGGCCCCCAGTGCGAACGTGCCCGCGCCCGCCAGCAGCCGTCGCCGGTCAATCTCATATGCATCCGTCATCCAATCCCCCCATTCAAGCTCGATAGGCGCTGCGGCGGACCCCCGCCCAGCCGGGGTGTTAGGCGAACCTAACACGCGGTGTATTAGGGATTCCTAACACAACCGCGGGCAACGGTGCTCAGACGGACGCCGACCCGCGCCGCACGAGCCGCGCGCTGGAGCCGGCGCTGGTCTTGGACGGCCCCTGCAATGGCCCGTTTCCTGGTGAATTAGGGCGCCCTAATACATGATCGAATCTCCTGTTATGGTCGCCATCTTAGGGTGCCCTAATAGCCTGGAGGTGGTTGTCGTGGTGGAGGTTCGGGAGTTCTCAGAGCCGGCCGTGCAGCAGATCGGGTCGGCGGCGCAGCGGCTTGCTGTCGCGGTGGGCCGCGCGGGGGATCTCGCGGCGGTGCACGAGGCCGAGCGGCGTGCCGCGCGCCTCGATCCCGCGCTGGCAGATGAATGCGGGCGGGTCGGTGATGGCGGCGTGCTCGTGCTGCGCGGCATGCGCATGCAGGACATGCCGGTGGGACCGACTCCGGCGAGTTGGGCGCAGACCCCGCGTGGAGCGACCGCGTTGTGGGACGCGACGCTGTTGCTGCTCGCGTCGGTGATGGGCAGCGCGTTTGGCTGGCGGGGCCAGCAGGACGGCCGCCTCGTGCATGACATCGTGCCGTCCAAGGGGCACGAGCACGAGCAGACCGGGGCGAGCAGCAGCACCGTGCTCAGCGCGCACAGCGAGGACGCCTTTCACCCCGACCGCGCGGACCTGCTGCTGCTCGCATGTCTGCGCAACCACGACGCGGTGCCGACGCGCGCGTCAAGTGTGCGCCACGTGCGCCTGAGCCCGGAGGACCTCGCGCTGCTCAAGTACCCGACGCTGCCGATCCTGCCCGACGATTCCTACAGCGAGGCGGATGGGTCGCCCGCCGCGCCGCCGGCGGTGGCGACGCTCTGGGATGGCCCCAGAGGCCTACGGATCCGCTATGACCCGGAGTACACGCCGCTTGAGCAGGCCGGCGAGGACTATCGCGCCGCCTATGACCGTCTCACCGCCGAACTGGACCGCGTCGCCGTGGACGTCACGCTCCAGGCCGGCGACGTCATGGTCATCGACAACGACGTCGCAGTCCATGGCCGTCAGTCCTTTCAGGCGCGCTACGACGGCACCGACCGCTGGCTCAAGCGCGTCTCGGTCCGGGTACCCGGGCGCGTGCGGCCGGCCGCCGAGGCCACCGAGCATGGTTACGGCCAGCTGCTGATCGACCCGCACGGCGCCGTATGAGTGCCTGGCCCGACGGCGGCCTGCGGGTTCTGAGCACCCGTGACATGGCCATGATCGACATCGCGCCCGCGGAGGTCGTGCAGATCGTCGAGCGCGCGTACCTCGCGCTGGCGGCCGGCACTTCGGCCAACCCGCGCAAGATCAAGACCGGCCTGGAGAACGGCCGGTCGGTGTCCTACTCGATGCTCGGCCGCGACGGGGCCCGCGACGTCGTGGGGTTCAAGACGTCCTACAAGCACCGGCCGACAGCCGACCGCGACCAGCAGGCGTACTTCACCTCGCTGCAGCTCTACGACGACCGCAGCGGCCGGCCCGTCGCGCTGCTGGACTGCGGGCGCGTCGGCGCGCTGCGCACGCCCGCGGTGTCTGCGTTGCTCGCGCGCAGCTGCGCGCGCCCGGACAGCCAGACGGCCCTCGTGATCGGCACGGGCACCCAGGGACGCCAGGCGCTGCCGTTCCTGCTGACAACGATGCCAGACCTGCGACGGCTGCTGGTGCATGGCTCGCATCCGGACGGTCTGCGCGCGGTCGTCGAACTGCTGGCCGCCGAGCACCCCGGCCGTGAGGTCGAGGTCGTCTCAGACCTGCGCGCGGCTGCCGGGCAGGCCGACATCGTGCTGGCCACGGCAGGCCCGGCGACCAGCGCCGCCGTCGAGGCGTCGTGGCTGCGACCGGGCACGCTGTGCATTCTGGTCGGTCACGGCCTGGCACCCTCGACGCTGACCGAGGCCGATCGCGTGGTCGCGACGAGCGCGGAGCAGATGGCCATCACCGGAACCGACATGGCCGACGCGCAGGGGCACCTGCGCGCCGTCGACGTCGAGCTGCCCGACATCCTCGCGGGACGAGCAAGCGCCCGCGAGCGGCCCGAGCAGCGGGTGTTCGCCTACAACAGCGGTTTGGTGGTCACCGATATCGCGCTCGGCCACCGCCTGGCCGAGCTGGCCGGACACCGTGGCCTGGGACAGGTGGTCGAGCTATGGAGCTGACAACCGCGCCGCACGTCGCGCAGCACCGGCCGCATCTGCCTGCCCGCCTGGAGCAGCCCGCGCTGGGCGTCATCAACGACGAGACCGGGCTGCTGCACGAGCTCGCCGCGGCCATCGGAGGTCCATATCACCTGTTGTTCCCGGAGCGCTTTGACACAGCGGCGACGGCGTTCACCACGGTGTTGGGCGACGCTGACATCGCCGGGCGCATCTACTTCGCCAAGAAGGCCAACAAAGCCGCCTGCTGGGTGCGCCGCTGCGCCGAGCTGGGCATCGGCGTCGATGTCGCCAGCGTCGGCGAGCTGCGCAGCGCGCTGGCGCACGGTGTGCGCGGCGAAGCGCTCGTCGTGACCGGACCAGCGAAGGGGCAGGAGCTGCACCGCCTGGCGATCCTGCACGGAAGCCTCCTCGTCATCGACGCGCTCGACGAGCTCGAGCGCGCCATCGAGATCGCCGGGGACCTGGGCGACACGCGAATCCTGCTGCGATGCCGACCCCAACAGAAAACGCCAAGTCGCTTCGGGCTCGATCACGCCGAGCTGTCCCTCGCGCTGGAGCGTTGCGCACAGGCCGACACGGTCCGCTTGGAGGGCTTCAGCTTCCACCTCGGCGGCTATGAAGTTCAGCCCAGAGCCGACTTCGCCGGCAGCCTGCTCGGCTGGTGCGCACGGGCGCAAGCCCTCGGCCTGCCCGCATGGGCCATCAGCATCGGCGGCGGCTTTGCCGTGGACTACGTCGACGCGACGGCGTGGCAGCGCTTCCGATCCGGGCTGCAACCCGGACACTTCCACGCCGAACGGCAATTCGACAGCTACTACCCCTACCACTCGCCCGTGGCCGGTGCCGCCATGCTGCGCGCCGTGCTCGCGGCAGTCCCGGCGGGACACACCGAGGCGCTATCGGTGCTGCTGCGCCGGGCAGGCATCGGGCTGCTCTGCGAGCCCGGCCGGGCACTGCTTGACCAGGCGGGCTGCACCGTCTTCGCGGTGCAGGGCGTCAAGGTCCACGAGTACGGAATCGTGACCGCTGACGGCACGAGCCTAAGCCTGTCCGAGCAATGGTTCAACAGCGAGTTCCTCCCTGACCCGATCCTCGTGCCCCGCCACGATCGTGCCGCGCCCGGACCACCGTTCGCAGCATGCGTGGGCGGTACGAGCTGCCTGGAGTGCGACCTGCTGACCTGGCGCAAGGTGGTCTTCCCGGCGCGCCCGCAGCCCGGCGACCTGCTCGTATACGTCAATACCGCCGGCTATCAGATGGACTCCAACGAGTCGCCCTTCCACGACCTCCCACTGCCGCCCAAGATCGTCATCGAACGTCGCGACGGCGCGCCGCGCTGGCGCTTTGACGAGCACCCCGGACCAGGCATCCGGTCATGAGAAGCACACCCCCAGCGGCCCTGCTGACACCACCACCGATCGTGCGTCGCATCTCTGACCTGATCGGAGCCACGCCGCTGCTGGAGCTCTGCCGCACGGGCCGCGATGCCCGGCTGCTGCTCAAGCTCGAGTCACTCAATCCGACCGGCAGCGCCAAGGCGCGGATGGCGCGCCAGATGATCCTCGACGCCGAGCGCCGCGGCGACCTGCGACCCGGCGGGCGCATCGTGGAGTCCACGTCGGGGAACACCGGCGTCGCGCTCGCAGTCCTCGCCGCCGAGCGCGGCTACAGCTTCACGGCGGTCGTAGACCGCCACGCCTGCCGTGACAAGCTGCGGGCGATGACCGCGCTGGGCGCTGAACTCATCTACGTCACCGACGACGATGGCGACGAGAACCTGGCCACAGCCGCCCGCGAGGATCTCGCCGAGCGCCTCGCCGCCGAGACCCCCAACACCGTGTTCACCGAACAGCACAACAACCCCAGCAACGCCGACGGCTACGCCGCACTGGCCGCTGAGCTGACAGCCGCGCTGCCCAGCGGCATCGACCAGCTCGTCGGAGCGGTCGGCACGGGCGGCTCGCTGTGCGGCACCGCACGCGGGCTACGCGACGCGTTCCCCGAGATGGTCGTCATCGGCGTCGAGCCGGTGGGCTCGATCGCGTTCGGCGGACCCGGCGGGCCGTACTACCAGTCCGGGACCGGCACCCCGCCCGGCGCCGAGCTGGGGGCGCTCGTCGACTATAACCTCATCGATTCCGGGCTCAAGGTCTCCGACCGCGCCGCGTTCGCGACCGCTCGCGTACTCGCCCGCCGCACCGGCGTGCTCGTCGGCGGCTCGGCCGGCGGAGTGCTCTACCAGGCGCTACACCAGCTCTCCTCGGCCGCGCCCGCGTCGACGATCGTCGCGCTCGTCTGCGATGCCGGCGAGAAGTACCTCGACACCGTCTTCGACGACGACTGGATGCGCGACCGCGAGCTGCTCGACAGCGCCGCAGAGGCCGACGTCGACACACTGCTGAGCGAGATGTCGCACGGATGAACCGCTGGCGTCGGCTGGGCGAACCGGACGCGCTCAGCGACGGACGGGCACTGGTCGCGCTGGCAGCCCCGATCGCGCTGACCCAGCTCGCGCAGGTCGCGCTGAGCACCGTCGACATCGTGATGATCGCCCCCCTGGGAACCGAGCAGCTGGCGGCCGGCGGGCTCGCGCTCGTGCTCTTCAACCAGCTGCGCACGATGGGAGTCGGCCTCGTGACCGCCGCCGGCAACCGGATCGCGGCGCAGGTCGCCCACGGCGAGACCGCGGCCGACATCGACACACGTGAGCAGGTTCGCGACATCCTTCGCGCGAGCCTGCTCGTCGCGACCGGCGCCGGGCTGCTGGGAGCGTTGATCATGATCGCCTGCGGCCAGGCGCTCGGATCGCTCGGCCAGCAGCCCGCCGTCATCGACGCCGTGCGCCCGATGCTGCTCGCGCTCGCCCCCGGCCTGCTTCCCTGCCTGTGGTTCCAAGCGCTGCGCCAATACACGGTCGGCATGCGCAGACCACGAGCGCTCATCTGGATCACACTGACGGCGATCGCCGCCAACGTGCTGCTCAACGCCGCGCTCGGCTACGGCACATGGATCTTCCCGCGACTTGAACTCGTCGGTATCGCGCTCGCCAGCTCACTCGTGCACCTGTTGACCTGCGTTCTGCTCTATGACGCCGTGCGACGCGACCACGCGCTGGCACCCGCCCTATCCATACAGGCATGGCGTGCGAGCCGCGCGACGCTGCGGCGGCTTGTCGCACTCGGCACTCCGATCGCGCTGACCTACGGCTCGGAGGCCGCGTTCTTCTCCGTCGTCGCCCTGATCATGGGCGGTTTCGGTGCGGCGGCGCTCGCCGCCCACACCGTCGTCAACCAGCTCGTCTACATCACCTTTCAGATCACGATCGGACTCTCTCACGGCGCCTCGATCCTCGTCAGCCGCCAGGTCGCCCTCGAGCGGACCGCCGCCGCCGCGCGCATCGGCCGCACCGCATTGGCCGCCGGCGCCGCGGTGATGGCGCTCGTCGGCACCATCTACCTCGTCACACCCGACCTCGTGCTCGCACCGTTCCTCGACAACGCCGACAGCACCGACCAGGCCGCGCACGCCCTCGCGACCAACCTGCTGATCATCGCCGCGATCCTACAGTTCGCCGACTGCGCGCAGAACATCGGCGTCGGGTTGCTACGAGGCCTCGACGACACCAAAGCCGGCCTGCGCGCCACGCTCCTGGGCTACTGGATCGTAGGCCTGCCGCTCGCGCTCGGGCTCGGCCACATCCTCGACGCGGGACCCGAAGGCGTCTGGATCGGACTGCTCGCCGGACTGGCCGCCACCGCCACTCTGCTGCTCACACGCTTTGGCCGCGAACTCCGCCTGCGCGCCGTCGCGACACCGGCCACCGCGTCGCCGTAATTCCGGCCTCGCGGCGAGCGGCGCCCTGCTGAGTGCCAACCAGCAAGGAGAGGGCATGTGGTTTCAAGCCCGTGGCCCGGGCCCATGGTCTCGTCTCGGGATGCGTCCTGAAACGAACGTTCACGGACACCCACGAGCGCCCTCCTCGAGAAGCCGGTGTTGCTCGCCTGAGAATGTAACGCTACCCGTGTCCCCGCCAACGTAACGTCCACCGGTGTTCGCGTACACTCCGGCGGATGCGTGTCGGCTACGGACGGGTCTCAACCCGCGACCAGAACCCCGATGGACAGCGCGACGCGCTCGTCGCAGCCGGCTGCGACGAGCGCGTCGCGCTGTC
>Ga0136614_10003190_pt1 | contig 10428 bp, 9 predicted proteins | sample AntDrymUQ2792106_2_FD_106643 | JGI IMG/M metagenome (GOLD analysis project Ga0136614, IMG submission 106643) | Polar desert sand microbial communities from Dry Valleys, Antarctica - metaG UQ279 (21.06) | ecosystem: Environmental > Terrestrial > Soil > Desert | place: Antarctica: Dry Valley... | reverse complement strand
GGCTTAGGACCGAGTGGCAGAGGGCCGAGTTTTGGGATACACGAGCGAGCTTGTACCGCGTCAAAAAGTTCGGCGTCTCGGCAATGACGAGCGGCGCCCAAGGATTGAAGCGGTCGGGGATTTTCAACGCACCGCTGCCAATCTGGTAGGCGAGCGCAAGCGCGGCAACGAAGAGCAGCAGCAAGAATAATCGCAGGCGCATACCCTACCCTGCAGATGCCTTTTCATTTGGAAGCGGCGCGTTCGCGCCTCGTGCGCTGGAGCGGCGCACTCGCAATTGGCGCAGCTGCGGGTTACGCATGCAGCCTTTTGCGCACGCCGATCCCCTGGATGCTAGGGCCATTGTTGGCCATCGCCATCGTGCGCGTCGCGGGTTTAGACATCGCCGCGCCGCCCGCGGCGCGGCAAATCGGACAGTGGATTATCGGGACCTCACTTGGACTGTATTTCACACCGCAGGTAATCGGGGAGGTCGGTGGTCTGTGGCACCTGCTGGCCGCGGGTGCGGTCTTCGCAATTGTCGTCGGGTATGTGTCGGGAATCGCGCTCGCCCGCATGGCCGGAGTGGATCGCACCACAGGCGTGTTTGCGAGTGTGCCGGGCGGCGCCGCTGAAATGGCAACGCTGGGAGAGCGGTTTGGCGCTCGCGTCGATCGCGTGGCCGCGGCACAGAGCCTGCGCATCTTGATTGTCGTGGCCGTGGTCCCTGCTGCGTATGCGCTTCTGGGGATCCATGGGAGCGATCGCTATCTGCCGAGTACGCGCACATTCGACCTCCAGGGATTCGTATGGTTGATGGCCGTAACTGGAGCAGCCGGCTTGCTGTTCCAGTTTTTGCATCTGCCCAATGGCTTCGTGCTGGGATCGCTGGCCGTCGCGATTCCGTTGACCGCCTTGGAGCTCGACCTCTCCGCAATCCCATTCTCCGTGTCCAATACCGGCCAGTATCTGCTTGGATGTGCATTGGGTTCGCGCTTTCAACCGGATTTTCTCCGTGGCGCGCATCGCTTCGTCGGGGCTGTGGTGGCCGCCGTTATCTTGTCGATGGGGTTGTCGGCGCTCTTCGGGGTGGGCATGGCCTATGTCACGGGGTTGGATCCCGGGACGCTGATCCTCGGTACCGCACCGGGCGGCATCGCGGAAATGAGCATCACGGCCAACGTCTTGCAACTCGGCGTGCCGCTGGTCACCGCATTCCACGTCACGCGCGTTGTCGTCTTGCTGCTCTGCACGGCACCGCTCTTCCAGCGCGTCCGGCAGTGGCGGCGGAAGCTCGACGGAGATGATTCGTCGTGATTTGGAATCCTGAGTGCTATTTGCAGTTCGCAGGCGAGAGGATCCGGCCCGCGCTTGACTTGCTCAACCGCGTGTCGCTTGTCTCTCCGCGTGCCATTGTCGACCTGGGCTGCGGTGCCGGGAACGTCACGCGTGTGCTTGGTGAGCGTTGGCCGAATGCGCGAATCACCGGGGTGGACAACTCCGCCGAGATGTTGGCCGCGGCACGAGAAAATACCGACGACGACGATCGGTATACGTTTATCGCCGCGGACCTTGCGGCGTGGAAACCCGGCGCGCCGGTCGATTTGGTCTATAGCAACGCCGCGTTGCAATGGTTGGACGATCATGCACGGCTCTTCCCGAGGATTGCCGCGATGATCGCTCCGGACGGGGTCCTCGCGGTGCAGATGCCGAACAATCATGCGTCGCCATCGCATACGGCGAGCGTCGAACTCGCCCGGAGCGAACGGTGGCGCGCGAAGCTCGAGCACCTGCTGCGTCCGAACCCCGTGGCCGATTCCCGCTACTACTACGCTCTCCTGGCTCCGCAATTCGCGATCGTCGATATCTGGGACGCCGAGTATTTGCAAGTCTTGCCGGCGCGCTCCGATGGCGAGCACCCTGTCGTCGCGTGGACGAGAGGTACTTGGCTCACACCATTTCTTGCAGCATTAGATCCGTCCGAGCGTGCGGAATTTCTAAACGATTACGCCAACCGGATGACCATTGCCTACCCTCGGGAAGCGGGAGGTGGCACCCTGTTTCCGTTTCGCCGCAAATTCATCGTTGCAAGCCGCTAGGCACGCGGGCTCCCCCCGGCGCAATGCGGTGAATGGCGCTTCGTGGTAAATTTTGACATTCTCTGCGGGGCACGTTTCGTAAGCGCGGATGTCCGCGTCGCCCTTTCTGCCCGCCATTCCCGATAGCAGCCATGAACCAACCTGAATCGTTTGCTTCGCTCGCCGCCTCCGTCGGCGCGCCGGCGTATGTCCGCCATCCACAACTTTTGGGCTGGGTGCGGGAAATCGCCGCGCTGGCGCAACCCGACCGCATCGTCTGGTGCGACGGCAGCGACGCTGAGTACGACCGGCTATGCGCGGATATGGTCGCTGCCGGAACGTTCAAGAAATTGGCCCAGGAGATCCGGCCGAACAGCTACCTTGCCTGGTCGGATCCATCTGATGTTGCGCGCGTCGAAGACCGCACGTTCATTTGTAGTCAACAATCCGACGACGCGGGTCCGACCAATAACTGGGTTGCGCCTGCCGATATGCGCCGGACCCTGCAAGGATTGTTCGCGGGGTGCATGCGCGGGCGGACGATGTACGTGGTGCCGTTTTCGATGGGTCCGCTGGGGAGCCCAATCGCGCACATTGGGATCGAGCTCTCCGACAGTCCGTACGTCGTTGTCAGCATGAAGCTGATGACGCGAATGGGCCGCGCAGTCTTCGATGTACTCGGTGCCCATGGTGCGTTCGTGCCGTGCGTGCATTCGGTGGGGGCACCGCTCGCCATGGGTCAGCGTGACGTGCCATGGCCATGCAACAAGGACCACAAGTACATCGTGCATTTCCCGGAGACGCGCGAGATCTGGAGCTACGGATCGGGATATGGGGGCAATGCGCTGCTGGGAAAGAAGTGCTTCGCGCTGCGGATTGCCTCGGTCATGGGCCGGGACCAGGGATGGTTAGCGGAGCACATGCTGATCCTTGGCGTGACCTCGCCAGAAGGCGAGAAGACGTACGTGACCGCCGCGTTCCCCAGCGCTTGCGGCAAGACCAATTTCGCCATGCTGATCCCCCCGCCCGGGTTCGATGGGTGGACCGTGACCACGATCGGAGACGACATCGCTTGGTTAAAACCCGGGCCGGACGGTTATTTTCGTGCCATCAACCCGGAGGCTGGGTATTTCGGTGTTGCGCCGGGCACATCGTACGAGTCGAATCCGAATGCCATGCGCACGCTGGCGGCGAATGTCATTTTCACGAATGTCGCTCTAACCGACGACGGCGACGTATGGTGGGAAGGCATGACTCGGACGCCGCCCCCGCATCTTACCGATTGGCAGGGACGCTCATGGACGCCGGAAGACGGGAAGAACGGTCGCCGCGCTGCGCATCCGAATTCCCGATTTACCGTGTCGGCGACTCAGTGCCCGTCGCTCGACCCGGCGTGGGACGACCCTGCGGGTGTCCCGATATCGGCGTTCATCTTTGGCGCTCGTCGGTCTGACACGGTCCCGCTGGTCAGCGAAGCACGAACCTGGGAAGAGGGCGTGTACAAAGCGGCGACGATGGGCTCAGAAACGACCGCGGCGGCGACCGGTGCCGTCGGTGAGGTGCGCCGCGATCCCTTCGCCATGCTCCCGTTCTGCGGGTATCACGTCGGCGATTATTTTCGCCACTGGCTCGAGATGGGAAAGGCCGTTGTCCACCCGCCCAAGATTTTCAGCGTCAATTGGTTTCGCAAGGACGCCGATGGCAAATTTGCTTGGCCCGGTTTCGGTGAAAACATGCGCGTCCTGCAGTGGGTTGTCGAGCGCTGCCTCGGCCGTGCAGAAGCAGGGGAGACCGCGGTCGGGCTGGCGCCACGGTTTGCCGATCTCAATTGGCAGGGCAGCAATTTCGATGAGCTGCGATTCGCCAAGATCATGGATGTCAATGGTGCGCTATGGACACGTGAGCTCGCGTCGCACGACGCCCTGTTTGCCAAGTTGGGTAGCAAACGCCCGGCGGCGTTGCAGACCGAGCGCGACCGGTTGGCGGGCCAATTACAGCAGTAAGTGCCCGCTTCACCGCGACGCAGTTGGGTTCGCACGAAAGCTTGCGTGGTTCGTAACTCCGGGAGCAAACACAGCCGGAACCCACGGCGGATGCGTCGGCGGCAACCCTGGTCAAAGACGGAGCAATGTTTCACGTGAAACCAACGCGGGCAAGCCGGTAGTATTCCAGCTCTTCCTTTGCACGTAGCTCGATTATGAAGTTCCCAAAGCGTTTTGAAGTGATCGTGGTTGGCGGCGGTCACGCGGGCACCGAGGCAGCCCTTGCGGCGGCCCGCATGGGTTGCGCGACGCTGCTGCTGACGCACAGTCTCGAAACATTGGGGCAGATGTCCTGCAATCCGTCGATCGGGGGGATCGGCAAGGGTCATCTCGTTCGCGAGATCGATGCGCTCGGGGGAGCGATGGCAATCGCGGCCGACGAAGCGGGAATCCAGTTTCGCACGCTCAATTCGAGCAAGGGTCCAGCGGTGCGCGCAACGCGTGCGCAAGCCGACCGGGTGCTCTATCGGCAGGCAATCCGCTCCCGCCTCGAAAACCAGGAGAATTTGACACTTTTCCAGCAAGGGGTCGATGACCTCATGCTGGAGGGGGATCGTGTCATCGGGGTGATGACCCAACTAGGGTTGGCTTTTGAAGCTCAAGCCGTGGTTCTCACCACTGGAACCTTCCTATCGGGGCTGATCCACGTTGGGTTAATTAATTACGAGGCCGGGCGCGCTGGGGATCCACCAGCCAAGCGGCTCGGCACTCGCTTGCGAGAAATCAATCTCCCCGTCGGTCGACTCAAGACCGGCACGCCCCCACGCCTGGATGGCCGCACGATTGATTTTGCGCCGCTTGCGGAGCAGCCCGGCGATGATCCAGCCCCAGTTTTTTCCTTTCTGGGCACGCGAGGGATGCATCCGCGCCAAGTGTCCTGCTGGGTTACGCACACGAATGCACACACCCACGCGATTATCCGCGGCGGCCTTGATCGATCTCCGATTTATTCAGGCGTCATCAAGAGCGCCGGCCCACGTTATTGCCCATCCATTGAGGACAAGGTTGTGCGCTTTACAGAGCGCGACAGCCACCAGATTTACCTCGAGCCGGAAGGCTTGCAAACATCTGAGATCTATCCCAACGGCATCTCGACGTCGCTGCCATTCGACGTGCAGCTTGATTTAGTTCGTTCGATCAAGGGTTGCGAACGCGCGCACATCGTACGACCCGGCTACGCGATCGAATACGACTATTTCGATCCGCGCGCGCTCAAGGCATCGCTCGAAACCAAGGCACTTCGGGGACTATTCTTCGCCGGGCAAATCAATGGGACGACGGGTTACGAGGAAGCCGCGGCGCAAGGGTTGCTCGCGGGCATCAACGCCGCCAGGCTGGTGCGCGACCAGGAGCCCTTTACCCCGCGCCGCGACGAAGCCTACGTCGGCGTCCTCGTCGACGACTTAATTACCCGTGGCGTATCCGAGCCTTATCGGATGTTCACTTCCCGCGCCGAGTATCGATTGCAACTGCGCGAGGACAATGCCGACTCGCGCTTGACTGAACACGGACGTCGCTTGGGCGTCGTCGACGACGCGCGCTGGGAGGCTTTTTGCCGCAAGCGAGAAGCAATCGACGCCGAGCTCGAGCGGTTGAAAGAAACGCACGTCAGCCCTCGCACTGTTACTGATCATCAGGCCAAGCGCGTGTTGGGACAAAGCTTAGAAAGAGAGTATGCGCTCGCTGACCTATTGCGGCGCCCGGAGGTTTCGTACGCCTCGCTGCTGACGTTGCCCGGTGCCGGACAGCCGGTTACCGACCCGGCCGTCGCGGCCTGCGTCGAGGTAGAGGCCAAGTACTCGGGCTATATCGGCCGCCAACAGGAAGAGATTGCGCGTCGGCTGATGCACGAGGCGACGCCGCTTCCGGCAAACTTTGATTATCGCCTCGTCCGCGGACTGTCCGCCGAAGCGCAACAAAAGCTCAACCTGCATCAACCGGAAACAATCGGCCATGCGGCCCGTATCTCCGGCGTAACACCGGCTGCGATATCGCTCTTGCTCGTCCACCTGAAACGCATCGGCCACGCCCCGTCCAATCGCTCAGCGCTCACAGCATGATCGCTGCTGCCGCGGCGTCCGGCCTAGCCGCCGATATCGCCGCGGGCCTAGCTACGCTTGGGCTCAACGTTCCGGAACCGGCACAACAAAAGCTCAGCGGATATGTCGATTTGCTGGCGAAGTGGAATCGAACCTACAACTTGACCGCGATCCGCGAGCGTGCGGACATGGTCGCGCATCACCTGCTCGATTCGCTCGCCGTGTTGCCGGCGCTCATGCCACGGCTGGCGACGACTGTAGGTTTGCGCCTGCTCGACGTTGGCGCCGGTGCGGGACTTCCTGGAATCCCTCTGGCGATCGCACGGCCCGATTGGGACGTGACGCTACTCGATTCCAACCGGAAAAAAGTCGCGTTCATGACCCAAGCCGCAATCGAGCTCGACTTAAGAAACGTCGTGCCGCACGCGGCGCGTCTTGAAGAGTTCACGCCGCAAGCCCAGTTCGATGTGGTGATCGCGCGCGCATTTTCAGCGCTTGCGCCGTTCGTGCGGTCCTCGGCGCGGCACTTGGCGCCCGGTGGTCGGCTGGTCGCCATGAAGGGTCTCTATCCGGCGGAGGAGATCGCAACGCTGCCCCACGACTTTAGAATTCTCGCGGTCTCCCGATTGACGGTGCCGGGCCTCGCCGCCGAACGCCATCTGGTCATCATGGAACCAAACGACGCGTCAACGCGCGCGGGCCGATGACGCAGGTCATCGCGATTGCCAATCAAAAAGGCGGGGTCGGCAAGACGACCACAACCGTCAATCTGGCAGCAAGCCTCGTGGCGATGCATCGTCGCGTGCTCATGGTTGACCTCGATCCGCAAGGCAACGCCACGACGGGCGCGGGCCTCGACAAGCGGTCGTTTAAAGCGACGGTCTACCAAGTGCTATTGGGCGAACGGCGAATCGAAGACGTCCGTGTCGTTTCGCCGAGCGGCGGGTTCGACCTCGTACCCGCGAATCGCGAGCTCGCCGGTGCCGAGCTCGAGCTTGTCGAATTGCCCGAGCGCGAGACCCGCCTCAAAGAAGCATTGACCGAGGCTTTGTCGCAAATGAAAGCCGCGATTAGCGAAGTGGCGCCGGAATACGAATTCATTCTGCTCGATTGTCCGCCTTCGCTGTCGCTGCTCACGTTGAACGGTTTGTGTGCGGCGGATTCAGTGCTGATTCCGATGCAGTGTGAGTACTACGCACTGGAAGGATTGTCGGATCTCGTCCAGACAATCAAAAAAGTGCGCGCGCATTTGAATCCGAAACTCGAAATCGAAGGCTTGTTGCGCACGATGTACGACCCCCGCAACACGTTGTCGCAGAACGTTGCCGCCGATCTCGAGCGTCACTTCGGGGAGAAGCTCTACCGCACCATCATTCCGCGCAATGTGCGCCTGGCCGAAGCCCCGTCGCACGGGTTGCCCGCTTTGAAGCTCGAGGCGCAATCGAAGGGCGCGCAGGCGTATCTCGCGCTGGCAGGTGAGATGCTGCGCCGAATCGACGCGCGCAACGCGGCTCCGCTCCCGACTGCGGCTGCGGCTGCGGCAAGCATAGAAAGGCCAGAATGATTCGACCAAAGGGATTGGGCCGCGGCTTGGATGCTTTATTGTCCGGAGGCGAGGACGAAGCGCCGCGCGAAACGCTTGCTACCGTCGCTCTCGATCGGCTCGACCCAGGTCAATTTCAGCCGCGCTCAAGGATGGACGAATCGGCGCTGGATGAGCTCGCATCCTCCATTCGGGAACAAGGTGTGATGCAGCCGATCCTGGTGCGTCCGGCGGCTGGTGAGCGCTTCGAGATCATCGCGGGCGAGCGGCGGTGGCGAGCCGCACAGCGGGCCGGTTTAAACGAGATTCCGGTTCTGATCAAGGCAGTGCCGGACCACGCGGCACTCGCCTTGGCGCTCATTGAGAACATTCAACGCGAAGATCTGAATCCGCTGGAAGAGGCGATCGGCTTGAAACGGCTCATCGAGGAATTCGGCCTGACGCACGAGGCGGCAGCAAAGGCGGTTGGACGCTCACGCAGCGCCGTCAGTAACCTCTTACGTTTGACGCAACTTGCGCAGCCGGTACAGGACTCTCTGTTGAGCGGCGCGCTGGAAATGGGGCATGCGCGAGCGCTGCTATCCCTGCCGGCCGGGCAGCAGTCGCTCACGGCAAACCGCGTTGTCAACCAGCACATGTCCGTGCGCGAAACCGAGCGACTCGTGTTCACCCTCTTGAATCCGGCGACACTTTCGGGCCGGAGCAGTTCGCGCAAAAAGAAGGACGCCGACACGTCGCGGCTCGAAACCGAGCTCGCGGAGGCATTGGGCGCAAAAGTGACCATCGAGGCGAATCGGCGCGGCGCGGGGCGCCTCGTGATCGCGTACTCGAGCCTCGAGCAATTGGATGGGATTTTGGCGCGGCTCAAGTAGGTGACACGCGGCACCACCCGTTCAGCGGTGGATGCTGTCACCACCACTTCCTACGCTCGCAATCGGCTGCTGTCGGTAGCGACGACGGCCTCAATGAGCCGCCGCCGCACCGCGACGCCTAACGCATCGCTTCCCTTGGTACACGGGCTGGCGTCTGCAAAAAAACGCGCCCGTTCAGGTCATTTGCTTCAGCAAGGTTTCCGCGTCCGACACTTCGTATTTACCGGCGTTCTCGACGTTCAGCGTCTTGACCACGCCATCGTCCACCAACATCGAAAAGCGCTGCGAGCGCATGCCAAGGCCGCGCGCGCTTAAATCGAATTCGAGGCCAAGTGTTTTGGTGTAGTGTCCGCTGCCGTCGGCGAGCATGCGGATCCTCTTGGACGTCTTTTGCTCGCGCCCCCACGCGCCCATCACGAAGGGATCGTTGACCGATAGGCAGACGATTTCGTCGACTCCCTTCGCCTTCAACTTCTCGACGTTCGACAGAAAGGATGGGACGTGCTTGGCCGAGCACGTTGGCGTAAATGCGCCCGGGACGGCAAAGATCACGACTTTTTTGCCTTTGGTCAGATCCTCGACCTTGACCTCGGTCGGACCGACCGGGCAACCTGGGGTTTCGACTTCGTTGAATTCAGAAAGCGTTCCAGGCGGAAGCTTGTCGCCGACTTTGATCGACATGGAATTCTCCTATGACAGTTAGAACGAGCCGCGATTGTACGAGAATCGCTCGGTTATCATGGCAACGATCAAAAACTGTAGAGCGAGGTGTAGCGTCTCGTCGATGGCCGAGCGGGCGAAACCTCGATTTCCAGCACGGGAGAAACGATGAGCGAAGCCTTGGCCGTTGCCCCAAGCGAGCGTACCGGCGCAAATTCTACTCGGCTGCTGATCGCCACCCGCAAGGGACTCTGGACCTTGCAGAGTGACGCCGCGCGAAGAACGTGGACGCTTGCCGGACCGCAGTTTCTCGGCCACATCGTGCACCACGCAACGGCCGATCAGCGTGCCGGCAAGACGATGTTGGCCGCGGCGCGCACAGGACACCTCGGTCCGACGATCTTTCGCTCCCCCGACGGCGCGACGTGGCAGGAGGCGAAGCAACCGCCGGCGTTCGAACCCGGCAGCGGCCGGACGGTGGATCATACGTTTTGGTTGGCGCCCGGCCACGCGTCGCAGCCCGGCTTCTGGTACGCCGGCACGTCGCCACAGGGCCTGTTTCGTTCCGAAGACGACGGCGTTACGTGGGTCGGCGTTGCCGGCTTTAACGCCCACCCGCAGCGCAAGGCATGGTGCGGCGGCGATCAGGATGGAACACCGGACGGACCGAAGCTCCATTCGATCCTGATCGACCCGCGCGACGCGCGGCACATGTATATCGGCATGTCCAGCGGCGGCGTATTCGAGTCGACGGATGCGGGCGCCGATTGGCGGCCGCTCAATAGCGGCGTGCGCGCCGACTTTCTGCCTGAGCCAACGCCTGAGTACGGACATGACCCACATTGCGTGCGTCTCGCGAGCGGCAATCCAGACCGCCTGTACCAACAGAATCATTGTGGTCTCTACCGCCTCGATCGGCCCGGCACGCAGTGGCAGGACATCGGCGTCGGTATGCCGCCATCGGTCGGCGCGATCGGCTTTCCGCTGGTCACACATGTTCATGATCCGGAGACGCTTTGGGTGTTTCCGATGGACGGGTCGGACGTCTGGCCCCGTGTATCACCGGGTGGCGAACCAGCGGTCTATCGCTCCCGCGACGGCGGCACGACTTGGCAGCAGCAGCGCGATGGTTTGCCGCCGACGCAGGCGTGGTGGACGGTCAAGCGCCAAGCGATGACCGTCGATCGCTTCCCGACCGCCGGCGTGTACTTCGGC
>Ga0136614_10003189_pt1 | contig 10428 bp, 10 predicted proteins | sample AntDrymUQ2792106_2_FD_106643 | JGI IMG/M metagenome (GOLD analysis project Ga0136614, IMG submission 106643) | Polar desert sand microbial communities from Dry Valleys, Antarctica - metaG UQ279 (21.06) | ecosystem: Environmental > Terrestrial > Soil > Desert | place: Antarctica: Dry Valley... | reverse complement strand
GACAAGGAGGGCGCGATCGAGGCGCAGGAGTTCGAGAAGGCGGCCCAGCTCCGCGACAAGGAGCGGAAGCTGACGCAGAAGAAGAAGGAGCTCGAGGACGACTGGCGGAACCAGGCGGACGACGAGCAGCCCGAGATCGGCGAGGACGAGATCGCGGACATCGTGTCCATGTGGACGGGCATTCCGGTGTTCAAGCTCACGGAGGCCGAGTCACAGAAGCTGATGCGCATGGAGGACGAGCTGCACAAGCGCGTCATCGGTCAGCACCAGGCGATCGTGGCTGTCTCGAAGGCGATCCGGCGCGCCCGTGCGGGCATCAAGGATCCGAAGCGGCCGACCGGCTCGTTCATCTTCCTCGGCCCCTCGGGCGTGGGCAAGACCGAGCTCGCGCGTACGCTCGCCGAGTTCTTGTTCGGCGACGAGGACGCCATGATCCAGGTGGACATGTCGGAGTACATGGAGAAGCACTCCGTGTCCCGGCTCGTCGGCTCCCCGCCCGGCTACGTCGGTTACGACGAGGGCGGCCAGCTCACCGAGGCCGTGCGCCGCAAGCCCTACTCGGTGGTTCTCCTCGACGAGATCGAGAAGGCGCACCCGGACGTCTTCAACATCCTCTTGCAGATCCTGGAAGAGGGGAAGCTGACGGACGCGCAGGGGCGCAAGGTCGACTTCCGCAACACGATCGTGATCATGACCTCGAACCTCGGCGCCGCGCAGATCTCGAAGAACCAGACGCTCGGGTTCTCCATGGGCGACGAGGGCGGCCTCTCCTACGACGAGATGAAGGAGCGGGTCATGTCGGAGCTCAAAAAGGTCTTCCGGCCCGAGCTCCTGAACAGAATCGACGAGGTCATCGTCTTCCACAAGCTCGAGCGCGCCGAGATCCTGCAGGTCGTCGACATGCTGATGAAGCGCGTGCGCGAGGAGATGGCGAAGCACGGCACCGTCATCGAGCTCACGCAGGAAGCGCGCGAGCTGCTCGTCGAGCAGGGGTACGACCCGTCGATGGGAGCGCGGCCGCTGCGCCGCGCGATCCAGCGCCTGATCGAGGACCCGCTCGCCGACTTCATCCTCGGCCGCGAGCTGTCGGCGTCGTCGACGGTCGTGATCGACCGCCGCGACAACCCGGTCGACGACGAGCCTCCGGTCGTGATCAAGATCGTCGAGGGCCCGCCGGTGCCGGCCACTGTGGGCGCTCCGGACGACGAGCCTGCCGCCGACGAATAGCGCGCCTATCACGCGGCGCGCGTAGAGAGGGGCCGACCGGCGAGCGAGGTCTCGGTCACCTTGCCTGACGTGCTCGGATCACGGGCTCATCGCGTGGTGGAGGACTACGATGGATCGGGCGAGGAGCGCGTGCTCCCGCTCAAGCGGCTGACCTGACGCTCCCACAAGCGTTCCTTCACCCAGTCGAGGTACGAGCCCGCGGTCACACCGGCGGCGAGCGCCAGCCCGAGGTAGCTCATCCAGGCCGAGTCGGCGTCGGTCAGGTTTTTGAGGAGCGCTAGCCCAAGAAGCGCGCTCGCGAGAGCGAGAACGACTCCTTCCCAGGGGATGTCTTCCGACACCTCGACCTCCGTCGCGTGCACGACGATGACCAGCGTGACGACCGTCAAGGTCAATAACCAGATCAGCAGTCCCCAGAAGTCCCAGCCGTCGAGCCTGAGCGTGGCGATGCCCGCCCGCCCGAAGTCGATCTCCATGTTCTGCCAGGTGAAGAAGAGCGAGAAGAAGAGAAACACGCCGCAGCCGAGAACGATCTTCGAGCCGGTCGAGAGGCTCTTGACCCTGTCCATGGCTTGGTCCTCTCGGGAGCACGTCCTTGCGGAGACCGGGTGTCCCCGCGAATCGATTTCTTCCAGACGGTACTCGCGAATTGCGGATTTTGCGAGATTCGAGGAACGTGCCCGCCGCGCTTACTGCGTCGCGGCGGGCGCGCTCCTCGAAGCGACCTACGTGCTCCGCGGCTCGTGCGGGTGGTCGTGCGGATGGTCGTGCTCGTCGTCCGCTGCCGTCTCCGGCTCGTCCGGCGTCATATCCGGCTCGGGCATCGTCGACGACTCGGGCTCGGTCATCGGCGGCTGCTGGTGAGGAGCGGCTTCCGGCGTCACCACCGGAGGCGGCGCAGAGGTCATCGGCGGCGACCCGGACACGGTCGAGGAGGTGGTCCTGTTCGGCATCTCGCTTCTCAGGGTGTCGATTCCCCCGGCGCCCTGAACGACCTGCCAGGCTCCGAACCCGATCGCGAGCGCGAGCGCGAGGCCGATGAAAGCCCAGATCGTCGGCTCGTCGCCGAGGATGCTCAGGATCTTGATGATGGCGAACACGAGGACGAGTCCTCCGAGGAGGGCCGCAGTCATCGCGGAGGACATGGGAAGCGGGAGGTCGATCCCGGCGATGAGCACCGCTATCCAAGCGATCAACACGATCGTCAAGAGCCCGAGGACGACACCCGCGAACCCGCGCCAGCCGGAGAAGCTCGCGTCGACACCGAACTCGTCGGCGAGACCCCCGATATCGAAGTCCTGCCATGGCAGGAACAAGTCGATGAGGAGGAGCACAGCTCCGACGAACATGATTTGCATCCCGCGGCCGAGAGCGTTGAATCGATCCATTGGGGCTTCCTTTCGGTCGTTGCCTGCGGCGGTTTCGAGGGACTCTTATCGACGCGCGCTGATGTTGCAAGCAAATTGGCTCACTTTCGTTACGAACGGCGTCATACCGCGTTCCTACACTGGATCAGATGGCGGCGAAAGTCTTGGTTCAACACGTATGCACCGAATGCGGCACCGCTTGCCCCCGCTGGCTCGGCAAATGCCCCGGATGCGGGGCGTTCGGCACGCTCGCCGAGGAGTTGCACGCCTCAGATGCGGGCTCGAGCTCGACAAGAGCAAGAACCCCGACGCGGCTCGGCGAGGTCTCGGCGAGCGAGGGACAGCGGATCTCGACCGGAGTGCCGGAGCTCGACCGTGTGCTCGGGGGCGGAATCGTGCCTGCCTCGCTCGTCCTGGTGGGCGGGGAGCCGGGAGTTGGGAAGTCCACGCTCCTCCTGAGCGCGCTGGGCGCGATCGCTCGCGAAGGGCGGCGCGCGCTCCTCGTCACCGGGGAGGAGTCCACGGCGCAGGTCGCCCTCCGGGCTGCTCGCCTGGGCGGAGCCGAGACGGTCGGCATCGTGGCGGAGACGGAGCTCGACGCCGTCTGCGCGACCCTCGAGCAGGAGCGCCCCGAGGTGTGTGTGATCGACTCAGTGCAGACGCTGTACTCGTCCGATCTCGCTTCTGCGCCCGGCTCGGTCGCCCAGGTGCGGGAAGCCGCGGGCCGGCTCCTGCGGGTGGCAAAGCGGGCCGAAGTGGCGACGATCCTCGTCGGCCACGTAACGAAGGACGGCGCGGTAGCCGGGCCTCGCGTGCTCGAGCACCTCGTCGACTGCGTGCTCCAGTTCGAGGGCGATCGCTACAACGCTCACCGGATTCTGCGAGCGACGAAGAACCGTTTCGGGTCGACGAATGAGCTCGGCGTGTTCGAGATGACCGGCGCCGGCCTCGTCGGGATTCCCGATCCCTCGGCGCTCTTCGGGTCGACGCATCCGGGCGAGATCGGAGCCGCCGTCGGCTGCGTTCTGGAAGGCACCAGGCCGCTCTTGCTCGAGATCCAGTCGCTCGTCTCTCCCACCGATCTCGCGATGCCGCGACGCGTGGGAACAGGGGTGGATCCGAAACGCCTGGCGATGATCGTCGCGGTGCTCGGCCGACATGCCGGGGTCAACCTGGGAAGCGCGGACGTGTTCGTCAACGTCGCCGGCGGGATGCGAATCGAGGAGCCCGGGGCGGACCTCGCCATCGCGCTCGCGATCGCATCGGCAGCGCGGGGCGCCCCCTCGCTCGAGGGCTCGGCGGCATTCGGCGAGATCGGGCTCACGGGGCGACTCCGGCCGGCGTCTCAGGCAGAGCGACGGATCGAGGAGTGCGCGAAGCTCGGGCTCACGACGGTCGTGACACCGGGAGAGACGCCACCCCGCGACCGTCCACGCGTAGTGACGGTGGATGCGCTGCGTGCCGCGCTCCAAGCCGGCCTCGGGCAGATGCCTAGCATCTAGAGGCTTGATGTGGGTTAGACGCACGCACGGATGGGGGCCTGCACACGGCGCATCGGCGGCGTCTCGATCGGCATCCAGGCTACGAGCCTGCACGCCGATCGAGCCACCGCCGCTGCTTGGTGCATGCCCTCCCCGCACGCACGTCTAACCCACATCAAGCCTCTAGAGCATCGGTCCCGAAGCGGAGCTCGCACGACGGTCCGCGGCGGCGGATTCCGGTCCTGCGCCAAGAGATCGGACGTTGCTCTTCCGTTAAGGAGCCGCGCGAAAACCGCTATCATGAGCCTGTGGCCGGCAGGGAAATCACTGCCGGCGCTTTTTCGTGATGGCGGCAACTACGAACCTCGGGGAGGCTAGCTTGTTCGATATCGGCGACAAGGTGGTCTATCCGCACCACGGCGCTGGGACAGTCGTGAAGAGAGAGAAACGGGAGATCCTCGGCGAGACGCGCGAGTATCTGACGATCCAGATTCTTCACAACGACATGACGGTCAACGTCCCATGCGACAACGCGGAGCGGGTAGGTCTGCGGCAGGTCATCGACCAGCGGACGGTGACGATGGTGGTAAGGACGCTGTCTGGTGGATCTACGGAGATGCCGAAGAATTGGAATCGCCGCTTCAAGCACAACCGCGACAAGATGAAGACGGGGAACATCTTCGAGCTCGCGGAGGTTGTGCGAAACCTTGCCGTCCGAAACAACGAGAAGGGCCTCTCGACCGGTGAGAAGCAGATGTTCGTCAAGGCCAAGAAGATCCTCGCTTCGGAGCTCATGTACGCAAAGGCCATGAGCGAGGACGAAGCGGCGGAGTGGCTCGACGACGTCCTCTCGCGCGCGGGCGAGCCGGAGCCGAAGCCCCGAGCGAAAGCCAAGGCAGCCACGGCGAGTGCGTAGCAAGTCCGGGGGTTCCGGCGAAGCCGGGGCCACCTGGGCGCTGCTCGTAGCGGCGGGCGCCGGCAAGCGTCTCGAGATCGACCGGCCAAAAGCGTTCGCCTCGCTGGGCGGACGCCCGCTGCTTGCGGAGAGTCTCGATCGGCTCGACCGCTCGCCCTGGGTGGATGCGATCGTCGTCGCTGCGCCCGCGGGTTGGGAGGAGCCGGCGATTCTCCTCGCTGAGGAGCTGGCGGCGACGAAGGTCGTCTCCTGCGTGACGGGGGGCGCGACACGTGTCGACTCGGTTCGGGCCGCGCTCGACGACGTGCCGGACGAGGCGCTGGTGGTGCTCGTGCATGACGCCGCGCGTCCGCTGATCGACGACGCCGTGATCGAGCGCGTCCTCGCGCCGCTTTCGGACGGGTTCGACGGAGCCGTGCCCGTGCTTTCGATTCCGGACACGGTCAAGCGCGTCGACAACGGTGTCGTCGTGGAGACGGTCGCGCGGGACGATCTGGTCGGCGCGCAGACGCCGCAGGCGTTTCTCGCGCCCGCCCTACGGCGTGCCTTCGGCGGCGACCTCTCGGAGGCCACCGACTGCGCCTCGCTGGTCGAGCGCGTGGGAGGACGGGTCGCGGTAACCGTAGGCGATCGCCGGCTGCTCAAGGTGACGACGGCGGCAGATCTGACGCTCGTCGAGGCGCTGCTAGCGGCCTCTTAGGGCAGCTGGCCTATGAACACATTGGCCCACAGTTTTCGCCTTTACAGGGACAGGCACTGTAAAGATCGTCGATGGCGCTGAAGGCGGTCTTCTTCGACGTCGGCGAGACGCTCGTCGACGAGGAGCGCTACTGGCGTGAGGTCGCGGCCCAGGCAGGCGTCGGCGCGCACGTGGTGCTCGCGGCGCTCGGCGTGACCATCGCTCTCGGCGAGGAGCACACCGAGCTCTGGAGGCATCTAGGGCTGTCCCGTCCGACTGCGCGTGTGTGGGTGCCGTACAAGGACGATGACCTCTACCCGGACGCGGTCCCGTGTCTTCAAACGGTCCGAGAGCAGGGTTACAGGGTCGGCGTCGCTGGAAACCAGGATGCGACGCTCGACGCCTGGCTGCGAGCAGCACCGCTTCCGATCGACGTGGTCGGCTCGTCTGGGAGCTGGGGCGTGCGAAAGCCTTCGCCTGTCTTCTTCGAGCGGATGACCGCCGAGGCCGGCTGTGAGTCCGGCGAGTTCGCTTACGTCGGAGACCGCGTCGACAACGACGTCCTGCCGGCACTCGCAGCCGGAATCGTCGCGGTTCATCTCAGACGCGGTCCTTGGGGTCGGCTCCAGGCGACGCCCGCCAACGCGCTGGCGATCGATGCACTCGACGAGCTACCTGACGCGCTAGCCTCGCTCGCGTGAGCGAGCTCCGGGTCGGCATCGGCGTGGACGCGCACGCGTTCGCAGACGGCGTTCCGCTGGTGCTCGGCGGGGTTGCGATCGAGCATCCACGCGGCCTCGTCGGGCACTCCGACGGTGACGTCGTCTCGCACGCTTTGATCGACGCTCTCCTTGGCGCAGCCGACCTCGGAGACATCGGGGCGTTCTTCCCCTCAGACGACGAGACGTATCGCGGCGCGTCCTCGCTCGACCTGCTCCGGAAGTCGTATCGGGAGGTGTGCGACGCCGGCTGGAGGATCGTCAACGCAGACTGCGTCCTCGTCGGTGAGAAGCCGCGCATCTCGCCCTTCCGCGAGGAGATGGGGGAGAAGCTCGCCGCTGCCCTCGGGGTCGAGACCGGCCGCGTGAGCGTGCGCGCGACGACGACGGACGGTCTCGGCTACACGGGGCGCGGAGAAGGGCTCGCCGCGCACGCGGTCGCGCTCATCGAGCGATGAAGGTCGTCCGCTACGTCGACCGGCCCGATCTGCGCGCGCGCCGCCACGCGGAGCTGGCCCGCGCGACGTTTCCTCCGTACATACACGAGAGCGAGGTCGGAAACCGGCACTGGGGTCGTCTCTACTCCGACTTCCCGGACTTCCAGGTGGCGCTTCTCGACGGTGACGAGCTTCTCGCCGAGGCGCACGCGCTCCCGCTGCCCTGGGACGGCTCGGTCAACGATCTCCCCTCGGGCTGGGAGGAGGGCTTCGTGCGCGGCATGACGTCCGTCGAGCCTCCAACGGCGTTGATGGCGCTCGCAATCAGCGTCGCGCCTGCGCGGCAGGGGCCAGCGGCTGTCGAGTCGCATGATCGAGAGCTCTAAGGAGAACGCTCGGGCTGCGGGGCTCCGCTCGGTGATCGCGCCGGTCGACCGACGCTCAAGGAGCGCTACCCGCTCATCCCGATCGAGCGCTACGCGGAATGGCGTCGCGCCGACGGATCGCAATTTGATCCCTGGATCAGGATCCACGAGCATGTCGGCGGCGCGATCCTCGGGCCAGCTTCCGAGTCGATGACGCTGCGCGCGCCCGTCGCGGACTGGGAGGAATGGACCGAGATGCAGTTCCCCGAAGACGGTGAGTACATCTTCCCGGGCGGTCTCGCGCCTTGCGAGACGGCATCGGCGTTCACGTCGAGCCGAACATCTGGGTGCTGCACCGAGTCGCCGACTAGCGCGCGGGCAGGGTGAAGCAGACGCGGGCGCCGCCGCCCTCGCGATCTTCTGCCCAGATCCGCCCGCCCTGCGCCTCGACGAGGCCGCGCGCGATCGCCAAGCCCAGCCCAGCGCCGCGCGAGGAGCGCGAGCGATCACCGCGCCAGAAACGCTCGAACATTCGCGCTTGCGCTTCCGCGTCGAGCCCTTCGCCCGTGTCTTCGACCGCGACGCGAACCTCTCCCGTCAGCGGCTCCACGCGAACCGCGACCGCTCCGTCGCTCGGGGTGTGCCGCAAGGCGTTGGTGAGCAGGTTCATGAGCACGCGCTCGACCTTCTCGGGGGCAAATCTCGCTGTCAGCTCCTCGTCCACGTCACTCGCGAGCTGCACATGGCGCAGCCGTGCCTCCGCCTCGACGCCGCGAAGACTGCTCGAGACGATCGGAGCGACCGGTAGCTGCCTGAGCTCGAGGGTGAGCGCGTCTGCGTCGATGCGCGCGAGCTCGAAGAGGTCATCTACGAGCTGTGTGAGCACCCCAACCTGCTCGCGCAGCGCCGGGACATACTCCTCCGGCTCGGCGAGGCCGTCCTCGAGCGCCTCCAGCATCGCCTGCATGTTCGCGAGAGGTGTCCGGAGATCGTGGCTCGCCCATGCGACGAGCTCTCGCCGCGAGTCGAACAAGCGCTGCAGGTTCTCGCCCATCTCGTTGAAGGAGCGTGCGAGCTCCGCTACCTCCACGGGCCCATCGGTTGGCGCTCGCGCGTCCAAGCTCCCATGCGCAAGCTCGCCTGATGCGACACGCACGCGATCTACCGCGTCTGCGATCGAGCGGGCGACCACGAGCGCCGCGATGACCGCGGTCAGCGCCGAAGCGGCGGTGACGGCGAGGATCTTGACGTCGTCACCCATGTGGAACATGACCCATCCGGAAACGAGCACTGCGCCGAGCGGGAGTAGGACCGCGAGGAAGGCTAATCCGACGAGCTGCAACCGGACGGTCGGCAACAAGCGAAGGAGATACGCGAGCACGAGCCCGACCGACAGCGTGGCGAGCGCGACGATGACAGCGGTCGAGATCACGGTACCAACCTGTACCCGACTCCCCAGACGGTCTCCAGGTGCCGAGGGCTCGACGGATGGTCCTCGATCTTCTCGCGGAGCCGGCGCACGTGGACGGTCACCGTTCCGGTGTCGAGAGCAGCGGTGTAGCCCCAAACCTTGGCCATCAACTGCTCGCGAGAGAAGACGCGGCGCGGATGGCTGGCGAGGAACCAGAGCAAGTCGAACTCCTTCGCGGTCAGGCGGATCTCTTGGCTCGCTTTGCGGGCCTCCCTGGTCGCCTGCTCGAGCTCGACGTCACCGAATGCGAGCTGCTCCACCATGTCCTCGGTCGGCGCCGAGCGGCGCAAGACGCTTCGCACGCGCGCGGCGAGCTCGCGGGGAGAGAAGGGCTTCGTCACGTAGTCGTCGGCGCCGAGCTCGAGCCCGACGATCCGGTCGGCCTCCTCGCCGCGCGCCGTGAGCATGATCACGGGCAGCTCGGAGCTCGAGCGGATCCAGCGGCAGAGCTCGAGCCCGTCCGTTCCGGGCAGCATCACGTCGAGTACGACCAGGTCGGGCTCTGACCGCTCGATCGCGGCACGCGCGGCCTCGCCGTCTCCGGCCTCGAGGGTCTGGTGCCCTTCGCGCGCGAGGTAGCGAACGACGACCTCCCGCACGATGGGCTCGTCGTCGACGACGAGAACGGTTGCCATGGAGGACATTGTGGCTCAGGTTTGGTTACGCACGGCTGAATTTCGGTGACGGACGAAGCAGCAGGCGCCTGTCACCTCGCCGGGTGACAGGCGCCATTCGTTTCTGTGCGGATGGACCAGTGGGTGCCTGTCACCCTCCGGTGACAGGCGCCATGCGTTTCGCCAGCTATGCGCCGATCGCCACGGTCGGGCAGTTGGAGATGAAGTTGGCCGCTTTGAGGCCGCCGAGCGACGCGTTCGCGGGCCCGGTTCCACCACTCGTCAGGCGTCCCGCCCTGACCTCCGCGGCGATCTGGGCGGACGATGTGAGGCGCTTGCGGTCACCCGAGGAGACCGCCTCTTCGCTCCAGACTGCGGGATGGACGTCCCAGATCGGACTGTAGCCGGGCGCGCCCGGGAGCGACTGCGTGATGTTGAGTGGACTACCTTCTCCCAGCACGGCCGACTGCAAGCCCTGCCGCTGACGGTTCGACTTCCCGCGAGGGCCATTGACGATCGGGATGATCGCCGAGCGGGCAGATGAGGCCGCGTTCGAGCCGAGCCCCGGCGCCGCATCGAGATTCTTCGCCAGGGTGCTGTTCTCGAGCGCGGAGACGATGTCGACGGAGGCGTCGGTGCGTAGGTAGTGGACGGTCTGGCCCGCGAAGAAGCCAGTGAGCGTCCGCAGCGTCACGCGGCCTCGCTTTCGGTCGATCGAGACGACAGAGTCGCTCGTGCCCGTCGCGTTGGCGACGTGTGAGGCGTTCAACACGATTCCGTTTCCGGTCGTCAAGAGCGGGCTGTACCGAGCGTCGCCAAGCGCGCCCGGCTTCACCTTCGCCGGCGGGAAGCCGTCCTCGCCAGGCTCGACCACGGCCTTCGGCCGGAAGTTCACCGTTCCCGGGAAGGCAATCGCTCCTTCGGTCAGCCGGCCGCGTTGCACGGCCTTCGTGCCGAGCGCGTTTCGAAGCCTCGGGGCGAAGTTGATCCCGCGACGACGAGCGTCGGCTCGGTCGGACGAGTCCGTCACCACGTACCAGATTGCGCCTCCGGAGGCGCTGCGCCCTCGGACGAGCGGCAGTGTGATCGTGCTCGCCTTCGCGTCGAACGCGACAGCGCTCTCGAGCAATACCTTCGGCGCGGCAGGCGCGG
>Ga0136614_10003188_pt1 | contig 10429 bp, 11 predicted proteins | sample AntDrymUQ2792106_2_FD_106643 | JGI IMG/M metagenome (GOLD analysis project Ga0136614, IMG submission 106643) | Polar desert sand microbial communities from Dry Valleys, Antarctica - metaG UQ279 (21.06) | ecosystem: Environmental > Terrestrial > Soil > Desert | place: Antarctica: Dry Valley... | reverse complement strand
TCGCGGAGCAGCTCGCGGCGCCGATCTCCGAGAAGTTGCCCGTGGGCCTGGACGCCGCGGACGTTGTCTTCCCCGTCCTGCACGGTCCCTTTGGCGAGGACGGCGCCATCCAGGGGGTGCTCGAGGTCGCCGGCATCCCCTACGTCGGCTCGGGCGTGCTTGCCAGCGCCGCCGGCATGGACAAGGTGACGATGAAGAAGATCTTTGCCTTCCACGACCTCCCGCAGGTCGATTGGCTCGGCCTGACCCGCAAAGAGTGGGAGGGTGACCGGGAAAGCCGGATCCAAAAGATAGAGACCTCCCTGGGGTACCCCTGCTTCGTAAAGCCCTCCAACCTCGGCTCCAGCGTCGGCATCAACAAAGCGTCCGACACCCGGGAGCTCGAGAGCGCCCTCGACGCCGCCGCCACTCTCGACCGTCGTATCATAGTCGAAGCGGGGGTGGACGCCCGCGAGATAGAAGTCTCCGTGCTCGGCAACGAGGAGGCGGAGGTCTCGGTTCCGGGTGAGATCGTCGTCCCCGAGCACGAGTTCTACGATTACGAAGCCAAGTACACAGAGGGCGGCATGCAGCTCCACGCCCCCGCGCAGATACCCGACCAGACGGCGGAAGAGCTCCGGCGCATAGCCCGCGTCGCCTACAATTCCATAGATGCGGCGGGCATGGCACGAGTAGACTTCTTCCTCGAGCACGGCAGTGGGAGGCTGCTCCTCAACGAGATCAACACCATCCCCGGTTTCACCCCCACCAGCGTCTACCCAAAGCTCTGGGCCGCCAGCGGCCTCCCCTACGATCGGCTCCTCGACCGCCTCATACAACTGGCGCTGGGACGTCACGGAGCCTCTTGAAAAGTCGGGAGTCAGGAGTCGGGCATCGAGGATCGAGAGCCGAGCGAGGAAGAGGATCGGAGATCGAGGGTCGAGCAGGAAAGAGGGCCGAGAATAGGGAGCAACCGGTCGAGAAAAACCCCACTCCCCACTCTCTACTCCCTACACCCGATCCAACACGCCGCGACCCCACGGTACTCTTCACGGGCTTCTGGACGGTAACGCCATCCTTGGCGGCCGTGATCCTCCAGGGCGAGACGACCGGCGAGACTACCAGCGTCATAGAAGACGTCGGGAAGGCCGCCCAGGAGATTCCGCGGGAGACCGAGAACATCCTGCAGACGACCGTCAGGGAATTCTTCGAGGGCATCTTGGGGTACCTGTTCAGCCCGGCCTTCATCACCAATGTGCTGGCGACGATCTTCGTGGTCATTTTAGCAACCGCCTTCTACCGCATCGCAATCCGCTTTATTCCTCGCGTTCTGCGGTGGAGCAGGCCTGAAGACGAGGAGGGCCTGGACGCCACCACCCTCGCCCGCATAAAGCGCCAGGACACCGCCGTAACGCTCGTCCGCCAGACCTTGCGGTACGTAGTCTTCGCCCTCGTCGCGCTCTTCGTCTTCAGCATCTACCTCCGGAACGTGTTCCCGGCCCTCGGGGGCGCCACCATCCTGGCCGCTATCATAGGTTTCGGGGCGCAGAGCTTCCTGCGCGACATCATCGCCGGGTTCTTCATACTCTTCGAGAACCAGTACAACGTCGGGGACTTCATAATGGTCGAACCGACCAAGGCCTCGGGTCTGGTCGAGGAGTTCGGGCTGAGGACCACCACCATAAGATCCCTCTCCGGCGAGATCATCTACATCCCCAACGGCTCACTAACCGGCGTGACGAACTACGTCTCCGGCCAGCAACGCTTCACCATAGAGGTGCAGCTGAAGGACGAAGACGCCGAAAAGCGCGTCCTCGAAGAGATAAAGGAGGGACACGAGCTCTACCTGGTGCCGCCGCGCCTCGTGGAACGCGACGAAACCCCCGAGGGCGGCCCGCGCCTCAGACTCCTGGCGATAGTTCTCCCCTCGACCGCCTGGCTCGTAGAGGAGAACCTGGTCGAGCGCATAAAGGCCGCCGCTGGCGAGGACAGCCTGGCCGCCAACCCGCTCGTCTACAAGGTGGACAGCCGTAACGTCCGGAGGTTGAGGGAGTTCATCTCTCCGGAATGAACCTCAGCTTCAACCAGGCTCCAGCTTACCGCGCCGCCTGAAAGCGTAAACCACGATGATAGCGTGTGCAATTATGGCGGCCAGAAGACCGACCCCGTTGAACAAAAACCTGGATCCGGCGATGCCGTTGAAGTAGATCAGCAAAAAGAACCCCCAGGGGAAGAACAACAGCACGCTCGTATACAAACCGGGGTTGTACCTCCTAAGAGCGACGCTTGAGATCACGTGGGTGAACCCGTTGAAGATGGTGAGGTATATGGGCACGAAAGCGATGCCGACCGCGACGTACTTTGCCAGGTAGAACGACACGAGAAACAGCACCCACACCTCGAGGATGTTTATCCAGAAGGCGGATGCCTTCGTCAGGACCTCGTGTCTCCTGCCCATCGTCGAGTTGAAGAACTCGACGAACCTCCCGTGCGCGTGCTCCTCGTACTGGTGGATCATGTACACGGGCAACAACGTGTACATGAGGATCAGCGGCGCGTTGCCGGCGGTCGAAAAGACGGGCAACGAACACAACGCCAGTACCGCGAAGGGCAGCGACATACGCGACCAGTTGTCGACTATCCACGATCCCAACCGGTAACTACTACTCACGTCGCCGATCTCCTGGGTCGGAAGCCTATTGGTCTGGAGAGTCCTGACCCGGAGGAGGGTCCGTAGGCTTCCGACCCAGGTGCCCGTTCGTCTCGGCTACCTCGCGGATAGCTTTGTCGCGCTCCAGGCGCTCGACGGCCTCGGTGAGCAGCTCCTTGACCTTCCCGAGGCGCTCCTTCTCGGTCGAGAGCTCCAGGATCTCCTGTCGTGTCTCCAGGTCGAACTCGATGCGTCCGGCAATGGCGAACGAGAGGTTGCGGTAGGGCGGTTCTATCTCTATGCCCACCGACCCCTCCGTGGCCGCCTCGATCACCCGCTCGAGGAGCGCTATACACTCCTCGGCCAGAGCTGTTGCGTCCTCTTCAGAGCTGTCTTCGAGGTACTCGACCTCACCCACGTAGTACGGCTTGCCGCTGAGGACGTTGTTCAGCTCGAAGCGCTGGGATCCCTCGACCAGAATCACCATCCGTCCGTCTTCGTAACGCTGCACGAGCTCGACGATCTTCGCCGTGCATCCCACCCGCCGTGTTCCGGACTCGTCAGCCAGCACCATGCCGAACTCCGTCTCCGACTCCAGGCACTCGTCTACCATCTGCTTGTAGCGTTCCTCGAAGATGTGCAGCGGCAGGGGAGTGCCCGGCATCAGCACCACGTTCAGCGGGAAAAGCGGTATCTCCGACAAGCTTGCGCTCCTTCCAGTCTCTCGAAATGAATTCTATCTCACCCCGGAGATCTCCCCGTCTCCGCACCGCCGCAGGTGAAACTGAGGAGAACCACGACGAATGCCCTCGACGGTAGCCAAGACCGCCGTCGTTCGAGGGGACAGAAAAAGGGGCGCCCGAAGGCACCCCTCTCGAAGCTCTGATCGAACTGTTTACTCGTCCTTACTGATCCAGTAAGTGAACAGCCAGGCTCCACCGTAGATGGTGAGGATCAGGAGTAATGCCAGGAAGAAGCGCAGTATCCCGATCGGTTCGGGGTTCGCGGTCGGATCGGTCTCCTGCTGAAGCAGCGCCAACGCCCAGATCATCGATCCTGGGTCCTGCAGTAACGCCGCGAGCACCACTACCCTCCCCCTCCCCCTAGCGAGTCACCGGCCGGGCACGTCTCGGCGGGCGTCAGCTCCTGCTCCAGCGTTATGCAGTTGTAGACCAGGTATCCGGGATCGTTGTCGACCCTGCGGGCGGTCTCGCGAGTGTAGCCCATGTTTATCATGGTGAGCACGACGGCCACCGCGCAGCCCATCAAGGCGAACTGGCTCCACCGGCTCGCGCGGCCCCAGTGGAAACCGGTGGCGGTCGCCCTAAAGTAGAGTGCCGCGACGAAGAAACCGACCAGCATCAGCCCGATCAAACCGATGTACTTCCAGGGGTACATAGCGCCGAGCGGTATCTTCGTAGACTCCCCGCCGCCGAACGTCAGCCCGATCTGGGGTATCAGGTTCGCGTCGGCTGGAATGATGTTGAGCACGGCGAACAGGGCCATGAAGCCCAGGGAGCCCACCGCCAGCTTGTGCAGGGTAGGCATCGGCTCTATAGCGAACCGCAATTTGTGCACGAAGTACGCCGTTGCGGCGATGGTCATGAAGGCGACCTCTATCATGAGCACCAAAAAGACCCAGGACTTGCTGCCGAGCATGATCGTATCGAACGCTTCCGGCGCGCTCTCGCGGATCCCCTTGAGGTACCCGTAACCGATCACCGGCTGCAGGATAAGGAACCCAAAGCCCCAAAGAAGCCCCCAGTGTCCCATCCAATCGTAGTACTCCCGGTCGTCCTCCCGCGTGCTCCTCAGGTACCGGAACGCGCCCCAGCCGGCGATGAGGAAGCCCGCGTAAGAGAAGTTGCCTACGAAGCGATGCATGTTCAGCGGCACCATCGTCTGGTTGAGGAAGGTCCGCGCCACCTCGGTCACCGGCGCCTCAGCCGGGGTGAGCATGTACGAGGCCACCGCGTCGATCATGGTCATTGCCATGAGCCCGAAGAAGCCGGCGATCAGGCCGAAGGTTACGTGTATGATCTTACGATAGGCCAGCTTGTCCCAAACGTTATACCAAGCGTATACGATGATGATCTGGCCCAGGAACATGAACGCCTCGACCAAGAACACCCAGAAGAATATATTCTGCAGGTAAGAAAAGAAGACCGGAAAGAGCGTGATCAGCGCGAGCACGAACGTGATCGCCAGCGCCGCCCCGGAAGCGAAGAGCAAGACCACGAACCGGGCCAGGTTGCGGGCGAATCGCTCGTACCTCGGCTGCTTCGTGACCACGCCCAGGTACTCGCTCGTCGCGGCGATGAGGACCGCCCCGATGATGAACGTGGCGAAGAGGATGTGCGACTGGACAAGAACGGCGATGACGACGTTCTTGCCGATTATCGGGATTTCAATATCACCTATCGGCATCCGTCAACCCCCTCTCTCTACTGGCCCGGGAAGTTGATGATCCGGCTGAGCGCCAGGAGCATGTTGAGCACGACGGTCACGACGACCAGGAGACCTATGACGGTCGTGAAGGGCCGCTGCAAGGGGCTGTAGTTGGGCCCCCGATCCATCCACGGCACCGCGAAGAGCAGGATCACGAAGATCGTCGGTATGACCACGGCCCCGAAGCCGATTAGAGCGTACCCCGGGAAGAACATCAGCATCTGCTCGTAGAAGAAGAAGAACCACTCCGGCCTTGGTATGTACGTGGTCGTCGCCGGGTCCGCTGGCTCGGAGAGCGGCGCGGGCGAGACGTACGAGAGCACGCAGCAGGCCAGGAGGATGAGCGTCGAGACGAACAGGTCATACAAAACCTGTTTCGGGAAGAACCCCATCGTTTCGTCGGGGCGTTCGTAGACGTTCTCTTCGGTGATTACCTCTTCTTCGAGAGGCTTGGCCTGTCCTGTTGCCGGTGCGTACATCTCTACACCTCTCTTCTAAGTACCTGTGTCCGCATGATAGCAGTAACGCGTCCCTGCCAGTGGTAAATGCTCTTACGCTAGTCCCGGTCCTCCCGGTCGCGGCGTCCGGTGAAGGGCTCGCCTTCGTCCTCGTCGTACTGCTCGTACGACTCCAGGCGCTCCCGCTCGTGCAGCTTCGCCAGCCGGTCTGAGTATTCGAACTCGCTCCCGAAGACACCGTGCTTGCGCAATAAGTAGAGGTGTATACCAATAAGCGGCGCCAGAGCCGCCGGCAAGAGCCACACGTGTAGCGCGAAGAAGCGAGAGAGCGTCGACGGCCCAATCACATCCCCGCCCATGAGGAAGCGGATCGTGGGTCCCCCGACGAACGGCGAGTAGGAGCCGATCTTCATCCCGACCACGGAGGCCCAGAACCCGTCCTGATCCCACCTGAGAAGGTAGCCGGTGAACGCCAGCACGATTACGAGCAAGAGGAGCGCCACGCCGACCACCCAGTTGAGCTCGCGGGGCGCCTTGTAGCCGCCCGAGAAGAACACCTGGGACATGTGCAGGCCTATCACCACCAGGAGGAAGTTGGCCGACCAGTAGTGGATGCCCCGGATGAGAGTACCGAAATAGGCATCGTTCATGATGTAGTAGATCGAGTTCCACGCGTGGTCGGTCGTCGGCACGTAGTAGAAGAGCAGGAGTATGCCGGTCAGGAACTGGAGCGAGATACAGAAGAGCGTCGCGCTCCCCAACGTATAGAGCCAGGCCCCCCTCTTCGGGACCGGCTCGTACAGGAAGTGTTCCGTCATCGTGACGATCCCGGTTCGGTGCTCCATCCAGTCCGTCAGGAACTTGCCGGTCTCGAACGCCTGGGATCTGAGCCTGCCTATCATTCCGGTCTCCCTCCCTAGATCACAAAGGGCTCTTGGGGCCCGTTTGCGCCCCCGGTGTCGAACTCGTGCCTGGCGTACACGGTGCCGTCCTCGCGAACCTCGAAGTCGTAGCTGTACATGTCCCGCGGCGGCGGCCCCGCGACGTACTCGCCGTTGATGTTGTAGATCCCCCCGTGGCACGGGCAGAGGAACTCCCCCTCTCCCTCCCTCACGAGCCAGCGTACCGGGCATCCCAGGTGCGCGCAGGAGCTGGAGAGTACGTTGAGGCTATTCTGGATCTCTTCGATCTCGGACTCGGAGAACCCGTCGCTCCTGTCGTCCAAAAAGGAGGGACGCAGGCTCTGCCCGTACGTGCCGTCCGCGTTGATCTCGTGCTCCCACGAGAGCCAGATGGCGCTCGGTACCGTAAATTCCTGTTTGGAGGTGCCGCTCTCCTCCTGGATCTCCGGTTTGCCGTAGACTTGCTCGACCGGAAAGTCGACCGTGAAGACCTTCGGCTCACTCTCCGGTACCTCGCTTATCGAAGTGACTTCGAACCAATCGTCGGGACCCGAAGGTATGTCCGACTGCCCCCTAACGTCGCTGTTGATAAGAGGACCAAGAACAAACGCCGCCGGAGGAATGGTCAATATGGCACCGACGATAGTCCCGAGGATCCCGAAACCCAGGAAGTCTCCCCTGGTCATAGGATCTTTCTGTAGCTCTGCCAACCTCTACGCCCCTTCTAAGAATTCCTCAAAGCTACCTGCCGAAACTGCTCGGTGGCTGCTCGGCCTCCACCGTAAAGTCAGGCTGATTATATACCGTGTTCGGCACCCTAGAGTTCGACTTCATGAAGCCCATGTTGAGCGCCGTCACCGCCGCGATTACGCCCAGAGCAAGCAAAACTACCCGGTAGCTCGCGCCAGGACTACCGTATCTGAAGCGCATCCGGCCCCGCAAGTAAGTCACGAACGCCCCCGCCGTCGCAAGAAGCATGATCAGCATCATGATATAGCGCATGTAGAGGAACGGGAACTGGGCGAGCGGCGAGATCGCGTACACCCCCGCGAGCGCTGCGATGAGCGCGAAGAACTGTATGGGCCGCCGGCCTACGTTGTCCGGATGCCTCCCCGCTCCTATGTACATCGCTACGTTCGACAGGACGAAGAGCAAGACGACCATTATCAGGTTTATGTAGAGAAGGTGCGAGGTGGTGGTGCTGCCGTCCTCGCCGGTAAGCCGGGAGTAACCGCCGCCGGACTGCATCGCGTAGGCGATCAAGAACCCCGAGATCGGCTGTATGAGCAGGAAGCCGGTCCCCCAGGTCAGTCCCACAGAGGTCGACCAGTCGTAGAAGGCCTTGTCCTCCTCGGTTTTCGACCGTATGTACATAAAAGCGGCCCACGCGGCGAGGGCGAAGGCCGGCCATGAGAGGTTGGCGAAGGTACGGTGCACGATCATCTCGACGAACATCGGGTTGAAGATCCCCGAGAGCGCGGTTCCGAACGAGCTGATGTTACCCTCGCTTATCTGCGTGGCGTTCGGCCCGCCACCGGTGGTCATGTACGTGTCTATCCCGGTCATAATGACCATCCAGACCCAGATGAATGCCCCCATCGTGAACCCCAGTAACGCATGCCGTCGTTTGCTGAGGATGCTGTAGCTGTCCCATTTGTAGTAGTAGGAGTACATCCCCCAAAGCGCGAGGACCATCGAGGCCATCGCGATGACGATGAAGTAGAAGAAGTGCGTGAAGAGCGCCGCCGTGACCTGCGGGTAGAACCCGACAAGCAAGACCAGAAATAGGACCGCGAACGTGGCACCGGTCGAGAAGGTAAGGACGTTGAAGCGAACCATCGAGTGAGCGAGGCGGTCCATCCGGGGGCTCCCGGTGCGTGCGCCCCAGGCTTGCAAGACCGGGGCGGCTATCGCGAAGCCCACGAACAACTCCGCGAAGAACATGTGGACGAGCATCGAGAAGCCCGTGAAGCCCCTGACGCCACCGGGGAACGTGACGTTCGAGAGGTCCAGCTGGGCCAGCAGGAAGTGGAGGTCCGCGTAAGTGGTAACCGTACTACTCACCCTCTATCAAACTCCTTCTAGCTGCCTTCAGCGCCAATTACGGACTCCTGCTCGTGAGGGCCCGCCCGGTGCATCACGGCCTCTCCCACCGCCCGGGGCTCGAGCCGCCCGTCTATTATGTAATAGGAGGCATCGGAGACCCCGTTGGCCTGCATTATCTCCCGGATCGGCCTTATAAGCCGCCGCTCCCCGGTCATCGCGAAGATCAAAACCTTCCCCATCTCGAACTGGTCGTTCCAGGCGCCCGCCTCTTCCTTGGGGGCCTGCATATCCGTGAGTATCGGCACTGCGCCCACCCTCGTGAACGAACCGGCCAAAAGGATCGCCGCCAGCGAGATGAAGACCAGGAACGTCGGCACCCCTATGGAGGGTACGACTATCGCGAAGAACAGCCCCAGGACCAGAAAGGATATCGCGAACCCAACCGGCACTTCGAGGCCCCGCCTGTCGTCGGGGACCACGATATAGAGCGTCCCCTCCGGGAACGGCTCGGGCTCGTCGGGATCCTGGCGCTTGAGGATGACCATGAGGTCTTCCCTGCCCACGCCGAGGTCTCGGATCTCCCTAACCGCCCGGTTGAGCGCGGCACCGTCTTCTACGATCCCTACCACGGTGTACTCGGTCCTCTGCTCCGTCGGGTTCGTTCCGCTGGAGCTTGCCTCCGGTACGTCCCGTCCTCTCTCCAAGCCGCTACCTCCAACTATTTCTACGGAGGATCTCCAGTCGCCCAGGCTGGTTCCCGGCGCCCTTCCTGCCGCTCACCAGCATACTCTTTCGTGTTCCGGCTCACCAGCCCCATTCGTGCCTCGCCGGTATCGCTTTCACATTATTCGCTCGCCGCTGGAAGGACACTGTGAAAGAATGCCTATATCGTTCCCCGCAAACGTCTAGAATAACCACGATGGACACCCGAAACCAGCGAAAGCTCCCGGACCAAGACGCTCGTCCCCCCGACGAGCACTACCGGGAGCCGGGGCTCGGAGCCTGGATCAGACGCAACACCTGGCTCCTCGTGCGCCTCTTCGTGGTTATGATCTTCACCTTCGGCGCCTCGACCACCGCGGCTAACTTCTCCTACGGCCTACAAAGCGAGCCGACCATCTTGAGCGTCGAGCAACTCAACCGCGGCGAGCTGCCGTCAGGAACGGAGCTTGGGGACTACGTGGAGGTCACGGGTACCCCGGACTTCAACACGAACCCCGACACCGGGCAACCCCGGATAGGCGTCTCCGCCCGCTACGAGGTCTCCTACTACTACTTTGGGCTCGAAGAGACAGGCGAGAACCTCCTCATCCAACAAACCGGTCGGCCGGACCTGGCGGAGAGCGGAGAGCAAGTCTGGCGCGGCAAGATCGCCACGGTAGGAACCGTTATCTTCCACGACACGACCCAGAGCGGGCTCGAGGTCGCCGGTCTGCCCCGGGACGAGTCCATCCCCGTCGTAGAGACCGGAGACACCCCGGAGTACTACCGCCAGATCTTCCCGGCCTACTCCGCCATCATCGGGCTCTGGATCCTCTCCATTGCCTGGCTCGTCTGGAAGAGGAACAAGCCATTCTTAGGATTGTAGTTTGTAGTTATTGGTTTTCAGTTATCAGTTCCTACCCCGCGCCGCTCGTGCCCTGAGGTCTGACACAAACCTCGTTTTGCGATACCGGTAATCGGGCCGCTCCGAAGCCGGGGCACGAATACCAACAGCGGAAGCTTCCTTCAAATTCTTCTACTGAAAACTAACAACTGAAAACTGAAAACTATAAGGCTAGACACTTCGGCGAAGGTCGCCTATATTGGCACCGGTATCGGTCGACTCGGCAGAGGGAGAAAGACTGTATGGGCGGTTTCTTCAGGTTCTCCGAGCGGGGAACGAACCTCCGCACGGAGGTGATCGCGGGTCTCACGACCTTTATGACGATGGCCTACATCATCTT
>Ga0136614_10003186_pt1 | contig 10431 bp, 12 predicted proteins | sample AntDrymUQ2792106_2_FD_106643 | JGI IMG/M metagenome (GOLD analysis project Ga0136614, IMG submission 106643) | Polar desert sand microbial communities from Dry Valleys, Antarctica - metaG UQ279 (21.06) | ecosystem: Environmental > Terrestrial > Soil > Desert | place: Antarctica: Dry Valley... | reverse complement strand
TTTCGCGGGCAGGCCCGGGTGCGCGACGAGAATCAGAATCGCGTCGCCGATCTTGCCGACCGGCGCAAAATCCCGCGCGGTGTTGAACGGCACTTTGTCGAACACATGCGGGTTGATCACCATCGTGCCGTCGAACCCGAGCAGCAGTGTGTAGCCATCGGCGTCGGCGACAGCGACTTGCTGCGTGCCGATGTTCCCGGAGGCGCCCGGGCGGTTGTCCACCACCACTTGTTGCCCAAGGCGCTTGCCGAGAGCGTCCGCCACGACGCGCGCGCTGGTGTCGGTGACGCCGCCGGTGGTAAACGGCACGACCAGCCGGATCGGCTTGTTCGGATACGCCGACTGCGCGAGCGCGGGCAAAGCAGTGCCGATGAGCGCCAGCGATGTGGCGAATAGCAAACTGCGTCGCACACAATTCATGTTTGTTCTCCCTGTGGTGCCATCGCCGGTTCGGCGTAGCGTTGCTCGAATGCCCAGATATCCTCGAAGCCCATCAGCTTTGTCAGCTCACCGAAGTCGGCAAGCTGCACGTCGATCCCGGCGGTCGAGCCGCTGACCTTGAGTGTCTGGTAGACGCCGGTCATCGCACGCACGGCAGCGAGCAGCGCAGACACCGGAAAGATCGCGATCTTGTAGCCGATCGATTCGAGCTCGGCGCGCGCTAATACCGGCGTGCGTCCTTTCTCGACCATGTTTGCCACCAACGGCAGATCGAACGCGCTGCCGATGCGGCGCATCTCGTCGATCGACTCCGGCGATTCGACGAACAGGATATCGGCGCCCGCGCGCGCATATGCCTCCGCGCGGCGTAGCGCCTCGTCGAGTCCCAACGCCGAGCGTGCATCGGTGCGCGCGATCACCAAAAAATCCGGCGACTCGCGCGAATCGACTGCGACGCGAATCTTGGCGACCATGTCGCGCATCGCAATCACGCGGCGCCCCGGCGTGTGGCCGCATTTCTTCGGAAACTCCTGGTCTTCGAGCTGGATCGCCGCGGCACCTGCCGCTTCATACCCGCGCACCGTGTGGCGCAGGTTCAGCAGGCCGCCGTAGCCCGTGTCGGCATCGGCAATCAGCGGCGTGTGTGCCATCTGGGCCATCGCAGTCACGCGCCCGAGCATGTCGCTGTAAGTCGCCAGGCCCGCGTCGGGTAAACCGAGATGCGAGGCGACCGTGCCGAACCCGCTCATGTACAGCGCATCGAAGCCGAACGTATCGGCCACCCGCAGCGACACCATGTCGAACACGCCGGGCGCGACGATCAAACCGGGGCGGGAGAGTCGAGTCTTCAGCGTGTGTTTTGAACTGACCATGACGATGGACGACTTTAGCGCTACAGAAATGCGCGCATAGCCTTGACCGTCCCGACCTGACGGAAATAGTTGGTGTGATGCACGGTGGGCGAATTCTCGAATCGTGTGATGTACTTGTCATCGATGGTCAACCGATGCAGTGCGGGCATGTTCTTGCCGCTGGCGTCACCTTCGACCGGGCCGAACATGCTGCCGGTATCGACGACCAGGTCATTGGGGGTCTGAAAAATCAGGTGCATCGCGCCGTACTTGAACTGGTCACCGACGTTGGTCAGCCGGCGCCAGAAGCGCCATCCGGCCTCGGTCTCGACCGGCCTGAAGTTCGAAACCACCGCGTGCAGTTGCGGCTGCGAAGGCCAGGGTGCCTTGAACAACTGCAGCATCTCCGCGTTGTTTCTGACGCGCGACTGACTGGCAAGGCCCGGGACCGACACGACCGCGACATCGGCAATCGGAAGATCAGCGCCAAGCTGCAGCACCTTGCCGAGGATCTCCGTCAGCCCGGTGAGTATCGTCATGAACGGCATCACGGTCGACGCCAGGCTGCCCACTACCGTCATCCCTTTCACGGCAGTGGCCAGGTGATCCAGCGCCTGGCGCAACGCCGCCGGAGACGCGAGCGTGGTCCCCGCGAGCGGCGCGCCGACGACGATCACGTGCGCAACGTCACGCCTGGACAGCCGCAGCCACCAGGCGGCGACCAGTCCGCCGCGGCTGTGGCACACGACGTCGATCAGCTGCGTGCACTCGCGAGCGAGCCCGGGATCCGCTTCTGCGAAATAACGAAGTTCAGCGAAAGCCTTCGGTTCGTCGGCGTCGAGGGATCGTTGCGACGCAGGTTGCGATCGCGCGCTGCGCGCTTTTGCTCTTGCGGCCGGCGGGATTGGTTTTCCACTCTTTTTCTTCGGCATACAACCTCACGTCGTCTCGACAGAGTTTTGATAAAGACTATCGCAAGTCGGCTTGCCAGGTTGGCTCAGGGTATAACGCCCGCATAACACCGCGGCACGTATAACGCCGGAGTCGCTCTCGAGGCACCATGACCAGTTCCGACGAGCGCTTCGCGCGCTGCCTGCATCACACCACTGCATCGACGGAGATCGGCGGCGCATTTGCTCCGCCGATCGTCAACACGTCCGTGTATCGATTGGCCGCCGATCCGAGCGGCGTCTATCAATACGCGCGTTGGGCGAATCCAACTTGGACCGCGCTCGAAGACGCGCTTTCGATTCTCGAAGACGCTGAGACGATCACGTTTCCATCCGGCATGGCGGTGATCGCTTCGGTGCTCTACAGCCTGCTGAGGTCCGGCGACCGCGTACTGCTGCCGTCGGACGGCTACTACACCGTGCGCTTGTTCGCCGAGAAGTACCTGCTGCCAATGGGGGTTGTCGTCGATTCATGTGCGACAACAGAAGTCGCAGCACGTGCGCTTGATGGCTTCAAGCTCGTGTGGATCGAAACGCCTTCGAATCCGGGCCTTGACCTGGCTGACATCAGCGCTGTTGCTCGTAACGCGAAAGCGGCCGGTGCAATGGTCGCAGTCGATAACACGACAATGACCCCGCTCGGCCAGCGCCCGCTTGACCTCGGCGCCGATGTTGTCGTCTCTGCCGACACGAAGGCGCTCAACGGGCATTCAGATGTACTGTTCGGCCACGTCAGCTCGCGTGATGCGTCGGTGATCAGCGCCGTGCGCGATTGGCGCAAGATCGCCGGCGCGGTGCCGGGTCCGCATGAAGCGTGGCTGGTACATCGCGGCCTTGAAACGCTCGAAGTTCGCTACTCGCGAATGCGCTTCAATGCCCTTGTACTAGCCGAGCTCTTGGAGCGGCATCCGAAGGTAGCCGCGGTTCGCTATCCAGGCCTCGCGTCGCATCCGGCGCATCGCCTGGCACAGACACAGATGACGGGCGGCGGCAGTCTGATCGCGCTCACGCTTGCCGACGGAGCAATTGCGGAGCGTTTCATTCACGGCTGCGCATTGATGCGGGAATCGACCAGCTTTGGCGGCGTTCACACCTGCGCCGAGCGCCGCGCGCGTTGGGGCGACGCCGTGCCCGAGGGCTTCGTTCGCGTTTCGGTCGGTTGCGAGCCGAGCGAAGTATTGGTCGACCAAGTCGAGCGCGCGCTGGCCGCCGCCTGAGCGAGATTCAAGCAAAGCGAATCACGTCGGCTGCCGCGTCTTCTTGACTGTTGCACGGCGGCTCGTCGAAAGCGATATCACCGTCGATGTCAGCACGGCCGCTCGCGCGCAGCGCCGCGAAGTCGAACAGATCTGCATCCATCAGGTGCGACGGCGTAACTCTTGCCAGCGCGTTGAATGTATTTTCGACGCGCCCCGGGTAGCGCTTCTGCCATTCGATCAACATGCGCTTGATTTCCTGCCGCTTCAAATTGACCTGCGAGCCGCACAGGTTGCACGGGATGATCGGGAATGCCTTGAGCTCGGCGTAGCGCCCGAGGTCGGCTTCCTCGACGTACGCTAGCGGTCGGATCACGATGTGCTTGCCGTCGTCTGACATGAGCTTCGGTGGCATCGCCTTCAGCGTGCCGCCGTAAAACAAGTTCAAAAAAAACGTGCCGAGGGTGTCGTCGCGGTGATGGCCGAGCGCAATCTTGGTCGCGCCCAATTCGCCGGCGACGCGGTACAGAACGCCACGGCGTAATCGCGAACACAACGAACACATCGTCTTGCCTTCGGGAATCAGACGTTTGACGATCGAGTACGTGTCCTGCGCTTCGATGTGAAACGGCACACCTTTGGTTCTTAAATACTCCGGCAATATTTCTTCCGGGAATCCCGGCTGCTTCTGATCCAGATTGACGGCCACGATGTCAAAGTCGATCGGTGCGCGCTGTCTCAAGAGCAGCAGCACGTCCAGCAGGCTATAGCTATCTTTGCCGCCGGACAGGCACACCATCACCTTGTCCCCGGCCTCGATCATGTTGAACTGCGCGATCGCCTGGCCCGTCAATCGCAGCAGGCGCTTCTCGAGTTTGTTGTTCTCGAACGCCAGCTTTGTCAGGGGCGCGTTCATGTGTCGTCCCTGAATCGCATGATCTCGATGCCGACGGCATCGACGTCGTCGTAAACGTCGTGCTTCTCGCTCGACACGCGCACGGCGCGCACAGCGGGATGTGCGAGTAACACTCGCGCGATGTCGTCGATCAGGGTTTCCTGCAAGTTGATGTGTCCCTGTTCAAGGCGGTGACTGATTGCGAGGCGAACGAAATCGTAGTCGACTACTTCATGAATGCGGTCGTGGTGCGGGGTGGAAAGTGCGAGAGGAACGAACACATCCACGTTCAGCGCGATGCGCTGCGCGCCGTTTTTTTCGTGCGCGTGGACGCCGATATTGGCACTCAGCACGTAGTTGCGCAGAAAAATCCTGCGGCAGTCGGCCAGACGGATATCGAGCAGCGCGTTCATTGTTCCGGTTGCGTCTCGGACTGTGCTTCGGTCAGAAACATCACGTCGCGCGAGCTCGGCACCAGATGCTGGCCGCCATCCACTAACAGAACCGCGCCGGTGACTGCGCCCGCATTCGCTAGGTAAACGGCGGCCTGCGCAATATCGGCCGGCGTGCTCGACGCGCCGAGCGGTGTCTTGCGATGCGCTTCCGAAAAGCCACTCTCGCTCTGCAGGTTCGACGCCAGGGTCACTCCGGGCGCGATGCCGACGACCCTGACTTTCGGCGCCAGCGCGATCGCCAGCAGCGTCGTCGCTTCCTTCAACGCTGCCTTCGACAGCGTGTACGAAAGAAAATCCGGATTTGGATTGACGAGCTTTTGATCAAGTAGATTGATCACGACGCCGCGCTCATCCTGCCCGAGCTGCTGGTGCAGCGAGCGCGCCAGCAACACCGGCGCCGCCACGTTGGTGCGCATCGCGCGCAACAGAGCGTCGGCGCTGAAGCGCACGACGTCGTCGTACTCAAATAATGAAGCGTTGTTGACCACGCAAGTCACCGGAGCGAGTTCGTTTGCGCACTCGGCCAACAAGCTGGTGACCCCTGCCTTGACGGCAAGGTCGCGATTGACCGCGATCGCGCGCCGCCCAAGCGCTTCGATTTGCGCCACGGTATCGAGGGCGTCGTCGCGCGAGGTCGCATAGTGGACCGCCACGTCCCAACCGTCGCGCGCGAGTGCGAGCGCAATCTCGCGGCCGATACGGCGTGCGCCGCCGGTGACGAGCGCGGCCCGATTTGACGAGGCAGGCATGGGAGAAGTCGCGGATGGCCAAGGTGGCAGGAGGCGCGAGAGTTTAGCGGCAGTACGATCAGGCGATGGATGCAGTTCGCTCACCGTCGCACTCATCGCTGCCGTCGCCGAGCGCTGAGGCGATCGAACACAGCAAGCGCGTCGCTGCATTTGTCGCGCAGCACATCGAACGAGCGGGCGGGTGGATTCCGTTTGATCGTTACATGGAGATGGTGCTGTACGCGCCGGGTCTCGGTTACTACGTTGCCGGTGCGCGCAAGTTTGGTGACTCGGCCGCCGGCGGCGACTTCGTGACCGCGCCGGAAATTTCTCCGCTCTTTGCTCAGGCGCTGGCCGCACAGTTGGAGCAACTGTTCGAGCAGGTGCCGCCTCGCGTCGTCGAATTCGGTGCCGGCTCCGGTGTGCTGGCCGCCGATTTGATCGCTGCGCTCGGCAATCAGGGTATGAAGCTCGAGCGTTATTCGATCGTCGAGGTTTCCTCCGATCTGACCGATCGGCAACGTCAGCGGTTGCAGGGGCGTGCGGTCGAGTGGCTGACCGCGCCGCCGCTGAATTTTGAAGGCGTCATGCTGGCTAACGAAGTTCTCGACGTCATGCCGGTCAGACTCTTCGTTCAGCGCGGCGGCGTCACCTTCGAGCGCGGTGTCGTCATCACCAGCGAGGGCTTTGCGTTCGACGACCGCCGTGCGAGTGACGATCTTGCGTCAGCGGTCGGCGCTATCGAGGCCGAACATGCAGAGTTGCCCGACGGATATGCGTCCGAAATCAGCCTGGTCGCGCAGAGCTGGATGCGCTCGAGCGCCGACTGGCTCGCGCGCGGAGCGCTGCTGGTGATCGACTACGGCTTTCCGCAGCGGGAGTACTACCACCCTCAACGCTTGATGGGCACGATGATGTGTCACTTCCGTCATCACGCGCACAGCGATCCGTTGTGGATGCCGGGGTTGAACGACGTGACCGCGCATGTGGATTTTTCTGCGATGGCCGCGGCTGCCCAGGATGCCGGGCTCGATGTGCTGGGTTACACGTCGCAGGCCCATTTCTTGTTGAACTGCGACGTGTTGAACAAGCTGCAAGCGCTCCATACGCCGCAACATGCAGGCGCGCTGCATCGCCTGATCTCGGAAGCGGAAATGGGCGAGCTGGTCAAAGTGTTGCTTGTCGGGCGCGGACTCGAAGGTCCATGGCGGGGCTTTGCGCACGGCGACCGCCTGCATTCGCTCTAGTGGCAGTAACTAGTTACACACATGCGCGCGCTGCGTACACTGCCGCGCAAATGAGATGGCTGGTCACGACCTTTGTTGCGCTGCTGGTGCTGACGGCCTTGCAGCCCTGGCTCAGCAAGCTCGGCATCGGCCGGCTGCCCGGCGATCTGCGCTTCACACGCAACGGCCGCGAATACGTTTTGCCGTTTACCAGTACGGTGGTGTTGTCGCTGCTGCTGATGCTGATCGCGCAGGTGCTCTAGCTCTGCTGCGGCGGAGCGAGCTCTCGACCCACCGCGACCACGCGCGCCTGCCGCACGGCGCGCGGTATTTGGCTCGGATCGTTGCGATGCAGACTTGCCAGCGCACCGGCATCGACCTCGCCCGCCACGCGCAACGCGCGTCGAAAGCGCTCGGCGCTCGCATCGGCTGCCGCCTCGAACGCGCGCAGCAGCCATTCGAATCGCTCCGGGCGCCGGAACGCGTCGCTGCGTTCGAGCACTTCGACGATCGCCGCCGAAGCTTCTGCATTTTTCAGCGGCTCGCGCAGCTCGACCAGCAGCCGCGCGAGTTGCGCGGCGTCGTGCTGAACTCGCAGCTTGCCCAGAAAATCAGACACCGCGCGTGACGATCGACAGGCGCCCGCGAGAATCGCAAAGCGCGATGGCAACACCAGATTTTGCTGCGCTGCGCGATCGAGCGCAGCGCTGGTTGGGCCCAGGTCTTCCAGCTCGGCAAACAATCGATCGATCAGCCCGCACGACACCAGCACGGTCAACATGCGCGATGGTTTTTGCTCCATCAGTCCGCGAGAAATTTCCTGCATCACCCGTTCCGGAACGAGCGAGTCGGCTTCGCCGTTGCGAACCATCTCACGCATCAACTGCGCCGTTTCGGGGGCGACCTTGAAGTCGGCAAAGCGCGCGGCAAAGCGCGCGACACGCAGGATGCGCACGGGGTCTTCGATAAACGCCGGGCTCACGTGCCGCAGGATGCCGGCCTCGAGATCGCGCTTGCCCTGATACGGATCGATGATCGTGGCGTCGTCGTCGAGCGCCATCGCGTTGATGGTCAGATCGCGCCGCGCGAGATCCTGCTCGAGCGTCACATCGGGCGCCGCGTGCGCAACGAAGCCTTTGTAGCCGGGCGCAGTTTTTCGTTCGGTGCGCGCCAGCGCGTATTCGTCTTGCGTTTCCGGATGCAGGAACACCGGGAAATCCTTGCCGACCGGGCGGTAGCCCAGCGCCGTCATCTGCTCCGGCGTGGCACCGACGACGACCCAGTCGCAATCGGTTTCAAGCGCGGCATCGAGGTCGCCCGTCTTGCGCCGCGCGCTACCGAGTAGCTGATCGCGTACGAAGCCGCCGACTCGATACGCTTTCACGCTTCGATCGTTTCGGATTCTGCTTTCGCTGCCGCGGTCCACCGCTGCATCGCCGGCAGCGCCAGCACGTTTTCGGAATAGGCCGCCAGCAGGGGCGGCAGCTTCACGCCGTAGGTCGCAAAGCGCGTCACGACCGGCGCGTAGAACGCGTCAGCGATCGAGAAACTTCCGAACAGCATCGGGCCGCCCTGCGCCAGACAATCGTTCCACACCGCGTGAATGCGGGTAATGTCGGCTGCGACGTCAGTGCGACTCTGCGCCGCGGCGCCCTTGTCAGCGTGCCGCGAGCGGATATCCATCGGCATGTGCTTGCGCAACGCGGAGAAGCTCGAATGCATCTCGGCCACCACCGAGCGCGCCTGCGCGCGCGCGGCAACTTCGCGTGGCCACAAAGTTCCGCCGACATGACGGTCATTGACGTATTCACAGATCGCCAGCGAATCGAACACCGTCAGCTCGCCGTCTACCAGGCACGGGACGCGGCCGCTCGGCGAGTAACGCAGAATTTTCTCGCTGGTATCCGGGCGCTGCAACAGCACGTTGACTTCGTTGAAGGCAACGCCTGCCTGCTTCATCGCCAGCCATGGCCGCAGCGACCACGACGAATAGTTCTTGTTGCCGATGATCAGAGTCAGGCTCACTGGGGTTTCCTCGTCATGCCGCCGCGATAGACCGGCTCAATTTCCTTGATGTTCTCGCGAAACATCGTTTCGTACTCGCTGCGAAAGTACGCTGCCGCCGCATCGAGCGACTGTTCACGCTGCTCATCGCTGGTCAGCCAGTTAAATGCGTTGTAGCGCGCCGCGGCGTACATCAGCACCGCGCGCACCCAGTCCGGCGAACGCTGCTCGCCTATTTCATTCGCGAGTGTGACGAAGCGGTCGGCCGCTTCGAGAAACTCGTCGGGGATTTCGTATTTTTCGGCGGCCATCGCTACTTATCAGAAAGTTCAGCGCCCCGCGCGAGCGCGATAAAGACCGAATCGGCTCCGCGCGTGTGAGTGCGACAAATACGCCGGCGCCTCGGCTTCCATCGGCGTCATACGAATGTCGAGCTCGGGTGCCGGGCGAAAGGGTTGCTCGGTGGCGACGTTATCTGCCTTCATCGAATCCAGATTGTCGCGCGACATCAGCGGCTCGCCGGGCGCCAGCTCCATCAACATGGCATGCACTCGCGCCAGAGCGTCGGGCAGCGCAATCACGGGGCGCGGATGGCCGCTCGCGGCCGCAGCGAACGCGACCAGCTCGCGCAGTCGATAAATGCGCGGGCCTGCAAGCTCATAGATCTTCCTAAACGTGTCGCGATGGTCGAGCGCGTGCACGAAGGCATCGGCCACGTCGCCGACCCACACCGGTTGAAAGCGGGCATTCGCACCGCCGATCGGCAGCACCGGAAAGAACTTAGCCAGCGTGGCGAACAGATTCAGGAAATTGTCCTCGGGACCAAATACAACTGACGGGCGAATAATCGTCCAATCCAGTTGCGACGCCTGCACCAGCGCATCGCCGTCACCCTTGCTGCGCTGATACATCGACGGTCCATTTGAATCGGCGCCCATCGCACTCATGTGCAGCAGGCGATCGACGCCGAATTTGCTGCACGCTGCCACGATCCGTTGTGGCAGCTCGACATGCGCGCGCGCAAACTCGCGGCCGTACGGCGTGCCCTGGGTTCCACGTGATCCGTGCAGGACGCCGATCAGATAGATCACCGCGTCCTTGCCGCGCACCAGATGAGCCAGCGTCGCATCGTCGTGTACATCGCATTCGACGACATCGATCGTCGGCAGCATGATCAGATGGCGCGCCCGCGCGCGCCGCCGCGTGGGCACCGTGACCCGCAGGCCGCGCGCAATCAGCCGCGCAACGATATGGCGCCCGATAAAGCCGGCGCCGCCGATGACCAGAATGTTGGAGTGTTGCATTGGCTTGGCGAATAGAATTGCGAATTCTATTCGCCGGGGGAACGCGCTATGGCAGTTCCGTTGCGCCCGCCGCTTTCGGAGCGATCGTTCCCAGGCGAGCCTTCAGCGACTGGGGGGGCTTGTTGTCGAACAGCGCGGCGTAGTAGACGCTGTTTGACATCACCTTCTTGACGTAGTCACGCGTCTCATTGAATGGAATCGTTTCGGCGAAGATGGCCCCTTCGACCGGCTTGGCCAGCGATGAGCGCCAGGCGCGCGGCCGGCCCGGGCCGGCGTTGTACGCCGCAGTGGCAAGCATCGGCGAGCCATCAAGATCGTCGAGCACCATTTTCAGATAACCCGTGCCCAGCTGCAGGTTCACGTCGAGCTCGTTGACTCGCG
>Ga0136614_10003185_pt1 | contig 10432 bp, 8 predicted proteins | sample AntDrymUQ2792106_2_FD_106643 | JGI IMG/M metagenome (GOLD analysis project Ga0136614, IMG submission 106643) | Polar desert sand microbial communities from Dry Valleys, Antarctica - metaG UQ279 (21.06) | ecosystem: Environmental > Terrestrial > Soil > Desert | place: Antarctica: Dry Valley... | reverse complement strand
GCCTCGGCGCGTATGAGCATCGAGGCGCACATGAGCGCGAAGGCCAGGAGCACCCAAACCGGCGTGGCGGCGATCAGAGCGTGGCCGATCGATGAGATCCCGATCGTCTGAAGCGCGAGGGCCGTGAGGCCCACACCCGCTACGGCCGCCACGGGCACGCCAACGCGCCGGGCCACGGTGGCGAGGGAGCGGCGGCCGGTTCCAGGAGTGGCGGGCTCGAGCGAAGGAAGGCGCACGGGGGCAGCCGCGGGCCCGGGCTCGGCGCGGCTGGCGCCAAGCCGGCGCCCGGCGCGGCCGGACCGGGATGCGGGAACGGGCAGCTCGATCGCTGTCTCATAGACCCCCGCCACCTCGGCGGCCACGGTCGGCCACGCGAAGCGGTCGGCGCGGTCGCGGGCGGCGGTGGCCAAGCGCTGGCGGCGAGCAGGGTCGAGCGCGAGGTCGTGGAGCGCCTCTCCGAGCGCGGCCGGGTCCGCGCCGGGCACCAGGACGCCGTCCACCCCATCCCGCACGACGTCGCGGTAGCCCGCGATGTCCGACGCCACGACCGGCGTGGACGAGGCAAATGCCTCGGTGAGGACCATGCCGAAGCTCTCTCCGCCCAGGGAGGGAGCGCAGAGGACGTCGGCCTGGCCCAGAAGACGCCACTTCTCCTCGTCGGTCACCCGGCCCGCCACCTCCACGCCCTCGTGGTCCAGCAAGAGGGGCTCCACCTCGTCCGGGGTCGCGCCGGCCACCGTCAGCCGGGCGGGCACGCCTGCCTGGCGCAGCGCCTCGAAGGCGCGCAAGAGAACGGGAAGGCCCTTGCGCGCGTCCGCGCGGCCCACGAACAGAACCCGCAACTCCTCCCCGGAGCCATGGTCGGGCCGCGCGGCGGAAAGATCCACTCCGTTGGGGATGATCCTGTACCTACCGCCGTAGAAGCGGTGCGCGGTCCAGCGCGCAGCCTCGGACACCGCGATTCGCGCGCCGAGCTTGCCGTACAGGCGCCGGGCGCCCACGTTGGCGGCCACGGCGCCGGCCACCGCGTTGCGCGAATAGGTGTGAAAGGTGCCAACCAACGGCAGCGAGACCGGTGCGACCTCGGTGGCGACCCAACTCACGAAGGGCGCATTGGGCTCGTGGATGTGCACCACGTCGTAGCCGCCGTGGCGCAACTCGCGGCCGAGCGTGGCGGCGGACTCCGGGAACACGGAAAGGTTGGATACCGCGCCATTTGCCGGTAGCCCCACGGTGCGCCCCAGCGGGATCAGATTTCCGGGCAGAGGCCTTCGCTCCGGGGCAGCGCCCGAGTGCATCGCACGCGCCAAGCGGTCGTCGGGGTCGTAGGGAGCCAGGATGCGGGCGTCATGCCCCGCCTCGCTCAGTTCCTGGGCCAGCGCTTCCACATGCCGTCCGACACCACCCGGATACGTGTACGAGTAAGGGGATACGAGCCCGATTCGCACGGCGCCATCGTAGCCCAAGGGTCGGGCGCCGATGGGGCGGGTAACCACACCGTTGCAGCCAGACCCGCGCCATCCGCCACACTTCCCGGACTTGTCCACTACGCGCAACTTCGTCAAGTTCACGTTCATCCGGGTGCTGCCGGAATGGCGCCGCCTGCCGGCCGGCGAGCGCGCGGAGCACAAGCGCGAGTTCGCAGCCGCATGCCGGGAGTTCGGCGAGGATCATCTGCTGCGCTCCTACTCGCTGGTTGGCACGCGCGGAGACTGCGATCTGATGGTGCGGGCCCTGGCCCCCTCGCTGGACCCGATCCACGAGCTGCACGTGCTGCTCAACCAATCGGGCCTGATGCGATACGCGGAGATCTCCCACTCATTCCTGGCGATGACCAAGGAGTCGGTGTACTCCGACGAGCCGCAGGCACTGGAGCCGCGACCGGGATCTGACGCCAAGTACCTGATCGTCTACCCCATGTGGAAGAAGCGAGAGTGGTACCTCCTTCCCGCCGAAGAGCGAATGCGAGTGATGCGCGGGCACATCGAGACCGGCCGCCGCTACACCAACATCGAGATCAACACCGCCTACTCGTACGGGCTCGACGACCAGGAGTTCGTGGTCTCCTTCAACGCCGACGAGCCAGGCGAGTTCCTCGACCTGGTCCAGGAGCTTCGCTCCACCGAGTCGAGCTCCTACACCGAGTCCGAGACTCCGATCTTCACCTGCATCACCTCCTCGCTCGAGCGTGCCCTTGACGCGCTGGACGGCGAGGCCCTGGTGGCCGAGCCCTCTTAGGCCGGAGCCGGCGTGTCCGGACGGGTCCGGGCCGCCCTGTGCATCTCGAAGGCCATCCCGATGAGTGCGATTCCCAGAACCGGGTGAAGCGCCGCGAGGACCGGGGCGTCGTCCCTGGTATCGGGCAGGAGAATCTGGACCGTGGCCAGCACCACCAGGCCCAGCGCCCAAGGCGCGTGGCGTCGCCTATCGGGACTGATCAGCGCGGCGATCAGAGCGAGGAGGGCGATCCCGTGCAGGACCCCTCCGCCGAGCACCTCGTGCAGGTCATAGCCGTCGGACGCGCCGAAATACCCGAGGCCGAACGTGAACGGCTGTAGCAACGCCCCGAGGGCGAAGATGCCGGTGAGGACGAGGTAGACCGTGGTGGCTGGGTGGCGTCGCATGCCGCAACTTTATGGCGCGCCTACACGGACGTCTTGGCCGCGTCGAGCATCTCCTCGACGCGGGTGAACTTCACTCGCGGCCGGCCCTGGGGCTCGCCGGCGGCCTTCTCGGCGGCATCGATCAACTCCCACCCCGCGTAGGTCACGTGGTCGGGCGCGCGCTCGGAGAGCAGGCTCTCGACCTCCTCCGGCGCAGTCCCCGCCGAGGGTTCCGGAAGCCGGCCCTCGTGGAGATCCTGGATCAGGTTGTCCACCGTCTCCTGGGCGTCGCGCTTGTTGGTGCCGATCACGCCCGACGGGCCGCGCTTGATCCAGCCCACCACGTACTCACCGGGGATCGCGTGCTGAGCGTGGGGGTCCACGACGCGGCCCTGCTCGTTCGGGATCGTGCCCTTCCACTCGTCGAAGGGCACGCCGTCCACGGGAACGCCGCGATAGCCGATCGAGCGGAACACGATTCCCGTCTCGAGCGTCTCGTGATCATCAGTGGCCTTGGCGCGCAGGGCGCCGTCACTGCCGTGGTCGAGCTCGTTGCGCACCAGGTCGATCGACTCGACCTTGCCCTCGCCGCGAATGGCCACGGGAGACCGCAGGAACCGCAGCACCACCCGCTTGGACTTGCCGCTGGGCTCGCGCTGGGAGTACTCGGTGAGGATGTCCACGTTCTTGCGAGCGGTCAGCTGTCCCTCGGCCTCGATGTCCTGCAGGCTGTGGTGGTCGAGGTGCATGTCGGCGGGATCCACCACCACGTCGGCATCGGTGAGCTCGCCCAGCTCGAGCAGCTCGGGGTTGGTGAATGCGGCCTGGGCGGGACCGCGGCGGCCCACGATCACCACCTCCTCGATCTCGCAGGAGGCGAATGCCTCGATGGCGTGATCGGCCGTGTCCGTGGTGTCGAGCTCGGAGCGCGGCAGGACGAGCATCCGCGCCACATCCATCGCCACGTTGCCGTTGCCGATCACGACCGCGCGCTTACAGGAGAGGTCGAACTCGAGGTCGCGGTAGTCCGGGTGGCCGTTGTACCAGCCGACCAGCTGAGTGGCGGCCCAGCTACCCGGAAGTTCCTCGCCGGGAATGTCCATCTGGCGGTCGGTCTCGGCGCCCACCGCGTAGATGACCGCGTGGTAGCGCTCCTTGAGCTCGTGATGGGTGATGTGCTCGCCCACGTTCACGTTCCCGAAGAAGCGAAATCCCTCGCCGGCCGCGGTCTTCTCGTACACCCGGGTGACCGACTTGATCTTGGGGTGGTCGGGCGCCACGCCGGCGCGGACCAGCCCGAAGGGCGTTGGTAGGCGGTCGTAGAGGTCCACCGAGACCTCGAGGTCCTTCGCCTTCAGCAGGTGGCCGGCCGTGTAGAAGCCGGACGGGCCTGAGCCGACGATCGCGACTCTCAGGGGATTCTCGGGCGTGCCGGGAGAGGAAGCCATGCCGATGAGGAAATCGCGCGGGGCGCGGGCCGGTGGACCGCCGGCCGACCGGCGATTATAGGGAGCGCGGCCCTAGGTGCCCGAGCCGTCGGAGCCGGCGGGGCGCTCCTCGACGTCCTGCATCAGAAGGTCCATCGCCGAGACGGTTTCGATCGGCTTCACGATCGGCGCCGGGGTGCCGGGTGCCTCGGTCTCGGGGTAGCGGCTGGCGTGCTGGGCGGGCGCAGGCGCCCGTATGAGCTCGGGCTCCGGAGCGTGCTGATAGAGGCTCGGCTCGGGCTCTTGCGGGACGTTGGGCTCCAGCTGCTCGGCGAAAGCCTCTGCCGGCGCGTAGGGACCCTCCTCGCCGAAGGGACTGGGCTCGGCATCGAGGTGCGCGTACGGGCTGGGCTCGGCGTCCAGGTGCGCGTAGGGGCTGGGCTCCGGCTCGGCGAAGCCTCCCTGCTCCTCGATCTCGACGACGGGCTCGGGCCGCGCCACCGGGCTGGTCTCCGCATTGCCGTAGAGCGGCTCCAGCAGGTACTCAGACATGGGCTCCACGGCGACCTCCGGCTCACCCGCCACCGGCGCGTCATAGGCCGTGGGCTCGCGCTCGATCTCCACCACGGCCTCGGGATGTTCCACCGGGTCAGGCTCCGCATGGGCGTAGAGGCTTGGCTCCGGCGAGGCCTCGGGCTCGACGGAAACCTGCGGCTCGTGCTCGACGACCGGCTCGTAGACGATCGGCTCAGGGTCGATTTCAAACTCGACAACCGGTTCGTGCTCGACCAGCGGGTCGTGCTCGATCTGCGGCTCGCGCTCGATCTCGACGGACGGCTCGGGGCTATCCATTGCGATCGGCGCCGGCTCCACCTCGACTACGGGCTCGTGATCGAAGGGGCTTTCCGGCGAGGCCTCGGACTCGACCAGCGGCGGGAGGACAGTGGGCTCGTCGAGGGGGTCGATCAGCTCCGGCTCCGGCTCCGGCTCGGGGCGCAGACTCTCGGGCAGCGCCTCCGGGGGGAGCGGCGCTGCGGCATGGGCCGGCGCGGCCATGACGGCGGCCGGCTCCTCAGGCACCTGCTTCTTGCGGCCAATCTCGATCTTGCCGAGATCCTTCAAACTCCGCCGCTTCTTGGGCTGCTTCGCCACCTGGTCCGTTACAACGGCCTGCCCGACCGCCTTCTTCTTCTTCGAACCGCCGATCTCAAGCTTCGCGAGATCCTTCAAACCCCGGCGACGCTTGGGCTCTTTCGCAGCGGGGGGAGCAGCCACGGGGGGGCCGGACGGGCTGAGTTCCGTGGTTGCCGGGAGCTCGGTTGTTGCCACGGGCTCGGTGGCGACGGCATCGGTCACGACCGTGCCGGCAACCATGTCGCCCAGTCGCTGACGGCGCTCGCCGCTGGCGAGCATCACGATCAGGCCGATGGGGTTCCACTCCACGATTCGTACGATCGTGCGCTTGGCGATCTGGGTATCCGTCGCGGGGCTCCCGTCGGCGGACACAACGCGCAGCTTCATCACTCGCTTGCCGAGGGTCTGCCCGCCGGAGGACTCGAGCGCGAAGCAGTAATAGAGGCCCCAGCCGAGCGCGACCACGAGCACCGCAAGTGTGAGCGACAGGCCGGCGGCACGGGCAGCAAGGGCGAAGCCGAGCGGCACCAGCAGGTCGATGATCCCCGCGAGCAGGCGGCGATTGTCGAACTGGGGTCCGGTGGGCACCGTGGGGGACGCGCCGGCGCCGGCGTGCGTCTTCGCGAAAGCAGCCATCAGGGACCGGTATCGGCAACCGGGCGGATCCACCTTAGAGCGGGGATTCGAAGCTCGGCGCGCGTCCACGCGGCGTGCCCGGCCGCCCCAGCGGCCATCATCCATGGCGATGGAGCGCCTAGCCGTGATCGACATGGGGTCCAACTCCTTCCGGCTCGTGGTGTTCCAGTACGAGCCCGGGAGCTGGTGGAGCCTCGCCGATGAGATCCGCGAGCCCACGCGCGTGAGCGCGGGCATGGGCGACGAGGGCGTACTGCAACCCGAGCCGATGGACCGGGCGGTGCACACCGCGGCGGTGTTCGCCTCGTTCCTCAAGGCGTCGGGGGTGGAGCGGGTGGATGCCGTGGCCACCAGCGCCATCCGCGACGCCGCAAATCGCGACCAGCTCCTCACCGCGATCAAGGAGCGGACCGGTCTGGAGGTGCGCGTGATCAGCGGCGCCGAAGAGGCGTTCTACGGCTACCTGGCGATCGTGAACTCCACCACGCTCGAGGATGGCTTCGGCATCGATGTGGGCGGCGGGAGCGTGCAGATCATCCGCATCGCGAACCGGCGGCTGGCCGAAGCGGAGTCGGTGAGGCTGGGCGCCGTGAGGGTGAGCGAGGCCTTCCTCCCGAGCGAAGAGGCCGGCACCAAGCAGCTCAAGGCGCTTCGCAAGCACGTGGGTCGCACCCTTTCGGAGTTCGAGTGGTGGGAGAGCGGTAAGGAGCTGCGCCTGGCGGGCCTGGGAGGAACAATCCGAAACCTCGCCGCCGCGGTGCAGAAGCGCCTCGAGCTGCCGGACATCGATGCCCAGGGCTTCATGCTCACGCGCGACGAGCTGGAGAAGCTGATCGAGGAGCTGGCCTCCCGCCCGGCCTCCAAGCGCGGCGCGGTACGGGGCATCAAGCCCGACCGGGGTGACGTGATCCTCGGCGGCGCGGTGGTGGTGGCCGCGGCGATGGAGCACGGCGGCTTTACCGAGATGGAGGTGACCGAGACGGGTCTGCGAGAGGGAGTCTTCTTCGAGCGGCTGCTGGAAGACCGCGACCCCCCGCTTCTGGAGAACGTGCGACGCGAGGCCGTTGCCAACCTTGCCCACCGCTTCCGCACCGACGACGAGCACGTGGAGCACGTGGGCCGGCTGTCGCTCCAGATGTTCGACGAGCTCGGCGATGCCGGGCTGCACGACCTGGACGCCACCGACCGCGAGCTGCTGTGGGCCGCGTGCATGCTCCACGACATCGGAGTGACGATCGACTACGACGACCACCATCGCCACTCGCACTACCTGATTCGCAACTCCGGCCTGCCCGGGTTCAGTCCGCGCGAGCTGGAGCTGATCGCCCTGATCGCGCGCTGGCACCGCAAGGGTGAGCCCGACCCGGAGCAGCTCGGGGCGCTCGAACGCAAGAGCGACGGCACCCGCCTGCGCGTACTGTGCGGCGTGATCCGCCTGGCCGAGCAGCTGGAGCGCAGCCGCGACCGCTCCGTGCGCTCGGTCCGTCTCGAACGTAACGGGGACACCGTGGCGCTGCATGCCGAGACCAACGGCAGCGGCTCAGACCCGAGCGTCGCGATCTGGTCGGCCCAGCGAAACTCGTCCCTCCTCGCCGAGGCGATCGGCGAACGGGTGGAAGTGCTCCGCGACTAACCGCTCACGTGAGGGGCGTCACGAGCGTGCCCAACTGGGGCGAGGAGACCACGACCTCGTCGCCCGGTTTGAGCCACACCTTGGGATTGCGAAGGCTGCCCACGCCCGCCGGAGTCCCCGTGGAGACGATGTCGCCCGGCTCGAGCGTCATCAACTGCGACAGATAGGCCACCAGCGCGGGGATGGAGTGCACGAGGTCGGCGGTCGAGCCACTCTGCATCTCCTCACCGTTGAGGGTGAGCGCGACCTCGATCGCATCGTGGTCCCCCGCCTCGTCTGGCGTAACCAGCGCAGGGCCGCACGGTGCGGCGCCGTCGAACACCTTTCCGGGCATCCACTGGGGCGTCTTGAACTGGTAGTCGCGGGCGGAGAGGTCGTTCAGCAACGTGTACCCGGCCACGTGGGACATCGCCCGCGCCTCGGGCACGTCCTTGCAGCGGTCGGCGATCACGAAGGCCACCTCGGCCTCGTAGTCCACCCGCCGGCTGTAGGCGGGCAGCGCCACAGCCGACCCGGGCGCCGCCAGGGCATTCGCGAACTTGGCGAAGATCGTGGGCGTCTCGGGCGGCTCGGCGCCCTGCTCCTCCGCGTGCGAGCGGTAGTTGAGCCCGATGCAGATGATCTTCCCGGGGTCGATGATCGGAGGCAGGAGGGCTACCTCGTCGGGAGGCAGGGGCGGCCACGAAGGCCCGTCGCTCAGACCGCCGCGCCGGAGCAGGGCGCCGAGACTCTCCCCCGGCTCCGAGAGCGGCACAACCGCGCCGTCGTCGAGTCGGCCGGCACGCGGCCCCTCCCCTGAGTCGAATGTGACGAGGCGCATGCGCCGGAGACTAAGTCGTCGGCCACCGTGAGAGCCGGCCCGTACTCTTGGGGCGTGGCCCGCCGTGACGAAAACTCGATACCCACCGGCCGCGTGCGCCGGACGGCGAAGGTGGCCGGCCTCGCCGGGGGCCAGACCGCGCGCAACTACGCGACCAAGGCCACCAACCTCGCCCGCGGTGAGGAAGGTAGGCAGCGGGCGGTGAGCCGCCGCCAGGCCGAGGCCGCCGAGCAGATCCTCGACGTGCTCGGGAACATGAAGGGCGCCGCCATGAAGGTGGGCCAGGTGGCGTCGTTCATCGACACCGGCGCCTTTCCCGAGGAGTTTCAGGAGCGCATACAGGCCAAGCTGGCCGAGCTGCGCGACTCCGCCCCGCGCGTCTCCTTCAAGGAGATGCGCAAGGTGATCGAGTCGGAGCTGGAGGAGCCGCTGGCGGACGTGTTCGCCGAGTTCGACGAGGAGGCCGTGGCGGCGGCATCGATCGGCCAGGTGTACCGCGCCCGCCTGGAGGACGGCCGCGACGTGGCGGTGAAGGTGCAGTACCCGGGGGTGGCCCAGGCCGTGCGGTCGGACCTCCAGAACCTGGGCCTGCTGATGCGGGTGGCGAAGAAGATCGCGCCCGGGATGGACGCCAAGGCGATGACCGCGGAGATCCGCGAGCGCCTGTCCGACGAGCTGGACTACGAGCAGGAGGCGCAGGCCCAGCGGGCCTTCGCGCGTGCCTGGCGCGACCATCCATTTGTGGTCATCCCCGAGGTGGTCACGTCGCTGTCACGCGAGCGCGTGCTGGTCACCGAGTGGGTCGACGGGCTGGGCTTCGAGGACATCAAGCAGCTCGACACCGACACCCGCGACCGCTTCGGAGAGATCGTCTTCCGGTTCTTCTTCGGATCGCTGTACCGCAACGGCCACTTCTCCGGCGACCCCCACCCGGGCAACTTCAAGCTGCTCCCCGGCGGGCGCGTGGCGTTCATGGACTTCGGCATGACCAAGAAGCTCGGGCGCGACCACCTCGACAACGAGGTTGAGGCCATCCGCCTGGGCCTGGACCAGGACGTCGAGGGGCTGCTGGAGCAGCTGATCGCCCAGGGCGTGTACCCGCGAGGCGACGATGGGATCGACCCCGAAGAGGTCCTGCGCCACTTCCGCGCCGTGATCAGCTGGTACCTGAAAGACCGCGAGGTGACGATCGACAAGTCGGTGGTGTCCCAGGTCCTGATCGACTTCGGCGATCCCCGATCGGAGTACTGGGAGCTGATGAAGCACGGCACGATGCCGGCGGAGGCCATCCTGGCGCGGCGCATGGAGGGGCTCACCCTCGGCGTTCTCGGCCAGCTCGGCGCCACCGCCAACTGGCACCTGATCGCCCGTGAGTGGCTGTTCGGGGACGCGCCGTCCACCCCGCTCGGCGAAGCCGAGGCCGAGTTCCACGGACCGCCGCGCCGTGCCGCGGCCTAGCGCGGGGAGCCGGTCGGTGCCCGTTGCGTCCACCGACGACGCCATGGAGCACCTTCTCGGCGCCGACCCTGTGCTCGGGAAGCTGGTCGAGGAGCAGGGGAAGCTCGACGAGGAGGAGCGCTCGCGCGGACGCCCCGCGGACGCCTACGGGGCGCTGGTGCGTTCGATCGTGGGACAGCAATTGTCCACCAAGGCCGCCCGCACGATCTACGAGCGGCTCACCGGCCTTTACGACGGCACCACCCCCACGCCCGAGCAGTTGATCGACACCGACCCAGACGATCTGCGAGCCGTTGGTCTCTCGCGCGCCAAGGCGTCCTACCTGCGCTCGCTGGCCGAACACGTGGTGTCGGGCGAGCTGGAGCTCGACCGCCTGACCAAACTCCCTGACGAAGAGGTGTCCGAGCAGCTCACGGCGGTCAAGGGGCTGGGCCAGTGGACCGCCCACATGTTCCTGATCTTCCACCTGCGCCGTCCCGATGTGCTGCCGGTGGGCGACCTGGGTGTGAGGCGGGCGGTGGAGCTGGCCTACGGGCTGGAAGGGTTGCCGGCGCCCGGCGAGCTGGAGCAGATCGCCGAGCCGTGGCGGCCCCATCGTTCGCTCGCGTCGCTGTATCTCTGGCGCTCGCTGGACAACGAGCCGGGCTAACGGCGCCTGCGGCGCTTTCCAACCTTGAAGGCCTCGCCGCGCAGGCCCACGCAGCCGATGCACCCCACACAG
>Ga0136614_10003184_pt1 | contig 10433 bp, 7 predicted proteins | sample AntDrymUQ2792106_2_FD_106643 | JGI IMG/M metagenome (GOLD analysis project Ga0136614, IMG submission 106643) | Polar desert sand microbial communities from Dry Valleys, Antarctica - metaG UQ279 (21.06) | ecosystem: Environmental > Terrestrial > Soil > Desert | place: Antarctica: Dry Valley... | reverse complement strand
CGCGCGGCCGCGCGCGCCTGCGCACCGTCGAGGTAGTCCTGGATCAAGGTCAGGCCCTCGAGACCGGGAACCTCGACGACGGTGTCGTCGATCTCACGCGCGTGCGCGAGCCCCTCGGGACTGTCGCCGAACAGGTAGAGCGCGAGCGCGCCGACTTCCTCCTCGGTCTTGACGCCGGCGCCGACGGGCGTCCAGAGGTTCGACATCACCCAGCGCACGAGGCCGCGCGCCACGCGCGAGCGCTCCATGCGCGCGCGCGCCTGCGCACGGTAGAAGGCGAAGTGGCGGCGCTCGTCCTGGATGACCTTGCGCAGCAGTTGGTGCAGCACCGGATGCTCGCAGCGGCGGATCAGCGCGTGGTAGCCCGTAAGCGTCGTCAGCTCGTTGACCGCTCCCCACATCATGTGGATCGCGGCGAAGTCGCGCGTGAGCATCGACCCGATCATCGTGGGCACGATCCCGAGGCCGTTGCCGACGCCGATCGACACGCGCAGGTCGCGCCAGCGGTTGGGATGGGTCGGCAGCGGCGTCGAGCCGTCGGGCAGCTTCGGCTCGGCGGGGACCTCGATCCCGTAGGCGCGCAGGAAGTCGGCGAACGCCTCGCCGTGCCAGAGCTCCTCGTAGACCCAGCACGAGAGGAACGCCGTGATCTGGGGATCGGCCGCGACGCGAGTGGCGAGCAGGTCGCGCAGGTAGATCACCGTGTGCGTCTCGATGTCCATCATGTAGTGGAGGCACATGACGTCGCCGTCGGAGAGCGGATGGTCGGCGACGCGGTCCCATTCGATGTCCGCGAGGTCGACCTTGCGCGAGTTGCGCAGGTAGCGGTCGAGATCGAAGTCGACGAGTGTCTTATGGCCCATATGGCGGCTTCTTCGTGCCGGGACGCCGTTCGGTTCAGTAATCACTTCCCGGTGTATGCTCCGTTCGTCAAGCGGTCGGTGGCCAAGGGAAGTCCGGTGAGAATCCGGCGCGGTCCCGCCACTGTGACCGGCCAGGCACGGCGCATCAAGCCACGGGGGAGCGACGCTCCCCCGGAAGGCGCGCCGAGGCCTCATCCGGGAGCCAGGAGACCTACCTCCGGCCGACAGCCACGAATCCCTCGCGGAAGGGGAGGCTCTCGATGCTCACTCGTTCTCTTCTCACCACTGTGGCCCTCGCGCTGCTCGGCTGCGCACCGGCCGCGGCTGCACCCGTGACCGTCAACCTGCGCGTCGAAGGCGCCACGCAGACGCTCTACGAAGGGCTGGTGGCGACCGATGCCCACCCCGTGGACGGCGGCGACGGCACCGGACCCCAAGTTTGCGATGGCACCAACGAGGGCGCGAACGCATCCGCCGGCCCGACCTTCATGGGTGCGCTCGACGACGGCATCCGCGCATCCGGACAGACGTGGTTCGGCACCTTCGGCGACTTCGGCATCTCCGACTTCTTCGTCAGGCGGATCGGCCCCGACTCCGACAGCGGGAGCACCTTCTGGTATCAGGTGCGCAACCAGCGCTCGAACCAAATCGGCCCCTGTCAGCAGCGGATCGCGCAGGGCGACCAGGTTCTCTGGGCCCTGTCGGGCTTCGATGCGAACTTCAACGGGGACGCGATCCTCGAGCTGACCGCGGGCCGGACGACGGCGACCGTCGGGGAGGGCGTCCCGGTCACGGTGCGCCAGTACGACGCGAACGGCAACGCCACGCCGGCCGCGGGCGCCGCTGTCCAGGGCCAGACGGCCGGCGCCGACGGTAAAGCCACTATCGCCTTCGACAGCCCGGGGGTCAAGCGATTCAAGGCGACGAAGACGGGCGCGATCCGCTCGAACGCGGTCGAGGTTTGCGTCGAGGCGCCGGGCAGCGGCAGCTGCTCCGGGTTCACCCCGTCGCTCGGCTCGACGGCGCGCGATACGACCAAGCCGCGCGGGCGCCTGACGTCGCCGCGGTCCGGCAAGCGCTACCGGCGTGGTCCGCGTCTGCTGAAGGGAATCGCGAGCGACGAGGGTGGGGTCAAGGACGTGCGCCTGCGCCTGAACTGGATCGGCTCGAACGGGTGTCAGTACTTCGAGGGCGCGGTCGAGCGCTTCTCGAAGCGCTCGCACTGCAAGCGGACGACGTTCTTCTCGGTCGGGGATGACGCGGTGTGGTCGTACTTGCTGCCGAAGCGGCTCGCGCCGGGTCGCTACACGCTGACGCTCAAGGTCGTCGACCGCGGGCTCAACTCGACCGTGACGCGCATCCGGTTTACCGTGCTCGGATGAGACCACTCCGCGCTCGCGTCGCACTCGCGGCAGCGCTCGGGCTGGTTCTCGCGCCCGCCACGCCGGCGACCGCCGCCGCGCCCAAGCCAGGACCGAAGATCGAGCAGCTCGTGGTCTTCCGCGACGGTGCCGCCAAGCTGCGCTCGGTGCGTGCGGACCAGACCAGCGCCGAGCTGAGCGGCCGTTCGTGCGCGGTGCCTAGGGGCACGCCCCTGAGCGGGCTGCTGCGCAGCAAGGTGGCCGGCGCCAAGCTGCGCGACTTCGGCTCCTGCTCCTCGCGGACCGCCGATGCCGCCGGTCTGTTCGTTTCGGGCCTCGGGCCGGATCGCAACAAGGGGGATCGCGGCTGGGTCTACAAGGTCGGGCGCAAGGCCGGGACCGCCGGCGCCGCCGATCCCACCGGACCGTTCGGGCGCGGGCTGCTCGAGCGCGGCGATCGCGTGACCTGGTTCTACTGCCTGCGCGCGGCCGACTGCCAGCCGACGCTCGAAATTCGCGCCAGCCCGGCGTCCGTCGGCGGCGCCCCGGCGGTGAGCGTCCGCGTCCGTGGCTACGACGACAAGGGGCGGGGCGCCGACGTGCCCGGCGCGACCGTCCACTTCGACGAGCAGACCGCCGTGACTGGCGCGAACGGTCTCGTCACCGTACCGCTCGCGCCCGGCATCTACGACGTCTACGCCGAGAAGCAGGGCTTCGTGCGCTCGTTCACGGAGGCCGAGAAGGTCCAATGACCCCGAACGCGCGCGCCCGCGCGCTCGTCGCTCTCTGCGCGCTCGCGGCGGGCGCGTTCGCGGGCTGCGGGCTCGGCGCGGGCGAGGAGCGCGACGGCGCCGGGGTCGAGCTGCGTGTGACGCGCGACTTCGGCCAGCGCGAGCTCGCTTCGCACCGGGTGACGAAGGTGCGCGAGGGGGACACGGTGATGCGGCTGCTGCGCTCGCGCGAGCAGGATGTCGAGGCGCGCTACGGCGGCAAGTTCGTGCAGTCGATCGGTGGCCTCAGCGGCGGCGGCGCGACCGGCTCCGAGGACTGGTTCTACTTCGTCAACGGCATCGAGGCGGGCAAGGGCGCCGCCGACTTCGAGCTCTCGCCCGGCGACGTCGTCCAGTGGGACTTCCGCGACTACAGCGGCGCGATGCGCGTGCCGGCGATCGTCGGCGCATGGCCGGAGCCGTTCGTCCATGGCAACGACGGAAAACGGCTGCCGGTTCGGATCGAGTGCGAGGACGACGGCGGCAAGGCCTGCAAGCTCGCTCGGGCCGCCCTCGACGAGGCCGGCGTCGAAGTCACCGGCGCGGCGCTCGGCGCGCCGGCGGGCGACGAGGTGCTGCGCGTGGTCGTCGCGCGCTGGGAACGCGCGCGCGAGGTGCGCGCGGCGTCGGTACTGGCTGACGAGCCGGCGCGCTCGGGAGTGTTCGCGCGCTTTCGCGACGACCGGCTCGAGCTGCTCGCGCCGGACGGCCGACCGGCGGAGACCGCGCCGCCCGGAACCGGCCTCGTGGCCGCGACCACGCAGCCGGGGCAGGGTGTCGTCTGGGTGCTCACGGGGCTGACCAATGCCGCTGTCGAGCACGCGGCGGCCGCGCTCGACGAGCGCTCGCTGCGCAATCGCTTCGCGGTCGCGGCGGGCCCGGCAGCGGTGCGCGCGTTGCCGCTGAGGGAGACGCGGCGTTGAACACGCTCGTCCCCGTCTATCGCCGGCGGGCGAGCGCGCTCCACACGGCCCGCGCCGGCGTCGGCGCCGCGTACTGCGCGGCGCTCGCGCTCGTCTGCGTCCTCTACACGAGCCCGGTCATCCTGGCCGCCGTGCTCGTCGCCGTGCTCGCGGCGGGCCTCGCCGCCGGCGTCGCGGGCGAGCTGCGCAAGGCGGCGCTGATCGGATTGCCCGTGGCGGTGCTGATGACCGTGATCAATCCGCTCGTCTATCAGGAGGGCGAGACCGTGCTCGTACGCGGCTGGGTGATCCTCGGCCACCGCTTCGACATGTCGCTCGAGGCGCTCGCGTTCGGCGCCGCCGCCGGGCTGCGCTTCATCGTGCTCGTGCTCGCCTTCGGCCTCTTCTCCGCGGTCGTCGATCCGGACCGGATGCTGGCGCTGATGCGCCGCGTCTCCTACCGCTCGGCGCTGACGGCCGCGCTCGCGACGCGCCTCGTGCCGGTGCTCGCGCGCGACGCCGGCCGGATGGGCGACGCGGCGCGCTGCCGCCCGAGCGCGCCGGGCCGCGCAACCGTCGCGCGGGCCGTGGTCGCGGGGTCGCTCGACCGCGCGGTCGACCTCGCCGCTGCGCTCGAGACGCGCGGCTACGCCTCCGCCACGCGCCCGCGCGCGCAGCGGACGCCCTGGTCGCGCCACGACGTCGCCGTCGCTGCCGCGGCGCTCGCGATCGCCTTGCTCGCCGTGGCCGGTGCGCTCGCCGGGGTCGGCGGCTTCGACCCCTATCCGGGGATCGCGCTCGCGACCGGGCCGCAGGAGCTGGTGCTCGGGAGCGCGATCGTCGGCTGCGCGCTCGCACCGTTCGCCGGCGCTCGCGCTCGAGTGGGGGTGGCCGCCCGTGCTTGAGGCGGGAGCGATCGTGCGCGCGCAGCGGTTCTCCTACCGCTATCCCGATCGTCCGGGCCCGGCGCTCGACGACCTGTCCCTGTCGGTCGAAGAGGGGACCTTCGTCGTGTTGGCCGGCGAGTCGGGCTCGGGCAAGTCGACGCTGCTGCGCGCGCTCTGCGGCCTCGTGCCCCATTTCCACGGCGGCGAGGCGGGAGGCTCGCTCGAGGTGGCCCGGCTCTCGGTGCGCGAGCACGGCCCCAGCGAGCTGGCGCAGGTCTGCGGGACGGTGTTCCAGGACCCCGAGGCGCAGGTGGTGATGACCGGCGTGCGCTCGGAGATCGCGCTGCGCCTCGAGCACCGCGGCGACGACCCGGCCGCGATCGCGCGCGCGGTGGAGGAGACGGCGCTCGCGCTCGGCGTCGCCGGCTTGCTCGACCGCACGGCCGACACGCTGTCCGGCGGCGAGTTGCAGCGCGTCGCGCTCGCGTCGGCGCTCGTCCACCGTCCGCGATTGCTGCTGCTCGACGAGCCGACCTCGCAGCTCGACCCCGTCGCCGGCGACGAGCTGATCTCGTTGCTGCGGCGGCTGAACGAGGAGTGGGGGACGACGATCGTGCTGGCCGAGCACCGCCTCGAGCGCTGCATCGCGGCGGCGGACCGCGTGGTCGCGCTCGGCGGCGGCCGGGTCGTCTGCGACGCGGCGCCCGCCGATTTCCTCGCGTGGGCGGTCCGCGAGCGCCCGGCGCTCGCCACGCCCGCGGCGCGGATGTTCGCCGCCGCCGGAATCGAAGCCCCGCCGCCCGTGTCCGTCAAGCAGGGCCGGGCGGCCTTGCGCCGCGCAGGGCTTCAGTGCGCGGTTGACGCCCCGATAGGGGCAATAAGTGTTCAGCGAAGCAAGCGGCCACACGCGCTGCGGTTCCAAGGCGTCTGGCACGAGGTCGCTGAGGGCCCGGCGATCCTGCGCGGGATCGACCTGCGCGTCGAGCCCGGCGAGCGCGTCGCGCTGATGGGTCGCAACGGCGCCGGCAAGAGCACGCTGCTGAAGCACGCGCGCGGCCTGATGGAGCCGACGCGCGGACGCGTCGAGCGCGCCGGGGAGGTCGCGCTGCTGCTGCAGAACCCGAACGACTACCTCCTGCACGAGCATGCCGACGAGGAGGTCGACCCAGCCGCACTCGAGCGCGCGGGGCTCGCCGGGCGTGGGCGCTCGAACCCGCGCGACCTCTCCGGCGGCGAGCGCCAGCGGCTCGCGCTCGAGATCGTCCTCGCCGGCGGCCCCGCCGCAGCGGTCTGCCTCGACGAGCCGACGCGCGGGATGGATCGAGTCCGTAAGGACGAGCTCGCCGCACGCCTCCAGCAGCTCGCGGCGGACGGGGTGGCCGTGCTCGTCGCCACCCACGACACGGAGTTCGCCGCCGGCTTCGCCGAGCGCGTCGTGCTGCTCGGCGAGGGCGTCGTGATCGCGGACGGCACGGCGTCGGCCGTGCTCGCGGGCGGGTGGCACTTCGCGACCGAGGTCGCGCGCGTGCTGGGCGGGGTGGGCGGTGCGCTGACCCCCGAGCAGGGTGAGCGGGTGCTCGCCGCCGGGCTCGCCTCGCGCACAACTCGGGAGCCGGTCGCGTGAGCTGGCCGCTCGCCTCGTTCGCGATCCTCGGATTGGCGCTGATGGTCGGTTTCGGCTGGTACGAGCGCTCGCGTCCGCAGGCGCGTGTGCTCGCGCTGGTGGCGGTGCTGGCCGCGCTGGCGGTGATCGGGCGGATCGCGTTCGCGGCGATTCCGAACGTCAAGCCGACGACCGACATCGTCCTGTTCGCGGGCTACGCGCTCGGCGGCGCACCGGGGTTCGCGGTCGGAGCGCTCGCCGCCCTCGTCTCGAACGTGTTCCTGGGGCAGGGCCCGTGGACGCCGTGGCAGATGGCGGGCTGGGGCGCCGTCGGACTCGCCGGCGCGGGGTTGGCGCGGCTCGCCGGCGGGCGTGAGCTCGGGCGCGTGCAGCTCGCGATCGCGTGCGGCCTCGCGGGGGCTGCGTTCGGGGCGCTGCTCGACGTCTACCAGACCACCCTCGCCGCGGACCCCGGGCCCGGCGCTTACGCTGCGGTCGCTGCGACGTCGCTGCCCTACAACCTCGCCCACGTGATCGGCAACGTGGTCTTCTGCCTCCTGATCGGGCCGCCGTTCGTGCGTGCGCTGCGGCGCTACCGGCGTCGTTTCGAGGTCAGCTGGCCCGTCGGCGACGAGCCCTCGGTCGCGCGGCGTCCCGCAGCCGGTGTCGCCGGACTGCTTGTGGCGATCGCCTGCGCCGCCGCCGCGTTCACGGCGGGCGCCGCCGAGCCCGACGCCGCGCGGGCCGCGTCCGCGTCCGAGCGCGGTGCCACCTACCTGCGAGCAGCCCAGAACCGCGACGGCGGCTTTAGCGGCGCCGAGGGCCAGGGCTCGACGCAGCTGTTCACCGGCTGGGCCGCGCTCGGGTTGGCCGCGGGCGATCGCAACCCGCGTGACGTGCGCCGCGGCGGCAAGAACGTCGTCGAGTACGTGCGCGGGCGCGCGGACGCGCTCGACGACGTCGGTGAGCTCGAGCGCACGATCCTCGTGCTCGCCTCGTCGGGCCTCTCGCCGCGCAGCTTCGCCGGGCGCGACCTCGTCGCCGAGCTCGTGCGCCGCGGTGGCGCCGACGGCAGCTTCGGGGGCAAGACACCGCTCGCCGCCTTCGCCGTCCTCGCCCTGCGCGCGTCCGGCGAGCGCGCCTCGTCGCAGCGCGTGCGCGCGATCGCCCGCTGGGTCGCCGACCAGCAGAACGACGACGGTGGCTTCGGCGCCGGGCGCCGCGGCGGCGCCAGCGACGTCGACGACACCGGCGCGGCGCTGCAGGCGCTGGCCGCCGCCAACCGCGACGGCGGCGTTGTCGAGGCGCGTGCGATCGACTACCTCGGACGTGTGCAGAACGCGAACGGCGGCTTCCCGCAATCGGAGGGCGGCGACTCGAACGCGCAGTCGACGAGCTGGGCGATCCAGGGTCTGCTCGCCGTCGGGCGCTCACCGGAGTCGTTCCGGCGTCCCGGCGGGCGCGACCCGCTGGCCTACCTGACCTCGCTCCAGCAGTCGGACGGCAGCTTCCGCTACTCGCGCACCAGCGCTCAGACCCCGGTCTGGGTTACCGCACAGGCGCTGACCGCGCTCGAGCGCAAGCCGTTTCCGCTGGCGGCGGTCGAGCGCGCGCGTGAAGGCTCCAAGGAGCAGGCGGGCGGGTCGGCGCGCGCCACGGCGGCCGCGCGCAAGCGCAAGCAGCGCTCCAGGCAGCGGGCCAGGGCCGCCGCCGAGCCGGATCCGCCCACGCGCACGCAGGGTCCCTCGACGAGCCCGGTCGGGCTGCGCAACACCGGTGCACGATCCGGCGAGCCGCCGCGCGAGCGCGGGTCGGCGCTCGCGGCTGGTATCGCGGCGCTGGCGTCGGGAGCGGCCCTGTTCGGCATGCGTCGCTATCGCGGCCACGAGCGCGAGGGTTCGTCCTAGACTGACCTGGTGCGGGACGACTTCGACTACGACTGGCTCGTCGTCGGGTCGGGATTCGGCGGCAGCGTCTCGGCGCTGCGGCTGTCGGAGAAGGGCTACCGGGTCGGGGTCATCGAAGCCGGGCGCCGCTACGAGGACGACGACTTCGCCAAGACGACCTGGAACCTGCGCCGCTTCCTCTGGGCGCCGGCGATCGGCCTGCGCGGGACGCTGCGGATCTGGGTCTTCAAAGACGTGGCGATCCTCGCCGGCTGCGGGGTCGGCGGAGGCAGCCTCGTCTATGCGAACACCCTCTACGTGCCTCCGCGCGCGTTCTTCGAGGCGCCCGAGTGGCACGGCGTGGCCGACTGGGAATCAGAGCTCGCGCCGCACTACGAGCAGGCCGAGCGGATGCTCGGGGCAGTCGACGTCGACTTCGACACCTCGGCCGACCGGCTGCTGCGCGAGGTCGGCGAGCAGCTCGGCGTCGCCGACACCTACCGCCGGCCGAAGGTCGGCGTCTACTTCGGGAAGCCGGGCGAGACCGTCGCCGACCCGTTCTTCGGCGGGCGCGGGCCCGCGCGCACCGGCTGCGTGCGCTGCGGCTCGTGCATGGTCGGCTGCCGCCACGGCGCGAAGAACACGTTGATGAAGAACTACCTCTACCTCGCCGAGGCCGAGGGAGCGCGGATCGTCCCCGACCGCACCGTGATGGACGTGCGCCCGCTCGGCGCCGCCGACGGTCGCGACGGCTACGCGGTGACGAGCGTGCGCTCGGGTGCCTGGTTCCGCCGTCGCGAGCAGACGCTCACGGCGCGCGGTGTCGTCTTCGCGGCCGGGGCGGTGGGGACGAACTTCCTGCTGCGCCGGTGCAAGGAGGCGAGCTCGCTGCCGCGGCTCTCGGAGCGCCTCGGCGAGGCCGTGCGCACGAACAGCGAGGCGCTGCTGGCCGTCACCGCAAAGGACGATCGCTACGACTTCGCCGACTCGATCGCGATCACCTCGAGCATCTACCCCGACGATGTCACGCACGTCGAGAACGTCACCTACGGTCGCGGCGGCGACGCGATGAGCCTGCTGTTCACGCTGCTGACCGAGGGCGGGACGCGGCTGACCCGCCCGCTGCGCTGGATCGGGCAGATTCTGCGTCACCCGATCAACTCGGTGCGTCTGGCTTGGCCGCGCAAGTGGTCGCAGCGGACGATCATCCTGCTCGTCATGCAGACGCTCAACAGCTCGCTGCGTCTGCGTCCGGTCAAGATCGGCAAGCGCGTGCTGTTGCAGACCGAGCAGGATCCCGACAACCCCAACCCCACCTACATCCCGGCCGCCAACAAGGCCGCGGAGGTGCTCGCCGAGCGGATGGGCGGGATGGCGCAGTCGAACGTGACCGAGGCGATCCTCAACACCCCGGCGACCGCGCACATCCTCGGCGGCGCAGTCATCGGCGCGGACCCGGAACACGGCGTCATCGACCCGCGCCAGCGCGTGTTCGGCTACGAGAACCTGCTCGTCTGCGATGGCTCGGCCGTGCCCGCCAACCCGGGCGTCAACCCGAGCCTGACGATCACCGCGCTCGCCGAGCGCGCGATGACCCACGTTCCCGCGGCGCCGCGTGGCTAGACCGGCTCGGGCGCCTCGGCGAAGAAGCTGCGCATCCGCTCGAGCACGGCCTGCGGACGTTCCTCGGGCAGCCAGTGGCCGGCGCCGGCGATCTCCTCGACGCGCATGTCGTCGGCATAGGGCTCGTAGCCGGGGCTGACGAGCTTGGCGCTCGTGACGGGGTCCTCGGAGCCGGTCAAGAGCAACGTCGGTGTCGTGAGTCGGCGGTCGCGATATATCCCGCCCAGTAGTGGCCGCAGCTCGCGCAGCAGGAAGGTGCGGTAGACGAGGCTCGTCGCCTGCGCCCGCGCCGGATCGCGCCAGCGGCCCGCGATCAGAGCGAGCTCGTCGTCGGTCCAGGCGTCCTCGGCAGCACTCGAGTAGCGCAGGCCGCGCGCGATCAGCTTCGGGAAGCGCATCACCCGCGGCCCGAGCAGCGGCGTCGCGAGAACCGGCTGATAGGCGGTGTTGAGGAGGCCCTTCAGACGCTCGCCGACGCCGCCCTCGAGCCTCAGCCAGGGATGGTTGATGCTCATCACGACCAGCCGTTCGACTCGCT